>Ga0123354_10009217_pt1 | contig 15087 bp, 10 predicted proteins | sample TergutLab28metaG_2_FD_97872 | JGI IMG/M metagenome (GOLD analysis project Ga0123354, IMG submission 97872) | Labiotermes labralis P4 segment gut microbial communities from Petit-Saut dam, French Guiana - Lab288 P4 | ecosystem: Host-associated > Arthropoda: Insects > Digestive system > Gut ...
CCTTTCCATAAATTTTTTTTAAAATTTGAGTTGAAACATAATTAAAAACCCAAAAAAAAAAGGCTTTTAGGGGGGTTTTAACCCTTTCCCCCCCAAATTTCCCCCCCCCCCCCCGGCAACTTTAGTGGCTGTTCGGCTATATAAAGGGCTCACTGCGCGACATACACATATATATACATGTCATTCGGCGGCTAAGGGTTAAATAAGTATTTCTGTTGCCACTAAGTTACACGGCTGACTACAGACTTCCAAATGACAATTCGCTCATTGTAGTCAGCAGTGTGGTAACTTCACGGCGAATATAAAAGTCAGAAGCTCCGTCAAAATCTGACTACGCAGGCTTACATTCTGAGTAGGGCACTAGCAGAACTCATGCAATAATTGTCCAAATATTTTTTTATGGCTTAAGAAACTACATGTTTAATCAGTGTAAACTACGGCAAAAAAAGTTTGTGGCTGACCATACCGAAAGTATTAGCAAAAGGCGGTTCTCACTGCTATGTGTTTGGCATCATTTCTCAATTTCCACTCTTTGTGTAATTTGGAAATGAACTGTATAAATAACTTCAAACATTTTTGAAAATTTGTATTAAGAACCTTCAACTGGTTTCGTAATGCAAATATGCTATACATTATACATGTACAAAGAACTTTGTTAGATTACAGGACCTAGGAATGTTTTCCATTAAATCTTAAAAATAAAGAGTATCTAAATGAATCAAGTGTTGAGTTACTGCACGATTGTTTAAATGATAATTTTAAAAACCCAAAGACAAACTTTTTCTGAATCTCAATACTATACATTTCACCTCTTTGTGAGAGAAATACACTGAGTCACCAAACAAAATAAACGTGACTAGAATACTAATCTATTTTAAAAACCTTCTGTATGTCAATTACTCAAAAACCTACAGCAATCCTACTTTTCGTATGAACTGCATAAGAATGCCATGAGTTTCAACATAAGCAGGATGAAAACATCACTTGTTCCCATTATATCACACTTATATTAATGACCAATCAATGTTCACAAAATGATTAACATACATTACCTGAAACATGAATGTTTGGGCAAATGCAGTACCAATCTCTCTTGCATCCCTTGCTTTTTGGAAAAAAAAATGTTTCTTTAAATGAGTCTCCATACCAGAATCCTACTGTACCACTGCCATCCTGTGTCGCTACCACAAATTGAAACTTCTTCATCAAACATTTCTGTACATTATACAATATTAAATGTTGCCATAAACTGAAACTACAGAGCACGTCATTACCAACAAACCACCACCAGCAACAAAATTTCCCAGCATGCATACAATGGTTGAAGCCAAGCTAAATGTATATACAACTTGTTCAGACCAATGGGACATGACCCATCATTTGTGTGGGCAGACAGAATAAAGGGAAAAAGGCCAAGCTTAACTCATTCTGTTTCACACATACATCTGTGTTAAACAGATTCTTTTAAAGATGCAAACAATAAGAAGAGAATCAGTACGGTTTAAAAACAAAAATTTATCCATCCAACACTGCCAGGATTTAATGCCCTGAACCACATGGTGAAGACAAATATGTGATTAATACTCAATCGTTTAATAAATTGAAGTCCTGGAATTCACCTTCATACAGAAGTTTTATTTCAGTGTTTCAAAAACTACACACGATGAATGCCAAGGCGTATACTATAAATACACACAACGCAGATCCTCACACTCACAGGCCTTTTAAACTGGGGTATGACATGAATTTAACCTATATCCTACAAAACAGCATATTCCAGAAATAAGCACATATTTCTGGATATGGGTTGTACCTTTAAATGTTTCAAAAGAAAATGCCAGGGGATGAAGTGAGAAACGTTTTTTACAATCACGTGAGAGTTCGAATTTTAGTCATCATCTGCCCAAGTCTGTATTGCTTAGCTTGGCTCATTTTGGAAAAAGCACAAAAACTAAGTGCCACTAGATCACTCAAAAACACTTCTGTGAGTTAAGGCCCACATGCAAGACACGGACTAGTGCATGACAGAACCTCAAAAAGGTGTTAACCTCTACCTTAAAACCACACAAACTTTCCCCAGCCAGAAAGTACAGTGAAACCTGCCAAAATATAATTATAGCTGTGGTTATAACTGTATTCCATGTCTGAACACATGGCATAAAAATGAGTAGGAGAAGTGAAGGCAAGAAAACAACTACATTTGACTGTCCAGTTTCCAATCACACTATTCACATACGCTGAAACTAAACAAAGGGGACTGTGTAGTAAGAGCAGTTTTAGAATCACTGGTTTATAATCAGCCCTCAAAGTGAGTAATTCCTAACATCCGTTTGGCCCATATTCTTGCCATGACACAAACCTGACACAGAGAACCGAAGGAGGGTAAAAACAATGAATACTGTTATGTATAAACGTAAGAGAACTGGTCATTACTTCCCCCATGTACCCAAAACAGTGACGGCACCAGGTTTCACTGGACTGTATCTTATTCATTTCTTCACTTAACATTATAATTGTATGCACGTGTGTTCCCGAAGTTTCACTAAAAATTCATGAAGCTCAAATACTTCTACTCTATTCTAAGCAACAGCCATAAAAATAATACAATGGGTCCCCAAATCATAAAAAATTCCAATACTTCATGATATTCTAATCCGAAAACAAAGCATGATGAACAGCGTGTATGACATTTGAACAGTAACCAAGAGATGAGCACAAAACACCAAAATTTTCCAGAAGCATGTATAGAAAAAATTCTTCCTCTCACAAGGCCTTGGATTGTAACAAGTACCTCATCAATATCTGATGTGCTGGCTTGCCAGCACTTTTGCTGTACTCATAACCACTAACTATACAATATGATGGTATAAACCAGGGAGCAAAACTTCCATATTTTGAATGTGGAGGACAAGTTGTCTATATATGCAGCCACCAAAATGTACAAGCACTCAGTCTACTTCAAAAGGAAGATGTATGTACCGTGCACCTTGTACAGTTTATTATGCAGCCCGACAAATGCACAACATATATATACACCTTGTTTAATCCTTCATAGTTAATTCTAACACAACATTGCATCAAGATAAAATAAAGCCGATGTAAACATATTCTAACATCAATCAACACATACTTGTGTTTTCAAAGTGGAAAGCTGGGCAGAGCGGCCTATGCTGGGACCGAATGTCGATCCTTCAACGCCCTAAAAATAAGTTGATACAAGGCTTATTCAGAAAGCAAGTACCGTTTCGCTGTAAAAAAAAAATTGAGTAAGGTTTCATATAAAATTTTATTGTTATCAGATTCTACATTCTTCAAACTATTCTTCAACATATTTGCCGCCATTATTGAGGCACTTATCGTAGCTTTTGTGTACCCTCCTCGTAGGATGTGGCCGCCTGCGACCCAAATGACTACTGACAATGTCACAGAGTAGAGTCCTTGAAATTTGAGGAAAGTGCAGGGACAGATCAAAAATTGTGAAACGTCTGTCTTTTCGTTGACCTTATGCACAAAATCATCATTCACCAAAGATGGCCGCCCACTTCGCACTTCATTGTGCACATTCTCTCGCCCTTCATTGAACATCCGAACCCATTTCCTAACTATGTCATCACTCATTGCATTGTCACCATACACTTGACAGATCTGGTGACGAATCTCACTTGGTAGCACATTCCTTGCGTTCAATAAACGAATTACAGAACATATTTCAGTCGGCGGCCCCTTCAATTGTCTTAAACATGTTTAATGCACAGGAACAAACATAAACATACCACGAATTTCACGAAATGGCGTCTGTGGCTTCTCAAATGATAGAGGAAGTCACTGCACATGCGCAAAATGACAGTCTTGAGGATGCGCAAGAGATATGCGCAGACGGTACTTACTTTCCGAATAACCTACGTATTATTATTTTTGCTGGCAAATATAATGGACACAAAATGTTTCACTCTTCTCTGTAAGGTCTGCCAGCACTAGGGTTAACAGATTCAGCAGTGATCAGGATACAGGCTGGATGATCTGAGGTTCAAATCCCAACATGGGAAAGGGGTTTTCCATTTTCCTAGAACAACAAAACCAGCTCTGGGGCCCTAACCAGCCTCCTACACAGTAGGTACCAGTATTGTTTCACAGGCATAAAGTGGCTAGGGCATGAAGCTGGCCACTCACCTCCAACCAGGACCAAGGTTAAAAATGAGTGGAGCTATACCTACATACCCCCATATGCCTTCACAGTGTGGAGAAATAGCTTTGTATATTTTATCTCTATTGTCTAAAACACTTCTGCTCAAACAATAAAAATGACAAAATTATGCTAGAGATGCAAATACACATGGAAATGGGTCGTCATGTTAAGGCTCACCATTTTTATCTGACTGCAAAACAACTGAAATTGTTCTTATTAAGATACCAAATATTAAGTTTAATGAACACCCATGAAGCATATTCCTCAAGTTGTCATATTACATACATGGATGGAGACACTGTAATAGATGATCAGCAGGGCTGTTACATATAAAAATAATGAAATGTAAAAAGGTGTCCTGAAGTGTTCAAAGAAGTACTCAGCAAGCAAACAAAGACAAAAGAGAAGTAAGATTCTGCTTAACACTTGTGGTTTTCTCAGTCACTATCTACAACAGGTGCAGGCAAACTACAGCATACGAAAATCAAGAAGACCCATACTGACACTCAGATATTAGTAAGACAGCCCTTGTTAACTTTTAATGCCTAACTTTACTGGTCACTACCTAAAACAGTGTAGGACAGACTACAGCACACAGTACCTTTAGCTCACCTACAATGATACTGATTTTAATATGATGGTCCTTTGTAAATTTTAAATTACACAACCACAAGACATTTTGTATTTACCCAAGTATAAGACAACCACCTATTAAAACTTCAATTTGCATCGAAAACCTATATAGATTGTGGGCGGGGTAGCTCAGTCAGTATAGCTGCTGACTAAAGGCTGGACGGTCCGAGATCGAATCCCGATGGGTACGAGATTTTCCACACCTGCCCAGACTGGTCCTGGAGCCCACCCCGCCCTCCTGTAAAATGGGTACCGGGTCTTTCCCAGGGGGGTAAATTGCGGCCAGGGCGTGCTGATGACCACTCACCCCCTTCTAGTGCCGCGGGCATGGAACAGTAGGGCTATACCTCTACCCACCCTTTGGGCCACATTGGGCCCATAACGGGATCACTTTACCTTTTACCTATATATATTATGTCTAACTTTAAAACTGATTTTATTACACACACCCCATTTCCCATAAGCCAAAGTACGCAAATCTTTTGGTCATATTCAAGTAAATGTAATAACTTCATAAACAGTGAAAATTCTGGCAGAGATTGAAATTTCAAAGCCTCTGTTTCATAAACCTGGGACCGCCACTTGAGATTTGCTTGAATGAATACTGTAGCCTTTTCAGAACACAAATTTTATAATACTGTGACCAAATTAATTATTAATACTGAAATATTCTGGTATTATCTATAATATGTTCTGCCTGCCTGAAACTGATGGCTAATTAATGGCAGCAAAATTCTCATAATTTTACCTGACCACTGATGTATAAAATGGCAATGGTCTTTTCCATTTTCAAGTATTGTTATGTTAATACCCACAGATAAATCATAATGAAATTTTTTTTGTTTTTTTAATTATAACCAACACATGTACAATTATACTATAAAACACAACCATCTCTTTGTGTAATCTATAGATAAGATCCATAGATTACACAGAGAGACAGTTGTGATATAAAGCAAACCCATTACAGGCCTGGACAGCCCTGAGGGTTCAAGGAGGTTGAGGCCCCCAGATTTCAAGACAATGGGCACATGAAGGTGGTAAGGTTGTCAGCCCTACGCACCGGCTGCCTTTACCCCACAAGAAATAGTCCTGGTACTCATTTCTGTTAGAGGCTGCGTCAACCCCAGGACCATACTGCGGTTGGAAGGATTATGTCAATGAAAAATTTCAATGACACCACTGGGAATCGAACCTGCGACCTTACGGCTTGTAGCAGTGCTTCCACCAACTGCACCACCGTGTATATTGTGATACATGCTTGTATAATATGATTGTTCATTTGTTGGTTACAATAAAAAATGAAAGATGCACGGTACATGGGTTGAAATAAAAAAAATCATAATGTACAGTTTGATAGAGGTAACTCACATCCATACAAGTCCTGATTACTCATTTCTAAAAGATTTGAAATGTGCTGCTAAGGTAAAGTCCGACACACAGAAAGCAATGTCTAGGAAATTTTAGTACCTTCCTCAGTTCCATTTACATAAACATCCAGTACAATACGCCATTAAAAAGTCCCTGAGGGGACTTTTCCTTTCATAAAAGTATCAATAGCTGAGCAAATATAAGACAGTATTGTAATTCAAGAGGAAACCACTGCCGACACTGTGCAGACAACTTTGTATGCAAGAGCAGCTTGACATGATTGTGATTTGGTACACAGGCATTTCTAATGCTTGTCTAAGCAAATTCCTGAGTCAGCATATCTAAATTTGGAATTACAAATGAAATAAAAAATCTAACACTCAAAAGGGTGCCCCCAGAAGCAAAAGAGATGCTAACGGGGATCCCGCAAAACTTCTCAACACAGTAACATCTTCAATCCTGCCTCATGAACTGTGTGTATGTAATTACAGTTTGACCCTCAAACAATATAAAACAAATGTCTCATTTCACCTACAGAACATAAACGCTGTGTGCATATGAAGGCTGTCCACTGTGACACTCTAATGGAGGTGCAATTTCAGTAACTATCCATAAAGGAGCACGAGTTTGGATAAGAGGACACAGTTCCACAATCACGGTCTTTGCGATTTCAATCTGTTGAAATTATGTCATGTATGGGTTGTTTATAAACATTCCGCCTCATAAACCAATTAAGCAAATTACCCAATGCTTCCCAAGAAAATGTGCAACTAAATCATTACTGCAATTCACCACTGTGACCCCCCCCCCCCAAACGTTGATGGACTTACCCCAATTTAAAAAACCCCAAGTTGACCAATAACCTGGCATCCCCAGGGGAAATCAACGAAGACATCAGGCATCTTCTAGGAGGGTCAAGTACAGTGTACATGGTTTACAAGCTATATGGCTCCAATCAACCCACACTTCGTCATGAATCACTATGAATTACAACTGGTTACTCCCATGTCAATGTCCAACAAAATCTGTGAAATGGTTTATGGGATAAGTACAGTCCTCTGTGAACTAAGCTAGTAAGGATAAATTAATGAATATTTGAATTCCTTGACAACTTTTGGTGGATCTTTCCAATACTGAATTTCAGTCAACTGTGCTTGCCAGACATTTACTGGGTGTCTGTTAATGTTCATTTATGGTCACACATGAACTACACTTCATTACAAATAAATAAGCTCAAAATCATACTGTCTGACGGTGTCAAAAACGTAAAAATACTAAACGAGGTGCCTTCACACAGAAAGGAGAATAGCTACATAAATATCTTTCTCCCATACAATTTTACTGGCAGCCAGACACAAAGAATGCAAGTTGTTAGAGGAAGTTTAGCCCCTTTTGGAATATACCACAACAGAACATGTACCTATTCCATGTGTGAGGCAAGGTTACTGCAATGGTCACTACACCTGCAGCATACATTTCCGGTTCACCATGTGTAACAGAAGGACAAAGTCACTAGCCCAGTGCACAAATACAAAAGATGGTAACACAGGAATCAACTCTTACCGCCTTGTTGGTGGTCCATACGGATCCAAACCGTCACGATCATACCTGTAACAAAAACACGTAGTTCTGAGAGAACTGCACTGTTATTGACCAATGTAATTACAACCAAATGGCTTATAAAGAAAGCTCCATTCCACCAACTCCAACCTCAATGGTACAGTTTTCTCCTTTCACAACTTTTGGTAAAAAAGTATCTATACAGCATTCATAGTGATGAAGGACAAGTTATCTGCTACACAGGACCCCGACCATTATACTGGCGTAAGTTACCAAGATTTACTTATATAAATATATCTTTTTTTTTCTAATTCATCACTTGAAAATGCGTGGGGGGTTTCCTTATAGTGGTGCATACGCTTTCCAGGGAAGTTATGATAGTTTATGACGGATGGTCATCTTAAACTCAGCCATCCGACAGTATACCCAGTGGCTTTGGCTGCAAGGAATGTTAAATGATTCAAGTGTATCAGTGATTCAGTATTCCCAGTTTGCTGTTGGACAACCAACAAGGATGATGCTAGAACTGCAAATCCTTACACAATTTTTGAGACTCCCAGTAATCTCATCTTACTTGCCTTTTTTTTTTTTGCCCAATCTCTTTAGGGCTTCTATTGTTTTCAGGTGTTACTTACATATACTGTATGTAGTTGGTGCTGTTTCTGTAATTGGCCCATGGAGGTCTGAGCAAGAACGTTAAGAATATATACATTTGATCTGAATTAGTATTACTGTTATTATTATTATTATTAAAATAAACTGAACATACATGGGGAGAACAATGTTAGAATGAAATACACATAGCAGAGCCACTAGTACCTTAGCCCAGTATCTTTGATGTAGAGATAAAGTTATAATATTAATAATAATTATTATTATTATTTATTTACTGTAATTGGGTTGTTACCCGGTGGCAGTGGTTATTTTACACGTATAAAAAACATGAAACTGGTTACCACTGAATTTAAGTCAGGAGGGCTTCATGAGAAGCATGTAGTGGCAACTTGGAATCTTGGGAACCATCTCAGCATTTGCTTTTAGGCACAGGGAAATCAAGAAAAACCTGTGTCGAGGTGGCCTGTCGCAGGACCTTCCAAATATCGACTTCTAGCCAGCAGTTGGCATCTAAATCTAAAGTAAAATACAGCAATGGGAAATCCAATGACACCAGCTGGGATCGAACCAGCGACCTTCTGATTTCTAGCACAACACCTTAACCACTGCGCCACTGCGTTTATAAGACTAATCACCAGGTATTCATCAAATTCCAGGAGAAATGAATTAAACTTTAACATATGAGACCTGTAAATGCTGAAGTAGCTATAGGCCGGGGACGCTGCACTTCAAATGCCCATTTTTGTGCTTGCCAATAATATCCACCATATTTCATACATTTTTAAAGTTAATTAGTTCAAATAAAAAATACACACTTGAAGAATGAAACCGTCTACCCCTTTACGCACGATTAAAAAAAAGCTACCGATTTTTTACAAAGCTCAGCAGAAGGTAATTTTTATCTTATTTTACACTCTAATTTTCATCTTCTGGATTTATCCCTTTCAAAGACCTTCTGCTGTAAGCTGAGACACTTATAAAATTTGAAGCTGACTGTACATGTCAATGTATTTCTACAGCCACTGCTTAAGTTCCAGACTTACAGGGTGATTCAAAAAGATGGACTCAATTGAACAGTAAACGGCGCCTCAACACACACCAGACAATTGGTTGTGGTATTTCAAGTTCTCTGCTCACTCTATGGGTTGACTTGCATAAGTTACGCTCAAAACTCTCTTATCATCTCATGTTCTCCTCTGATACACACAAAAATCTTGTGCTGCATAGTAGCCATTTTGCTCTCAACTGATGCTGCTGCACAGCTGTGTGCTCTAGCGGTGGTATTTGAAAATTCAGGACTTCCCCTTTTATATGCTATTTAGATCACTCAAATACCATGTACAGTTCAGTAAATATAGACGTATGAAATTGAGTCCACCTTTTTGAATCACCCTGTATAATGATGTCAGGTTTCATGGTGGTGCTTTTCCAACTGCAGGTTAATCTTCAACCAAACACCTCAGACCGGTCCCTCTCAAGGCAATAACAAGTGACAAGCCAGGCAGTGCGGATGCTTGAATCACAAGCAGTCAGAAGGTGTTGGCTTTGTCGTGTGCCGAAATGCGTCGAAGCGCATTTAGCATGGTTATGAGAACATTATGGCCATTGCTTTGCAACTTTCCTTTAAAACAAGGCTTTAGCATGATTCAGGCCAACTGGAAGGGCTTGGAATTAAAACAATTCTGAAAAACATTAACTATATGGTCATGTCTTCTGACTGGCAAGAACAAACCCGCAACACACAAGATTGGTAATAAGTCCTTGGTAAAGGTGGAAAAGTTCAGACATCTGCGAAAATCCGTAACAAATTAGAATTCCATTCATTAAGAAATTACAAAGAGACAAATCAGGAAGAAATGCTTGCTATCATTAGGTACAGGATATTGTGTGTTTAGTTTGCTATGCACATATATATAGTACTATAACTTTGTCTATTGTTCTGTGTGTGTACAAATCTTGGTCTCTCACATTCAGGAAGTAACATAGGCTGAGGCAGTCAAGAATAAAGTGCTGAGGAAGATATCTGGGCCTATGAGAGCTAACAGAGCAACTGTTAAAACTACAAAATGAGGAGCTTTATGAAGTGGCCATAACCAAGTTTTCATTAGGGTTATCAAAACAAGAAAACTGTGACTGGAAGGGGGGAGATGTTACAGAGTTTTGTTGGATAAAAGCCTGGTGAAGGAGACCACTCAGCCGCCCCAGGCACGCAGGATATTATAAAAGAGACAATATGTAACACAGTGGCATGTCTCTGTAAACAATGCTGAAGTGGAAATACAATGCATACTGTATGCTGTTGAGGTACATGTCAAAACATAAAGAATAATGAGTGCTGCACAACAATGCTTCAATGGCTGTCAAACATATAGAATACTGAGTGATGTGCAACAATGCTTCTACGGCTGTCAAACATATAGAATACTAAGTGATGCACAACAATGCTTCTATGGAAAATCTACTCACTGGCAACAATAAAAATGTACATTGGTCATCATGTAAAGTGCCCAATGCTTCAATCAAACAAAAGAATGTTTGTTGTTCATGGTCCACTTTAGATGTAAGGATCATAAGAACAGATAAATCATTGTGGAGTTTCCCAGTTTTGTAAAAGATGGCATAACACACTTTACAAGATCAGACAAAATTATTCATGAAGTAATAACCATTAAATATTATGTGTGTATGCACTCTTCCATTAGTAATCGGGCAAGCCAAGAGCAAATGTACTGTATTATATTATCATCTGTGGCCTGTATGGCTCCACATTATCTCAAAAGTCACAATTTCCGAAGACGTTAGAGAATACAAAATGCGCGATTTTCTCTACAGTATTGTCTGAAACAAATTTTATTCCAAGAACAGTTCAGCCACATATAAAAAATGTACAGCCCTACAAGTGAAGTACTTGTTATTGCTGTCAAGACACACCTGAATTTGACAATTTTCGAAACATCGTCAAATACCAAATTTCGTGAAAATCCGTCCAGTGGGGGCTGAGTTGTTGCAAGTGGAGAGACACGACAAAGATAAGTCACTTTTCACAATTCTGCGAATGTGCCCCAAAAACAGATCTTCAAGAAGCAGGATGCTGGAGGGGAGTTGGAACTGCATTAATCTCTTTTGAGATAGGGACATGTGGCAAGCTCTTGTGAGTGCAGTGGTAAAACTTTCTGGGAGTTTCCTGACTAGCTGAAAACCTCTCACAAAGAACTCTGCTCCACAGTGTGTGTGTGTGTGTGTGTGTGTGTGTGTGTGGTGTGCATGCGTGCATGTGAAAAACAGCAACCACAGTGATTACAGCAGCCATAAACAGGGTGATCTGACATCACACAAACACATTATGCTCAATGAATGTGTCATCTGTTCTTAGCCATACAAAATTAACAAACCTCCCACTTCCTCAAGCAGAGACAGAGTTTATTCAATCCTCTCATGTAGAGCCTGATCATTCCTCTGAGGATAAGAGAATGGCTCTGAGTAAGAAACAGAAAGACAGAGTAGGCAAAGCACAGCTGACTGCATGTAGATTCTTACACAAAAAAGCAACACTTTTCACACGGAAGTACAGCAGAATTCCTTTACTCCAGCACCCAATAATCCAATATTCCCGATAGTTCGGCACTCACAGAGTCGCAAGACAGATATCCCACTGTCCACGGGTATAGTTACTGATTCCATAACTTTATCTTGGGTAAATGGAACTTACTTAGCCCAGTGAGCTATAAAAACAGCTTCAAAAGATCCACAGATAGTAAACAATGTACTGCTAACAACAGGAAACACATAACTTTCAAGATTCTTTAGAACCTTAAAATAATTAGGAGGCTTGAAAGTGGTGAAAATTGAAGACAGATTTCAGCCTCACCCAACACTGAATCATCAGGTACAATATAAAGATGCAGAATGACCAATTATGATTGTTTACAGCATTATGTAAAAGTGTGAAGGACTTTCTCTTACTGACAATGAAACAACTTAAATTAGCAAAATGGGACAAGGTGTTGTATAGGCAGATTACAATGCATTCTGAAGGAAAACCCCAAACTGGACCCCGTCTGTTTACGGTGAAATTAAACTGACAAGTACACATTCTCTAAGGGCAGCAGGAAAAAATTACCCGTAAAAACTTAGATCAGTGTTAATTACTTTCTGAAAATACAGAATATGTAATAATAAGGCACTTGTCTAGTCCCACAGTTGCTGGGCAAAATAATTTCTACTATAACATGAACAAAGAGGGCAGGAATGCAACTGCACCTGCTGAACAAACATGCAATCACTATTTCCCACGGTTATCAAAATATCTAAAATGGAAATAATCACAATGGCATAATAATTAGTCAACTCCCCCAAATGTTTCCACTTTGCTTTCCTTCAACTTAATGAACTTACCCACAGAATAAATATTACTACCAACATTCACACACACACTTAAAAGGGCATACCCCCACATATAACTTATCTGAAGTCAGCATAGTCCAAGTAAATATACTGTCAACATAAAAGGTCCTCCTCCAAGAGATGAATTGTAAGTGCCCACATCATTTCACATTTGTAACTTCCTTAGAAATGGCCTTCATCACCATTAATGTTCCAGCAGTCTTCATAAATCTTATATGGAAAAGAAAATTCACTAGAATACATGTCCACTCACCCTGCTGCTACGTAACTTGACGAAGGTGGGGGTGTTCTTCTGCGATAGATGTCTGTGGAGATGCGTGCACCACCATAGTCAGTGCGACGATCAAAAGAGGGCACTGGTGGCATTGACGGGCGTTCGTAAGGACTTCGGCCAACATCAGAGAAGGATCGACGCTCATACGGGGTACGCATCATGTCTGGGTACGATCGTCTTTCTGGTTCCCTGTCAAACACGTCAAACCCTCTTTGGGGTTAAAGGTAAGTCAGACATGTCACTTGTAAATAAACAGTTTTAGGATAGGAACAGAAAGAACAGATAAATCACCTGTCACGTGATGGCATGACTGGTGGTGGTCCACCACGCGATGGGTAGTAATCATAGCCACGGTCATAACTGTCATAGTAGCCATTCCTCATGCTGGGTGGAGGAGGCAGTCCTGGCCGCCTGTCATAGTCTCCTCGGCCATCTCGCATGTAGGGAGGTGCGCGTCCCATTCCTCTCATTCCACCACGACCCCGCATTGGGCCAAACCCTCCCCGACCACCACCTCTACCACTCTTCTTCCCAGTAGATTGCTGTAAATTTGCCAAAGAATGAGCACAATGCACGAATTACCCACCACTATAATCAGAAAAGTGAGCACATTTGGTATGTGAGCTTTTATTACAAAATTCCACACAAATATCAACATGAACCCTAGGTTTGCTGTTATGCTCTTATGACTATTATCAAACGTCGGTTTGCTGTTATGACTATTATCAAACGTTAAGACAGGATAAAAAATCCAAGATTTCCAGAGCATTGTGCACGCAGGTTGCAACATTGTGTAGTCTTCATCGGTGGATAAAAGGTGTCTCCATCATTGGGGCAAAGATGAGTAAGCTGGAATGTGGCAGGTTACACAGGCACTACAGAATGTTCACAGAAGGTAGCAGAGCCATAAGCCAGTTTATGCCAGTGGGAATAGTGCACGGGAAATTTGGGGCTACAGAACATCACAAAACTCTGCTCACAGGAGGGACCTAGAAGAGAAAGAAAGTGGGAGGTGATCTTTTCTTCTGTGTGATGATGGATAATATTGGGAAATGAGACCCAGCCCTTATTTGACAGGTTGGAAGTCCAGGTCAAAAACTGTTAAACCACAATTGACACTTTCGTCACTCGAAACCTTCTTCCTATCCTTCAAGGAGCAAAAGCCTCTTACCCCCAAAAGGAAAGCAAGAAACACTTTCCATGGACAATAATGTTACTAACTCCAGTTCCCACCTGACCTCCAGCCTAAATGACGGCTGGGTCCCACTACTGAATAGCCATATGTGATGGCTAGGAAAAGGGCCACTTCCCTCATATTCTCACTTCCATGTCTCCCACTATGACAAACACTGCACACCCTAATGGGCATTTTTGTATCCTCGCAATTTCTAAGCATCACTACCACTGGCCTGGACCATGTTTCCATCACTCTGCACCTCCCACAGATCTTCCTTTCCAACCTTCAGCATTCATTCCCTACACATTTTGAACCTGAAGATGGAAGCAGCATGTTCCTTTGAATCACTTCTGGCCAACAATACTACACAACATCTTATCTCCAGAGACCACAAGCTGAAATACTGCAGCAAGTCAACCAGTTTAAACTCCTTTATGACACAGTAAGCAATTCCCATCTATATTTAGTACTGTCCTCCATGACTGACGGCCATGCGCTCCAACTACCTGCAATGCCTTTCCATTTACTGTTCCCTCCCTTTTCAGCCACAAAATGTTTAAATTCACCAAAAAGTATAGTCTTATATTGTTGAATTAGCTGGAAGCTGATGTAAAATCATGCCACCACAACAGAATTTACAAGGAGATAAAACTCCGTGGCCTTAGTCCGCACGCGAACTATACCGACAGAGCGGCCGCCGCCGGTCGACGAAGTTAGTGCCAACTTTTGCGGATAGAGGGGCGTCATGGGGTCAGCGCAACGGGTCCCCACAGCCGTTAATCTCTGTTTTCTAGACCTGGAGCCGCTACTTTTTTCATTCAAGTAGCTCCTCAATTGACCTCACGAGGCTGAGTGGACCCCGTTCCA
>Ga0123354_10009218_pt1 | contig 15086 bp, 2 predicted proteins | sample TergutLab28metaG_2_FD_97872 | JGI IMG/M metagenome (GOLD analysis project Ga0123354, IMG submission 97872) | Labiotermes labralis P4 segment gut microbial communities from Petit-Saut dam, French Guiana - Lab288 P4 | ecosystem: Host-associated > Arthropoda: Insects > Digestive system > Gut ...
GAATGGGAGAAATGAGAAGGAAGGTTTTCAGCCTTCAGGTCTTCAGGCTTTCAGGTTTTTATTTTAGAAGTCGAAGGTGGCGGTGAGGCGGTAGGCGCGGGGGTTGGGGAGATAGCGGATGTTGACGCTGCCGTCTTTGTTCCAGCGGGCTACGCCTCCTTGGTTGGTGTTCGCGAGGTTGTTGAGGTTCATCTGGAGGGTCATGGTGGTCCGGCCTCCGAAGAGTTTGTATTTGTAGCGGAGCATGAGGTCGAAGAACAGGGTGTCCTGGCCCCTGATCATGGTGGGGACGTTGTAATAGCGGTTCGGGTCGAAGGCGAATTTGTAGTCGTCTTGCGAGGGGATGGCCGCGAGGTCGGGGGCCATGCGGTTGGGGTCGGGCAGGTAGTTGGCGGAGCGGTAACGGCCGGAGGCCGCGACGGCAAGGCCTTTGAAGATGGTATTGGAGAAGGTGTAGCGGATGGTGAGGTTGCCTTTGTAGGGGCGGTTGCCAAATCTTCCGGTCTGCCGCAACATGCCGGCGGCGAGACTGTCCCTGACGCCGCTGCTGCCGTATAATTGACTCCAGATGTAATCGGTGAGCGGGGTTTTCGCGCCGGTGTTGTTGGTGATCACATACCAGATGCCGTCGGGGTCGTTGGGGTTGTTCGACTTGGCGAGCGCCATCCAGACGGGGATGTTTTTGTTATAGTAGTCAAAGATTTCGTTCATGATGTTTTCGCGGCTGCGGTCGGAGTAGGAAAAGGTGAGGCGCACATCGACGTTTTTCATGGGGCGGCCCGTGATTTCGAGTTCGTAGCCGGAGGAGACGGTGTCGACCAGGCCGGCACTGTAGAGAGGGGGGAAGCCGTTGGGATAAACGAGGTGCTTGGGGTCTGTGCTGACGGGGGCGTTGACGGCATACATGCTTTGGGGCATGGGGCCGGCGCCGACGTAGGCGCCGTAGGGGGCGCGGGCGGGGTTGGGGATGCCGGTCTGGCTGGTGGGGGTGAGAAAGTAGAGGGCGTCAAAGATGTTGAAGAGGTTGTTGCTGCCAAGGGAGCTGCTGGAGAGCGAGTTCGTGCCATCGGGGACAAAGGAGGCGTTCTTCAATTGTCTGGAATCGAAGCGGGTGAGGCTGGCGACGAGTTTGCCGTTGCCAAAAAAGTCATATCTGACGCCAAAGTCGAAGGTGGTGCCTTCGGTAAGGGGGGGGAGTTTGCCGTCGGGCAGGGTGGAGCGGCCGTCGAGGATGGGGAGGCCGCGGTTGGTGCTGTAGTTGGCGGACAGGGAGCTGCGTTTTCCGAGGTGATAAACGCCGCCGGCGGTGAAGGTGACGGGGTTGTAGCTGCCGGGGCGCCAGTTCTGACCGTCGAAGGCGTATTCATTGGCGACGACTTGCTTGCTGGTGATGCGCGGGTCGACGGTCTGGTCGAGGTCGTCGGCGGCGGGCAGGGTGACGCGGTATTGAGGGTATTCCTGGTTGAAGTCGACGATGTCGTAGCGGAGGCCGAAGATGGTGGAGAGGCGGTCGTTGAGCCAGTAGCTTTGGAGGGTGAGCTTGAAGGCGTTGGCGTTCTTTTTGATGTGGGCGGCGAAGCCGGGGCCGCCGGTGACCCAGGCGTTGTGGAGGACTTGGTCACCAATGGAGAAGGAGATGGGGATGGTGGGGTCGGCTTCATGGTAGGTGGAGAAGTCGCCTTCGGTGAGGTAGAAGCGCCGTTCGATGCGGTTGGCGGTGGCTTCTGGGGTGTCGGGGCTGCTGAAGGCTACATTGTCGTCGTCGACGAGGATTTCCCGCAGTTGGTCCTTGCGGATGTCGCTTCGGGAAAATTCGTAATTGGCGATGATGCGGTGGCGGCCCCATTTCTTGAGGTTGAGGTTGTAGTTGGCGTTGAGTTGGAAGGTGTGGACGGTTTGCTGGCGTGTGTCCTTGAACCAGTATTGTTCCATGTAGAGGCGGCCTTGGTAGTCGTTTTGAACGAGGTAGGGGGCGTCGCTGCTGACCCAGAGGGCGGGAGAGACGAGGGCGTTGGGGTCCGCCTGAATCCAACCGCGTTGTTGCTGGGGGCTGATTGCCTGGGCTTTGATGGTGCTGTAGTTGTAGCGGAATTCGAGGTTGAGGTTGCCGATGGTTTGTTCGATGCGGACGGAGGCGTTGCTGAATTTTTGGTCGCGTCCGGCGCCGGGGCCGATGGTGCTGTATTCATAGGGGGCGAGGTCTTGGGAGAGGGGGTGGCTTGACCATTGGGGGGTTTCGTAGGCCTGGCGGTAGTTGTAGAGGATGCCGTCGTTTTGGTTGTAGACGAGGTAGTCGGTGCTGGCGGAGGCGATGGTGCCGGTTTGGGCGACGGCGTAGGCGGGGCCGAATCCTTGCATGAGGGGGCGCCCGACATTGGCCCAGCGGGTGTAGCCATCGGAGGCGTTGTAGGGGCGGGAGACGGAGTTCTGAACACGGCCGCTTTCGGCGCCGATGGTGATTTTGGTGTTTTTCCAAGGTTTGGCGGTGATGACGGGGTTGAGGCGCTTGGAGTCGCGGTATTCCCACACGCGCCAGCTTTTGCTGTTTTCGTAGAGGCCGTTGAGACGGAGGGCCATTCGCTTGGGGATGAGCACGAGGTTGTAATCCATCGTGAAGCGCTGGTAGGGGATGCCGGTGACGCCGGGGGAGTCCCAAGTGCCGATGTAGCTTTGGATTTTGAGGGTGTTGCGCTGGAGGCGGCCTTCCTTGGACGAGGAGGCGACGACACCGCCCTGGGCGCCCATGCCGAAGAGGATGGAGTTGGCGCCGGAGGCGATTTCCGTGCGGTCAGTGTTATACTGGTCGGTGGGGGTGATGCTTTCGACGCCGTCGGTGAGGACGGAGCCGTTGATGCCGCGGAGTCGGAACTGGGGAGTGTCGTCGGCGTTGCGGGTGTAGGCTATGTTCATGCCGGCGTCGTCGCCGTCGCCGACGTCCATTTCGGCGTTGCCGGCGTAGTTGAGGAGGTCCTCGACGGTGGCGGCGCCGATGTCGGCGAGGAATTCAGGGGTGAAGGTGGAGATGGAGGCGGCGACGTCGCGCAGGGGGGTGTTGATGCCGGAGCCGCTGGTGGTGTTGGCGGCGCCGTAGCCTTCGTCCTGGTCGGCGTCGACGCGGAAGGTGTCCATTTGGACGACTTCCTCGCCCTCCTTGGTGTTGGCGGCGCCGGTGCCGGTGGTGGTGGCGGCGGGGAGTTTGGTGGTGCCGGTGGTGGCGAGGGCGTCGGCGTTGGCGAGGCGGGGTTGGGGAATCTGTTGGGAGAAAAGCCTGAATGCCTGAAGGCTGAAGGCTGAAAGGAACAGGGTGGCGTGGATGAGGTGGCGGGTTTGCATGATGGAAAAAAGGTTAAGGGAGAAGGTTAAGGTTAAGGGTGGAGCGACTGGCGCCGACTGGTGTCGACACTGGTCGATACCAGTCGGGTTGGTTCACCACATGCGGCGGATGCCGAAGGTGAAGGACCAGGGCTTGATGTAATATTTGGACTGGCTGGTGTCGAAATCGGCGTAGATTTGGTTGGTCTTTTTAAACTGCCAGGAGAAGCCGCCGCCAGCGGCGGCATAGAGGTCCTGGATGTAGGGGTCGAAGCCCACGCGGTTCTCCGGGTCAGCGGGGAGTGTCACGTAGAGATGGTTGCGCGTCGTCCACTCGCCGCCTCCGTAGATTTTGGCATAGATGCTGACAGTGCTGCTCTTGGCGTCGAAAATGCGGCCAAGCCGGATGCCGATGCGTCCGTTGGCGGAGCTGCCCGCGGGGAGTTCGACCATCATGCCGGAGTCGGTTTGGTAGGTCGCGCCGCGGAACATGGCGCCGGCGAGCTGGGCCTGGGGTTCGACGAAGAAGCCGTAGGGAAGTTCGCGATTCCAGCCAAATTCGAGCGAGCCGCCGATGGCCCAGTTCTGATAACTGGCCGTGGTGGACTCGCCGGTGGGGGCGTTGATGGTGAACTTGTTCTTGAAGGAGTTGAATTTTACAACGGTGTCGAAGTAGAGGCCGGTTTGCGTGCTGAAAAAGGTTTGGTAAACGCCGCCGAAATAGCTGTCGCTGATGGATTCGTTGGGGGCGATGGCTCGGTCGGAGCGTCCGTAGCCGAGGAAGGCGCCGCCGTAGAGATTGCGGTCGTTTATGGCCTGGTTGGCCTTAAAATCGTAGCCGGCTTCGGCGCCATAGTGGCGTTCGCCGAAGGGAGTGCCGTTCATGCGCTGGTTGAAGTCATACCTGTCGCCGAAGCCGCGCATCCAGACAGAGTTGCCGCCGGCCGTTTCGCGCGGTTCCATGCGCAACTCGCCTATGCGTTGGGAGACGCTTTCGAGTTCGGTGAACCAGGTGATCGGGAGGGCGCCGGCGACGACGTTGATGCCGCTGGCGGCGTTGCTCATGGCGCCGGTGCCGGTGACGAGAACCGAGGTGACGCCGCGGGCGGTGGTGTCCGTGACTGTGTATTTATAAAGGCCGACGTCTATTTCCGGGGTGATGATGTTGAAGTTGGCGCCGTGGCTTTCAGGAGCGTGGATGAGTTCCATGCTGCCAAAATATTGGGCGGGCATCTGGCCGTAGTTGTAGAGGCCGATGTTGAAGTTGCCGACGATGGGTGCGAGGACGGTGAGCTGATCGGCGCGCCCGACGGCGAGGTTGCAATTGAAATAGAGGTTGCCGGCTCCCGGCCCCTCGTAGGTGAGGGACTTGACGGTGGCGTCCTTGAAGGCGAAGTGGTTGTTGCCGCCGGCGACGAAGCCGAGGGCGCCGTTGTTCATGAGGATGACGTTGCCGAGGCGCTGGGAGATGGTGGCCAGGACGAGCATGCCTTGGTCGACGGTGAAGGTGCCGTCGGGCGAGTAGCTGGAAACGGCCTGGTTGTTGCCGAAGGCGGCGGCGGAGTTGAGGCCGCGGATGACGATGTTTTCGATGGTGGTGCTGGGGGAGGCGAAGTTGATCCTGCCGTTGGAGATGAGGAGGGTGCCGGAGCCGGCGACGGCGGTTTCGAGGGTGCCTTGGGAGGTGATGGCGAAGCTCTTGCCGCCGACGTTGCCGAGGGCTGTGTTGAGGCCGGTGGAGGTGGCGCTGATTTCGAAGGTGGCGCCGGCGGCGACCGTGGCGGTGAGGACGGCTTTCATGTTGTTGGGGGCAGTGGTGCGATAAACGCCTTCGGCGACGGTCAGGCCGCTGGCGACGTTGCTGCCGACGACGAGGGTGCCGGGGCCGGTCTTGACGAGGGTGGCGCCGTCGGGGGTCGTGGTGGTGTTCCGAGTGACGTTGGTCCAGGTGGCGATGATGCCGTCGTCAACGAAAACGGCGCCGTAGGCGGAGCTGACTTGGAGGTCGCCAGCATAGACGCCGGATGCGCTGACTTGGAGGGCGCCGCCGTTGAGGGCGATTTTGGGCATGCCGGTGGTGACGGTGCCAAGGGTTTTGGGGTTGGTGAGCTGGAGGGTGCCGCTGTCGACACGATAGTAGCCGGTGAAGTTGCTGGTGGTGTTGCTGAAGACAGCGGTGGCGTCGGGGGCGTCCACGGCGACGATGAGGCCGCCCATGAGCCGGATGGCCATGGTGCCGGAGCCGATGTGGACGATGTCGTTGACGCCGGAGATGGCGCTGGCGGCGGCGTTGTCGCCGGGGATGATGTTGATGCCGGCCCAGTCGCTGGCGGTGGCTTCGTTGAGGACGCCGGTGCCGGTGAGGGCGAGGGTGCCGCCGTTGAGGAGGTAGTTCTGGTTGATGTCGGCGGCGTGGTTGTAGCCGGAGATGCTGAAGGTGCCGGTCGTGGCGACGAGGACTTGGGTGCCGCCGGTGGCGATGGTGGCGGTGCCGCCGGGGAGGATGATGGTGATGCCGGGGACGGCGTAGGCGCCGGCGGGGACTTCGATGGTGGCGCCGTTGACCGTGGCGGTGGCGCCGGTGGAGGGCAGGGTGGCGCTGCCGGAGCAGGTGGTCGACGCGAAGGTCATGATCGAGGTGTTGACCACGAGTTGTTCTCCGGTTTCGGGGTCGATTTGGATGGTGGTGCCGGTGACGGTGCTGGCGACTTTGATGGTGGTGTCGGGGACGGTGACGGCGAGGCCGTTGACGTCGTAGACGCCGCCGGGGACGACGAATGTGGAGTTGTCGACGTCGAAGGAGTAGAGGGCGATGTTGTAGGTGGCGCCGTTCGTGGCGGTGATGGTGGTGTTGCCTGGGATGGCGAAGGAGGCGCCGTTGGTGACGCCGGAGATGCCGGTGAGCCGGACGGTGCCTTCGTTGACTTGGGTGATGCCGGCGTTGCCGCCGATGGTGCCGGTGAAGCTCAGGATGCCGGCGCCGGTTTTGACGATGCTGCCTCCGGGGGCGGCGGCGTAATTGCCGGTGAGGGTGAGGATGTCGCCGGCGGCGACATCGGCGCTGACGTTTCCGGCGTAAGCGAGGTCGCCAAAGCGGAAGAGGCCGGAGCCGGTGAGGATGGCTCCGGGAGCGAGGGTGGCGCTGGCGGCGTCAAGGGTGCCGCCGGCGAAGGCGAGGGTGGCGCTGGTGGCAACGTCGATGGACGGGGTGGCGGTGAGGTTTTTGCCGGCGAAGACGAGGGCGCCCGCGTTGTGGTCGATGCCGCCGGTGAAGGTGTTGGCGGTGTTGGAGAAGGTGAGGACGCCGGAGCCGTTTTTGATGAGTTTGCCGGTGGCGTCGCCGTCGTGGAGGACGTCGCCGATGGTTTGCTTGGGGTCGGCGGGGTCGGCGGGGATGAGGGAGTCGGCGCTGGCTATGATGGTGTCGCCGGCGATGTTGTAGCTGGCGGCGCCGTCGAAATACATGTCGGAGACGATGACGGAGCCGCGGGCGATGGTGATGTCGGGGACGGCACCGGGGTCGGCGTCGTCGAGGATGACGCGATCGCCGTTGCCAAAGACGGCGGTGGTGCCGGTTTGCTCGGTCCATTCGGCGCCGGTGAGCTGCCAGATGGAGTTGGCGCTGCCTGTCCAGTGGAGGATGCGGGAGCAGTCGCCGACGACTTGGAGGAGGAGGTCGCCGGCGGGCTGGCCGAGGGCGTCGGTGTCGCTGGCGAAGAGTTCGGCCCGTTGACGGGCGTCGGGGTATTGGGGGATGTCGTTGATTGTGAGGGCGAGGTCGTCCTTGAGGGCGCCGATGTTGCCGAGGTTGTAGGAGCCGGATTGGTAGAAGGCGACGTTGAGGGTGCCGGTGCCGAGGAGGTTGAGGGTGCCGGTGATGGCGAGGGTGTTTGCGGGGTTGAGGTAGTTGAGGCGGAAGTTGGTGTCGAGGGTGAGGTCGCCGCCGATGCGGAGGTCTTGCTGGGTGGTTTGGTCGAGGCCGACCTGGAGGTTGGCGCCGGTGGCGATGGTGACATTGCCGGCGATGGCTCCCGCGCCGCCGAATGTGGCGCCGGGGGCGGTATTCGCGGCGCCACCGAGCGTGGCGCCGGCACCCAGGAGGAGGGTGCCGGCGTGGACGTAGGTGGCGCCGGTAAAGGTGTCATTGGCGGCGGCGAGGGTGAGGGTGCCGGCGCCGGTTTTGGCGAAGGCGCCTTCGCCGGCGAGGCGTCCGGCGTAGGTGGCGTCGCCGGTTTGGTCAAAAGTGAGGGAGGCGCCGGTGGCAATCGTGATGCCGGGGCCGGCGAGGCCGCCGGCACCGAGGGTTTGGTCGTTGCCGACGAGGGAGGCGCCGGTGTTGATTTCAATGCCGCCGGCGAAGTTGTTGGCGGCGTTGGCGAGGGTGAGGGTGCCGGTGTAGTCGAGGGTGGTGAGCGCGGAGGCGTCGTCGGCGGAGATGGCGCCCAGGATGAGTTTGCCGGTGGCGGCGGCAACGCCGGCGAATTGCGCGCTGGCGTCGGGGGTGGAGGTTATCGCGCCGCCTTCGATGACGCGGTTGTCGGTGCCGCTGACATAGATGCCGGCCACGGAGACGCCTTCGGCGACGTTGACGTTGATGGTGTTGGAGGCGGGGGCGGGGGCGGCGCCGGTGTCGTCGGGGGTGGTGCCGGTGTCGGTGATGTTGACGATGTCGCCGGTGCGGTAGAAGGCTTCTGCGCGGGAGGTGGTGTTGATGCCGGAGTCGGTGTCGGTGGTGGTGATGAGGTGCGTCCAACTGGCGGCGGTCCAGGGGGCGGCGCCGGTGAGGTCGGCGGCGCCGTTCCATGTGATGACGGAGTTGGTGAAGATGAAGTAGTCGCAGTAGAGTTGGAGGGTTTTGCCGTCGTCGGAGAGTTGGAGGTGGTAGCCGTCGGGGATGTTGCCGGTGATGTTGAGGGTGCCGAGGGCGGGGAATGAGCCGGCACCGGCGCCGAGGGTGAGGAGGTTGAAGGTGTCGCCGGCGTTGGGCATGAGGGAGCCGATGTTGAGGAGGTTGATGTTGAGGGACCAGTTGTTGGGGTTGAAGGTCGTGGCGTAGGTGGCGCTGACGGCGAGGGTGAGGACGGAGTAGCCGGTGGTGGCGGCGAGGGCGTCGGTGAGGTCGAGGGCGATGGTGGAGCGGGGGGCGAGGTTGAGGGTGGTGACGGAGATGAGGTTGCCGCCGCCGGCGGAGAGGGTGGCGCCGTCGTTGAGGTTGAAGACAGTGTTAACGCGGGGGTTGTCGACGTAGGCGCCGGTGTCGGAGTTGAGGATGGCGCCGGCTTCGACGGGGGTGGCGCCGTGGAAGGTTTCTCCGGCGCGGTAGAGGTGGAGGGTGCCTTCGTCGATGTTGAAGGTGGCGGTGCAGAGGACGGCGGCGTTGGCGGGGCGGATGGTGCCGGTGCCGCCGAAGTTCCAGGTGCCTTCGCCGGTTTTGGTGATGATGTCGGGGTTGTTTTGCTGGGCGAGGTAGAGATCCGTGGGGTCGAAGGTGTCGAGGAGGGAGTTTTGTTCGGTGTCGATGTTGAGGAGCAGGCTGTAGCTGTTGTTGAGGTGGATGCCGCTAGGGGAGCCGCCGGCGGTATTGCCTGCGATGCGGGCGATGTTGCCTTCGGTGGTGTTGATGTTGAGGACGCTGTCGTTGCCGATGAGCCAGATGGCGCCGCCTCCGGCGTCGGCGATGTTGTCGTAGAAGGAGACGTTGGTGAGGGTGAGGGTGGCGGTGGAGGCGTAGGAGATGGCGCCGCCGTTGGCGGTGGAGTGGTTGGCGGTGAAGGTGGCGTTGGCGATGGTGCCGGAGGCGCCTGTGTTCATCCAGAGGGCGCCGCCGGCGGGGGCGGTGTTGCCAGTGAAGGTGACGTTGTTCAGGTCGATGGCGGGGGCGAAGCTGCCGGTTTGCTGGAGGGCGATGGCGCCGCCTCCGGTGGTGAGGGCGGTATTGTTGGCGAAGGTGGCGCCGTTGGCGATGATTTGGGTGCCGGCGGTGTTGGCGAAGAGGGCGCCGCCGAGGCCGCCGGCGGTGTTGGAGGCGAAGAGGACGTTGGCGAGGTCAATGGTGGCGCCGCCGAGGGCGCCGCCCATGGCGGCGATGGCGCCGCCGTTGGAGGTGCTTCCGGCGACGTTGTCAGTCAGGACGCTGTCGCGCAGGATGAGGATGGCGCCTTGTTCGACGGCGATGGCGCCGCCATTGCCGCCGCCGACAGGGGCGGTGCTGTTGTTGGCGAAGGTGGCGTTGTCGATTGTCGCGGTGGCTTGCTGGCTGACTTCGAGCGCGCCGGCTTTGCCGTAGGAGAGGTTGGAGGAGAAGAGGAAGGAGCCGTGTTCAGCGGTGTCGGGGTCGGCGGGGGCGGTGAGGGTGAGCGTGGAGGCGGGGCCAATGGTGATGGCGCCGCCATGGCTGCCGGTCCATGTCGCGGCGTTGTTGGAGAGCCATGTGCCGCTGGTGTTGTCGTTGATGGAGAAGAGGGCGCCGGGTTCGGCGGCGATGGCGAGGGCGGCGGGGGTGGCGTCGTCGTCGGTGTTGCCGATGATGAGCTGGCTGGCGCTGGTGTAGCGTCCGTCGAAGGTGGCGTCGCCGCCGGCGGCGACGATGAGGGTGGCGTCGCCGAGGAGGCGGATTTTGTTGATGGGGGCGCCGAGTTGCGCGGTGTTGGAGAAGCGCAGGGCGCCGCCGTAGATGTCAATGCCTTGGGCGAAGTTGTTGGAGCCGTTGGCAAGGTCGAGGGTGCCGGTGAAGGCATAGTCGGAGTCATCCTTGGCGGTGATGAGGGTGGCGTCGTCGGGCGCCTTGGCACCAAGGATGAGTTTGCCGGTGGTGACGGCGGGGGAATAGGCGGGGAGGACGCCGGCATTGGGATCGAGCACGAGGGAGCCGGCACCTGTGATGGAGTAGGATTCGGTGCCGCTGAGGTAGAGGCCGGTGAGGATGGCCGTGGCATCGAGGGCGATGGCAATGGGGGCGGTCGTGTCGGGGTCGTCCCGCCCGTCGCCGTCGAGGTTGATGGCGTCGCCTTGGACGAAGGATTTGGTTTTGTCGGCGCGATCGGCGACGGCCCAGTTGGTCGAGTTGAGCCAGAGGCCGTCAGCGGCGGCGGCATTCCATGTGAGGACGTTGTTGAGGCCGACGGGGATTTCGGAGAAGGTGAGCCAGAGGAGGTTGTTTTGCTTGGTGAGGGTGTAATCGGAGCCGGCGGTGAGGAACGCGCCGTGGTAGTAGATGTCGAGCTGGCTGGTGTCGAAGGCGGCCATGGCGGCGGGGGCGTTGATTACCGAGAAGGAGCCTGTGGTAATGGTGTAGAGGTTGATTTCGCTGACGCCGATCTGGGTAATGGAGCCGCCGACGAACAGGGTGTTGGCGACGTTGTTGGTGTAGTCGAGGATGGAGCCGTCGTTGAGGGTGAGGTTGCCGGTGATGGAGAGGGTCTGGCCGCCGGTGGACCCGGTGCCGAGCTGGATGGCGCCGCCACTGAGGACGTTGATGTTGCCGACGGCGGTGCCGGCGCCGGCGAGGATGCCGTTGCCATAAACGGTGGTGTTGCCGCCGAGCGCGGCGTTGCCGGCGAGGAGGAGGCGTCCGGTGTTGATATCGGTCGTGCCGGCGAAGGCGGCGCTGTTGCCGGTGAGGGTGAGGTCCCCGAAGCCGTTTTTGACGAGGCGTCCGGATCCCGTGATGGGCGCGGCGTAAGCGCCGTTATTACCCGTGGCTTGGTTGAAATTAACCGTGCCGGTGGTGTTGATGGTGATGCCGGAGGTGCCGGAGCCGAGGGTGAGGGCGTTGCCTGTGAGTCCGCCGGAGTTGACCACGATGCCGCCGAGGAAGTTGTTCGCGCCGTTGTTGAGGGTGAGGTTGCCGGTGTAGGCGATGGTGTCGGTGGCGCCGCTGGTGTGGCCTTTCGCGCCGAGCACGAGGCGTCCGGTGCCGGGGTTGTTGTTGATATTGCCCGATGAGCCGTCGGTCGTCATGGAGATGGCGCCGTCGATGCTGTAGTTTGTCGTGCCGCTCACATACATGTCGGCGAACACCGCCCCGCCGGTGACGTCGACGGTGAGATGCGCTATCGAATCGGTGCCGGTGTTGTGGACGCCGGGGGTGTCGGCGAGGTTGACGATGGCGCCGCGTTTGTAGGTGGTGCCGGTGGCGACGCTGTCGGTGAGCGACCAGTTTTGGCCGCTCCAAGAATTGTCGCCGGCGGAGCCGTTCCATGTGATGGCGTAGCTGGGTTTCGGGGTGGTGCTGTAGTAGGCGTAGAGAGTGGTGTCGTCGGCGGAAAGCTTGAGGTCGTAATAGTCGGCGGAGAGGCCGGTGACGAGGTTCATGCTGGCGAGATTGGCGTCGGTAAAGAGGGGGCCGCCGGCGAGGGTGATGAGGTTGAAGGTGTCGCCGTTGACGGGCGTGATTGATCCGGTGTTGAGCAGGCTGATGGTCAGGTTCCAGTTGCTGATGAGGTAGCCGGCGAGGGAGTTGAGCGTGAGGATGGAGGAGCCGGAATTGGCCGTGGTGCCAAGCAGGTCGAGGGCGATGGTCGAGTTGTCATTGAGGAAGATGTTGGAGACGATGATGGAATTGCCGCCGCCGGCGGAGAGGGTGGCTCCGGGGTGGAGCGTGAAGTTGACTTGGACTGTCCCGCCGCCGTTGTCGACGGCGACTAGGCCGCCGGTTGCGACGGGCGTGCCTTTGTAGCTGGTTTCGTTGTAGCGGTAAAAGTGGACGGTGCCCGCGTTGATGTCGAAATTGAGGACGCCGTTAGGAGTGGCTGCGTTGGGATAAATGGTGCCGGAGCCGCCGATGTTCCATGTGCCGGGGCCGTTCATGGAGACGGCGTCGGTCGAGGAGTTTGCGGAGCGCCAATATATCGGGTCAATCATGTCGAGGACGGCGCCTTGCCCGACGGTGAAGGTCATGGGCTTGCTGGAATTGTTGCTGAAATAGAGACCGCTGGGAGTGTTGTCGGGGCCGTAGGTGTTGCCGGCGATCTGGACGGTGGTGCCGGCGGAGACGTTGTAGTTGAGGATGCTGCTGTTGCCGCCGAGGAAGAGGGCGCCACCTATCGTCTGCGAATGGTTGTCGTAAAACGAGACGTCGGTGAGGGTGAGGTTGACGATGCCGCTGGCTGCATAGCCGCCGCCGATGGCGCCGCCGCCGCCGGTGGTGGCGACATTGCCTGTGAAAGTGGTGTTCACGATGGTGCCCGTGATGCTGTTCGCCAGCCAGATGGCGCCGGCGATGTTGGCGCTGTTGCCCTGAAACCACGAATTTTCCACATCGAGCACGGGGCCGGTGGTTTGATACTGGGCCGCGATGGCGCCGCCGGAGCCTGACGCCGCGACGTTGCCGATGAAGGTGGAACTGTTCACGACGATCCTCCCGCCAGTGTTGCCGAAGAGGGCGCCGCCCATGCCGCCGCGCATGGCGGTGTTCGAGGTGAACAGGACATTCGAGACGTTGATAACCGAGGTATTCTGGGTGGAAATCGCGCCGCCATTCGCCGCGCCGCTGGAACTATTCGCGACATTGTTCGAGAAAACGCTGTCCCGCACGACAACCGTGCTGGAGTAATCGAGGCCAATTGCGCCACCGTTGTTGGTTCCAACCGTGCCGCTCCAGTTGTTGTTGAAAGTGGCGCTGTCGATTATCACCGAGGCGGTGCCGCTGGCGAAAATCGCGCCGCCCCTGGCCAGCGCCCCGTTGCCGTCAAAAAGGAATCCGCCGCCATCGCCATCGAGCGTGCCGCTGAGCACAAGCCGCGAACGCGGCCCGACCACGATAGCGCCGCCCGCGCTGCCCGTCCAAGTGGTCGGGTTCCCCGCGCCGGTGTTTGTCCACACCCCGGCGGCGATGCTGCGGTCGATGCCAAACGTGGCGCCCGGCTCCGCGATAATCGTGAGCATGTAAGGCACGACCGTGCCTTGCACGGTGCCGCCAATGACAATCTGGCTGGTGCACCCGTAATTATCGTCGAAAATCACGTTGCCGCCGGAGGCGACGACGAGCGTGGCCGATCCGAGAAAATGAACATTCGAAAGCGCCTGTCCAACGCCGAGCTGCGCGACCGACGAGACGCGCAGCGCACCACTATAAATATAGACTCCGGAGAACGTGTTTGCCCTGAGTTCCGTGAAGTCGATCAGGCCCGTGAACGGCGCGAGTGTGGAGGAAGCGTCCATCGCGAACATGCCCAGATAAAGCGCGCCAGCGGAGTTGAAGCCCGTGCCGGCGAGGCTGAAGGATTGCGCCCCGCTCGCATACACGGCGCCAAGGGCCGCGCCGCTGACATTGGTGAGCGTGCCGCTGATGAACGAGCCGGAGATGTTCAATGTGTCGCCCGGCTCGAAGGCAATGTCGGTGCCGAGGGCCTTCGTGTCGCCTTCGGTGGTGAAGGAATCCGCGACGTTGACGATGTTCTGGGCGTTGAGGTGGACTGACAGGCATAACAGGACGGCCAACCTCAACAAGACATGCGCATGTTTTGGCCTGCAAGAAATGTTGGGATTTGTCGGGGGGAGTGAATGTTGGATTTTCATGGATTAAAAAGTGGCGCGATTGAGGAATGAAGGTTGCGGGAGAAGGGTTGTTGAAACCTATTTTTCGATAACGAAATAATTGTGTGATGCATCATGAGAAACCCTCATTATGCCGGGCTTTGGATTTCAGAATTCAGTGATTCAGGGATTGCGGGTTTTCGGTTTGCCCGACGTCTGTTTGGATAATGCCGGATGATTATTTAACTTCCGGAACGCCGGCCGCGGAAGCACGCCCGGTGCAAACACAAGCGAGCGCGACGAGCAGCAGGAGGCATGAGGGAGGAAGTTTTTCATGGAGTGTTTTTAGATGGCGCCAGCTTTATGGCTGGGCCAGGTCGGTGTTTTTTTCGGGCTGTTTGTGAGGTTGCCAGAAAGACTGGCTCTGTCGGTGGAACTAACGTGAAGGCTGGCGTGGCGGGAAGGCCGGAATGACAAAAAATGATTTATTTTGATAAAGGAATAAATCCCTCTCGCATGAATGCAAGTGAAAAATAAAAAAATTTAAAAGCACAGGAAAAACAATTTCCCGCTGATTTCATCCGTGACGGCAAACAAAGGCGCGATGAACCAATGGCGCCACTGCGGAAACGTGAGCGCTGCACCGGCGAAAAACAGAAAAACATGCGCAATCATTCATGGCGATTCCGCCAAAAACCATGAGCGATAGCTTGGATGTTTCCGGAATTTTTCAGAACAAAAACAGCGTTTTTATGCGCCCAAGTTTTCTGACTTTGCTGGAAACAACCGCAAGCTCCCCGCCATTGCCGGACAGACCGAGGAATTTTGTATCCACGGCGCGCACTTCCGTCAGGGTCATGGTGTGCAATTTGCCCATGATCCCCGCTAGGTGTTTTCCGCGCAGCACGGCTTCAAAATGCGCAAAGCTCAACTCAACGCAATCGAGCGCATCGTCATGCGCATCCGCCATCGTGAATGCCGCGCCGTAGAAACTCGCCCAAGCCAATTCCCATACGCGGATCGTGTCGCGCCTGGCCGTCCGCTGACAAGCGCGCTGGCGATGTCTTGGGCGAGCGCGGCGCCGGCGGCGCAACGCCGCACACATGCCGGCCGACTGGCCATGGCGCGCGGCTTCGCGCGCTATTGCGCATCGTTTGACTCGCGCACCCAAGTCACGGAACCAGATTTGCTCGGATCGTGCGTTGAGCGCATTCGCCCGCATATTTTCACCGCCGGTCAAACACGGCTGCTTCTGAGCCGCGCGCGCCGTTTGTCCGTGCAACACTCGCCCCTGCATC
>Ga0123354_10009221_pt1 | contig 15083 bp, 12 predicted proteins | sample TergutLab28metaG_2_FD_97872 | JGI IMG/M metagenome (GOLD analysis project Ga0123354, IMG submission 97872) | Labiotermes labralis P4 segment gut microbial communities from Petit-Saut dam, French Guiana - Lab288 P4 | ecosystem: Host-associated > Arthropoda: Insects > Digestive system > Gut ...
AAAATCGGACACATGTTTATATGAACTTTTTTGATCACAAAGGCCTAGGAAATCACCTCCTGCAGTTATGCCCTAAAGTCGTGAAACACCCTGTGTATATATATATATATATATATATATATACACACACACACACACACACATACATACATACATACATACATACATACATACATACATACATACATAACTTTCTAATTGGCTTATTTCTGCCCTGAAGATGCAAGCATTATGCTCCTCAAAATTTTTGTACACACCTACTTACGCACATCCCTTTATTTATTTATTGTTTACTAACCTATTTGTTTTCGGAATTATGTATGTTAATTTAGTTATTAATTTACATTTCTGTTCATTCTTAAAACCTTTACTCCTTTTAGCAATGAAGGTCTGAAGCCTACACGGTCATGAAAAATCTCTAATTTGCTATTGACCATGAAGAAAACTCAAGAAACCTGGTGACCTGCTTGTACACATGAAGAGGCAAATAGAATGGCGTGCAGACACGGCAGCTGACTGGTGGCGATCGACTGCAGGACGGAACAAAAGGAATGCCAAGGAAAAATGGTGGGCACCCGTAATGGTACTGCAGAAATGCACATATTGCAGAAGTATTTTTATGGTGTAATGTTTAATGTTTATTATCACCACCATTTGTATTGCACTGTTACTACAACGAAAACAGTGGATCGGGAAATTAACTCGGAGGAAGTTTTAAAGACCAATCGTCAAAAACATACAAAATATTACACATGTTTACAAGAATATTATGGTCCTTAGTTGCATACTTATATTTTGGTAACCAGATTTTGTCTAGTAAAATTGTTGTACTTAAGTCATCCTCGACATTTCGAATGGGCTTGTACACATCATCTCTTTTTATTTATTTGTGGCTTTCTCGTGGTGTTATCAATAGCGCTGGACGGTAGTACGATCAGCAAATAATGTACTGAAGGGGATGTAAAACGAAGCGGTCCTGCGCTAATTTGTAGTAAGTTAAAATAGCACAATTTGTTCTTAAGTAATATGGAAACTCAAAACAGCTGGTCGCGAGGTCGCGATTTGAACTTGGATATTCCAAAACAAAGCAGAATCACCAAACATGCGACCGCGATAAGGCGGATATCAGATGTCTGGTTCAGTGAAAAATGTCCACTATCTAATTTCGTCCATGTTATTGGACCGAAAGAACAGCTTTGTCCAGGCGGCTTGTTCGAGTCCTGAACGTCCAAACAATGCCAAAGTGCGTGAATGAAATGGTTAACTCGACATGTTTAACAATGTATACTGTAACGGGCAAATCCCTCTCTTAAGAACAACAATGCCTTTCGGAAGCAATGCCTGTTGGTGACGAAACTGAAGAGGATAAGCGAATTTAGTCGGCTGGATTAGCAAACAGATATCTGTCTGGCGGATTCCACACTAGCAATACCCGGCACCATTCTCTCTCAGACCGTCCCATAACATACTAAATTTACTGTTCTTCCAACACATCCTTTTTAATTCCGGCGGCCAGAAATCTCCCTGCTAGTAGGAAGGCCGAAGTTTCTTCGTGTATTCTGTTTCAAAGTGTGCTTCCAGAAGGGTGTTTTACTGAACGACGCTGGCAATTGCCAATATCACACAGCGTCGATAGTAAGTGAATTAAATAAGATCATGGAGCATTGGTGGAAAGACAATGAGAAGACAGAACCGAAGTAATACAAGAGAAACCGACAGCAGAGGCACTTTATCCACAACAAATCACAAATGGACTGCCGTGAGATCGATCCCGAGACTTCGCGGTGACAGGAGGGCCACTAACCGCCTAAGCCATGGCACTAGCACACAAATCTGGTGTTTCGAATTTCAACAGTCTGTATGTGAGTGTCAACATCATTCATAAATATATAATCTAAATTTCTGTCCATGACATCTCCCCAGATCTTCCATCATCTTCTTCACAACTACCAGCCAATTGACACTGCTAATCTTGTACATCTCAATTTCGAATATAACTTCGCACCGCATTTCTGTAACATCATGTTGATTGTACTTTACACCTAGATTTCCTCAAAATCCCCATTCCTTCAGGTTTTGTAACCAAAATGCGAAACACATTTCTTGGTTCAAGTACGCGTGGTACGTATCAGTTGATCTCATTGTCAGTGTAATAGATCAAACAAAACTGGGTCAAAAATTCAAATTATGAATATCCTCAATGTAAAATTTTCGTCAGTTCTCTACTGTCTCGTCTCTCTTAGATTTCTATGGCTTCACAATCGATGTTGGAACTCGGATAGCTCAGTCGGTATAGTGATTAGACTGCGGGCAGGACGACCGTGGAATCGTTCAATTCCTGAGAGAAGAACGAGATTTTCTGGTCTTCAAAATGTCCAGACCGACTCCGGAACCTACCCCAGTCTCCTATTAAAAGGGTACCAAGGGGATCTATCCCGGAGGTAAGGTGAACGGAGCTTGAAGATTACTTGTCAGTTCCACATAGCACCCAAATTAAAAATAAATGGAGCTATACTTGTAGGTCCCCTTATGCCTTCAAGGCTTGCACAAGGGCAATTTACCTTTGTATCAACATTTTTATGGCACAGAAAGCCCCATTTCCATTCGCTCAGTTAAAAGGATTCACAATTCAATTATACCCGACACGAGTTTCGGCAGTATAATCTAGGTACACTCTTTCCACGTCTTGCGGTAGAGCGGTGTCAGTATGTGTTTCTGTGCAGAAGAGGCAGCTGGAACACCAACACGTCAAGAAGAAATGTCTTTTTCCAGTTATTCACACCAAACATGAGATTTAAACATCAAAGGACATTATTCAGTGTGTTGAATATACTGATATTAGGTAATAATTGTTCACCGTTCAATGTGGTTCCGTAAATTTGGGAGAAATTATTGAACAGTACAAGCCGATGTTGCCTGAGAAGGATTCAACACGTTTGTGATTCTCTTCCAGTTTTTGTCTGTGTGCTCAGAGACTTGGATATATGCTAAACGTGCCAAACATTATACGAAAATCGAACAGTACGTCAGTACGAAGTGTTGGCATTGGCAAATGTTCGTTAATCCAACACAGAAATGTTGAAATTGTGTATCTGTACGTACAATATGTGTGGAAGATAAAGATTAGGTTAACCACAAATGCGATAAATACTAATGAAAGTGAAGTATACACTTTTAAAGATCCTATTTTCAATTTCTCATTCAGAGATTTCACCGCAGGAATAGAACACGAAGCAATTTTGAATATGTTCAACGTCTCTTTACTGCTCGTTTGTTGAACTCAATCAGTCGGTGCTCGACAGCTTAACGGTTTTCACTATGACGAATATGATGACATACACGATTACTATGACTGTTAAAGTGACGTCATATACACATTTTCTTGCATGACTGTACACTGGAATTGCAAACAAATTAAACAAAGGGTTTTAGAAGGATTTGGCAACATGCAAGCTGGCACAGCAGATGCTGCTGAAGTTCATTCTCTTAACGAAATCCCTAATTACCAACATTAATTATCTGAATAATATATACAATAAAAAATTGGTCTTTCTTCAATGAATTTAATTATTTTAAATATCATGTGACACAAAAGAAAGCCAACCAAGGGATTATACTTACAGAGAGTTTTTATAAGAATTTAAGCATCTCCTACTTCAAAACCCTGCAACAACATTTGAACAGCATATTTTAGGTCAACAAAGAGTATTAAATATAGGCACCAATTACTTCAAGATTAAAATGATCTCCTTTTGCCCACAGAGAATATTTACATATTTCATATGATTCTCAGACCAAAACAGTGATTATTTCTGTACGCAGCATTAACCAGTTAGTTGTTTAAGGATAGTACAGTGTATTTCCTGTGAGGCAGAAACAGTTTTCAAATATCAGTTAAATGGACTTGATGTTTCAAAGATTTTTATGTTATTTGCGCTCTGCATTTTAATGTAATTATACAATATAAACCAACAAAATGTACCTTTTCCAAATTAATATTTTAAATTTTTAATTTCTGAAGTCTTCTACACGTTTTGAAAGCAAGGGTTCACCTTCAGGAAGACGGTTGTACATACAGGTACGGTATTGTATATTGTACATGCTTCAGTACAAGCAGTCTTGTGGGTAGAAGAGTGTGTTCAAAGTCTTGTAGGTAGAAGAGTGTTTTCGAGTTTGTACACAATCTTCTTCCTACAAGACTGTTTGTACTGATGCATGCACAACACGCTATACCATACCTGTATATACAGCTGTCTTCCTGAAGATGAGCCCTTGGGTTTGAAATGTGTAAAAGACTTCAGAAATTAAAAACTTAAAATATTAATTTATAAAAGGTATGTTCTGTTGGTTTATATTGTACAGTTTAGAGAGCATATTATGGTAATGATGAACCAAACATTGCTGTCAGAGCATATTTGAAGTTCACAGGATAGAGCCACTTACTACTAAGACTTCCTTGTACTTATGCTACATACATATTTATTTTTTGTCTCAGTAGTAAATTATGCTGGCTGTGAAGATAAGGAAGTTTATCGGGGCAAGTACCTTGGCAAGATTAATTCCTATCACCATCAGGTGTCAGGTGATGCCTATGCTGTAGATGAGTACACATTCCTGCTCACAAACTTTAATTATGATGGGAATGGAGCTGACACATTTTTCTGGGCAGGTGCTGCCAACCGTCCAGGACCACAAGGCTTTATAGTTCCTGACGAATATGGAAAGTAAGTACAACATTACATATTTGTGTTTGAAGGTTTGTTATAAATTTAGAATTATCTGTGACTTTATTTATCACAGTGAACATCAGAACATGAATGTACATATAGCAGAATATCTGTACTTTTGTAAATATTTACCTTGGGAACTGACCAGTTTATGGAAGTACAAGTAATATGTACGATCTCAAGCTAGAAGAAGTTAACTTTTTGTTTAGGCCTAGGTGAATTTCAGTTATCCTTTTGTTACTATTAGGCAGCTGAAATTTAATTGCATGTGTTGGTAATTTCATATGTGACCAAGGCACAGCCATGCAGAACACTTGATTTTCAGTGCCACTCAACAAGTGGTTTGATGCTATATTGGGACACCATGCACAGACCAGCTCTGGAGTCCACCAAGCTCTACATTAAATATGTAACAAGAATTTTATATGAGGTGTTAAGTGGCCAGAGTACAAAGTTTAAAACTTGCCTCATACTGTGAAAGTTGTGAGTGTGTGTAGAGTTTTACCAGCATTCCTTCTTTCACTTGTCTGGTTCTGAAACAAAGAAACAACTTCACTTTCTTGCAGTTGACTTAGTAATAAAAAAGTCAAACAACAGTGAAACTTATTCTCTAATTTGGAGTACATATATTGTCCACATGCTTTATTTTTAATGTTGCAAAATTATTGTGAATTTGGGTAGCAGGTATTAAACTGGTTCTGTAGCTTTTCTGCATTTTGTGCACTGTGCCATGTTTTAGAAAACTGATAAGAGTTCAATTTTTAAGTTCATGCAAAGTAGTAGTTATATTGGACCAATATTAACCAAAATTAAATTTTCCAGACAAGTTTTAAAGCAGGAATCCAGTATTAAATTTAATTAAAAGTGGACAACATGCATAGCACATAAATTGAAGTACTCCCCATAATACACTGAAATCGCACACTGTTCAAAGAACAGAACTGCCACAAAACAGGCTTTTTGGTGGTCACCTAAGGTTAAGTTTTCTGGGGTGCTATGCAATGTTGATTGGTACATATAGCAGTTTCTGATACACTGGAAGCACTATGCTCCTCCAAAAGTCAGTAATTATTTACAAGTTGACATGGTATAATTCCAAAAGACTTGAATCTTCATCAGCAATGCTCTGAGAACCTCAAATCCCACAGTGATGGCCACTACTTGCAGAACTGAAATTACATAAAACAAATATCTTCTGTCTGACAGGACAAATGTATTGGACCGCTATTTTAACAAAGACTTTACTCTCACACTGCCTGACAACAAGAAAATCACAGAAATCAAGTGGCTTGCTGTGTATGACCTCTCCAGTCAAAACACTTTTGGAGATATCTACATACCAGAAGAGTTTGAACCACCCACAGCCCAGAAGGTCTCAAGGCTTGTGGGTCGCTCCCATGATGTGGACTCTGAAAACATTGAGATAATTGATGCAAAAACAATAAAAATATCACAGTTTACATATAATGGCCAAGGAAAAGGTAAGAACATGCCATACATTTGTTTGGTCCATGGAATAATCAAGATTGATTCCTTTGTACAAAGTATGTCTTCTTCAGTAGTGTATAGATATTCAGACAAACAAACTATTCCTCTACTATTTCCAAAAGTTCAATGTTACAACCATAAAAGTTTGCAGTTTGACCCATTCCTAATTCAATTCAGTTGAATTAGCAAATTCACATTTTATTTGCTTAAAATAATATCCTTACATTTATATCTTATTCTCCCATCTTTTGTGTAATTTCCATTATGTGAAACAAAATTCTTCTGTCTTTTACTGAACCTTTATTGTAGCAAACACTTTGCTCTTACCCCTTCCTGACAGCAAGAAATTCACAAGGTCAAGTTAGTCTCCCTTCAACTCTTTCTATATGGTTTATCAAATAAGATTTGTACCTTTCTTATTTCCCTGACACATGCTATACAACCTGCCCATTACAGCTGTTACTTCATTCATTCTAACAAGTTAATAAGTATCGCTTTTGAGCGGGTAACTTTCCTGCATTATATTAGGGTGTCTGAATTTAAATTGCAGTTCTGATGTTAAGTACCTGCAGTTTTAATAGTGCTAACATTAATTAAGCCTTTGGATGTGTTCCAAAGCCAGCTCCATCTAACACATCTACAACCTACTTTACTAAAATACATCTTAACATTTATTAGCACTGACTGAACTAATATATAACATTGCACATGGTTCAGCTGGCTCAGCATATCACCCTTATTTTGTAGAAAAGGGGGCAACCCATAAAACATAAATTTTATGGGAGAAGCAACAAGGTGGCTCCACTTTGCTTCACAACAAATGCTTTGAGAGGGAGAACATCCCCCACCTATCTTCAATATTCTTGATGATGGAGTTGTCATCTTTCTGCATATCATACAGGACCACGTACTGAGTGATTCGTTACATATAACTCAGTTTAGCTCAAAGTGGCAGTTAGCCCCTTTTTACAAGGTAGGGTGATATTATAGAGTATGGATATCATAAACTCTGAGTTAGAATTCAGCCATCAGCCCCCTTGTACCAGGGTATTTAAAGTACCCTACCCACAGACAACAGAGTTTAATACACTATTAGCCTTCAGTGTCTGCTTTGCTTTCAAAATAACCACTTTCCAAGGGATTTCTATGCCAAAATTATGCACACATTTCTTGTCTCTTTCATTTGAGCTATATGTTGGCTCCAATGAACAGTTTCCTATTTCACTATCCTTATAGTAGTAGACGACCTGTACAAATGACAAGTTCCGTGGGATGTACGTAGGTGGGCGGGCTAATAAGTTTTGCCACCACTGCAATATTTTTATTTATAATAGACATATCTGAATAAAACTGGTTCTGTGTAGTCGCATGGTATCTCTCGTCCATCATACTTCACCTTGAACACACAGATGTTTACAGTTCTCACCCAGTGCACATCGAAATGGAAGAGTATTCAGATATTCTGTTCAAACAGCGTGCTGATATTGAAATCTTAACTGCGGAAAAGTTCCTTCAATGAAATTCACAGACGAATGCAAGTTGTTTGTGGTGATCAGTGTATTGATGTGAGTACAGTAAGATGCTGGGTACAGTGAAGTCTGCAGCGAGGAAAAGGTTTCAAAAACAAAACACCAATTTTTTAAAGGACAGATTTCAAAAACTAGTGCAGCGTTGGCAGAAGTATATTGAAGTGCATGGTGATTTTGTAGAAAAATAATTACGCAGCTTTGAAAATAATTGATGTAGGCATATTTCTTTTTTTATTTCATTAAAATATCGTTTGCCATTCATTTTCTATTTAAGTGGAGGCAAAACTTATCAGCCCACACTTGTAGTATTCTCATTTGCTTATGCATTTTGTGTTTTTAGGTGCCATAGTTTCTTAAACACTTTTTTTCTCAAACTGTGCACCTTTACTGTTTTCACAGCCATGCAGACCAGCTGGCCAAATTACTGTTTTATATACCTTGTTCTGCTGCAGATACTTACTTTTGGGTTGGACTTGGACCTCAGCCATCATCCAAAGGGACCAAAGTTACAGATGAATATGGATAGTAAGTGCTATGTTTTATGGCTGCTTATATGCCATTATGCTCCCATAAGTCTAATGTGTAAAGAAACTACATTTCAAAAAGAACTTTAAAAGGTGTAAGAAACAGCATTTTCACTTGCCAGTAACACATGCATTTAAGTGGTGTCATTTTAAAATCTGACCTGGAGAAATAGTGAAAATAACATACATTACATTCAACAAAAGAAACTCAGAGATGAAGTAGCTTTGCTAGTACTGCTGCACAAACTTACATGGTAGGGAATAACTCCAATGCCAGTGAATTTAGGCTTTTGAAATTTGGAGGAATGGACCTTCTGAAATAGTGACACTCTGATAACTACAAAATAACACATCACTAATGCAATAATATTACCTCTTACTTTAGATATGCAAATTTTTAAGATGAAGCAGTAAAGGCAACCTCTTATTTTAATAATAAGCAATATCTGAGAGCATAAGATTATCTTAAAAAGTCATATCATTTACAAAAATCTGTAAAAAGAAAGGAAGTTTCTAACATAATCCACAAATACACAAAACTCTTTAGAGATGCTTCTAGCTGTTATATGTACACCATCATAGAAATACATTATTAAATATTTCATTTTGCCAACAGTCTTGACCCTCTGCGAGCCTACAGCAAGGAAGATATCATACTTCAGCTACCTGGAGAGTGGAACATTTTTGAAATTGACTGGTTCAGTATTTATGACGTTGAAAGCAAAGAGAACTATGGATCTGTAATCATCCCTGACAATCTGAATGTGCCACCCTCTCTGATTAAAGTTGTGGTTTGTATACATCCATTTGTGGTTTGTACTACTATTGCTGCTGCTGCTACTACTACTACTACTACTACCTACCACTACTACTACCACTACTACTACTACTACTACTACTACTACTACTACTATTTATTATGCAATCAATTTGAAATGTAAATTAGGTGGAGAAAGAAAAGCAAATTAAAACAGAAGAAAGAGAGATTAAGCTTTAACGGGAAGAGTTGCTTCATATTATGTATAATTGGGTGGTTAGGTGAACAGGTCTCCCTTCAAACAGAACATTTCACTAACATGTCACTGTTCAAAACTTGTATACATGTTGCTAGATGTACAAAGCAAACCTGAACAAAGAAAACACAAAGGAGTGTGTACTGCTGGCTGAATTGGACAGGCTACGTGGATGATACTATGTTAGCATCTCTGTTACAGCCACACACAAATGCTCTGCCAAACTGCTTCCAGCTACATAAAGACATGCAAGTGAGTTGGGAAATATTTGGTCCACAAATCACCATTCAACTTGCTGGTCAAGTTGGTGAGTATCATGCAGTTATTCTGAGGTGCAGCAGGTTATAAAGGACATTGAGAATGAGCATAGTGCTGGAAAGGGCTGAGGATCATGCACAGTCACAGCTTTTGATGCTGACAGCTTTGGACTTTGGATTCTTGTACCACAAAGGTCAATCACTTATCACATCCCAGTTTATTCATCCATTTCTTTTCAAAAATGATGTGGAGTACAGTAGGGTATTTATAAGGCTTAAAGAAAGAATACAATTCAGTTAGAAGGAGGTCCTTTCTAGTATTGTCAATGGGTTTACTATACACATGAAACCCATAGTAAGTTCAGATAAGCAAAGTTATATCTGATACATTTCTTATTCAGAATTGTCTGAAAAAAAGATTCTTTGGCACCATTGATTTTCAGCTGTGCTTAATATATGCCATTAAGAGGGCCCAAGAAAACCAGGAGGGATTGAAACTGAATGGGACACATCAGTTTCTGGTTTACACTGATTTTTTAAATATACTGGGCAAAAACACATAAACCATAAAGAAAAACAAAGGAGTTTTATTAGTTGCTATTATGGAGGTTAGTTCAGGAGTAAATGCTGTGAGAACTAAATATATGTTCATGTCTCATGAACAGAATGCATGACAAAATTACAAGATAAATATAGCTAATAAATCTCCTGAAAAAGTGGCAAAGCTAAAATACTTTGGAATAGAACTCGTGGGCCAAAATTGTATGCATGAAGGAGTTAAGAGCAGATTAAAATTAGAAGATGCCTCATATCATTCAGGACAAAATCTGTTGTCTTTGCATTGCTATGTAACAGCATAAAGATTAAAATACACAGAACTATAATTTTGTCTGTGGTTTTGTTTGGGTACATAACTTATACTCACACATTAAGGGAAAAAACATGGACTCAGAAAATTTGAGAATAGTTTGCTGAGAAAGATATTAGGGCCCAAATGTGAGTAAGGAAATGGAGAGTGGAGAAGATTGCATAACAAGGAGCTTCATGATATGGACCTCCTCATAAAATATTATTTTGGTAGTCAAATCATGGAGAATGAAATGAGTGGGGAATGTGGCATATGGGGGGGAGGGGGGAAAGAAAAGTATATGGGATTTGGTGGGGAAACATAAAGTAAAGAGGCCATATGGAAGATGCAAACATAAATGGGAAAATCATATTAACATCCATGTTCAAGAAAGAGGCTTGGAGGTTATGGACTGTGTTACTCAGACTCAGTCAAGGGAAAATTGGTAGGTTCTTGCAAACACAGTAATGAGGCCTCAGGTACCATAAAATCCAGGGATATACTTGACTAGCTGAAGAAATACTGGCTTACCAAATAAAGCTATGTGCTCCATTTGGTTAATTATGGCAGCCAGTACCGTTTCTGGCCCTGTCTACCTGCAATTAATGTTTTATATATAATGTGAAACCTGATATTTGCAAAGTGGTGTTGATGATAAAAGTTGTCTGGGACATGATATGTTAACTCTTAAACAAGTACAAACAAAGCAACTTATTGACCAATCAACAAGGCAACATATGGCCCCCCCCCCCCCATAACTTAAATTACTCACTGTGCATACACATGTTGCTCAAGAGTCTGTCACTAGCCTTTGTCCTCAGCAATTGCAGTTGTTGTGGGAGGTTTATCACATATGAAGCTTGCCAGCCCTCAAGAATTTATAGTCTGTGTTTCACTTGTACTTCAATTTGCCTTATTTCATAGAAGAGTCTCAAAATATTTACCTCCAGCTTCTAACAAGACCTTCCACCTTCAGACAATACTCCTCAATGCATGACAGAGTCCCTGTCAACACTAGCAGTTTCTGTATGAATATTTTCCTTCAGTTCTTGCAAAGAATGGTGACTGTTAAACATTTCATCTTATTGTGTTAATTCCCTGAAAAATGGCATCAGGATTAATTTAACATAATAGTCAGAATTTATGTATTTGAATATGGGTCCTATGAATTCACACTTCAAGGTCACGCAAAAGAAACGTCACAAACTGCATGAGGATTTTTATTACACCAATGTTCATTATTTTGGCTGCTAATGTGTGTGTATAATGTAAATTCTGCAAAAAAACAAAGAATAAAACATACATTCATATTTTGTGTTTGTCCAGCACTGAAACTGTGATCTGATATTCATCCATGGTTCTGTATATTTTTCTTTCCCATGGTGCTGGGTGTGTGGGATATGCTTCAACAAACTTTCAGCAACATGTTTTCCATGACTCACAATGTACTTTGCAAAAGTACCGCAAATGAATGCCGTTTGTTCAACAGAATAAATTTCTCACACTTGCAAACAAGCTCTGTATAAATATTAGCATGACCAATTGACCAATCACGCAGCATGTTGTAGCACTTGGTGGGCTCATCTTGCACAAAAAAGCTTGTTTTTCTATACTCAGAAGGAACAATTGAATCACCATATGTTCCAAGATACACCTGATTTAATAATATATTCTGTCTTATGAGAAATTTTGGTGAAACAACAACAACAACAAGAATTCAATTTATTAACATGCAAGCTGAACTGCACAAGTGCTTATTATTAAGCAACAACAATTATTATTATTATTGTTGAATATCACACTGCATAATTGGGTAAATACTTCCAGTGTTTAAACAACCGAAGTGTCTTCACCGTCTTCTTTAACTGTCGTACTTCAGTTCAGGCCATGGCTTCCTCACTGATGTTCTGCCATTGATGCTTATCCATTACATTTTCATTCCAATTGTGGATACCAAGAGTTTATAGGTCTTGTTCAACGATACCTAGCCAAATTTTCATCAGTCTCCCCATTTGTCTCATACAACCTGACTCAGAAAAAGTTAATTTTCTACAGGGTTGGGTTCTGAAGCCACCCAGCCTCCTTTTCTTTGGGTAACAGAGTTCTTACCCCAGAGGTAAAGCAGCCAGCACATATGCCTTTAGAGGCATGTGCATAACTGTACATCTAAACATGATCTGGTAGTGACCCAGCCTTCTCTCCAGTTGCTACAGGCAGCTCTTTCCATATATTTAAAGCAGCTGTAGTATGAAGCTGACTTCAATCTACTGTCAAAATATAGAATATGTGTAGCTTTAAACTTGTGCTCAGTTATAGCAGAAGGCTTACCAGCTTTTACAAAATAAAGAGGCATAGAGTAGTAGAGGATCAAACCATTAAACTTGGTGTTTCACAGTGTCCTAATACATAATGTGTGGACAGAGGGAATCTTAACATGCAATTTGAGACTCTGAGATAACAAGTGTCAAGGTTATGGTTTTCTGGGACAGAACACCACATAGACTGTTAGAGAGCTATAAACATTTTGGAAAAACTTGCCACAGCCTATCCTCCACTTCTAGGTAGCATGTTATTTAGATACACTGGTGCTTCTGTAACAAAATACATGGTGTCATGTACCAGAAGACTGTGCTCTTGATTCTTAACATGGCTGAATATATTGTTGTTTACTGATTCTCTTTACAGCTGAAGATGAGTACATGGCTTTTGGTTTGAGTGCTGCTGAGAATAAGAGTGAAATGATTGGTTCTGATGTTGCAGTTGCATATATAGACGGCTACTTGGGTTATGCTACTGACTATAATGTCACAGCTAAGGCACCAGTAAGTTACTGCAGCACAATCATAGCAATGAAGGGCAACCTAAAAAAATATAAATGCTACAAATAATGACATACAAATTCTTTAATAATGTAGAAATTTTTCTGAAAGTAAGTGTAGAAATAATTAAGCTCAAAAACATACTATGTAACAAAAATCTGCTACACACAGAATATGTGTGTTTAATAAATTATTTTAAGATGAATTGAAATTCCAAGAAAAATTAATATGTAATGAAATATGTTGTAACCATTAAATTAAAAAATGAAAAGCCCTAAAACAATTGTTATAGTCTACTTTGGAACTTCTGCTGAGTCATCTATTTTGAGATTTCTACCCTATGACAAATAACACAATAACTCTTATAGCAAATTCGTGCTGGTTGTTTTGCATGGTCTCAAAAGCAGTCTAAAGAATGAACACACTTCTAGAATATCTGAGAATAAAGTATTAATTCCTTAAGGGAGTCTAAATATGTGATGGTAATTAAAACGAATCTCTGGGGTATAAATTGTGAATTAAGATTACTCAGGCTGAATTGCCAGTGGCAGACAGGTATGTAGTTGTGATGTATTTTGTTTATAGTTAATTAGTTCATTTATTCATACTTTCCCAACTGCAAATTTTATTGAATGGGATCACCATGAAGAGTGAAAGACATGGAGACAGTCACTGTCTATTTTAAAGTAACATTCCAACTTTAGGCAAATCACAAATAAATTCAGTCACAACAGGCTGAAAATCAAGCCTGATATGTACTGGATGTGAGACAGGAGTGCCTATGTCACAACCATCACATTCAGTACTGATGCACCTCTGTCTTCCTTAATATAAGCATACAGGTCAGACAGCTTAGCTTCATATCACATAAATGATAACACCACAATTGACAGAAAATTCTGTGGCTTCTTATTTAATATATTTGTTGTTTGGACACATTAATAAAATCAGTTTCATGTAAGTTTAACTGTAACAAACATGTACATTTTACTGTGTAATTTTTTTTTAATGTGAATGATACTCTAATCTGTTGTTCCTCCTGATAAAATTATGTTTGTTTTCTGCAGTGTGGCAAAGTGCTGGGGCAGTATAAAGGCGTCTGTAAGGATGAGCTCCTTGGAGGTATTGATAACAACCAGTTGCACACGGCTGTGCGAGAGAATGGTATTAACATCATCACGTACCGACGCACACTGATATCATGTGAGAACCAAAAACTGTATTCAGTTTCATACCAACTAAAACCAAAATTCTGAGATTCAGTCACTGCTACTTTTCCTCAAATATGATGCATAACAAGCTGGGGAAGAAGGTCATATGTTTTTAAATTTGCTTATACAGGTGTCCCAGGAGGGATGTGCCAGACTTCGGGAGAGTGTTCCTTGTGTTAAGGTATACCGATATAACCCAAAACACCTATATCCAAAGTTGAACAGTTACGGAGATAATGGCCTGAGAAAAGACGGGGCTTCTTGCGGTTCCAAATACTGCAACCTGCACAGCTGATGTGTCGCGCGACAGCATTGATGACCTTGAGAGTGGAATGCAGTGTTAATCGTGCCTGCGTGACTGTTAGTTGCTTGTACGGGAGTTGGAAGCGCCATGTAAAGTGCTTGGAGCCCTAAGAACAAACACGGCGTTAATGCGAGTGTTTATGTAGTTCAATTTAATAGCTTTATGTCACTCATACGTTAATTACATGTTAAGTACAGATATTAACATTATAGAAACCACATATTCCTGCCAGTCTTAATATGTATTTGGTAATCAATAAGTGTGTAACAGCTGTCAAAGTTTCAAACTTCTCTGGCCATTATCTCCGTAACCGTTCAACTTTAGACATAGGTGTTTTGGGTTATATCGGTATACTTTAACATAA
>Ga0123354_10009222_pt1 | contig 15083 bp, 9 predicted proteins | sample TergutLab28metaG_2_FD_97872 | JGI IMG/M metagenome (GOLD analysis project Ga0123354, IMG submission 97872) | Labiotermes labralis P4 segment gut microbial communities from Petit-Saut dam, French Guiana - Lab288 P4 | ecosystem: Host-associated > Arthropoda: Insects > Digestive system > Gut ...
ATCCAGGCTATACTTAAGTTCTTGTTTCTTCTCCTGCAGTCCTCATATATTGCCTTTGATATCATTAATTGATCCTTGCAACCTTTACTTCCAGGGTGACATCCTTTTTGCTCTGCTGGTAGTAAGCTCTGCTCTTCCAAATGTGTGGAGATTCTTTTGGCTATTATTCCTGTTAGGGTTTTGTACATGGTCGTTAAGCATGTAGTGGGTTGGTAGTTTCTGACTTCTTTGCTGTCTCCTGATTTTGGTATCAAATAAGTTATTCCTGTGGTCAGACAGTCAGGTGCCTTCTCCGGTTCCTCTATTATTTCATTGAAGTTTTTTTATGTGCCTGTGAGTAGATGGGAAAGCTTTAAGCTAGTGATTTTGTATTTGATCATTTCCAGGAGATTTCCAATTGTGAGCTCTAGACAAATATGAAGTAATTTCCGTAATCTGTATAGACATCCAACCCATATGACTAACTTTCCTTTCCTGTTCCCTTCTTATCCATTCTGCTCTTTCATTATGCTGTGCTTCTTCTCCACATAGTGACTTCCAGTAAGTCTCTGCTTCTGTCATAGAAGGAATTTCTCTGGCCTCTGTATTCTTCATGCCCAGGTTTCTGTAAATTTTTTTAGTGTCTTCTTTAAACATCTTATTCTGACTATACTGGGTTTCCCTTTTTTCATACCTTCTAATTCTTTGGGGTTTTGCTTGCACTTTCTGCTTCAAAGATTCTGTCAACTGTGCAACTACCCTAGCGTTCGTCACTCTATATTTTTTAAAAATCCTCCTCTTTTTCCTGTTAAGCTTTCCATTATCAGAGCCTGTTCCAGTTTCAGCTACTATTGATAACACTTTTCTCCAGCTCTCTATCTGTTTCTGCATTCTTATTTTCCAGAACTTAACATCTCTTCTATTTTTGCTTCTTTTGCTGGGCTCATTCAGTGTTTGTGTCATGATTGTGGCTACAGCGTATATCAGGTTGTTTGTATCTGTTATATTCATTTCATTTTCTTCTAAAAGTTCTTCATTTACTCCATTTATTTCTTCTTGAAGCTTTATCAATTTGTTCTTTGTTTCTAGTTTTGGCAGCTTCTTCCTTTCAGACATTTGTAGGAGCTCACCTTGTGTCACATTATTTGAAAGTCTTCCTTTAGCTTATTCTTAACAGTGTGCTGCTCTCCTTTGGCGCTTGGGTGTTTGTTATTTTATTATTATTAGGAGCTTTCGCAAAATTGCGAAAGTGACTGTTACCTTCGTCAAGTCTGTCCGTCTGTCCGCATGAAAGAACTCGGCTCCCACTGGACGGATTTTCATGAATATATTTGAATACTTTTTGAAAATCCATCGAGAAATCTCAATTTTCATTAAAGTCTGACAAGAATAACGGGTGCTTTACATGAAGACCAGTGTTCATTTTTGGTCATATCTCGCTCACTTCTACTTGGAATGAGAAATGTTGCGGACAAAGTTTGTACAGAAAATCGAAAAACAAATTTTATGTCCAATATATATTTTTTTAAATCGTGCCTTTTATAAGATAATGTGGAAAAATATGTAGAGCCGGACAGGCCACTTTTGACAATATATTACGGCGTATTCGCATTGCATGCTGGGTTCCTAAGGCTAAAAACAGGCGCTCACAATATTCAGTACTTATTGCCTTTCCACTGCAACAACGGCTGCACGAACGCGCCTCAAATTCTTATACATGCGTTGTCCGTCTTGATTTGTATTGCGATTTTCGTTATTTACAAATGCATTTAATTTTTATAGTGATGTCCCTTGCATTGTAAGGCGCCAAGCTGTACCTCTTCTGGTTTATACCTAAATACTGCTTTGGGCATGACCTGAAGCCTTGTAATTTTGCTATCGGTTCACTCGGTCACATGTTTGAATCGAGCTAAGGGAATGTACGCATGTATACGAATGTGTGCGGGGGGGTTTTTTTTGCCACACACATCAGCGCTGAGACCAAAGTAAAGTAGAATAGTGGTTTGGAATAGTCATGTGGTCAATTTTGACATTTTTTCCATGAGATCAGTTTAAGAAATTTCGACTCTCATGAGTCAGGCCAAATAGACTGTTGGGATTCAGAATTAATTCCGAAAGTACCAAAACTTTGTACATCAAGACAAGGGCGCAGCTCACCCCAAGACCTATAAATACGTACGTCAGCACCAGGTAACATGGCATTAATGCTCTGAAGAAGGTAAAAGGAAGAAATATATATATATATAACGTATAATTTAATGTGTTTTTGTATAATTCCCAGAAATACATTACCTTCATTGAATTTTACAAAAATATCTGCCAAATATTATATTTATGTAGTAGCCTCAAAAAGTTCCCGCTATTCGCTGGTATAATTTACAGGAATTCGCTATTATAATTTACAGAAATTGCTGCTGTTAATAAAGAAATGTACATTGACATCCTTCGTCGCCTTAGGGATACGTTCAGAAGGAAATGCACCGAAAAACTGAGAACCAACTGTTGGTTTCTCCTTCACGACAATGCTCCAGCACACCAGTCGGTTTTGGTGAAGAGTTTCTTAGCAAAGAATAATGAAACAAAACTGAACAATTCCCCGTACTCTCCTGACCTGGCTACGGCTCATTTCGCCTGTTCTCTCAACTGAAATCAACATTGATAGGACGGCGCTTTTGTGATCCTACTGTCACCATTAAGACTGTTATGGAAGAGCTGAAAAAGGCTTTCATAAAATGGCTTCCAGAAAAGTTCCCAACACATTGCCGTCACTGGTAGAAATGTATAGTTGCAGAAGAGGATTGTTTTGAGGGAAATGTAGCTTAAATGATTGTATTGTTTGGTATTTCTGAGAAATAAAATGATTCCCGGGACAGTTTTAAGGTATCTCGTAGAAAGACCGTTACAACAATAAAACTTTCGCTTTAGTTGTTCATTCTCAGTTCAACAGTTGGTGTAAAAAAACAAAAGTGTCCTTATTTATTGCGATGTAATTCGTTGCTTAGCTATAATTCGAGGAAACTTTCAGACACTCAATTCAACGTCTTCCAATATGAAACCTCAATGTTTCTGACGATGTTACAGTAAACATGATAATTTTATCGGACATTGCCTAGCGTCTTGATTTGTTACAAACAATACGATATTGCAAATTGATGTGGTTCAATTAGAAGGTGTGAAGGAGTGCCGGAGGACATGTATCTGCTCAGTTGGGATCCATTAAAAGAAAGAACGCATGTGCCACCACAATATTTGCTTTCTTTTTACCTTACGACGGAAAGGGATACAGCTTCCGAAAGGCCATGTTTGAAGATCGAAGACGGTGGCTAATGTAAAACTAAGAATAATAAATTACAGTAGAGTGCTGCATTACACATCTTTTTTACTGCCAGGTTAGTTGCGACCTGTAGCCGCGCAAATGGCGGCAAGATACGTCGCTGTGGCAGTGCTTGTTAGGGAAGTAAACGATTCATATTATCCTAAGAGGAAAAACAAAGGCAATGTCCAATTTTACAGAGTCGCTCGTCACATTGTGGTTACCTTCCTGGAGAGCATTGTGTTTTTTGACATACAATAAAAGACTTAATTCCTCTACTAAACATTTGTTGCTGGGCCATTCAAAAGCAAGTAGGGGTTGAGGGGGGATAGTTGGCACAATTTACACGTCATAATTTTTCACATTTTTTTTTTGTACTCGTAAAGTTTGTAGCCGAACATTTTTTATATATTTGTTTCTTAGGTTTGCTGGCTTCAGTTACGGACGATTCACAGCCGTACGTTTTGGGTTTAATCTGTCAACGTATATTCAGAGCCGTTGGTGATAGTTAGGAGGGGTGTACGGGGGAGAGATTTAAACAGCGAAATTGTTGTGAGCTGATAACGGACTCTAGCAGTCCAGTGCGAAAGCAGTCACATACGAGAGTGGTGTGAGGGAGGGAGTACAGAGATGTGACTGTGTCAGTTTCCTAGAAAATGATCTAGTTTAACTGGATATGGCACTCCATTTTTATATCAAGAATAAAGTGAATAAATAAAAGAAGTAGAAAAGAAAATAACTAAAACGGTATGTGACTCAGTGAACCACACCCGTCTCCCGGTAAGAAGTTCTCCTACCAGAATGATCACGTTGGGACAACAAAGTTACAAAGGGTGATCGTGTAGAAGTTGAATGTATTAGCAAGTATGTGTAACAACACTCTTGGGCTATAATCTTACTTACGCAAATTTGAGGCTATTCATAAGGAAAAGGTGGGAAAGGCGTTTTCCCTAACCTCTGCACGTGTGACAATCCCGCCCGGCTGACGGGGTAAGTTGGCGTATGGTAAAAAATACATGGAAAATCAAGATGGCAGCTTTTCGAGTGTAAAAGAGATAGACAACGTTTAATGTAATGTTTTATAAATCAGACATGTCAGATATGAGTTGTACATGAAAACATGTTGTTATTGTGGTAATAAAATAGTTAGGAAAACAATAAAAATCGGAACTAAATTCAACACATTTACTTAAATTGAAAAAGGAGGTCAGAAGGAAAGGTAACTCAACATAACACTGGCCTACCACCAGCAATATACGTTTTCATTCTAAATAAAGTATTCCATTTTTATCAGATTGACAGTTTTAAACAAACACACTTGGGAGTGCCATCAGGGCATTTTTCATGTGACTGCGACTTGCAATCTGTGCACTGGATCCACATTTCTCTAGATGTGCCAAGACACTAGAGGCAGGAAAGGTACAGGTAAAGGTAATGTTCACCCTAGAGCAGGCCACGAAGGCCCAGAGGGGGAGTAGAGCTATAGTTCTACTCTTTCTTTAACCTCGGCGCTAGATGGGGTGGATGGTCAACACCACGCCCCTAAAGGCAGGAATTATCCTCAAAATCATCTTCATCAGTCTTGCGTGAATTTTTGGATTTTGTTTTTGATTTTTGATTTATGCTGTTCTGAATCTCACTTTATATATGTGGCAGCTTCTATTTCTTAATTTTTTAGGCCCAGTTCTTCGCTCATTTGCTCCGAGCCTTCCGTTGTACTGGATGTCAAAGCATTTTTGACAGAGGAATCAAACTGGCAGTTGTTCTGTTTACAATTTACTCATTGTTCTCACGGTTTTGGAAAGTTTCGAACTTCCTCTGGGTAAGCAGGATGTATTGCTATTTGAAGTAGATGATGATCGTTCGGGAGAATCACCAAAAAGGCAGGAAGTTTACTGTTACTACTGGAAGCTGCTGCCTCCATAGGACAGGCGGCTCTATCTGGAACCTCAGCTTCCATAAAGTCTTAGTTTTGAAAAATATACCCGCTTAAAGGGCAAATTCCAGAACCTGGAAAAGTGCTTTGTTATTTGCAGGAAAAGAAGTCTGAGGCAAAGGTGTGTTGACGACGCAAGGGATGTGACATGTTGTCATCCCAGTACCTATGTTTAGTTACGTAAGCATTATATGCGCGTTTGACATACGTCGTAATCAGTCCTTTGACAGATCTGTCACGAGGCTGGGGTTTATGGCTGCAATGTGGAGGGAAGATGAGGACAGCCACGCCACTCTGCTTGTCCTACTCTGTTACCTGTGTGGACAAATGCAAATCGCGTTTGTGTAGCATCAGAACTACCGGTCTGTCTTTCCAAGGCTTGGCATGTGCTGCTCACAAAATGATCCTCCGCTTTCTATCCGGATGGAACTTGTGTTGAATGTGTTCAATTTACCCTGCGTTCAGTGACAGAACTGGTAAGGCGCTTTTTACGTCAGCCTCTCGTACCCTGTTGCAGTGTATTACCAAAATATGAAAATAAATCTGAAAATCCCTCGCCGCGCTCCTTGTTCACCTTCCACGGTTTCGCACAGCTCTAATTTCTCGTAGCAGTGTGTCAAGACGTGTGTTGCTCCAATCTGACCTCTTATTTCGCTTCTTGAAATGGAGATAAAAAGATCAGACTGGTAAAAATGTAACCAGTAGGTTACTAACCGAAAGTGGGGTAATTTGACACACTGAGCCAACATCACCACGTTGCGTGTGCGGACTTGCCCCCTTGTCACTTTTTTCATGTTTTAAACTGCATCACCTCCAAACACAACAGAATTCTACAATTCTCACTACCTCCAAAGCTATCTAAACCGAGTTGCCCTTTAGGGATAGCACAACATCACATGTAGCTGTAACCAAACTTTAAACACAACACGTTTTATTCAGCTGTGGAAAATTACTTCCTGCCGTGTAAATAATAAACACCAGACCACGCTTCAGTCATAGCTTACAGAGCATTGACGCTTACTAAAAGCTCTCAAAAGAAGCTATTGAAAAGTAAAAATTGCCAGGTGTTGCTAACCTGCGCTGCAGTTGGGAGTTAAGGTCCATGGGCTAACTTACCCCTGTAGCCAACTAGCCCCCCTCTCCCCTACACCTTCAGATCTTTGTGAATCAGAAAACACGCATAATGTATCAATCGAAAAATCAGAATATTTTCTTCTATTTGTTGCTGAAATTAATTCTTATCTTGGTTTTGAAAATAGATTCTCCACAGCAAAAGACATGTTATATTATCCAGTTGTCGAATTTCTATTTATTCTGAATGCGTCTTTCTTGTTAAATTATCCTGCACTTATAAAACAAATACATTTGCTAGATAGTGTGAATTTCGTGTAATATTAAGGGCATGTTCTTTACTGTTCCAGTGTGTGCCTGCCTGCCTGCCTGTTCGTTCGTCCGTCCGTCTGTCTATCTATCTCTCTGTGTCTCTGTGTGCCTGGTTGCTGGTTCAGAAGACAGCCTTCATAAATGGAAGATAGTTGCGATTGTGTTGAACAAGCGTACTTGCACAGCCGTCAGTGTTACAGTTTGCGAGTGGTGTTAACAAAGTCTCACTATAAAGAGCCTAATAGCCCATTTTACAAACTGTCACAGGGGTGCTGGAAATTGGACACATTCTTTAGCACTAAATTGAAGTGACTCAATGGAGGGCTTCTTTAGCTTTGTGACAAAAGTCCATTGTCTAAAATTATCATTTTTTTTTTAGTTCGTGACAGAAATTTGTTAACTCTAACAAATACCTGCATTACGATCCCGCAGAAAGTATTTTAAAAGAAAACGATAGACGTGACATGAATTATGGGGTAATGGCAGCAGGTTTGTGCGAGGTGGTAGAAAGGAGTCCACGTGGAAATGGTACCGTAACCAGAAATGCGGAGAGTTGTGTTACAATGAATTGACATTTTAAAAACAGAATCGTATTAAGCCATACGCATATGTGAACGTAAATCTGTAGACGAATTCATGCCCAAGCCCTCTTTTCATATTTGTTATTTAAAAGCCGAGAACACGCCATTTATGCGTAAAAAATATTTAATGTTTAGTAATACAGTATAGCAATGTGATGTGCTGTCAGATGAAGCTCCACTCTACACGTAATAGCTCATTCGTTTACATGCGGATAACCGGCCTCTTTGTCCCTCTTAATTTGCTCCAGTCTGCGCTCCTCATGGTGCCCGTCTTCTCCTTGTCCCAGGCGAGCAATCAGCTTCTGGCTGTAGACACCATGCTTCTCTTCAAACTCAGCTCTTCTCCGATATGCGGCATCCGGATCGAACTTCCACGACACCACCTGGAAGTTCTCCGCTGAACCGGCTAGGTTTTGCTGGATGAGCTGCCTGATGATGCCGGGCGACGAGGACAGAGGCGAGAGCATCAGAACTACGATCACCTGCACGTAAGTTAGAGCGACATTTGAATATGTAACCAGATGCTTTAGTCCAGACTGCTGAGTTGCTTTTCGATGAAAATACGAGAAGATCCCCCCCGTTGTTAGCAGGAGTTTTGTCAAGGGCTCTTTACACGGTCAATATTTATCAATATTCCAAGCAGTGTAGTCAAGTGAGTACTATATCTAGCATTTTTATCCAACATATGCTTGTTGACGGTCTTTAAAGCAAATCGCCTTATGGGCAAGATTATCAGGAACACAAGCATATTCTCATACCTTGGTGGCTGATGCAATATCGACAATTAGGACTGACAGCATAAACTGTATCCCTGCATGGCGCAATAGGCCCTAGTGGGTCAGAGTCTCCTCATGATTGAGGATTCACGATGACACTCAGACACACCACACTCGGTAGGACTACACTGGACGAGTGATTAGACCGACCAGGGACTTCTACCGGACAACACACAACATAAAAGAGAGACATCCATGCCCCCGGCGGGGTTCGAACCCGCAATCTCAGCAAGGTTCAGAGACTCTATATGGCCAGTATTTATTGACAGTGTCAGAAATGTGTAGAGAACCATCATGTACCTTGTCATCGTTAACTGTATCATCAGTAATTTCCTCACATCGCCAGTGTTATTCTCCATATGACAGTATCAACAATACTCATCATACCCGTATTAGTTAGTGCCTGTATGTGACTAACAGTGCCCTGGTAAGGAGAAGGCTGATGTATTCAGACCTTTAAAAAGAAGAATCTCTTGTTTGTTCAAAATCTGCAACAAAGCGGTTGATCCAAACGTTAACGCTTCGGATTTGCATGCGGAAGGCGCCAGGTTCGATTCATGGCTGGGATACCTACTACACTGACAGCGGTTTATTGTCTTTCTACAGTCCCACAAGACAAGTGCCGGTATAATCTCGAATTACACCATAAACGTTTCCTTTCAATTTATCCGAATGTATCGCCCTCTAATTTTACCGTTCGACGCTAGCATTTTCAGGTACTGGCAACATCATTACATAAACCATAAATAACTAAAAGTTAAACTTATGTGTGTGTACTCCATAAAGGCATATGGGGATTTGAGATGTAGCTCCACCCATTCTTAAACTTGGCACTGAATGGAGGTCAGTGATCAACTTCACGACTCAGCCGCTTGCTTCTCGTGGTAAGGACCCCTCGGATCCTATTCGGCAGGACACTGCGTGGACCCCGGAGCCGGTCTGGACGCACGGGAGAAGAGAACAGTTCTGGCTGCTGCCGGAATTATGTGTGCGTGATTATGCACTGGATACTGTGCCCTACACGATTCGCCAGATAACATTTAACGGCGTAGGCAAGGAAACAGTGAGCGACTTCAGTTAAGATGGGTACACAACACAGTAGTTCTTTCCTATTTATCCTACATGTTTAAAAAAAGTCGATGCGTCAGCAAGTATTTACTATTCAGCCCGTTTGGAACGAACGTAGCCGGTTGGACTTAACGAATAGTTTTATTATTTATTTATTCATTTATTGAACGAAGCTGTCAATAACCTAAACCATAAACGTCGAATGATAAAATGATGGGTGATTACAGAATTGAAGGGATATCGATGGACCAGTCGTTGCGTAATTCTAGGTACTATCCCGGCGTCTACCTTGACGTCCTGAAGTAGACCAAGAAAACCCTCATTCACTGTAATCGGTGTTTGACTGAGATTCTAACCGGGCACATTCTGCACACAAATAAGGGACTTGGAACAGATTGCTCGGTAGCAGACGATAGACACAACACTAGTGTTGCTCTTTCTAAACAAGCCTGTAGTCATTTCATCACACAAAAGAAAAATAATACACAGCGTTGCCAGCTATATCATATTCAGGCCAAAGTAGACTTACCGTAAGCAAGACCCTGGACGTACCGTTCATTGTGGTGCAGAGAAACGACTGCGGAGAAAGTTAGTAGATCTTTCCCTTTAGTAGCTGGTTACGCAATTTTACGTTAGGAAATACTGTTGCCTTAGGCCGCGTACACACTTGAGCATTCTGCCGCAACGTAACAGCGCAAATGCAACACGGATTCGCAGATGCGGACGGTGTTCGCTGTGTTCGGTTTGCCGCTCGGCCTGATCCATCTTGAGGTCGGTTTTCCAGCGCGCAACAAAGGAAGTTATGTTACACTTCTATAGCAAGTTCGGCCGTGTTTCTGTGCACGCAGCGATCCACTGCAGGCGTTGTTTTAAGTGCCGCCGTATGCCTGGGACGCACGAACGCTATAAAGGTTAATTATTTCGTAAAGTTGTATCTTCGACTATAACATCTGTGTTAAATGAAAGTACAATGTGATTCAGAAATAGCTGTTATTTTATTGTTGAAAATTTCCAGATTGTTAGAAGCGAACACATGACAGCAGAAATAGACCCTGTTGCAGAAACAAGTAAAAAGCAGATAGTTGATTCTCTGCCGGCGCCTGTCCCACCAAAGAATAAGATGAAAAGTAGGGAATAGTGCGACGAAATGCTGGAGAAGGCATTCACTATTCTGACGTCGTCAGCAGCTGCAGCCGCCTCCGCAGACGACCGCGAATGCCGAAGTTTTCGTAGTTTCATTTCGAACGAGTTGCGAAATTATGTGCCGCGCACGAGAAACAAAGTGCTGCACGAAATAATCCATTCGCTGCCGACCAGGGGCATTTTGATGTTTCACACCCAGTCCCCGCCCCGTCTCCAGCATCCCAGGTTGCGTCTCCCACCACTCCTTCCTTCCTCTGTTACTGGTTCACAAGATGTAAATCCCATTGATTTGATTTGCATTTAAATTGTGTAAACGAAAGTCCACAAAGAAGCCTCATCCGACAATCAACTTAATGATAAACAAACTATCTTTCCCAATAATATCTTTGACGCTATCTTAAAAATCGGAACATAACTTCCATACTCCCCACCCGCAACTCACCACACCCACCCACATTCACTTCCACCCACCTACCACGCCTCTTTCCTTTCAATAGTCTTCCGGCATTTATGCTACACAAAACAGTTAAGAACAGGGATCGGTATCTAATTCACAGCTGTACTTTAACTTTACTTCACACCATGTGGTAAAATTCATATACTCTCACATACTGCATGAACAAGGAACTAAAATATTGATAACTATATACCCAACGCATCAATGCGTAAGTAATTCATTTATATACAACAGCACGTAGAAAATCAATACCCATACACCCATATTAAAAATCTCTATATAATTACAGATTACATCAAAATTCATCTGAGTGATCTTCTACGCAACTGATACAACACCTATATTAATTATATTGAAAATAAACTCCATATAAACCCTCGAAAACATCTTATCATAAGACGAAATGGATCTCAAATGACGTAACATAATATACATACTACCATATATCATCTTTGGACTATATTATTAGAGATCGCATCAAAACTGACAGCGAGATATGTTCACGAGTTCTACAAAGCCGCCCAGAATATACAATTCCTACAATCCTATCTTTGATATCCAAGTTACATGTTACGTGTATCTTTATTTTATTTTATTTTATATGTTAATGTTAACTAGTTATTTTATAGAATAAAGACCCGGCGCAGTAAAAGCATGAGAAAAGGAAAAATTCGACGCTTTAACTAGGTATTTCATACAATAACGGCCCGATGTCAGGGTAAAACATAGGACGATGAATTTTTCAACGCTGTAGTTATCGGTATAGTTCGCGTGCGGACTGAGGCCACGGAGTTTAGTTTAGTTTTAGTAGTTATTTCATAGATTAAAGTTCGACTTCACTTATTCTGCATAATGACACGTAACAAGTCACAGCATGAAATGAGAAGCCATTCCGCCCTTGAACTAGTTATTCCATAGAAATACTAGTTGTTTCATTAAATAAAGTACCGATTTCTTATAAAGTATATAATTGCCTGACACTAGTTACAGCTAGAACGTAGGCGAGTTCCAAACTGTAACTAGTTCTTACACAAAATAACTAGTTATCCCATAGGCTAATTAGTTATTTCACGGAATAACTTACCAACCCCAGTTACAACAATGCATTAGACACCATTGAGCACTTGAACTTGTCACTTCATAAAATAACGTCTCGACCTCAATTAAAGCCTGGAATAACTCGTCACCAGTTAGGGCATAAAATGAGGAACCATTCAACAATTTTAACTAGTTATTTCATACAGTAAACAACTATTTCAGAGTTAAAGCATCGAATGCAGAACCGTACCTCAATTGAAGTAATTATTGCATACAATAAAGCCCGGACCTCACTTATAACCCGATCTTTAAAAAATTACGGTAAGTAACCTAACCTAATCTAACCAACGGGTTTGGTTAGGTTAGGTTAGTTTGGCTTAGATTATAAAGAAGGTCGGGTCGTTATAGTCTGACGTAATTAGAATCTATGCTTTAACTTGGACCCGGACGTTATTTTATGGAACTAATTTTATTATATGGAATAACTAGTTAAATTTTGGAATTATTACTCATTTGTGCCGGATGACTCTATACTTTAACTGCAGTCGGGGCATTGTTATAAAAAAATTAATATCGTTTGGAAAAACTTCTTAAATCGTCGAATGGTTCCTCATTCCATGCTGTGACTGGTGTCGGGTACCGTATTCTATAATTAAAGAATTCAATGATTCTCCGATACAAAATTTAACTGGGGTCAGTTCCTTATTTTGATTAGCAAGTAGTTTTTCTGAGATATATCTATTTAAAGTATTCATTTTTCTCATCATCGACACTAAATAAATGCCCCATAAAGTCAGTACGTGAAAGGGCACCGGAAACTAAGTGCAGCACTTTGGGGTTTCGACTTTTAATAATTTTTTTAAATCAAACTATAAACTTCTACCAAAACAAACCAAATTTTTTACTTCTACAGTTTAGTCTAAGGATTTTAATTTTATTACGACTATGTTAACTATCATGTCCAACGTAGATCATTAAAAAGATCCGGTCACGTGACATATAGGCAATATGCACCATCTTCCAAAATATCCGGCCGGCGATATTGTGTAATTATTCTACAAACGTAACGGAACCATACTCTTCAATGGTAAAGATAAAGTTCACCCTGGAACTGTCCACGAAGGCCCGGTGAGGGAGTTGACCTAATGTTCACTGACATTGCTTTTACTGCAATATACCATCGTCAGAATCTCTTGTAAGGACTGGCTTGTTTATCGACATGGACCACTTATATTAACCCAGTCTAGAAAAATTAAAGTTTAAATATTCTCTCAATTAGGACTCTTAATCTTAAAATCTTATTTATGACATGTAAGTTTCCGTTTATAATTCCACAGTTCTGCCTGTCCTTCCTGACGCAACAGGTGCCTCCCAACCAGTGGCGGCTAGTGCGAATTTTTTCTGCTAGGCCTGCGGCTAGGATTATTATGTGATTAATGAGAGGGCTTAATACAGCAATTCTTTCTGCACAGCCACTTATGTTTATCGTATATAGTAGGGTTAATTTTTTCTGCTTTATAATGACTGATAAATAATTAAAGCATTGTTGCGCGACATGAACTCGTAATCTGGGTGCTCCTGGCGAGAATTATTTGAGAGAAATTGATGCCCTTTGATTATTTCACACTGTTCTCTTTCATGTTGGTCTTAAAATTACAGCATTCCGAAATATGGCTTTGAAAACTTCAGAGTAAAAATTGTTATCAAAATGCCAAAGATTTTGAAACTTAGGAAAGGTAAACAATTTCCTTAAAACACTGTCTGGGCTGCCGGCCTATTTCGGTGAGTCTCCTCAACACTCTCAGTAAGTATGCTGTAGCCAGTGCGCAAGGGTTGGATGGGGCACAACCCCGTGTGATCTTCGCAGTGCTTAGAGTTCATCGTGGATATTAGAATTTAAAATAATTCCATTTATATTCTTTTAAAGAATGTATTTCTCCTCAAAAAAAAAGCTGTGATTCAGATATTTACTCGTAATTTTTCTCAAAATTTCTGTAGGGAGGAAGTTGTTGCAGCCCTGCAGCCCTTTTAACAGAAGACAGGGACAGGTCCATGTTCCGAAAGTTTCTGTTCTTTTTTTTAATGCAAACCGTTGGACAAATTTCAGAAACCAACTAATAAAAATTTCTATCGCTTTGTTAACTCTGTTATGACCTACCAGTTCTATGTATGAATAATGAGAAGTGTGATAGTGGCAGTTTATTTTACGTTCCTTTTCTGTTACAAACCTATGAATTCGGAAGGGAGCAGGAGTTTAGTAACACGGACATTTTAAGACATCACACCTTTTAAATAGTTGCAGAAAATCACAATACAGAATGTCTCTTTTATCGTTTTCCTGAGGACGGCAGCTGTTACGATATGTCCAGACGGACACAGGATTTCTATACAATAAGAATGTTGTGTTCAAAGACACGATGAAAGAGACACATTGTACAACGTATTATTTAGGTCTGAATCTTGCACAGAGTACGTGCAGTCTGATGATTGCATCTTGCACAGTGCTTTTAACGTGTCTTGTTACTACAAACACATTCTCATGTCAGAATGTTATGCAGGTTACTTAAAAGAATATGATTTGTAGAGATTGCTAGCTTAGAAAGACTTATATGGAAGGTTATAAATTTTTTGTTTGTATTTGTGTGGAACGCGGCACAGATTTAACCTGAGTAAGCTAAATGAGCTGGAGGTTGGGAAACAGTATCAGATTGAAATTACAAATAGGTTTGCAGCTTTGGAGAACTTGAACGAGGACGAGGATGTAAATAGGATTTGGGGGAACATTAAACATAATATCCAAACCTAAGCAAAAGAGAGTCTAGGTGGAAGCAGCATAAACCCTGGTTTGATGAAGAATGTTTAGGTTTTTTGGATCAAAGGAAGCGGGCTAAAGTTTAGAGGATACAGGATCCAAGCCAAAACAATGTGGATAAGTTGAACAAGGTAAGGCGTGAAGTTAGCAGGCATTTCAGGAACAAAAAGAAGGCATATCTGAGAGCTAAAATTGAGGAACTTGAAACTAACAATAAGATCCAAAACATTAGAGACTTGTACAGGGGCATCAGTTACTTGAAGAAGGGGTAGCAGCCTAGATGTAATATAGTAAAGGATGAGAAAGGCGACTTGGTTGCAGACCCCCACGGTTTTGTGGCTAGGTGGAGGAAATAATTCTCCCAGCTATTCAACGAGCATGGGGTTAAGAATGTTGGGCAGGCAGAAATACACACAGCAGAACCACTGGTACCTGAGCCAAGTGCCTCTGAGGTTGAGCTGGCTATCGACAAGCTAAAAAGCCACAAATCGCCGGGTATTGATGAAATACCAGCAGAACTGATTAAAGCAGGGGGTGGAACAACTTGCGGGGAGATTCATAAGCTTATCACTTCTATTTGGAAGAAGGAGAAATTGC
>Ga0123354_10009223_pt1 | contig 15082 bp, 7 predicted proteins | sample TergutLab28metaG_2_FD_97872 | JGI IMG/M metagenome (GOLD analysis project Ga0123354, IMG submission 97872) | Labiotermes labralis P4 segment gut microbial communities from Petit-Saut dam, French Guiana - Lab288 P4 | ecosystem: Host-associated > Arthropoda: Insects > Digestive system > Gut ...
CTATAAAAGTCGTACTACAAGGTCCTAAGGGCCGACTACTGGACCTAGACCTAGACCTCTATACCCTTAAAGATGAAGGCAATACGTTCCTTCGAAATGTCGGGAACAGAATGTCCTGAGGCGCGGCTTCTTGTACCAGGAGTCCTCCAGGTTCGGGTGGGGTTACACGTGACAACAGAACTCGCGAGGGTCTCCCTCAGGTACGTTCGAGAGGCGATCTCTCGCGTGTAACCATCATCTGGAAAGTCATGGCAACAGTCAGCTTGAGAGCACTTCCTCTGTCCGTGTACAGTAACGTCACGCTTCCTCTCAGCTACAATCACAACTAGACTAGAAACATCGGTATAGCTGAGAGCAGCTTGCGAGCAGCTACATAGATGGCGACTCGGAAGCTATCGACAAGTAAGAACAAACTTCATTACATGCATTACAAATGTCGCGAAAAAATAAAGGTTTTGGCTTTCCACAGGCGAGGCATTAAACGTATTAAAAATATTTATGGTTGTAGCTGATTTACAGACATACAAAACGGATGACGCTTTGGGGCCACAATTTCGGTGCGCACCTGAAATCTCAGGATATCCGATCGACGAGTATGATCCACGAATGATTTAGTTTTGTGTAGCTGATGACCGAGTTATTTTAATGAATAATGTGGTAATAGCATGCCTGATGCCATTTTATTTACCGTCTATATCCCTCTCCCTCGCCCCAAAGTCCTAGCAAGTCTACCAGCAAACGTTCACAGGTTGGTAGCAATGCCATACACTGTCATGTAGAGTGTATAGTTACGTCACTAAAAGACAATGAAATTGTAAAAATACATTCCTTACGGCGTTGTATGTTGCAGTGTTTAAAATTTAATGATATTCAGATGGCTGATACTGTATCCTCTTTCGGTCTCATTTGTCTTGTTTTCCTACGTTCTGCTACGCAGTCTTAGAAACAATAGGAAGTTTAAGATGCACAAGGTCAGGCTGCATTTTATTCAAATTATTGCATGACCACATGTTAAAATACTAGCAATTCGGTGTTTTTAAAAAAAGTGAATGTATACAGGCACAGTATATGCTATCAACATTCAAAACACAGATCATACAGAACTTATCTATTGATTTTCTGATCGTGTAGTTAGTACATCGCCATCTCATTCATCGTCTCAGTTTAAAAAATCAGCTCATCTAAGCTTTGCAAAACACAGCATCACTGAAGCAGGCCTTCCCATTGTAGTGGGCAGTAAGTTACCATATTTTAATAATGAGGGCATTATTATTATTATTATTACTAATCTCCTTCTCCTCCTTCTCAAGCGCTACAGTCCGTAGTGAAATTTTTCTTCCATACCCGACGGTAATAATGACTAATTACATGGCTCAAATTTTCGTTGAAAGTTTGAATTTATTCCACGTAGTGGTTTGTAAATCCATCACTTCTCATGAAACCCAAAATTGCATCACCTTTTTTCTTTTCTTTTCTTTTTAATGTTGTCAGTGTAGCCTCTCCTGAGCCACATGAGACCATTTCAATTCTCAGTTGCCTTATATCCGTTTTAATATTACGCTAGACTTTTCTTCCGCTCACATCTTCCGACTCATGTGCATAACTTCCTCATATCCCCCACACTACGTGCCCCTTCCACCCGTTTAATATTCTTTGTTTTATCACTCTAACATTATTAATGAAAAGTACCAATTTTTAAACTCTTTAATTCTTAATACTGTTCAAGGCTGAAATAATGTGACTATGCAGAGATACATCGATCGATAACTTTCCGTGTATTTGAAAGACCATTTTTACTGTCGGATATACTAAGGCGAAATAGTAGCTGCGCTATGCATAGTAATAATACCAGAATGCTCATTCACTTGTGTTTAATCATTGCGAAAAACCTGAGACCAAAGGTAACAGTGTATTGATACTGTAGAATGCGTGTGTGATTTTTTCCGCTCCGATAAATATTGAGCGAGGGCAATAATATTGTGGGTCTCCTTGCAAAAGTGCCCGTTATTTTGTCGAATTTTAATGACGTTTGGAATATGTCAACAAACGTCAGAATACTGTCCAATATCGAATTTCTTGAATATACTTTGAGCATTTCTCGAGTTTTTACTTAGGGAACGACATAGTAAGGCTCACATGTGCATTTTTGGACTTTGCGCTGCGGACGCTCCGAAAATTATTGTTGTGAAATAAAGGCACAGAGATCCCGTTACAGGCCCGGTGTGGCCCAGAGGGTGGGTAGAGGTATAGCTCTACTCTTCCATGACCGCGGCACTAGATGGGAGTGCGTGGTCAGCAGCACGCCCCGGCCACACTTTACCTCCGCGAAAGACCCGGTACCCATTGTACAGGAGGCTGGGTGGGCCCCAGGGCCGGTCTGGACGGGCGGAAAATCTCGTCGCCACCGGGATTCGATCCCGGACCGTCCAGCCCGTAGTCAGTCGCTATACCGACTGAGCTACCCAGCCCACTTTGCTGTGAAATAGCATAAACAAAATGAGAGCAAGTTAATGTACAAAAATATTGGGAGAGCAATAGTGTAACGAACAGCGGTGAATACACGTGATCACACGACTACTGTCACACTTCATGGATTCATGTCAAATGTGTGCATGTTCAAAATGGTTGCATGGCAAGCGAGAAAAGAAGAAGTGCTTTTCCTGTTGTCTGTGAAGGTGTTTAACATTGAAAGCGAAGATATCGGCTTCCAGCAACGTCACTGTTCGCGCTTGCGACTTCACAACTTACTCACTATTCATGTCCCATGCAAATGCCCCAGAACGCGACAGAGTGAAGTATTGAGACAGCACACCGAATCGCACTCCGTCCCCTGTCTTCTCTTGTTACGAAAGCTAGGAATCAACTACAATACACAATACGGCGTGTAAATGGATAAAATCCCGAGCCAGCTGTACCCACTTCCAGCCCTCAACAAACTTCTCGTCAGTTCATCCTTCTGCAGGGCAACGTCGCCTTCTCTGTCTACCAATTAACTGCCTCCTACGATGTTACTCCACAAAAATTCTGTATGTGTTTCTATCCTTTCCACCAAATTCGTGTCCGGATGTAGTGTTAATGAGGACGAATGAGCCACTCAGAACTTCTGAATGGGACCGATTTATAACTCAGGTACAGTTCGACGTCTTGGTAAAAGGTTTTGAATCTTTGTTGTTGCTGACGTCCAGTTCATCTTCCTTGACATCCGAATAAAGATGAATATCACAGTTGCCCCTTCAAACAAGACCTCAACGAAGACGAATTTTCGACTGCTTTCTTCTTCGGAAAAATGATGAAGGTCTACACACACACAAAGAGTGTAAAGCTATCATTCCGGCCACGAAACACTTGGTTTGTATCAGATTGAGTGTTCATTTAATGTTCATTGTTGTAACATTTTCTCCTGATTTAATCGACGACGATAATAATAATAATAATAATAACAATGCTCTAAACGTGTATTTTGGAGTGCATAGGTTTGATCTAAGCCGGAAATTCAGCTGCCCTAATTATAGGTTTTCGTGGTTTTCCTCAGTCATGCAGTTAAATTCTGGTTAAGTACCTCAAAAGAGACCCCAGACTGTTCCTTCCAATTCCCAATTCATATTCCCCAATCTTCCTACTACTACCATTACTACTATTACTACTATTACCACTACTACTAGTACTACTACTACTACTACTACTACTAATAATAATAATAATTTACTTGATTCGGTTAAGCTACATAGAAAAATGTCACTTTTCAAGGACATGAATGGTTATAATAAAACACTTCAGACATAGCAGACTCTGACTTTTCTGACAATGAACATTCAAGCCTTGTGCGATGTAACACCGCGTGGACCGATAAGTAATCTTCAGGATCAAACAGGGGCAAAGACTGTCTCTGGAGATGAAGGCGCTCCGATCTTTCGAAACATCAGCAGCCATTTACCAGGCTTAACATCCCAGAAGACTTCAGTCTCTAACGCTACCAAATTAAGGACCTCAGATCTCCAATGTATCACAGTTTCAAGGGTTGTGCTAGAAAAAAAATGCACGAGTTCGCTGTTCATCATATAAGAGCACGATCTGACAGCCATGCGCAATCAGAGCAATTCCGAGAGAAGTAACCTGTGCACGAAACTAACCACACCTACCAGTGTATCTTTTGGTACCGTCATGACTTAGCGCACCACACGCTTAGGAGAAACATAGAATGCTTTGTTACTTCTTTGGATAAGGTAAAGTTAACCCAAGAACAGGCTACGAAGGCCCAGAATGGGAGAAAAGTCATAGCTCTACTCTTTCCTTAACCTTGGCGCTAGATTGGGTGGGTGGTCAACGCCACCCCCCCCCCGGGCTGCTTTATCCCACGGAAAGACCCGGTACCCAATGTATAGGAGGCTGGGTGGGCCCCAGGACCGGTCTGGACGGGTGCGAAAAAATTCTTCCCCACCGAGATTCGATTCCCGGACCGTCCATCCCGTAGCCAGTCGCTATACTGACTGAGCCATTCCGGTCCACGTTACTTATTTGGAAGTAAAGCAAAATCATTCCCAAGCTGTATAATATTTTAGTCAAAGATCTCCTTTAAACTTGTGGTCACCATATGGATCACAGAATTCTGGAAGTGTTCCTACTGGAGTTTCATGTAAACATTCTACTGGACAGACAGATGAGGCTAGATATAACCCGTTTTCGACTTTAGAATGTCGGGCACGTGCATGGCTTTGATATAAGTACAAGAATTTTTAAGGATCCCATTTATCTACATCACGACAGACTGGCGACTGAGTTGGTAATGTCTTCTGTTAAGATGCCAATAGAAGATTTTTTTTCTTTTCGCATGCCTTTTTGCGTATACTCCGAACAGATTTATGTCTGATCAACTGAGGAGTTGATAAGGTCGAACTAACCACTAGCTACAAATCAGGTATGCCCATTATTCGACTGCAAAAGTAAATTTGCCGCCGTGTTTAAGCACCTTGCCTTGAAATTGTATAAAAGACATGGCAAAATTCCCACCACGCATTTTAGACATCTATGCTAGCCGGAAGTGTGGTCAGTTTAACGTTCCGGCCATTTTGGTTTCAAAGAAAATACTACTGTCACTATTGGGTAGGCCCGTTAATCAGTCTGGACTTGGTGGTAAAGAGAAAAAAATTCTGCACATACATGACACTGAATCCCGGTCACCCCGTTCGTAAACAATTATGTTATTGTTCTTTTCTTTCTTTGGGTGATTCCTAGGCGTCCGCATCTTATGTGCCGACGTTTCAGAACACTCCCTCTGTTCCATCTTCATGCGTGGCGTGAGCTTACACCAGCTATGAAGATGGAACTAACAGAGTGTTCCGAAACACTTCACTCATGAAGATGAAAACTGACAGTGTTCCGATACGTCGACACACAAGATGCAGGCGCCGGGGAATCACCCAAAAGAATAAACAGAACACGGCGAAACTTTGAAATCAAGAATCTTGTTGACTAAGCTATCTTATGAACGAGAAATTAATATTTGCTCAGGATGAGAGACAAAGTCTCAGTCGTTTTAAACAAAAAGTAAAAGTGCGACAATTTTAACCCTATATCATATACGTTTTAAGACTGAATATTTTGACGTAAAGCAATCCTAACAGGACAAAGAATTTTCCTAACCCAATCTGATCTTAATTACGCAATTAATCACAAGCAATACTTCCCGAAAAAAGAAGTGTCCTCCAATCTACAGAACTCAGGTACATTTCCACTTTTGTAGCTGAGTGTACATGAAAGTAAGCCCGTGGAATTCAGTACCGAAGCCTACTTTGGACTCTGGAATGACGATGGACTTGTGTGTAGAGTTAAAATGGTAGCCGCGTTATATAAACTTACCTGTCAGTCTGCCGGCTGTTCTTAAGAGACTGCGCCTGGCTTGGTCTGCTTACTAGAGTGCCCCACAGCTGTGCAGCACTACAGCATTACTATAGTGAACAATAAGGACAGCATTGCAGTTCTCTGTCACTCTTTCAAATGTCACGACTTCTATTTTCTATGCAGAAGTGGAAACACGATAAGCCTGAAAGATACCGCCTTAACTATAAGAGAACTGCTTTCAATTAAACCTGAAGGGTAGAACAAACTTCAAGGAGGGGAGTAGATTAAAATAACCCTCAAAATGGTTACAATTAAATACAGAAACTTCTAACATCGCATCTATATTCCAAAACACTAATCGATAAGCAATACATTACAGGACAAATCGCATCACATTTTTTGTATAGGTGAAACTTGGTCTCTCGTGATAAGGGAAGAACACAGGCTGAGCATTTTCGACAACAGGGTGCTGAGGAACACATCTGAGAGAGAAAGCAACAGGAGACCTGAGAAAACTGCATACTGAGAAACTTCACGATCTGTACTCTTCACCAGATATGATTCAGGTGATCAAATCAAAGACAGTGATATGGGCAGGGCATGTGGAATGTATGGGTATAAAGAGAAATGCAGGGCCTTGGCAGAAAACCTGCAGATGAGAGACTCCTTGGAAGACCTAGGCGTAGATAAAAAGATAATATTAATATAGACCTTAAAGAAATTAAATGGGAGGACGTGGACCGGATTCTTCTGGCTCAGTACTGAGACAGATGACGATTTCTTGGGTACACGGTAATGAAACTTCGGGTTCCATAAAATGCGGAGAATTTCTTGATTAGCTGAGCGACTGGGAGTTTTTCAAACAGGATTCTGTTTCACAAGTTGATTTATGGGTTTGAAGTATAATCTGACAGTCTAGAGAAGTAAGAGCTAAGACAAGGATTTAGAAAACAATGAACCAAGAACCAGGGCGAACAAGTTAAGTAATACATAACGAAGAACCCCGAACATTGCATGGGTCACATATAATAATAATAATATGCTATGACTATCAAAAAGGTGCTCTTTGTTTTCTTATTCATAAAAGTTATGTCAGGTCGATTAAAAGGTATTGTTTTGTCCGTAAGTATGCTGCGATTCCAATACAGTTTGAAATTGAAAAATTCGATGATGATGATAATAATAATAATAATACTCCTTATTACCACCACCACCATCATCATCATCATCTGGCGCTTCGGCCCGTTTCCGGGCCACAGCCTCCTCGCTACCGGAGTTTAGAGGCTGTTGAGTGAGGTGAGGATGTCATCCCCACGCCAACCCCAACCTGGAGGGCCAGTGTGTCTTTCTTTGTGCGGCACAACGCTCAAAACCCGTCCGGCAGCTAGGATGCCGCCAACAGATCTTCCGATTTCACTGATGCATACGAGCTCCGTGACCTTGCTAAATATGCCTTCGATAAGGTGGAGAAACCTTCGAAGGCGACCTAGTATGACTGGGATAACAAAATGCAGAAGATTAAAAAGCGCTTGGAAAGTAACTGCTGTTGCATATTAAAGCCAGCATCACCAACTGGAACAGTGAAACTAACAACTGTTCACATCTGAAATGAGTGGCTAAGGCTGAAAGCTGATTAGCTAACAAACAGAACGCATTATCTACTCTCTCTGGGGTAAGAACAGCTGTTAATTTGTCCCAGTACCAGAGGATAGCCTAGGGCTATTAGAACCACGAAACAGAAGGTACACAATATAAAAGAGTGTAATGTGATTACCCGAAAGTTACTTCAGCCTCAGCGCTATTCTCTACTCTGTACAGGACTGCGAGAATTATCTTACGACTGAGGAGTGAAATACCGCAAGCTTAAAGTTTTGAAGTTATCACGCTAGAAAGTACAAGAAAATAAGTGTACATTTCAATTTCTCGGCACCTTGGCTACCGCGAGGGCTGAAGATGCTAGTTACAAATGGTAGTCAAACTGAATGTACACAAATAATGCACCTTTTGTCCAATAAAGGCTTGTAACAAACAAGACAGGAAATTTAAGTGTAACATAACACAACGTGGTGTTCGGATCTCTGCACTCTGAAATTTCTTCTTCGAGTGCGCTGTCCTAATTCTACTAACTATAGGTGCGTTCTGCGCGACAAAAATCCAGTGCCTGATGCTTCCTATGTCTCAAAGTGGAAGATATGTCTTCCTACACCTCTCGCCGTAATTCGAGTCATTTATAATTTCTCTATATGTGTCCGTGTGTGGCTTTTCTTTGAATTCCAATCATTACGATGATTAACCAAATACGCTAATATGCTTGCACAATGTGACTATAAACGTGCGTAAGATTTCACAAACACGAAGGGGACGCTGATAAGTCCTTAGCCCGACCAAGAAGGAAACATGCTACAGTGACCAAATTCGGGATTTATTCAACGTACTCCCAACGAAGCTCAATAATCTTCTTAGCCCGTTGCTCTAACGTTTGCAAGCCACTCAAAAAAAAAATCAGAATGTTGTCCGTCCAACCAGGTCTCCGCGGCAGCAATGACCTCCGCGTCTGAAGAAAATTGGCGACCTTTCAATTGTTTTTCCAGTCCAGGGAACAGGTGGTAGTCCGACGGGGCCAGATCCGGAGAATAGGGTGGGTGATCAAGACACTGGAGGCCCAGGTAGGCCAGTTTCTTCTGGGTTGCAAGTGCCAAGTGAGCAGGGGCATTGTCGCGCAAGAACAAGATCCCCTTGGTGACTTTCCCGCGGCATTTTTCCTTCAAAATTTCCTTCAATTACACCAACAGAGATGAGTAATACTCCGCGTTGATAGTTAGGCCCTTTGGAAGATAATCAATGAGGAGAATGCCGTCTTGATCTAAAAAATCGAGGCGAGAACTTTTCCACCGGATTTTCGCACTCGGAATTTTTGGTAGCTGGGTGAGCCGCTATGCCGCCACTCCATTGATTGTTGCTTTGTCTCTGGGTCATAGTGGTATAACCAGGTTTCGTCCATGGTCACCAGTCGCGACAGGAAATCGTTTGGATCGCGACAAAAAAAATCCAAAAGTTGCTCAGACAACTGACACCGTTGACGTCTTTGATCCACTTTCAGGCAGTTCGGGATCCACTTCGCGGAAATTTTCCGCATGTCCAAATCTTCATGAATTATGGACCCAACCCGCTCACGTGAGATGTCCAGTTGCTCAGCTATTGATTTAGTCGAAATCCGGTGGTCTTCCAAGATTAGCTCGTGAATTTGATCAATAATCTCCGGGGTGGTCACTATTTTGGGCCGTCCAGGACGAGGCGCATTATAGGTGGAAAAATCACCACGTTTCAAATAAGCCACTCAGTTTTTGACGGTGGCATACGATGGTGCATGTTCCCGTAAGGTTTCTGTCAGAATTGCGTGAATTTCCTTCGGCGCCTTTCCTTGCAGGAAAAACTTGATGACAGCTCGCGTCTCCATGTTATTTAAATGCCGCGCGTCGCCTGACATGCTTCCTTTCAGCCTCTGTAACAAGAAAATACTTGCAATTCGGCACATAAACAGACCCCTCTTTCCAACAACACTATCGATTCCGTCCTACGACATCGGGAAGTAGATCGGACTAAGGACTTATCAGCACCCCCTCGTATTACGCGACGTGAGACTAGGTTCCGTGGCAAACCACAGTTGTAGATTTCAGCACACATAATGCAGTCGAGTAGAGACGGCGGACTGTTACCACTCGCAGGCCAAATATTCTAGTTAGAGCCTTCGTATCAGTGAAGTTTTGGACCATGCAGTTTTCACAAAACACTAATTTAAACTGTAGGGCTTCATTACGAGTTTAGATAGTTGTGTTGCAATGGTGACATAACAGACATTTCTATTATTTTCTATGTTGTGTTGTTTACAGGCACTTCGATTTAAATGGCCAGGGTTTGAAAGTGACTATACAAATTTATTTGCAAAACATGCACGATGTCAGGCGTCTCGTCATTTGATGTGTGTTACTTACTGACACAAAACACGGATTAATTGGTTAGCTCTGAAAAGGGTTGTCTTCAAGGCCTGGCGTATTTAATGTTAGAATCTTGAGCTTCCACCACAAATGGCATTTGTCACAGCATGGACACAATAACTTGATTCGTATGTTGGTTGGAAAGAATATATAAGTGTTTACGTAGGTGGTCAAGAGGTTACTTAATTTATATATACTCAGTTGGAACACGGGACAGTGTGATCGGTATAGTGACTAAGCTAAGAGCTGGACAATCCGGGATTCGATTTAGATGGGCCCTCTGGCTTACCCAGGTTCCTCTTCAGTGGGTACTGTGTCTCTTGCTTTGGGGTAAAATAATTGGGGGTGTGCGGCTGACCAGTCACCTCCCTATCTGGCGCCTAATTTGGAAAAGAGTGGAGCCATACCTCACCCCGTCTATAAGCATTAATAATGTGAGCAGGGACAACTTTGTCGCTAACTTTACATTTGGCCAGTCATACTGCTTAGGTAGGCAGGTAGGTGGAAAATAAGTGATAGAAATCTGTAGCACACTGAGGAAATGGTGCGAGGTGTGGCAGCAATAGAATTCGGTGAAAACCCATGCACTAGTGAAAAGTTTGGCTTTCCTTTGCCAGTACAGTTTCTGTTGGATATAGCGTTAAATGCAACTAATTAGAAAAAAACTGACAATCTGGCACTGGGTTAAGTGCCGATACATGCCAATCAAAACAGCCACTCCTTTTCACGTGTTTAGCTGTTACGAACAAAGTGCACGAAGACACTGTTCACGAAGCCGCTTTCGCCAATAGTCAAGTTATATGTGCCAGACTAAACACAAGAGTGTACGCAGTTAAAATATACAGACACTTAAAGTTTTGTATACTTGTCGATGTGTATAAAAACATGCGTTGCATTCAGAATGCATACAATTTTGGGAGGAGTTCTTTATGGCGATGTGTATACGTTCTACAGTGCACAAGCAGTGACTGTATTAGCTTAGTGTTACGAAGTTTTAATCACACTAATCACACAGTAAGCCTTCTTCTCAAGCACTATAGCCCATTGTGGACATTGGCTTTCAACAGAATCTTCCCCCGTTCCTTTCGGTCTCTGGCAACTCTTTGCCAGTTTCTTCATTCCATGTCTTCAAAGCAATTTTATAAATTTCAGTACTTCCTCGTCTGTTCTTATTCTCCAGCTTTCGTATCCTTTCATAGGACCACCAATTTTCCTTAAAACATTCCTTTGGAATACTCTAAGAATTTGCATTTCTTCTGAGGTCAAACTGTACAGGTTTCTGCCCCGTCGCTTAGAATAGGTCTATTAAGGCATCCCGTAAGTTTATAGTTACAAACATTCCCCCACTCGCAATTTATTAAAAATGTAGACGAAAATTTCGAAATATATTTGGAATTATAAATGTAATACTGTGATATCTTCCAGAAAATACTCGTGTTTAAAACGCGTTATATTCTTATTCTTTACAGTTCTACAGGCGGATGTGGTCTCTGAGCTTCAGCTTTCCCGAACTGAGAACTCTACACGTATACTTTCGGAGAACTCGTCATATATGATAAAATAAAAGTGAAATAAGGCAGATATACATTCATATATCGAGTTGAACGCGAGAAGGCGATCGCAGAGTCAGAGCGACAAAAGATGGTAGGTCTAAGCACCTTAAACTGCGCGACCATTGAGATGGGCTACGGGCATTAATATCGCCAATAATTGTCCAAAAGCTGCAATTTTTCGCTTCTTTCAGATTTATGTACTTAGCTGCACTTTCTATGCTTCGATTTATCAGAGTTAACTAAATATATCTAGTGTATGTTTCTTCTTTTTTTCATGTGCAGGTATAGAGGTTGTTTCTTCTGCAGCAGGCCATTAAGGCGTACAGGGAGAGTGGAAGTATGTCTCCACTCATTCTTCACTTCGGCGCTAGACGGAGTTGAGTGGCCAGCCTCACACCTCAGTCGCTTTACCCCTGCGGAAAAAAAGCCCCTGTGCACAATGACTAAAATGCTGAGTGGGCTCCAGAGGCGTTCTGGACGTTTTGGAGAAAAAAGATACCTTTCCCCAGCCGAGATTCAATACCCGGATCATCCAGCACGTGGCCTAGACGCTATATCGATTACTGGCCTACAGACAATAAAGCGAACAAACGGAAATACATTTGCGACGAATATTGGTGTTTTCTCTATTTCCTTTGAAAATATGCATCTGTCTTGAAAGTATAAAAATCCACTTCCCATCATACGACAAGGTCAGCTACGACAAAAATATGCTTGAGTTTCAAAACGAATAAATTTACTATACCATTGCCACAAATAGTATTATACTACATTCCTGTTTCATACGGAAGGTAGGCATTCGGTACTTTCGTGCCTGTGTGTCAGTACCCAGCAATGGCTTGTGTGCCAATTGACAGGTTACCGTGAGACTTGATACAACAGCCATGCCACTATAGCTCATTCCACCCTCATTCCACACTCATTATTACAAAAACAGCTCTCTTATTTTTTGTGTGCGAGTTAAGTATAAAAAAACTAACAACCTCAAGAGATTTAGAGCTTTTCTCGTTACTTTATTGTGATTGTGAATGCGAAATTAAAATAGGCAATTAAATCGTATGTCGGGTAGATCATAAGCACACTTACAGACTCGGTGTGAACTGAATATAGAGCTGCTGAGAAGTTAAAATTCACTCACTGAACAAAGAATTCATCGTATTTTGTTCCAGCTAAATGTTCAAAACATGCCGTCACTCTGGGAAAACTCAGCCCACACCCATAGCAAGTGCACTAAACTTTAAGATATATTTTAAAATTATCCTCCCATCTACGCCTACACCTTCCAATTCGTATCTTGCTTTAAGGATTTTCGACCGAAATTCTAAAAAAAATTCTTAACTCTTCCACGCGCCTGCTGTATTTCTCGGCCATAGCATCTGCCTCAGTTTGGTGACGAATACTAGTCATAAAGGTCCGCATTACGCAATTTTTTCATCATCCTGTTACTTATAGTTGGATCTAAATTCTTTTATCGGCGTTTGATGCAATAAAATGAAATGCCAATTAGGGAGAGGAAACGGGGGTTTTATTCCGCCGCTCCCAACTGAAGTATTAGATTCCGTACTTTTGCTAAACGGTCTCAGTGGCCGCGCGGTCTAAGACCTAGGTCTGCGGCCGCTCTCATGCTGAGATTGTGGGTTCGAATCCCACCGGGACATGGATGGGTGTCTGTTGTGACTGTCTTGTGTCGTCAGGTAGAGGTCTCTGCGAGGAGCTGAACACTCGTCCAGAGAAGTCCTACCGACCGTGGAGCGTTTTTGTGTGTGATCTAGAAACCTCGTGTACCACTGCTGTCGCGCCAGAAACAAACTCTTGATAAAAGTCACGAAGTTTTCGAGCCACGCGAATCCAATCCACACTCTCACAACCTCCTTCCTTAAGGCAAACTTTAATATTATCTTCACTTCTGCAAGAACTTTCGTTAGATGTTAACAACTACAAACATGGCGACGATCGGAATGTGAGTTTTTTTAATCCAGAAAACTGAAAGAGTGCTTGGCCGGAAACTGTAGTGATGGACTTTATGCACAGCAATGAATCTCTAAATGGTATAATAAATCATTAGTTAATGGTTCCTGTTAGGCTCATCGTAGAAAGGACATAAGTTAAAATGACAGTGGACATCATTAGTCCTTCCCAAAACCTCTACATAAGAAGTGTTGTCTTCTAATAGAATACAGTATCTGCTGACAGGAATTTTATTTCAATAATCATAAGCTCCAGATATCATTAAATTTATTTCGCCACTATTCCATGCAAATATCATATACCTATAGGGACAGTTTGAGCTGTATAGGTGCTGACAGCCGTTAAGATTATAGTGTAAGTACACGTCATGCCCTTTTCAGGCCTTATTCTTACAATATCAAAAGGTCAAGGAACTTTGTAACAGTATATATGGTCCAGTCACGTGACACATTATAGCGGGACAACTTCCATGTGAATGTATCCGGAGTCTGGTGAGGGCTGTAAATAATTCAGGCTTACATCCGACACAAGCCATTACTGTCAATTCCTATCCATTCTCTTAATTTATTTGAGCCCCCCCCCATAAACACTTCCCTTCAGACGTTTCTTATACTAGTGCGAACACTGTCATCAGAATTACTTTTCCACGTAACTTCCAATTCAGGGCTTCGACTTGGAGGTTTCAACGATTTTTCGTATGTAGACTTACTGTTATGAGTAAATGCAAACTTCCGAGAAGCCTGACAGAGAGTTAAGAAATATATAAAGGAATAAAAATGTAAAAAAGAGAAAGACGAATAGAAAGGTACCGTAGGAAACCAAAATACCAACACGTGCTTGCATTTTTTTAAAATCATTTTCGGTACTTTCGAATAATAGGTTAATTAGTGCACAATGCATTAATGAAGGTACAAAGGGAAGCCGCAGTGACCCAATATTAGGCAATATGCCAACATCTACCTGATTGGACTCACACGAAATCAATAAAATCTACAAGGTCAGACGGTTTCCTAACCGATATTCGAACCCGGCAACACCAGAATACAAGTGTAAAGCTCTATCAGACTGATGGTGACTTCTTGTGTATGAGCCGCATTAATACCATATCACATATTAAAAGAATTTCGTTGTGACTGAAAGTTATTATTCGCACACACCGCGGAGCTCTAATGCTAGAGTCTTTTTTCTTGGTGAGGAACATACACAGGCAGAGCAAAGGGAGGGGGGAGGGAGAAAGAAATAGACAAACAAACAAACAACAATCAAAACATTAAAACGCAGGTACATTCATGTCAAGAAGAAGCTGTATTTGCTGCCTAAGACCTTTACAAAAGCTGTTCCTGTGCAATTAAAAGTACTGCACATATAGTGAAATTAGAGCATTAACTTCCCTTTGATACTTGCCAGTTGGAATATGAGAAAGAAACTTGAACCCATATAACCTACTCTACCAGTAATCAGTGTGATGAATGAACTAAGCCACAACGGAAGTTGTGAACTACGACCTGTCAGTATTTTCGGCCATCGTTTTACTTACTTACTCCACGGTGCAGAATCCTTCTTGAGAAGCTAACTGGTTTGCAGTTAGTCAAGAAATTCCCCGCATTTCACGGATCCCGAAGGTTCATTACCGCACTCACAATCGTCCGCCACCTGTCTCTATCCTGGACCAGCCCAATCCAGTCCACATACCCACATTCCACCTCCTGGAGATCCATCCTAATATTA
>Ga0123354_10009225_pt1 | contig 15081 bp, 3 predicted proteins | sample TergutLab28metaG_2_FD_97872 | JGI IMG/M metagenome (GOLD analysis project Ga0123354, IMG submission 97872) | Labiotermes labralis P4 segment gut microbial communities from Petit-Saut dam, French Guiana - Lab288 P4 | ecosystem: Host-associated > Arthropoda: Insects > Digestive system > Gut ...
AAACAAAGAAAGAAAAAAGGGGGGGGAGAAAAAAAAGAAGTTGGGTAGGGGTTTTGGGGGGGGGGGGGGGGTTTTCTTGGGGGGGGGGGGTTTTTTTTTGGGGTGTGTGGGGGGGGGGGGGGGGGGGGGGGGGGGGGTGAGAAGGAAGGAGCGAATTAGTAAGTACATAGATAATAATTCTGAAAATAGTAAAAAGTTTTCAATTATACAATAAATACAAATTGCCCCCACACTTTTTTTATGTTTTGCTGACCGTGCATTCTGGTACAACTCTGGGTAAATGACCAACTTGATGCACAATTACGTTATGTAATATTTTTATTATTATAATCCTCTACATATTTCGAGCAACTCTGTGCTCATCATCAGGAGGTCAAATTGTATTAATACAGCATCTGGTATAATGTTCCCTCTAAGTGACCGTCCGCTGTGCAGGTTGAGAACCTGCACAGCGGACGGTCATTTACAGAGAATACTCGTATAAATGATGCTGTATTAATACATTTTTACCCACTGATGATGAGCACAGAGTTGCTTGAAACATGTAGAGGATTATAATAATAAACTATTCTATAACGTAATTGTGTATCAAGTTGGTCATTTACCCAGAGTTGCCCCTAAATGCCATACTATCAAATTTATTTGCAGAAGTCAGTGCTGTTCGCACAAATGTTTGAGCAAAACTAAGTTTATATAATTAGGCTACTAATTTTGTTGAACATTTTGAAGAACTAAGAGAGGATTGGAGTAAATGACGTAATTAGCAGTCCACAATCTGTTCCCTCAGTAAATAATACTGGAGTCACCGAACCAAGGACTTTGAGAAAAGGAGTGCAACGAAGCACGCGTGTGAGAGACTGGAAATACATAAAGTAATGTGATCACAAATACTCGATAAATTCCAAAATGGCAGGCCTGGTATTGAATCCGGACCTCCAAGGTAAAAGACCAGCAACTACGTGCCTGAAGCATATATTGTCTTGGCACTTCAATGGGGGACAACAACGGAAATCCCTTCAGGATAGTCGATTGCCACGCCGATATTTAAATTCGGGGCTTTAAGAGGAAGAGTTGCGAATGTTCCCCCAACCCTCTCCGAGTCGTAGATTTCAGTTGGTAATTTTGTTACTGTAGCTAAGTGTATTTTAAGAGTAAGGAAGCGAATATCTGGGACTTAGGCTCTGTTGGAGGCAGAGCTTTTGACTTTTTCAAAAAGAAAATCGAAATTGAAAATGAATAAAACATTGGCGCAAAAAATGACGCCTGCAACGAAAGAACACTGCGAAAGGCAGAAATACGAAATTCTTCTGTCAATAGTCGAAATGGAAATTTCAATTGCTCTTTGCAGAAGATTGATGATAGGGGAAGATTAGTGTCCGTCCATAAATCTCAAGGGAAATTCAGCTCATCATTCAAAGTGTCAGGATATTATCCAAAGGAAGCGAAGAACAAACACGAAAATAGATTCAGCCTCTTTAACGTGAGATGTCGCATGGTATGAAATTACCTGAAAACTCCGAATATCTGTCAGTGTAATTCGATGACAGCTTTTATTTTTCTAACGAGTTCTGTCTGCTTCCGACTAGATGGGTGCAAGTGTGCCGTAGTGGCAGGAGACAAGCGGAGGGGAGGTCGGAACGTAAATGCAGCTTTAGCAGACCTAAAGATGGTGACGAAGGCGTTGAAACGGCGGTTGGTACAAACATATATATATATATATTCGTATACGTATATAAAGGTAAAGTGATCCCGTTACAGGTCCGGTGTGGCCCAGAGGGTGGATAGAGGTATAGCTCTACTCTTCCATGACCGCGGCACTAGAAGGGGGTGAGTGGTCAGCAGCACTTCCTGGCCGCACTTTACCCCCGGAAAAGACCCGGTACCCATTTTACAGGAGGCTGGGTGGGCCCCAGGGCCGGTCTGGACAGGCGGAAAGTCTCGTCCCCACCGTGATTCGATCCGCGGACCGTCCAGCCCGTAGTCAGTTGCTATACCGACTGAGCTACCCGACCCACCGTTTATGTATATAGCTGGTTTTTATATTCCTATGATCAGTGATTATACTTAGGCACATTTACTATAGCTAATCACTGGAGAATATGCGAAAAGTTTAAAGTAACTCTGCGTGATTGCAGGCTTCCGCCGCGAAGTACATGAAGTAATCGCTGCGTAATGAACCGGAAGAGTGCAGTTAGGAAGTAACTCTCATACGATTGCTCAGTCAGACAGCCAAACTCATGCAAGAATGATAGCTCAATGTGGCGATAAAATTGCGGTCTATGAGTCAGAGGCTATTTTAAGAATGGATGGTAATTTTATTGGTAGTGTCAATGGGGAATTTTGATTACGTGAATTCTGGAAGGTGACAAACATTTCTGCAGTTAAGAATGTATAGTTAAGGTTTTCGTGACTACGATGTATCTGAATGAATGACATGTAATCCGACATGACGATTATTCATGGGAACAGACAGTGCTACAGTTCAGGCCTATGTAATGTGTAAAACTTTCGCGACACAAAACGACTTACTCTTTTATCTGTGACACCCCGTTATGCTTAGCTACACTCTTAGCTAAGCATAATAGGTTGTCACAGATAAAAAAGTGGCAGAGTGGCTTAAAATGAAAAAAAAATTATTCTTTCTAACTTAGGAAATTTGAAGAATTTTGCGCCAAAAGATTTGGAAATCTGAGCATTTGTGCAGAAAAATAACGTCGTATAGTATCTAATCAAATTACTCGAACTAAAAGGGTCCTGTCTGAGAAGCTAACAACTGTCCGTCTAGTCAAGCAGTATCCTTAATGTTCAATGCAATGAGAAGTATCATATCGCTTTTACAGCAGCCGCCACTGGCCTCTGTCCTGAGCCAGAGGGAGTCAATGCAAAACCTCCTCTGCCATTTCTTTACAATATACTTCAGGAGTGTTTCCCCTTTAATTTTTTTTTAAAGTTCGGCCTTTCCTTTACGTTTCCTTACCAAAATATGTAAGCATTTTTCTTTTCCCCCTACCTGCTATTCCTCCGCACATCTCACCCTTCTTAAGGTCTTCTGTTATGATTATATTGTCTAATTTTACACACACTTGAACAGTGTTTATACAAGCATTTTACAATTATTTGACGCGTTTGCAAAATTACGAAAAGCTACTGTTAGCTTCTTCATGTATGTCCGTCTGTCCTTCCGTCCGTCCGAGTGAAACAAATCGACTCCCAATGGGCGGATTTTCATGAAGTTCGATATATTAATATTTTTCGAAAATCTCTCAAAATTCAAGTTTCATTAAAATATGACAATTTTTTTTAACATGCCACATTGTAGTTGGTATTAACAGGTCACAAGTTTATTTATTGAATCTGTCACACTATTTTGTTTGTAGCCGTGAATTAAATGACAAAAACTAGAGCTGTGTGTGACTGATTTAAAACGTATACTTTTGAAAATCTAACAAACGTAACGGGTACTTTAAATGAAGACCTGTGCACAGTTACGAAGATGACTCACCGAATTCTTCTTCGGTTGAGAAATGTTTCAGTCAAATTTGTAGATAAAAACCAAAACATAAGTTTTATTACCTAACACTTTTCCCCTAAAATCGTGCATTTTGTGAGATAATGTGAAAATGTGTGGTGCAACCAGACAGGTCAGAGGTGAAATTATAACATGGCGCACTCTATTTGGCTGCCAGATAACTAAGGCACGAAAACGAATAAACCCTCATAACATATTATGCTTAGTTCTTTTGCAAGGCAATAATGGTTAAGGGAAAGCACTCCATTGATACATTGACACCTACATTGCCTGCATTTTCTTACCTTACCTACGTAAGTTCACAATATGTCTAGTAGTTATTCTTACAATAAAACAAGTAGATGCACTAATTTCTCAAATTTATTTTTGGATTAATATTCTACATGTTTCGGACAGTTCCTATGTCCATCATCAGGAGTTTTTCATTGTACACACAGCAATGGTATATGTCATGCATATTTGCTGACAGCTTGCGAGCAGGATCGGGACGGAAATACAGACCGCGACTAATTCTTTATGGTAGTGCTACTTAAAGAAATTGAACATGAATGTGTTATTCCGTGATCCTTACGGGCCTCGTGGTGTTTATACATACTGCCAAATGTAAGGTTAGGAACTCATAAAATTCTCGCCATGAACACCCCATATTTCCCTACAAAAACTTCCACAGATTTTTTTATAAGGACACACCCTGTTTTGTCGGTGAGTTGACAAACTAAATCTTTAAATTTATTGCAGATTATTTGTAATCCTCAAAGTTTTAACTTTTATTGATGTCAAAACTTTAGGCAACGGAAACCTCTTGAGACGCTACCAGTCATTCACCGCGTTAAGAATTTACCTATTCTTATAATTAAAACCAATCAAATGCACTAATTTCTCAAATTCATTTTTGGAATAAAACTCTACATATTTCGGACAGTTCCTCTGTCCATCGTCAGGGGGTTTTCACTGTACACATAGCAATGGTATATGTCGTACAGGTTTGCTGACAGCTTGCGAGCAGGATCAGGACGGAACTGCAGTTCCCTCCTGATCCTGCTCCCAAGCTGTCAGCAAACCTGTATGACATGTATCATTGCTGTGTGTACTGTGAAGAACTCCAGATGATGGACAGAGGAACTGTCCGAAACATGTAGAGTTTATTCCAAAAATAAATTTCAGAAATTAGCGCATCTAGTTGGTTTTATTATAAGAATTTATCACGATGCACGGTCACCTGAACGTCAGATCCTAGCAGTTATTGTCCAGAAGCTTTCTCAGGACACCTATAACGTCCATTGCACTCCAGTACGTGTAGTGTTACATATAGTGCTTGGTTTCAAAGCTTTCAAAAATTAAAAAAAATTGTAATATTTCTTTTCACATTGCATGGAAACAATGGTGTAATAGAGTTTGTTTTCATCCGTTGCTACTTAATGCGTGGCCATGACTTGCCAACAGTCGGTCTGCACAGAAACAGAACATACTGACCCAGTACCAAGTTTCATAGTTAGTGAAGATTGTGACTGCGTTACTTCATTTCAGGACAGGCCTGTTCCTTGCGCTGATGAACTGAACCTATATTCTTTGACGTTTGATGATTTCTCTTTGGATAGCGACGAGATGTTGCTGGCGGCTGCGAGCATGTTCCTAGACCTCGGGTTAGTGAAGAAATTCAACATTGAGAAAGAGGTTAGTTCTATTATCTTATCCTTAATTTAGATTAATAACTTGTGTCCTCCATCAAATATTAGGATGACAAAATCAACGGTAGTCTGGCGTGTGGGGGAGGGGAGCCCTCCTTATAGAGGAGTGAGAAATTTTCTAATGAAAGGCTATGAGGAAGTAGGAGGAAAATATTAAACAGGATCTTAAATAAACAGATTGTGAGCTTGCAAATTGGATTTCATTGGATCAGTACAGGGTTGGTATGAACGAGGTAGTGGGACGATTCTTCCATGTAGGTCTGGAAGTGTTTTCGTTAAAAGAGATAAAATTAAAATTGAAACATGAGCCGCCGTAAACAACAACAAGTTTTTTTAGTCTCGTCAATATATACTACATGCTTCGGTCGCACTCGCCATCTTCAGGCGTTTAAATACATGATTTTAAATTTCGAAATAAACGCATTTTTCTTCGTGTTTTTGAAATAAAGTATTTAAATAACTGAGGCTGTTGGGTACGGCCGAAACATGCGGCATGTATTGACAAAACTATTAGAATTTGTGTGATTGACGGCAGCACATATGCTATTTTTAATGTGATACACCGAAACTGGATGAATTCCACAAAAATGGCTAATCTTGTTTAATTGAAATTTTACATTCTGCCAGATTTCAGTCATTAATCAGTACGTCAGATTTATTCTCAAAATTTACAAACATTACTCAAATTAGAATTCGCCTTTCTTGTATCCCAAGTAAATGTACATGAGCTGCAGTTGCATTAATGCACCGGGGTGCTGGTAAGTCCTTAGCCCGACCACGAAGGAAACAGGCTCGGAAGCATGTCAGGGACGCGCGAAATTTCAACAACATGGAGACGCGAGCTGTCATCGAGTTTCTTTTTCCTGCAAGGCAAGACGCCGAATGAAATTCACACCATTCTGATAGAAACATTAGTTTGTTTCCTTCCTGGTCGGGCTAAGGACTTATCAGCACCCCTGTATGAATAAACAAATGAAATTCCAGAGGTGATGATTTTCCAGGCTTTGTACCGTTTCCTCATCACAGCCAAGAGAAACTACCGAGATGTTCCGTACCACAACTGGAGGCACGCTTTCAACGTGGCCCAGGTCATGTTCGCCATCCTCATGGTGAGTGCCGGCACAATAAATTTATAAGAGAGCTTCGTTCTTCTCGAATGTTATGCAGCGTAGATTGAAAATTAGTCACCAAGTTTTTATGACGTATCTGTTTTATCCGATTTCTCTCTGAATTTTCAACTATTGTTGCGAAAGTGCTCTTTAAAATGTCTTCTGTTTGGGGTATTTGTTAGCGTAGTCGGTGTAGGAACGAGGCTTTAAGTCCGTACGGTAAGAACCAACAGGATGCACTATTTACTTTCAATCTATTTCAATAATTAACCTCTACATGTTTCGAGCAAGCTGACTGCTCATCATCAGGAGGTACTACTCTGTATATACAGCAGTCGGTACGTGTCATGCAGGATCCTGCCAACAGCCTTTCAACATAAACGCATGACATATACCAGTTGCTGCGCAAATACAGAGTAGTCCCTCCTGATGATGAGCAGTAAGCCTGTCCGAAACATGTACAGTTTAATTACTGAAATAAATTGAAATTCAATAGTGCATCCTGTTGGTTCTTATTGTACCGATATATCACGATGCACGATCAACAAAACATTACAAAAAGCTGTAAGTCTTTCTTTCTCAAACCCGAGAGGCGAAAGAGGTTCTTGTTTTCCCTATAGAGTCCGGATCTGGGACTAATCCAGCCTCCTGGTCATTGGGTATCGCTGGTGCTTTCATAGGAGATAAACCGTCCAGGCTGTGAAGCTGATCGCTCAACATTCAAGGCTAAGGTTAAGAATGAATGGAGCCATACTCCCACTCCCACATACGCTTTCTTGGCATGCAAAGGGACAGCTTTGCCTTTAAAATCATTTCACTTCTACTTCAGAGCAATTCTGAATTCTGAAGAATATTAACATAGGTGAAAACCAAACAGGCAGCAGCTAAGAAACATTAAACTTTATATGAACCAGAAATGTTTTTCCCGTCGGCCATGCTGTCCGCCGCAGCTTCTTGGCTAGGATCACGGGTTTGAATCCCACATAGTTTTGTGTGTGATTCAAAAATGGGAGGGCTTAGGCCCGATTTAGCTGTTGGCGCCGCTGAAAAAATGATGTAAGAATTGCCACATTATTTTACTCGTTTCTTCAGATGTGCCTATTTGAATGTTTCTGAATTGAGACTTGGATCCGGGTTCTCCCTAACATGAAAAGGTGCTGATAGACAAATGATACCGTTACTCGGTTATATTATTATCCTTGTTATCACTTTCATGCACGGTATTTACCATTGTATACCTGAAACAAACCATGATCCTAGGGTATATAGTGTTGTAGCTCTTCTATATTTACAATTTGTGCTACATGTAACTTAATTGCGCCAGTAAAGTGTTATTATTATTATTATTATTATTATTTCGTTACACATATAACCCCTACAAGTTCTTACCGTAGAAATTCATGCCGTATAGGACACAAATTTATTGTAATTTTAACAACAATTTTTAATTCATAAAGAAATATCTGCATCATTTGTGTAACTGTGGATGTCAAGTAAGTAGTCAATCGCAATTTACTGTGCCACGTAAAATTTTCCTTAAATGGTTGATAACGCCCTTAATACGTCGGAAGTATTGTGTGAATAAACACAACTTGCTCAGGTTTATTATTTGATTAACTGATTATATAAAAGAGAGTATCAAAATCAAACCTCATTATTGGCACGTTAATAAATCTTAGCAATTTTGCATTCATTCACTTAGCCTTCCCGACATTTGATGTTCAGGTGACCGTGCATCGTGATGAATTCTTATAATAAAAGCAACTAGATGCGCTAATTTCTCAATTTATTTTTTGGAATAAAAATCTACATGTTTCGGACAGTTCCTCTGTCCATCATCAGGAGTTTCGCTGTACACACAGCAATAGTATATGTCATGCAGGTTTGCTGACAGCTTGCGAGCAGGATCAGGAAGGAACTGCAGTTCGGTCCTGATCCTGCTCCTGATGATGGACAGAGGAACTGTCCAAAACACGTAGAGTTCTATTCCAAAAAAAATTAGAGTAAGTAGTGCATTTATTTGGTTTTATTATAAGAATATGTCCGACATGTTTCGAGCGACATCAACATCTTCATAGAAATTTTAATTAATGAATTAATATATTCATTCGGTATATCCCCCTGAAACATTCCTTATTGCCTTCGTTCTTGAGTCAACTGTTCAGACCATAAAAACGGTAAAGGAAGGAGGACTTTGTGTTTTGATAGAAAATGGAAAGTAATAAACGCAGGCTCCATCAAGACCAGCAAATGTAGCGGTTTGTTTGTCGATAAAAAATCGCTGAAACGCGGAAACTGTTGTAAGTATGTTCCTTTCAAGGACTGTAAACAGCGCATTCCTTGTAATGTGACTTGTTTTGAGAGGAAAACATTTTAGTACGATATTCTAACCCATTGTGCGGGTGGTGAAATCGAGAAGAATGAGATGGCCTGGGCATGTGGCGCTTATGGGTGAGGAGAGTGGGAGCGTATAGGGTCTTGGTGTGGAACCCGGAGGGAAAGAGTTCACTTGGCGTAGATGGGTGGATAATATTAGGATGGATCTCCAGGAGGTGGGATGTGGGTATATGGACTTGATTGGGCTGGTCCAGGATAGGGACGGTTGACGGAGGTGTGTGAGTGCGGTAATGAACCTTCGGGTTTCGTGATATGCGGGGAATTTCTTGACTAGCTGCAAACCAGTTACCTTGTCAAGAAGGACTCTGCACCATGGCGTAAGTAAGTAAGTAAGTAATTCTAACCCAACTCTAAGATTGGAGCTGACAGGGTATGTCCGTCCCCATTTAAGGTGCTCAGTATTTCTCCATTCATTCCAGACATTCATACATTTCTCACTCCTCTTGGTGTACATTTGAGAAGCTCCATTTGGATTAAATTTTTCTCTGTTCAGAGACTTAAAATTAGCTTCGTGGTCTTGAAAGTTTTCACTCTTATTTGCACCCGAATTTCTGTCTTATCATCAACACCTTTGTTTATACCTCGAAGTGGTACAACTTTCTACCACACAGTTCGAAAGAGACACTGTAATCTATAACTTTCTTCATTCCTGTCGTTCTGTCAACACACAGGTTTTTGATACGTGCGCATGAGCCGGGCTGACACCTTGTTTTCAAGCTAGTTTTGAGTTCAATTTGAGTTCAAGCTTTCGAATTTCTTTGAATGCAACCCTCCAAAAGATAAGGATTATTGAACAATAATTGATGTTTATAATTAACAAATTTATTTCGAACATTGACACGCGTGCTGTGGCCACTCGTTTTTAAACACGCTGCTATGTAACATTTAGCAGAGAAAACTTTACAAGAAGACTTTGCCAGGGCCTGTCACCGTTAGTTCTACAAGTTGTTTGCTGTGATTATCCTTGTCGGCGAATACTTGCATTTAATTGCCAATTAACGAACTTTCCTTTGTACCGTCTTGTTTACTCTGGCTCTTTTATCCATTATATCTCATCCAATTATGCTGTATTCTTGAACTTAAGAAGGTATCGATTCCCTTCTTATTATTCTGATTTCTCACGTACCTAATGTCTGCTTTCCAAAGTCTCAAGTATCCTTCTGGCAAAGAACTATGCCATCTCTTGGAAAAAAGTCAATTATTATGCCTTTACGTTACAGAACACTTATTCTAAGTCGGAACATGTAGAGGAATATAATAAACTTATTATAAAACAAGAATTTGTGTATTAAGTTGTTCGCTTACTAAGATTATACTGAGATGCACGGTCAGCAAAACATCAGAACTTATTCGAAGCTTCATTGTAGCTACTTTAATAACTGATACTTTGTAACACTATATGTTATTGTCCCACACTGGATATTTCATATTTTAGTTCAGTCTACAGGTTTCGGCATAACCGTGTCATCTTCAACACTCGTCTGCAAACTACTAACAGTGCAATGCACTACATTCTGTGGCGAAAGAACAGAACGATAAGAGTAATGGACGTAAAACACAATCTTAATTCTTTAAGATGCGTCAAGTAAGATTAATAATATATGTTAGCAGAAACTAAACGCTGAGCACCAAAAAGAACCAAGCCTGACTTTGGACACGATTCTGATTCAGGGCCATCGGCCTCATAGTGCCATAACCCAGCTCTGTAACATTTGTCTTGACGTCATTCTTCCCCTATGTTCTTGATATTCAAGCGGAATATTCCCAGCACACTACCCACTATAGTTCTGAATGCAAAACGTGTCTGTCGCCTTAGTGACATGTCCAGTCCCACTTATTCCCTCACGTCACTGCACTAGCCACACCCAATTTATTCATTCCCCCTCTGGTCATGTTGCCCAAACCATCTGCTATCCGGCGGGTACCTGTTCCCTTTCCCCGAGGATTAAGCGAAATGTTTGTAAAATTGGTCTGTCACCATCATATATTTCTGACGTTCGGATTGCGAAGAGCTATACCTCAATTCGCTCATACATGCAGCTTGGTTAGGCAGAGAGAAAATTTTAGCTTTTTACGTGCGTTTGTAATCCTGCCTGATAAAAGCGTCTTATTCGTCCATCCGCCTTTTGTACGATTGAATTATGCGTTGTTTGTAAATTTGTACCTTATTTAACGAATGAAATTAACAGGTGCCCACTTAGGGCTGTATGGCGTCGAATGTTAGAATTTGACTGTGGTGAATGATGAATCAGAAATGATTTGAAGAAATCGTCCCGGCCAACAGCAAAGTATGGGGTGTCCCAACAAGAGCGCAAGATTTAATTTTGTAATAAAACGCACCATTTATTGAAAAAGTACTGATATTTTTGTTTCCTTAATGTAGCGTTCCATGACTACTAGTCGCAAAAATGACAAATGACAGATATTAAATTTTCAGTGCCGCCAACCTAAGAGAACAACAATGGAGAGCAATTTAAATCTTGCGCTCTTGTTGGAACATCCTATACTATCTCAGAATTTAATCATAAGTGCTGAGTAAAACTGCAGGCACCTTGAGTGTGGGTGGTATTCCTGTCTCGATTCGAAACCGTCATCTCCCTAAGACAAGCCAGGAACTTTAACACTTGGGAAAGTGTTGGCGAAGAACCGAAAGGGTTTGATGAAATAGGATATTGCGAAATGTTACGAGATTGGACAAATGGAACCATCGCTTTTTACAAATTCTTGCGCTAGTTTAAGCTCTCGTCTTGCACAAAACTCGCTAAATATTTGTCACAAGAATTTTTTTTCTGAGCGCACATTTTATTGCAAACCAAACAGACACTTTGTGACCGTAATCGTCAGAGTAGCCAAGATAATTAAACCAAAATGGGCAATATGAGTAAAATTTAATGGGTGCTCATGTCTTCTGAATAGTCACAAATTTATTGCTGATAATAATTAACTGAAGCTTATTGTCACTGGAATTAATAGGTATAAATACTTTGTGTGATTTGACTCTTTCGGGAAAACAAAATAGAACGACGGCGTTAGAAACTTTACGCTTTGCGCACTTTACTCTATCGTTCATGCTAGCATCAGTACGTCATTTTTATGAACACCCAAGATGCTCCTTATCTGAAGTCCTAAATTGTTCATATACCTCAAATGTCTGGGGTTATAATATTCTCCTGAGCGCTTTTCTTTTTTCAAGAATCCAGTTTCTTCTCCCAAAGTTAGAAGACGTGACAAAATTATTTCTTTTATATCATCAATTTAGTCTAGTCAATAAATAATCTAGATCTTGATGAGTGCTCTTCTGAAGCACTAATTGTGTTTGACAGTTGTGTGATGAACTGTTCCGAGTGACAAACTGTATCACCGGCTTCACAGTGTCACATAAAATGACAAAATAAATTAACTCCAACCAATTCCATACATCAAAGAAACCTGCTTTTTACTCGTATTATGATGCTAGGTTCATTACGTATAGGCGTCTGGGATATGCGTTGGTTTTATTCTTCTTGGATGTTACATCCAATTCTAAATTTAAACCTAGGAAGTGTGTTATCCCCGTTGTGTGTGTGAAAATTGGAAAGGGTATGTAGTCAAACACAACAATGTCAATTAAAATTAAGGTGTATTTAATGGCTATACTAGACAACTACATGTTTCGGCCTTTACTGGCCATCTTCACGTTGTCTTCAAGAAAACTTACGGTCCTACTATATACATTGTGCGCGCACGTGGTGCAGAGATCTCTACATACGGGCCTTATTACGTAATGTAATTTCCATATGTGGTGGTATGCTCTGACTAGTGGCACGATAGGGTCTGGTGGCTAGTGTCAAGTTTGAAGGTTCTTGTGCTGGTGTTATGGAGAGGCGTGTTCCTCTTAATTGGGGTCGTGTTGCGGGGAGGCCCAAATGAACTTGGATGTACGGTCACTTGCCTGTGTGTGAGAAGGGTGGTAAACTGATCCGGCCTAATTATGTAGAGATCTCTGCACCACGTTCGCGCACAATGTACGAGTATATAGTAGGACCTTAAGTTTTCTTGAAGACAACGTGAAGATGGCCAGTAGGAGCCGAAACATGTAGTTGTCTAGTATAGCCATTAAATATACCTTAATTGACGTAGTTGTGTTTGACTACGTAACCTTTCCTAAATTGAAACTTTTACATATTTGGCAAACCACAATTAAAAGAAATTATTTAGAGTGATATTTATTGTTTAGTTTTTTCGCTATTTATGATCATTATTTTTAGGTGAATAAGTAAAGTAATCACGATAGTGTTTTAAAACGTGAAGCTGGCCAACTGCATGGAGAAATATTCTTGTGGGGATGGTAGTGGGGTAAGAGTGAGAAGGTTCAGGATAACTTGATATTGGACACTACCCTGAGCCTGTAGAATCAAGGTCGCATATTTGCATTCTATGTGGCTAAAATGTATATTAATATTATTCCCATGATGAGGCTAATGCCCGCAGATTGACTCTTCTGTACCAGTTTTACAACAAAGAATAGGGTGCCTAATTCTCAACTCCCCCTTATGTTTATATGCCTGCTACGTTTATCTTTAATTGAGACCTAAGAAAAGTTCAAATTACGGACCTCCTCATGTAATTTTCTCTTTCCAAGTCACTTCGTATGTCACATACAAGTATTTTCCACGGAACACAATTGTTCTCGATACATATTAGATTTTATATCTAAGGAAATACGTTAGTAAAAGAAAAAGTTATTTCTTCCTGTTCCAAATGACATCCTGAATTCTCTTGCTTTGAGGTTGTTTAGTTTTATAATGAGGTCGGTATCGAGAGAATAATATTAGAACCGTTCCAACAGGAATAGAATGTTAGGGAGCATACTAGATTTATCTGGCTAAGAATCGGCACAATTTAAGGGGGGGGGGTTGCAAAAACAGCAATAAACATTCTGGTTCCATGAAACGTGAAACATTTCTTGACTAGCGCATGGCGTGGAAGCTTATAACGAGCGATTGACCGACGCAGTTTATTATTTAATTTCTTTGTATTAGCGTTTGTCCTGTCACGCGAAGGTCATGGCGCTACAGCTGAGATTATTTCATGGCACTCTACATACAGGGCTTGTAACTACTGTCAACAGAAATCTCTATTAATATCTTCGTTATTTCTTACAAATAAAATGGCAACAATTTTCGACCCATATGTAGGCCACATTCACATAAACATTACAATTGCGTGGTTAATTTTACACGTTTAATACATACAATAACAGAAGCTTATGTAATTTATTTTAAGCGAATATTGGCCTGAAGATGGCCTAAATATGGGTCGAAATATTTCGCCATTGCATTTATAAGAGATAACCACAGTATTAATACATAGTTGGGTTATGTGGTGTAGCAGTTGGTTGAGGCACTGCGCTGCAAGTCGAAAGGGCGCGGGTTCGATTCCCGATGTCTTAGTTGAGATTTTCCATTTGCTTAATCCTTCCGACTGCAGTATGGTCCTGGGATCGACTAAAACTCTAAAGGAAATGAGTGCCAGGAGTATCTCCTTGGGCGTAAAGGTTTCCGGTGCGTAGGGCTGACAACCTTACCACCTTCATGTGCCGACTGTGTATAAATCCTGGGAGCTTCAACTTTCTGGAGGCCTAAGTACCTTTCCAGGCCTGTAATGGGTTAGAGTCGCCGTTTTTCAATAAACAGTTACGTCGAGAGCAGTAACATGCACATTTGTAATCACATAACACAGAAAAGGTATCTGAGTTAGAACATGGTGTTGTTACTTGACCTTTCTTTCTGCTGGTTTTTCTTAGGGGTGTGAGATGAAGGGTACATTTAGCGACTTAGAAGTACTGGGGATGTTCGTCGGCTGCTTGTGCCACGATTTGGACCACAGAGGAACCAACAACGCTTTTCAGGAGAAGTAAGTGTTGATTGTGCACAATATTAAAGTAATGTCAGGCGCCATATCCAGTAAATATGACTGGCCTATATGTGGAAAATGTGGTATCTTACGTCAGGCTATGAAAGGGTTTCCACAGACTGTGTGTCTCAGGGCCTTGTAGCTCATTTGTTGCCATTCATTTGAGTGTTAGTGGCAAAATAGTGGTTTTTTAAGGTGAAATAAGTATTGCCAGGTTTAGTCATACTGTCAAACGCAGAGGCAATAAATTTCTTTCCGTTATCTCAGTTGCATCTTCACAGTTCGGGTTGCAGAATTAAAGTGATTTTATGTGAATGTGTGAGTGTGTGTGTGTGTATTGTGTGTGTGTGTTTTGTTTGTGTGTGTGTGTGTGTTGTGTGTGTGTGTGTGTATTTACTTATAATATATATATATAATAATATTTTAAAGTTGCAATAAAATGAAAAGTATATTATTTTTTTAT
>Ga0123354_10009226_pt1 | contig 15080 bp, 7 predicted proteins | sample TergutLab28metaG_2_FD_97872 | JGI IMG/M metagenome (GOLD analysis project Ga0123354, IMG submission 97872) | Labiotermes labralis P4 segment gut microbial communities from Petit-Saut dam, French Guiana - Lab288 P4 | ecosystem: Host-associated > Arthropoda: Insects > Digestive system > Gut ...
GGGGGGGGTTAGACAAACGCCACCCCAAAGCCTCAAAAAAAAAAACGCCTTTAACAAAATTGGGGAATTTCATTTCCTGGGAGTCCCCCCCCCCCCCCCACAAAGTACATGAGTATAAGCATGTGAGGAAGTGCTTGGTCTGTCTCGTTGTGTCTCGCACTATTCGTATGTATAGATCGTACCTCCGAAATTAGATAGTATCATAAGATTAAGTTTGGTAGACACGTTGGGTCCACACCAGACTTCATGGGTTTAATTTGTTTGTTAAGTGCGTTCGGAAAATCAATTTGCCAAAAGCAACTATGAGGGTTGTTTGACCGTGCATCTTCCACGTGAAATAATGTGGAATGCCAACTTGATGCAACCAGGTAATTTTATTGATGTATTCTTAGCTCGACATGTTTCGGGTACATACGCCCATCATCAGGAGCATTAGATATTGAGTTGCAGTATATGGTTTTCTGCACCGAGTTTTTGGATGGGTGGTGGTCTTGAGAGCCGGTGTGTAGGTCGTGTGTATCACGATACACCTACGCATTACGTTGGCATTTCACATTATTTCAAAAGCATCTGTGTCTCGTGATGTCTGTTCGTCCGTCTGTCTGTCTGTTCGCACAAAACTACTCGACTCCGACTGTACGTGTTTTCGAAAAATATTAGGTTCGAGACTTGTACTAAACTTGTCGACATTTCGCTTACGGTTGAATTTGGACAAAAAGAGCAGACAGTCTGTATGAAGACCTGGACACATTTGTGACCCCTCAACATTTACTTGACAGTTAAGAGGAAATACGATATCTCGCGTTTTACGAGATAAATATAAAAGAAACGGCAGAACGAGACAGGCCGTAGAAACAGTTCGTGATATAAGCTCGACGTTTTAAACATGTCCAAACGCTGAAAAAAAAAGTAAAGTGGAGATCGCCTGCAGGTTGACTGTTAATCTGATGTTGGAATAGGAAGAAAACTTAACTATGCTTTATGTATTATGACACGTTTAAAATATTCGCATTTTCCATGTTATTCTTCAAATTATTCACGAATTTCTAATGCTGGGAAAACAAAATGTGCATTTGCCACAAGCATTGTGGACATTGTTTGTATAGTTCAGTACACATAGTTCACATAATGCTCATATCTAAAGCGTAACATTTTAATAATAATATTTATTTACTGCAATTGGGTTGTCACCCGGTGGCAGTGGTTATTTTACATGTATACAAAATATGAAATTTTTTACTACTAAATTTGAGTCGGGAAGGCTACATAAGAAGCATGTAGTGGCAACTTGGAATCTTGGGAACCATCTCAGCAAATCAGAAAGCATGCTTCATCGGAAAAGAACGGTACATTTAGCAGAAATGTTTGAGAAGTAAGCCTACGTCTTCTAATTGAGGCGGTTGGTTCCATCACTGTTCTCCGGATTGTTAGCGTAGGTTAAACATAAAGGTGGCGATTCTCATGCAGAAAGGCCACGGAATTCCGTATTTATGGGGGGGGGGCCGTTAAGGAAACTAGCTGCATGGAGACGAATGGGAGGACATTAGTAGAATAATTGCTGTATCCAAATTATAGTATGGATCTGGCTGCGTGCGATTACAGAAATGAGATTTTAGCGATTACTGTCTGCTATATTTTGAGACTTAAATGTTTAGAAAAATGAAAAGTAGCCTAAATTAGATTTTCCAAGTCAAAGAGACAATTGCAGTGGTACCGTGCCGGGAAAATAAATTATTGTATCAGTACTAAGTAAAAGGAAAACTGGAAAGAGAAACTCCCTATAAAACGTGACGGATTACTCAATTATTCTTTTTCTTCTGCAACGTCAACACTTTTTTTCTCCTTAATTCTTCTCTTTGCATTCCTTCTGCATTTTCCATTATCTTCACTCGTATTTCTTCTTTCTGCAGTTTCTACTCTTCCTCCTCCTCTTCGACATTCTCTTCCTTCTCCTTCTCCTTTTCGTTTTCTTCCTGTGTTTCGTGATATTGCTTCCCTGTCTATTTCTCAGCCTCCTGTATCTTACACTGCTACTTCCCCTTGCTCCTTCTCTGTCTCTTCGTGTTGCGTCCGCATTTCTTGACCTGCGGAAATACACACCCAGGTTCTACACGGATTACTAAGCCATACCGACACATTTTCTCGTACGCTGCTCCGTTCTGTAAATTTTCCTCCTTGTTTTTAATCTGCCTTCCATGTAACTTCCCTTATAGTAATTAAAATCCTTCCCACTTTAGTGAATAAATGAGGAAATAATACAAAGTTTATTGGTGTTGGGAGAGTTGTTCTAATCAGGGTTTGCTATCGAAAACTGCACTCTGAGTATAATTACTGAAATTAAGTTATATGAATAATGTGTGTAAATTGTGATCCGCGTAAAAGATGAGTTGTTAAGTAAGTGCTGAATATACTTTTCGCTTTAAAAATTATGTGACTTACCGTATGCCTCTGTAAACATGTGAAAGACAGTGCAAGTTTCATGGCTTTATTAATTAAGCGTTGGCTAAATTAAGACCTGTGATATGACCAACATAAAGCCCAGCGTTCATAACCAAAATACAAAGCTAATTAGGTAAGCCCTAATTGGTAAAATGATTCTTCATGCGTTTCACGTGTAGAATTAGTAGATGTTTCATACAGTCAAGTTTACTGCTTTGACAAGTTTGTAGGCTCACACTAGTACATCTGTACTGGCCGACATTCACATTCAGAGCTGCAGTTACAAATGAGACTCTTTTTTTTTTTTACAAATTTCAAGTATCCGAGTGTATATAGTGTTTAAAATTACAAAGAATCTTCTGCTTGATAGAGCACTAAAGTACAGCTTTCGATATGACACAAATAGTGGATAATATTGATAAAACGAATGGAAACGGCATAAATAAAAACTTCACACCTTTTAGATAGACGTGAGAGGTGGACTGAAGGTGTACTGAACCTTGGGAAAATAATGTTGTTAATACAGTAGGTCTATAAGAAATTGACCCGATCCCGGTGGCCGTGAGGTCTAAGGCGTACGTCTGCAGCCACTTGATTGCTGGGATCGCGGGTTCCTATCCCGCTGTAGGCATGGAGGTTCGTCTCTTGTGTTTTGTTCTTTTTGTAGGTAGCGGCCTCTGCGACGGGAGCTGATCACACGTAGAGGGGATCCCTACCGTGTGTGTGTGTGTGTGTGTGTGTCTATTTGTGGGTGGTCTGTAAACCCCAGAACGAGGCGTTCTAGGCCCGAGTTAGGGTTATTGCGCCACAGAAAAGGAAAATAAGAAATTAACGTAAAAGAATATTGCAAAACATACAGATAGACTCTGGCACAGGTGGCTGACGTAGAATTATATGGCACTGCTGTGCCAAGAAAGATAAGAAGGAGAATAAAAGAGGGATTGTGAGAGGGGGAAGCTTGTTAAGGCGATGAGAAGTATGAGATTCACGTCCTTTTAAGACGCATCTTTGGTTCGTCAACCGTTGGATATTCGCCTGCGATATCAGAAGTGACTTATCTTTGTACCAATATTTTCATGAAGTTTGCAGCATGAGTAATCAAGACTCATGTCAGCAATTGAACACTACTTCGATCAGTAATCGCGCCATCTAAAGATGTGTTTATGGGAATTGGACTGGGAAGGATATGGAAGGAAATCGTGGTGGTCTGATTTAAACCCATGTCCGGGAATTTTCTTGGCGCCACGAAAAAGACACAGAAATCTTACCTGCCACAGGGCCCGGATTTGAATTAGGGTACTACCGAACAGGAATATACTAAATACTGATGAATATGCTATGCAACAAAATCCGTACTGTATTTTTATTTTACTTTTGCTCAGAAACTCGTTATCATTTCTACGAAATCAACATCTTCGTTACAAGAAGTGCCACAAATCCTTATCCCATTCTGAGTTTTCTCGAAATCTGTTCATTTGATCTGCGGGGAACGAAATGAGAGTATGGATCTTATCCCGTGGCATTTGAATCCAATCCACATCTTCACATTATGCAGCTCACACTATACGAAATCTTCAAAAAAGTTTTTATAGTACGTGAATCAACTGGTGTAGGGGCTTCCCCAACGTCAGTTCATAATTCGTGACCGACGGTTAGACCAGATTTCCTAACCAAAAAGAGTTTTAATTACTTACACTGTACGGCCTAGGTGTCCAAACTCTGTGAAGATTAAAATTGGTTCAAACTGTGGATAGAGTTTGACATTCAGAGGACCGTGCATTATGATATATTCTTACAATAAAGACCAACAAGATGCACTGTTCTTCAAATTTAGTTTTGGTATACATTTATTTAGTATGACAAATACAGTGGGTCCCACTCGCTACTGAACCCGGCATTTCTTTAATAATTTTACCACTAATTAGGACATTGCAACGACTACAGACACATTCCTCTTCATTTCTCACACAACGAAAGTACTCCTGTTCAAATTTCGTTGCAATATCTTAATTGGTGTTAGAATTATTAAGGAAATGTCGGGTTCGGTAGCGAGTGGAACACCCTATACCAATTGTTGTGAATACAGTATTAAGACTCCTGATGATGGACAGTAAGTCTGTACGAATCATGTAGACTTCTTTACCAAAGTAAAGTTGAGAAACAGTACATCTTGTTGGCCTTTATTATAAAAATATGGACAAAGATTATTCCTTACTCGCGGTTAAAACCGTGTTCATTAGGAAAATAAACCGATTTTCTCTCGATATGCAAGTAAGCGCTGTTTATTGTGAGAATCATATTAAGCAATTACATACATAGTATAGAAAAAATGTAGCTTTTTGGTGTTAAACGTGGTGTCATATGTTGTAACCATCAGGATTTAAAGGGTGGAAATATCTTGATGTATTCTTGGTGTTAGAACCTAGTACGGATACAGTGAAAAGAAAGAGGAAGGGATAAAGAAAATACAATGGAAATGTAAAGACAAGAGCAGAAAAGAAATGCTGCAGTAAGACCCTAACTTTGTAGGGATGAGCCATAATGGAATACAAACAAGTCTATTACAGAAGGTCTGTGGCGTCCGAACAGGTAAACCACAACAAAACACCGGAGATAAGAGTTTCTTTTCTTCTTCGGCTAGCTAGCAACGTGTGTCCGTGCCGAAACATTGATCCATAAACATGAGGATCCCGAAACTCTTCGTTAAGAGTGTTAATGTGAGCGAGGGGAACAGTGCAGGGGAAATATGCATGCACATTAATTTTCCTCTTCATTGTTGCTATACAGCAGCGGGCATATTACAGCATAGTTGGGTGTTCCATACAAGATAAAGCGAGCAGACTCCACACCACCTAAAGCAGGGGCGTTCATCTTCCTCGAGGCGAAGTTCAGATATTAGTAATAACACAGTACTGTTGCAGTACTTAATTTCTCCTGAGTAATATACTGGGAATATTGTAAAATCGGTAAATAAAGGAATAATAAGGTTGGCTGCTGTGAATGCGGTAATGAACTAGGTGCCTGTGACATATGAGGCGGAAATTTCTTGTTCTAACTGACGCCTGTTAGATTTTCAATGATTTAACCATCATCGACTTGGTTACTAAATAAAAGATGAAAATAAATCTCGATTTTGACAAAAATGAAAAATCTTCGATTGTGTAACGCACGTGCATTCAATTATTTCTGCCTCACACTTAAGGGAAGATTACTGTCTTCTTGGGTATGACGTCACGTGGCTTGGTGGATAGGTGTCAACGCTTCGAAGTAATTTTTTACACCATCTGCAGTGTTAACTGTTTCTTCTACCGTTACGAGAGAGTATGAACTTTGCTCTTTGTCGCTTGAGGTTATCTACCAAGGTACACGTCGTCATATCGCAGAAGAAAACCGTCACCTCTAACCAAGAATTTGTAACCTCACCTCCGTATTCGTGTTAATGCTGTTCGTAATGTGGGGCCTAAATCGGTGAAGGTACTCTTTATCATCATCATCATCATCGCCTCATCATCTTCCTCCGTGGATTAGGTCGTTTGACCTGTTCCAGCATCGACGCATTGCCATCGTTTTCTGGGGCGTCAACGATCTCTTTGTCTTCGGAGTTTGTAGTTGAGGGCGTGTTTCGGGAGTCAAATGTCATCCATTCTCTCAAGGTGATTGATCCAATTTTGTTTGTATTTGGTTCTTACATCTTGTATTCCTGGGATCTCTAGTTAGCTACTGTTTATATGTCCGAATTATCCTTTAGTTATCATTGAGAGCGGTGACACGGTTCTTCGCTAAAATAAATAGTACTACAATGACAGTCCTCATTTGCCAATAAAATCACTCTGTAGATCATAGCTATATTAAGAGGATGTTTGTCCCTTCCCTTATGTTTACTTGTGAATATCAGGAACAATACGGCTTGGCAATTTTTATTAAAGTTCTTACTGATTCGTAAAATAGTTCTCAAGTGTGTTCAGTACATTTCAAGTTATTTTATTATTATTATTATTATTATCATCAGCAGCAGCACCACCACCATCATCATCAACATTATCATTATTGAATTCTAACCTGAGGAGAACAGAGATCCTCCACACACACACACACACACTTCCAATTGGACAGCTTTAAAGTTATCACTGGATGACGGAATTTAACAAGAACGAGTACCTCGGTACATAAAGGTAAAGCAGTCCTGCTACATGCCTGGACAGGCCCAGAGAGTTCCAGGAAGTTAAGGTTCCCAGATTTTATGACGACGGCACAGGATGGTGGTAAGGTTGTCAGCCTTACGCACCGGCCGCCTTTACCCCAGGAAATGCTCCTGGTACTCATTTCTGTTAGAGGGCCATGGTGACCTCCGTACATAGAGTGCATTATTTTGGTAAGCAAGTTTACCATACTGGTGTTTTTTTTTTCTTATTTCTATGTACGAGTATACAATGTTAAAACATTTTTACTTCCCTTTTGTCAGATTGTTTTACTGTTGGAACAAGAGATAAATGCTGAAAGCCACCGCCTACATGTTAGTATCACTGTTAGATACGGGGATGCGCTGTCTGAAACGAAGGCTGTTGTAAAATGCTAGTCGCCGGATTTGAAATGCAGCTGGGCCCAAACGAACTGTCGGCGTTATTTTTCAAGCTACACATTCACATAAAAACATGTGCGCTATGGTGTATGTGTGTGTGTCTGTGTCTGTGCGCGCGCTTGTCTTTGCACACTGTTTTTCCAAGATACCATCGGTAGTTTTTTTTATGTAATTAAGGAATTCATTTTAGTGCAGTCTTTGACCTCTTGAACTTTCGCACGGATTCGTACACCAGTCGACGAAATCTGAAGAACAGAGCTGTTAATATGTTGGAATTTATTATTTGCTTTGCCCTGAGCGCAGTTTGGCACATGAAATGGTATATCCACTATCAAATGGCCACGCTCCCAAACAAAATTGGTTGCAAGCATCGTCATATCATTTAATTTGTACCTTCAAATCGGGATTTCCTTAATTGTGACAGGGAAGGGAGAAGCACGATGGACAGGATAAGCTCAATGAGACCCTGATCACAGCGATTCTCTGGCATTTTTAATAATATAGCTTATGTCTGTGTGTATTTTCTCAAATTTCACACACAACACAATGAAGGTAGCTAAAAATGCTGACTGAATTCGGCGAATTCCTGAAGCTGATGTGTGAGTGAGCTATTCATTTTCCCCGAAAACTCAGTTCACAATAGTCCTCCAGAGTAACTTAATCTCAACCATGTAAATACATTGAACCCCTGTTTAACGGCGATTATAATATTCTGCTCTTAACGACCACAATTCATATGATATGATACATTTGTTAACTGCAGTGGTAGTATTACAGTGCACATTTACACACAGACAATACATAGAACAACACAAATAACAAATAGCAATATGCATTGCTATGCTCTCCCACATATACCGCATGACCCATGCATCTCATTATGCTTAATCTCATCATATGGAGAAGAATACAAATTTTGAAAGTGCTGGTCATGCAATGTTCTATATTCTTCTAGTGCTTACTCCTCCTTGTTGCCGAAACACTTTGCCCCAGTACTGTATTCCCTAAATGCGCGTCAATTCATGGCCTTCTTTTGTAATGAAATATCAAGCTTAACGTCTGTGTGGGACAACAGGTAATATAAGGAGGGGGGGCCAAAAGTAGGTTTACAGTGTATAGTTAATTACTGTATACCTACTTTTGACCTACCCTGTACATTTTCGGAGGGGCGGAGAGTTAAGCAACGGCGGGAGCCTGAAGAGATTCTGATTTCAGTGGCTTCTAAGCACTGCACATATCGAGGAGAAAACATTGTCACAAAAAAAATTGTGTGAGTGAATGCGTAAAATAAGCATTAAACTTTTGACCCGAATGCAAGTTACAGGAACTAAGGTAATACTTAATCGTATTTGCAGTTATTCGCTGTCAACCCTAGGATGAGGTGTGAGAGAATGGAGTGAAACCAGAGTCGCTTGATACTTCATACGATAGTCCTCCGGATTTTTACACGATAAAATCTCATAGTTTAATGTTGAGTTATCCACCCAAACCTAATTCAGTCGCCCTTACTTAGAAGCAGCACGTTAATCTGAAAAGTCCAAATCAACTTAACGTGTCTGCACTGCGTAGCAACTCCAAAAAAACACTCTCATTTCAACAACAGCAAACTTGAAAGACTCAGACCTGTAGGTTTACAATTGTTGCACGAGTATCAGGCCATCCATCACAGTGTGATATTGTGTGTGTGAACTACATTGTTGGTAGGTCACGTGACGTTATTTTTAGGGGATTCTTGGAATGTGATGCAATAACGGGTTCCATAAGGTGTGGGAGAGGAGGGATTGTACTGAGCAACTGAGTAATCTCTCAAGAATTACTCCAGTTCATGCAGCCACTTTTATGAAGCTTGATACATTCATAAACTGTACTCAGTTACGGCGAATTATTTGTAGACTCGAGCTAAAGATTTGGAACCAGAGAATTTCCCTCACAAAGACAACCCTTTCATGATCTGTTTGTATTATTCATTACTGGTTGATTTAACGCTGAATTGCTTCTTTAGCGTCGAATGTTAGGATGATTATGAATGTAGGCTTCAAGATAATATGGAAGGAAACGGCCTTGGATAATATTAGGTAGCTGAACTTAAAGAGAAGATCGCAGGTTCGACTCTTGTTGGTGTCATTGGGATTTTTCTTTGGCTTAATCCCTCCAACCGCACTATGGCCCTGGAGTCGACTCAGCTTCTCAACAGAGTACCAGGGGTATCTCCTGGGGGGGGAGGGGGGTAAAAGCGGCCAGTGCCTAGGGCTGACCTCCTTGCCACCTTCATGTACCGATTGTCGGGAAATCTGGGAGCCTCAGTCTCCTGGAACCCTCAGGGCCTGTCCAGACCTGTACAGGGATTGCTTTGTCTTTAGCTATCTGTACTTAATAAGCCAGCTTTTGAAATCTTCTAACCTAGTATCGAAGCTTGGACTTCCCCCAGAAATAAGCAGGAATAGTAACTCCCACACCAGAAGTTTTTTTTCTTTTTTTTTAAGTTACTTCGGAAGAACCACATTCGGTCACGGATAAAGACGATTATCGGACCCTATTCCATTGTTCATGACCCTAAAAGTCAGCACCTTTACATCCCGTGCCACTTATGAATGTCCTTTACCTAACCGTGTCTTATCTGTTACGGAACAAGGAAACCGTTGACACAAAACATAGACAAAGTTCCTCGAATATGCATGACGCGGAAGAAAATGTGATCTCCATGGAAAGTCTCTCTCGTATGTTTCCAGGCCATTGAATCAAAACTCTGATTCGTTTTATTTTACCCAGCACGATAAATGTTTTCTGAATTATAATGAGTTGGAAGCTCCAGTGCTTGTGTTAAATTCTGTCAAGGTTGTAATGAGACTTCTCGTTATAGGCAAAAGCAGTTCTGGACTAGTTTTATTTGGTTTTTGGGAAGAGCAGTAAAAGCAACGTGTGTGGACTCGGCCGGCTCATACCCCCTTCGTGGCTTTTCATCTATATCAGTTCTACGTTGGTACATATTAAACCAGAAGAACAAAAGAAGTTTCCTTTGTATATAATCCAACTAGGAATGGATAAATTTCGTATCTCTGATGTCAGAGCTTCCAACAGTTCTCCTGGAAAAAAAAACCATGAAACCACATTTCTAAATTTTACAAATCTGTGAATATGCGAATCCTGGTAGAGCTGAGAGTTGTGACAGAAAAGGCAGTATAATCTGCTATCGGCGTTTGCCTTCGCTTGCAGGGTTTGTGATGGCACGCTGCTTGCTTTTCTGTTTAGCGTGGTCCCCCCACATGACTTTTGTGCTTTGAATAGTGTCTTTGTTCACTCTGTATAATTTGATATTTTTAAATTCCAAGTTATCACGTTAGGGTGGACATGAAAGCGTAATTCCAGATTCAAGTACGGCATTGTTTCGTTTCAGTACTTCCATGTCGCGCCCATTTCCTCTCTAGTCTTACATGTTGGACGGAATTATAGATGGAAAGTAGTGGTCGAATGTTTATCGCTTGTGCATCATGTCTGGAAGTTCCCAGGCTGGACATCAGTGGCGTACCAGGGGGTTAACCCCCCTCCCCCCCGAAATTCCGAAGGCCCTCCAAAATCGTGCCAAACTCACCCCGATTGTGAAAACTGTTAAAAATTGCTGAATGTAGGACGCCAACGCCCCAAGATGTTCGGAAAAAATGCAGTAAAATTCTAAAACTACGTAGGTTCGTAATTGTTTTACATTAGCAATGACAAATAAATTGGTTGTCATTATAAATAGTCTTAAATTACCAAAAGTTAAGAAAATTTTACTATATGAAATGAAATTTCTTGTACCAAATTACAGCTGCCTCTAGAATCCCTGACTAGGGGGCTGTCGCCCCCAGATCCCCGTTCTCTCTGTCCTCTGTCCTCAACTGAATTTGTTGAACCCCCCCCGAACAAAATGCCTGGGTACGCCACTGCCAGTCGTCACTACATCCATCCTGTTGATGTAACGAACATATTAACCAAACAACTCGCCACCGCCCCGATTCTAATTGTGTCAATCTAAGAACGCAATAAAGAACTCCTGTGCTAAAACGGGAATTACACTAATACCTGGGGCAGCTGTAACAAATGAAAATGACATGGAACTAATTCTAGAAATCAACCTTATAATTAAGACCCCACAATAAGCTGCGTTTCATTTCTGTAAAAGGGGTTGCATCATCAAAAACACTAGTACAGTGTACCAGCTATTAAACATACTCATTTCCGAAATTTGAACCACGGTGCTTCCAAACGACAATATAAAATATTAATATCAAATTCCCACTTCTCACTAAAGGATGTCGACACGCCAGTGGGTGTTTCACAAACCATGGAAACATAGTCTAAGCAAGGCCAGACAAGCATACGCCAATTACATTCTTTGTAAACACGGCAATTAGCAATGCTGCAGTTGAAGACACAAGTTAATGTAAAAAATGTAATTCTGTCCCGGTCCCCTCCATGAAGGTATATAGGGGAGTAGAGGAATAGCGCCATTTATTCTTAATGTCAGCGCTACCTGCAGGTGAGTGGTCAAATTCAAGCCGTGGCAGCTTTTCTGCAGAGGAAGAACACTGGTACCCACTAAGTATGGAGTAGGTGAGCCCAAGAACCTGGCTGGACGTTTTGAAGGAGAGACAAATCTTATGTCCGTGCCGAGATTCGAACCCCGGATCGCCCAGCCTCTAGCCTAGTCTCTGTACCGACTACGGTATTCTGGCTCCCAATTGAATTTGGGGTTTAGGGGCACCGTGGCCTATGGTAACACTCACAAAAGTGTGTCCTGGTCCTTCAGTAGGGGCAACAAATGTGCAGTAACGTGTAACATGTGTCAGGCATGAAGTACATCAAGACAGAAAATATGCGGAAAACTTAACGCTGGTGTAGGTATGTTCTCCCCTGCATCTTGGGCTCTTCTCACACAGTCACACCATTTCATCCTCTGGAATCATCTGTTTTTATAGGTTATTCACAATCGTACACACATTATAAAATATTACTGCTGCTACTACAGCCCTTTGGGGACCGCGGTGGCACAGTTGTTAAGGTACTGCGCTACAAATCGGAAGGTCGCAGGTTCGATTCCAGATGGTGTCATTGGAATTTTTCATCGTCATAATCCTTCCGGTCGCACTATGGCCCTGGGGTCGATTCAACCTCTAACAGAAATGAGTACCAGGAGCATTTCCTGGGGGTAAAGGCGGCCGGTGTGTAGGGCTGACAACCTTACCACCATCCTGTGCCGTTGTCATGTAATCTGAGAACCTTAACTTCCTGGAACCCTCTGGGCCACTCCGGGCCTGTAAGGGAACTGATTTACCTTTACTAGAACCCCTTAATATATTACTCTGAAGAACTCATTATTTATAAGTCTAAGTTGATTTTGTTTGTGTTAATCTTACCGGTTACGCAAACTCAAATTTCTTCCCCACGAAGCAGTTTGTAACTGAGGTCTATTTTTTAAGGCAAAATTCATCTTCTGCATACAAAATTTAGTAACTAAAGGTATGAGCAATAAATACTACATACTATGAGCATATACTTATCCTCAGTTATCATTGACGTCAATGACAAGAAGAAAACTATCGATAACTGATAAGTAAAGCATCGTAGCAACATACGGACTTGTCACTGGATTATGGCCACACAGCGCATTTCATCGATGGGACGTCGTGTGGCGCAATTACAAGCACGCGTGAAGCAACAAATATTATGACTATGTGTCTATTTTTGTCAATATTACCTAGCGTGCAAATCGCATCCATACGATATTTGGATCGTCAACAGCATTTATTGCAATTATGCTTGGTTTCAGGCATCCTCTGCGGTGTAAATGAGGTCTTCACTCTTGTGGGAAGCGTAACGTCCCAGAAGACGAAGAACTTATTACAGTTACTTCGCAAAGGGCGAATTCTGAGATTTTCACTGCGATTTGATTGAGGAGTATATTCTTCTCAAATATAATGATGCGTCGTTGTATGAAATGTTTTCGACTTTTCGAATTATCTGAAGTTCTTTCCTCTTCAAGGTTCTAGACTTCCTGTGTTATTTTTGACTGATTTTAACCAGACTTGAAATTAGTTGAGTTTTTTTTTAGAAAAAATACATAACATTTCATGGAAATCCGTCCACTGGGTGCCAAGTTGTTCTATGCGGACTGGCAGGCAAAGGTACGTAATGCTAACAGCCGCTTGTGCACACGTTCTGCGAACCGCTGTATAAATTGTCATTGCAGTAACAGACTGAAAGCTTAAAACTGGTGTCAGGTGCCACTCCACACCTGTCCCAGCAAATGCGGACTTCTTGGTTGTAAAGGACAGCGATGGGTACCGTGCGCACAAAAAATGAAAACCGGTGAAACATCAAACTAAATACCACGGTTCGAAAACTTGGGTACAAATACAAAAGCGAAATACTCGAAATCTTCCGTTAGCAGAACTGCGTCTGGCGGGGTGTCCAGATTCACAGAAGCGCATTCGTAACGTCGTCATTTTTATCGTTATATACTGATAGCACTGTTGACTGATGAGAACAGAAATACAATTTACTCGCAGACTTATTTAGATTACATACAAAATTAAATAAAAATAGTTATTTTTCTGACAAAGGAAGAGATAATGAAACAAATTACACCTTCGATTACTGGCACAGCTGATGCATTTGACAAAAAACTAAGTTTATTTTTTGTGTATCTCTGTTCTGAAAAAGTGGTGCAATAATCCAAATCATCTCGTGGGATAAAAGTGTCAGACAAGCGGAGATAATGAAGAAGAAGGGAGGGGGACTGTTTAAAGTAACAGTTGAAAGACATAGGTAGGTTTTCACCCTTTTTATAGGCCATGAAGGCCCTTAGGGTGAGTAGAGGTATAGCTCTACTCTTTCTAGGACCTCGGCACTCTAGAAGGGGGTGGGGGTCAGCCCCATGCCCCGGCCGCCTCTACTCCCGGGAAAGACCCGGTACCCATTGTACAGGAGGCTGGGTGGGCCCCAGGGCCGGTCTGGACGGGCGGAAAATCTTGTCCCCACCGGGATTCGATCTCGGACCGTCCAGCACGTAGTCAGTCGCTATACTGGCTGAGCCTCCCGGCCCACGAGTTAAAAGATATTCGTGCTGAAAAGGCCAACACTTTATGTGACTATCATAATTAATTTGATAATGTATCTAACAAAAGAGATTTAGTTAACCGATTTTCAAAATCATCAGACCTGTAAGTTGTCCAGCATCAGGTGACAGTAAAATGTGTAATGCTGTTCTTCGTAGACCCCCCGCAAAATGCAGTAACAAGAGTTCAGTTTCCACCGCAAGATGAATGCACTTTTGTGACACCAATGACCAACTGGAGAAAAACACTTCCAATTTCAATTTTATTTCTCGATGTAACTTGAATTAAATTAAGACGGCTGTGTGCTTTGTTAAGCGCCCTCATCCATACAGGGGGCACATTAAATCGCTCTAACCGCCTTTACGTATGAAACAGCCCTTTATTGAGAAGTTTTACACACACTGTAGACAAATCCCAATTTTATTAAAATCTGTCTAGCATATCGGAAACTTGAAGACGTGCATGCTTGTGTGCGCGCAGATCGACCCAAATTGGTTAAATACATATCACAATTAAAAATGTTTCTAACCATAGCACCAGAGGAGCAGATGAAGGCAGCGCGTTTGTCCGAAACGTCGGAATGAATCATCCGAAACGGAATAATAACCCCCAGACTACCATTTGAGAGGAAACAAGCTTAGTCCCTCCTTAACTTGTATGTGCACATACAGTATATAAATAACAAGCTGCTAGAAAGGTTACTTGTTCAAACCTTGTTTCATTCTAGATACTTAGAGAAACGACAACCAAAACGCCACACTTGTTGTGATATGCGTACATCTCCTCTCTTGTTTACTTAAAAACTACTAATACTAGTCGTAACTATACTAGCAGTATGGTGTGAATTATATTGTATACAGGGTGTCCCAGGAGGAATGTGCCAGACTTCGGGAGGGTGTTCCTTATGTTAAAGTATACCGATATAACCCAAAACACCTATGTCCAAAGTTGAACGGTTACGGAGATAA
>Ga0123354_10009227_pt1 | contig 15080 bp, 11 predicted proteins | sample TergutLab28metaG_2_FD_97872 | JGI IMG/M metagenome (GOLD analysis project Ga0123354, IMG submission 97872) | Labiotermes labralis P4 segment gut microbial communities from Petit-Saut dam, French Guiana - Lab288 P4 | ecosystem: Host-associated > Arthropoda: Insects > Digestive system > Gut ...
AATATTAGAATAATTTTGTACACAAATAATTAGGCTTGTTGGACTGATGTGAGATTTATGCTTACCGTGTTGTGTAATGTTATGTTGCGAAGAGTGCCCTGCTACGGATGTGCATTCTGTGCTCCATTGTGCGATACTGGCAGTAAGTTACGTGGAAGGATTTTTGTTGCGTTTATAAGTTCGTAGAGGGGGTTGGAGTCACTGACCTGTTGTTCCGCAATCAGTATCCCGTGTTGGTGGAATGCTTGCATATATAAGGCTTCCCAACAATAAAAATACATAGAAGGAAATTCAGGTATATTGGTGTGCAAAATGTAGCAGAAATTAGAGTGAGTAGGACCTTGGGGAGTAGGTGGTTTTGCATGTCCATGTACATTGATGTACGCAACAAAACGTGTACACCCTATTGTAGCAGAAACAGAGAGATGCTAATGGGTAAACTCTTAGGTTTAGTGCAGATTAATAATTTAGGTTAGAATAAGATTGCTTTTTAGTCCCTGTGACTGGATTGTAATGACATAAAGCTCTGAAAGCCTTTATATATATATATATATATATATGTGTGTGTGTGTGTGTATATATAGAAATGTACATTGACATTGGCCATACATACGTGTTCCTCACGTAGTTGTCCCTATCCGTGACCCACCATATTCTGCCCATCTCTGAACATGTTTGTTAATGGAATTCATGACAGCATTTTGATTTTTTATTTAAAAAATTCGCAAAAAGCTCTGTATTTTGTAATGAATTGTCCCAGTTGTAGGTTTGCATCTTTTTTCTTAGTCACTAGAGATTGGAGCCTCCCTCCCCATTTTAAAATTGTATTTGTGGGAAAATCTCTATATCTTATCAACTAATATTGCCACACCCAGAACCCCTGTTTTAGGGGATGACTGTATACAAAACATCCCTAACCAAATCAGTCTGTTTCTAACTTTCAGTCACCAGATCGGAATCACAGCCTGCTGTTACTCTGAAACATAATTGTTCTTGTGGTCCATCCATTGTGTCTCCACTCTCTCAGTGTGTGTACTCCACAACACTACTGAAGAATCGTATCAGAGCTATTTCTGTTACGTTGTGTGTCCTTACGGTCTCAGTTGTGCCAATACGTTCTCGCTGAGCGGATGACCAGTACCATGTCCGCTGTAACAGTGCATGTTTTACTCTTAAGTATGCTTTGTAGTGCCGCAAAATGAACAGAACCTATTAAGTCTGTCCATGATTTCTATAACGTATTGTAAAAGCTAACTGTTTTGACCCCTGTGCTGTGTAATTAAATCGTAGGTTGATCCCTGATCCCCTGACATTGTAAATTCTCAATCAGGAGTGCAAAAATTGGTCTTTTGCTTTTGCAAATCATTTCCCAGTATGTGCAATAACTATATTCCTGGTTATTTGTTTGATGATTTGTATGAAGAAGTATGTAGAAGTTAAGAGACAGAGATTTTGTAAATTGTAATAAGTTACACGTAAGTATACAAACCCTACTTTTGTTGTTTACTTCAAGAACTGATGCTCATATTCAAAACATAGTATTGGTTGCTTCATTAATGTTTCTTGGGGTACGAGGTGGTGCAGTTGGTTGAGGCACTGCGCTACAAACCGAAAGGTAGCAGGTTCGATTACAGATGGTGTCAATGGAAATTTTTCATTGACATAATCCTTCCAGCCGCACTATGGCCCTGTGGTTGACTCAGCCTCTAACAGAAATGAGTACCAGGAATATTTCCTGGGGGTAAAGACGGCTGGTGTGTAAGGCTGACAACCTTACCAACTTCATGTGCCGATTTGAAATCTGGGAGCCTCAACCTCCTGGAATCCTCAGGCCTGTAATGGGATTGCTTTTTATTACTGTTTCTTATATCCTCTCCTACCACTGTCTTTTATATCTGTTACATTCTGTGCCAAACCAAAAGTGGAGCCTGCTTCTAACATCTGCACACCCTCTCGTGTGCACTAACATTCTGTATTATACAGAATGTTTCTGTTGTAAGACTCCTCATTTTACAGTGGAGGTTGGTGCATAGCAACCAGTGACACTACCCACTCTGCAATGGTGAGTCTGTGTTAGACTGTTGTATCAGTAATTTTGTTGCTGTTCGCAGATGGCTGCATATACAGACTTCTTGAAGTCGTGGGAATGTTTGTGTCACACTAAAGGAGGACATCTTTTTTGAAGCTGCAGATTACATCTGTTTTTGGCACTAAGCGATAGTAAATGTAGGGCACCGACTTGTTTTGTTGTGACCTTTGCTGTGGGTCATTTGTAATACTGGCAGATTATTAAGTAGTGGTGATTTCAACTTACTGCAGTGTCTGTTTCAGGTCACGAACATGACTCATAGTGACTCGGTGCATACGGGATGCTGCTGCTGCCACAGGACTTTCATGCAGTTTGATGAGATTAAGAATGAACTGCAAAACGTCAGGCAGATGGTTGGCGTTGCTGTTACATTGCTGAGTGTGAGTAGAAAAGTCATTTGTTGTGAAAGCCTCTTACTTGCCATTGCAAAACTTGGGCACACGGACACACAACGTATCCAAAGTTCAGAATTCTATGGAACAGATGTGTTTGATACTGATGTGCTGTGACATATACAAGGTCTACTACGAAACTTATGTCAAGTGTCAGGGGGTTATTCGTTGGCTTATAGGGAATGAGAAGTTGTATTACCAGCAAAGTGCTTTCCATCAGTGTTGAGAGGTGGATTGTCAGATGCCATATATACACACCTGCCACTTGGAAGGTACTTGATTATGTTGTGTCATAGACACAAGACAGCCGTTTGTTGCTTGTGCTGTGTCTCATTTGTGAATAGGAGTGTTCATGTCATGAGCAGTGATAAATACTAAACTAACCGACTGACTAACAGACAAACAAACAAAATAACTAACCAACTAAGTAACTCACCCACCCTCCCACTCACTCATGAGCTGCATGGAGTAGCATCCATCTTGAGAAGCTGATACAACTTAGCTAGTCAAGATATTCCGTGCATGTTGTGGAATGCTAAGTTTCATATGTTGTTCACTAGAGCCTGCCACGTGTCCCTGTCTTAGAACTGGATGAATTCCATTCAAACACCCCCATCATATATATTTAAGATCCTTTTTAATGTTATCCTTCGATATCCACCTCAGTTCTCCATGTTGTCTCTGTCGGGTTTCCCCATTGGAACCCTATATGTATTTGTGTTCTACCTCGTAAGTGTCGTGTGCCCTAGCCATCTCAACCTGCATGGCTTGATCACCCACATAATATTTGATGAACACAGATCATGAAACTCCTTATGATGCAGTTTTCTCCAGTGTTCTGTTGCTCTGTCTCATATCTATTTATGCATCCAATTCTGGATACCCCCAGCCTATGTTCTTTACATAATCTCAGGGAGTAAGTGGATAAAATAATTTTTTTTATAAATTTATAATTTCTGTTCTTGGATTGCATAAGGGAAGACAGAGGCAGCGGTAAATGCACAGTTTGCAAATTACGAGTACACGGACATTCATTTTGCATGTGGGCTGTGTGATGGGAATGCATGGGCCAGTGGCTGAAGGATTGGCAGGCATCAGATCAGAATTTGACAGCATGCTTCATTGGTTGCCAGACATAAGATCATTTACCGCAAGTACAAGGAAGTATAGTGTACAGAAACATTCTTATTATGCTGGTTGAGTACCGCAAAGGTGTGGTGCTTTCTGACAGAAACTGTACATTTAATTGCCTGTCAGATGCATTTACGGAAAAGTGTGATTTGTGCCCACACTGCTGCCATTGTGCAAGCTTTTAGCACAAGGTTTATGCAGCTCAGTTTCGTTTCTGTCTGTGGATTGTGTTATGGCATTGGCTGCAGAAACAGTTTTATTTCCACCTAGTTGATATACCTGTAACTTACACCAAATGGTCTGTTACATACAATCAAAACAAAATTATAAATGTCACTCCTCACATCCCGCCATGTAGCAGAATACGTGGAGTTGTGTGTGAGGCAAACAGTTTCAAATCAACATCTGCCCTTTTGCTTTGCTGATTGTTGCAGCAGATATGGTGCAGACTGGATATTGCAGTCATCTAATATTAAATGTAACATCATTGGGAATTCTTGGAATAAATGCATCCTCCCATTTTGCACCGCAGGTTAATCCAGCACAGAATAATGCAAACAATTAAACAGAGCACACGCATGTGGTAGAGTCCAGTTGAGATGTGATGGCACATGGCGACGCAGGGAGGGGAAGTGAAGGGGACACTGGTGAATGGAGTGGGTAGCCAGTACCCGTCACACTACCTCAGAACATGGTGTATCCAGCATTACTACCGCTGATGTGCACAACTCGGCTGCCAGTAGTTGATTGAACTGATGCCCCTGCCGATTTAAATGGACTCGTCCGTTTCGCCGAAAGACAAGATCTGGTTTCTGCACGTGTGCCATCACGTTTCAAACGCAGTCTACAACAGTCAGACATTTTCCGCTCTTGTGCAGAGTTCCCAGCACTGTAGTGTTGGCAGTACTGCTGACTGGCACTTGGCTGTACACTGTTGGTGACACTGCTTGCCACCAACCAATGAACTGAACTCATTTTTATATGTATCAGATTATCACTGCAAGCAGCTTCCATGTGTGGCTGCAAACTGATGGCTTTGCACCCCATTCTGATTGATAAGTCACAGCATACTTGAATCTTTGCTGTGGAAATCCTTGTATTGATCATGGAGATTGGCATGCTTGGGCATCCTGTTTGCCAGACTAAAGATCACCTGATTCAGTATACAGTTCACAGTGGTAAATTTAATATATTCTGTTAGTGGTATGTTTGCCATAAGTACATAATGAACGTTAGCAACTAGAGCAGTTTAAATAATATGTATGTTCAATTCTATTGTGTTATACATTCACAAGATGGTTGTCATGCATTTGGTTCCTCATGTTCTGTGGTACTGTCGGTGAGGTAACTGTTTTTGCAGTTCTGCTAATACCTGAACCCGTATACTGATTATTCCCTATTCTGAATTCAATATATATGGAATAGTATAGGGACAAGGTTGGCTGGGTAGCATAGTCAGTATAGGGACTGGCTATGGGCTGGACAGTCCGGGGATCGAATCCCAGTGGGGGCAAGATTTTCCGCACCTGTCCAGACTGGCCCTGGGGCCCACCCAGCCTCCTGTACAATGGTGCCGGGTCTTTCCCGGGGTAAAGAGCAGCTGGGGCGTGATGCTAACCCCTCACACCCTTCTAGTGCCATGGTCAAGAAAGAGTATAGTTATACCTCTACTACCCCTATGGACCGTACAGCCTCTACAGAGCCTCAGTGCCTGTACAAGGGTGCACTTTACCTTTCCGTATATGGACAAGATTGGCTTTTGATGAAGTGTCAGTGTATTTGTGGGTTTCTGACTTTGGAATTTGGTTCACTTGTGGTTCATTACATGGTTTATGCCTTTCATTTGTGTGTGTGTGTGTGTGTTTGTGTTTGTTATGTAGCTACATTTTCAGTGTCTAAGTATCACTTAGAGGCAAATGAGTATGAATATTGAGATACGATGGGAGTGTAATTGACAGGGGGGAAAGTAACATACTCAGAACATTAAGTCAAATGAAACCCTTGACAATGTGACAAAAATTCAGAACCTGCTATGTGTAGCTGTAGACAGAAGACATAAGCATGGGTGAGAAACATATAGCCTGTGTGTGGTGGGTCTGTTGAAATATGACAGGGCTGTTCTGATAATCTTATGTTTATTGGACCTGTTTATTGGACCGTGCATCATCTTGATAGTTGAATAAAGAGAGACCAACTTGATGACACTTGCTTTATTATTTAATGCTCAACGTGTTTCGGATGTTATACATCCATCCTCAGGAGCTTGCGACTTATTTGTTGAGTTATTTCATGGGTTGTATTGCTCTGGTACGATGTGTGTTGGTGTTACGTTGTGGTTTGGCTGGGGTGGTGTGGTATCCATATTCAGGCTGAAGCAGTGAAATAACTCAACAAATAAGTCGCAAGCTCCAGAGGATGGATGTATTAACATCCGAAACATGTTGAGCATTAAATAATGAAATAGTAAAGCAAGTGGCAACAAGTTGGTCTCTCTTTATTCAACTGTTCTGATAGTGTTTTGAACTAAATTTGTTGCTTAAAACTTTGACGATTTTTATTTGGCTCACCAACATAGAAACTTGTACCTTGCCACTTTGTTCACCACAAATCCCACATGGACTGCCCCTAGGATGAGGAGACCAGATACCATACTGAGCATAGTGTTTCTGCTGTGGGATGGTCTGTGTTTTGATTTCTGGCATGGGCTATAACTTTTTATTTTCCAGAATGTCCAGACTAGCTCTGGAGCCCTCCCATTGTCCAGTTCATTGGGTACTGGGGTCACTTTCTGGGGCACGAGGGTCATCACTTCTCATCATCAAGGGCTGAGGTTAAGAATGAGTGGTTGTACCAATACCACACGTGCCTTCAGGGTGTTTACTGGGACAGCTTTACCGTTACCAACCTAGGCTTCTCCAGGCACATCGAGAAGGCATTGGCCAACCATGTCTGTCCGTGGGGTTGAGGGAAACATTGAATATACTTTAATGACTTTTATTCTTTGGATTAGACAAATGACTGTACTTTGGTTGGTTTCAGAAATTGGTTGCGCTTACACCAGATGATATTAGGACACTGACTGGTAGTTGTGGAGGCAGCACTCCTCCATCAGTACCAGACTGCCTTCCTGTGGTCACTAGTGGATTAAGGAGAGACTCAGCAAAGGAAGGCATGGGAATTTCCTTAGGACAGACTGCAGTTCTGCAGAGCTTTCCGGCAAGTGTGAAAAGTATAGCAGAAGTTGAGAGAGAGAGAATGAAGTTGGACAGAGTAATTGTTGAGGCTGAGAATGATGGAGCGAACATTGAAGATGAAGATATGAATTCAGCAGTTGAAGTGGAGAGTGATAAATCAGTTGCTGCTAAGGACAGTAGAACTGTAGCGGGAGCTGGGGATGATAAAGGTTGTGGTCAGGTGAAGAATAACAAACTGCCAGCGGTCAGTATGACTGCTGACTCTTCTCCTTCAGTGTCTGAACATTTAAGTACGTTTGTAAGGGCCAGTTCTTCAGCTTCACCATCGTCAGCTGCTAATATTAGTAAAGAATGTAGCGTAGTTTGTGGAAATATGGTCACGTCTGAACAGCAGACTGTAGCTTCTGACTGTGATGTCTTAGTGGGTGCCAAATGGTTAGAACCCTATAATAAGACTGATTCCACCTTAGCAGGTGATTCTGTGCCAGGACCAGGTTTACCTGATGTGAGTCCATCATGCATGTTGCCAGCAGCTGCCATGTGCCGTGTGTCAGCATCTCAAGATGTTCATGAAGAGACAGTTGAGGGAGACACTGAAACATTTGTGCGCGGTGTGAGGGTGAAACAGGAGCAGTCATCGGAACATGATGATGATAATGAGATGAGTGTTCATGCTGTCACTGTGGATGAGAGATTGCAAGAATCTGAAGAGGTGAAATTGGACCCCGAGGTAATGCCATAAGCTTTGTGCTCTGCATAGGCAGTCCTCGTTAGTGTTGCCCTAAACAACACTATTTTATCATTATGTTGGTGAACATTGACTGCAGGTGGATTAATATTGTACTGCTGCCAGGTGGTGGGATTTTCAGCAACCAGAGTCCCTTTTAATTTAATAATTCTTGTTGCAAACAATGCTGTTCTGCATTGCAATTTTGCGGAATGTGATCGCAGTGTTAGATGAGAGGACTTCTTTGGCCGCTTGGAAAATGACAGGTTTCATGTCCAAACAGAGGTATTTGTTTGCTTAAAAAAATATGCAGTTGTATTCTTGGTTATGTTACAAGTGGGCATTCGAACACATTTATTGCCACGCTTTTAAATCCAAGCACCAATGTAAATATTGGAATTTTTCATTGACATAATCCTTCCATTTGCACTATGACCCTGCGGTAGACTCAGCCTCTAACAGAAATGAGTACCATGAATATTTCCTGGGGGGTAAAGGTGGCCGGTGCGTAGGGCTGACAACCTTACCACCTTCAAGTGCTGATTGTCGTCAAATCTGGGAGCCTCAACCTCTTGGAACCCACAGGGCCTGTCCAGGCCTGTAATGGGATTGCTTTACCTTTACCAATGTAAATATTGGTGTTGGAACTACAGGTATGGGGTGTTGCACTGCAAGCTGCCTACACAGATTGGAGTGCCTTGTGTAAAGCATAGTGGTTTCTCAGTTAGTCAAGAAATACTCCTCATTTTATGGAACTCATTTCAACACCATGCTCACAAGAACCTGCTACCTATCCCTATCCAGAACCAAATCATTCCAGTCCACTTCCTCTCAACCAGTTTCAGTAAGATCCATTTTAATATTATCCTACCTATGTACAAGTCTTGCAGGCAGTCCATTTCGTTCAGCTTCGACCATCAAATACCTGTAGGCCCCTCACATGTCCCTTATACATGACATGCCAGCCCACCTCATTCCTCTTTAGTTCGTCAAACATAATATTTCATGAGGAGATCAAATCTTGGCACTTCTCATTATGCAATTTTGCATTCTTCTCTTAATGTTAGATAGGCCCACCAAGTTCCATACCCACGTAGGTTAGAAGGTACATTTAAATTCTTCTGGTACAACATGCAGAAGAAGGTTTCTCCTTTTTCGTACTCCACTTCCTCTTACTTGAAATAATGTTCCAGAAGAATATGAACAATAGGTACATTTTAATTGCCTTTACTGGGTTTTGAGGTTGTGATTCCATGTGTGGGAGCCTTCAGGAAACGGAGCAACTTGACGCATAACGGACACCGATTTTACATCCCTCTCTGCCTTTGGCTAACGACTTTTAAGTGCCAGGTGTACCTTGTGAGTGCTAGAGTTTTACTGACCGATCTGGGGCACTTAAATTTTCAAAATGCGGCAGTTGAAAATCATGGGTGTAATTTGTGGTTTTTACATTATATGGGCAAGATAATAGCTTTTGTAGATTGAATCTCTCTATGTTCACAGGAATGTGTGATTATTCGGTTCTGTTGGTCATCACAAGGTTGCATATTATAAAATTCTCCTCTGTAACTTTTATTCCTGTCTTTGCCCTATGTAAGAAATTATTTCATTCTTAAACTGTGCCGAACGATTTCGATGTCTGTCTCTGACTGAAAGATTCGGCCCTGTGGGTTAGATGTTAACAAACTTCTGGTTACAATGTGTGTCTGTGGAAATAACAGCCCTTCTGAAATTCTTCTTTGCAGCTAGTGTCTTTCCTGTTTTTTAGCTGGTATGTGTGTGTCATGTTACAAATTTAGACACGCACACACACTCCCTCCAGAAGGCATTTCTTCAAATTCACAGTGACAAAGACAAAGTAGAAACAGTATTGTTGCTGATAGCTGACCACATTCGGGCAGTGATGGTTTGGACTCTGACTTGTACAGTGATGTGTCTGCTGGTGACCTTTATGGTGAGGAGCCGCAGCCAGATACGCCTCACAAAATGGTATTCATGCAGGGTCAACAAGAAACCAGTTGGACGCGGGTGTCCAAGAATATGCCATAGATAGCATTTCTCCAACTGTGCTCCACAAAGGGGCGTCAGGCGTTCTGAGAGACAAAAATGTGTAATGGTGGAAGAATTTTACTGGCTTTTCTATATTTGTATGTATGAATTAAAATTTGCATGACGGCATTCCACGTTTTTTGTCACTGATGGCATGCGATCAATTGCTGCTTGAATCCAGAAGCTTCCTGATTCTGTAGTCACATCAGCACAGCTGGTCTTAGAGTCTGTGGCAGGTGAAACAAGCAGGTTGTGTGTTCAGTTTGAGGTTAGCTGTTGAATTTTTTACATAAAAGATAGCAAATACTGGTATTCAGTTTTGTATTTGACTTATTGTTGACAGGTGGGGGTTTCTCAGTAAGTTCTGTAGCTTTTGTAGGGTTACGTGAGTGAAGACAGATAGAGAAACATGGTCATAGATGAATGTTATGATAGTGATGGGACTGTGCTGGCAAGTACGACTGCAGTGACTTTGGTGTGGAGACTACAGATACCGGCAGTTATTGGCTCACTGGTGGTAAAACTAGCACAAATGAACTGTAGCACCCCAAATGAATAAAGACTGGACTCCAGACAGTGTTTTTATGTTGTATTTTGGAGTAGCTGTTGGTGTGTGTGTGGTGCAGGAGACCGGTCGGTACTGTCAGCATTACTTGGACACATCAGACAGTGCCTGGCAGCACTCAGAGATGTTGCTTTGTCTGGCGATCATTGTTCAGATGGGACGTTACATACTGATGACAGTACTTGAACAAATCAGACAGTGCCTGGCAGCACTCAATCTGAAATGTTGCTTTGTCTGGCGATCATTACGTACTGGCGACAGTACTTGAACACATCAGACAGTGCCTGGCAGCACTCAGTCTCAGATGTTGCTTTGTCTGGCGATCATTATTCAGAAGGGACATTATGTATCGGTTTCAGGTTTTGTAAGTGTTGATATAAGACTATTTACTAGATTATAAATTGGTAAGTCTTAAATACAGCATTATGAGTGTGTGCACAGTCTTGCCTAAGTAGTTGGACATGCAGGTTGCATTTTTGTGCGCCATATTGTCATCTGTGACCTGTCTGGCTGTACCATATTTTTCACATTATCTCATAAATGGCAAGATTTAAAAAAAATATATATTGAACATAAAATGTGCATTCTGATTTTTGACCTTCATAGGGCCGTGCATCGTAATACTTCTTTAGTAGAACCAACTCGATGCACCAATGTATCAAATTTATTTTATTTTGGAATTACACTACATGTTTCGGACGGTCTTTCCATCCATCATCAGGAGTTTGAGACTGTACATACAACAACAGTCATCTGTCAAACTGTAAATCCAGAGATGAGTACCCAACTCTGGATTTACAGTCTGACAGATGGCTGTTGCTGTATGTACAGTCTCGAACTCCTGACAATTGACGGTAAGACTGTCTGAAACATGTAGAGTGTCATTCCAGAATTAAATAAATTTGATACGTTGGTGCATCGAGTTGGTTTTGCTATAGAAATAGTGTGTTGTGATATCCAGTACAACTTTCATCTGTAACATATCTCACTCTCAGAAGAATTCATTGAGAGATTATCATAAAAGTACATAGGTCTTCACGTACAGTACGTATCTGTCGTTCTTGTCCGATTTTAATTGAACTTGAATTTTCTCAGCAGATTTTGAAAAGCCCTCGTTTTAAATTTCATGAAAATCCATCCAGTGGGAACCCAGTTTTTCCATGCAGATGGATGGACGGACGGACAGACATGACAAAACTGTCATTTTTCGCGGTTTTGTGAACACGCCTAAAAAAAGGCCCGAAATCAAGTGCAAGAAGTTGTGATGAGTGTTCTCAAGACTGCCAACAGAATTGAAATTGCGATGTGTCAGAGGGAGGTGGCAGGTCTTCGGAATCACAAAAGCATCCCATCAAATAGGTATGTAACAAAAAGGATTTATTTTGCCAAGTTTTCTACAGTGTGCAGCCACAGACAGACAGACCACACTTGGACATTTGTCAAGACAGTGTATACAGCAGCGTGTCAACGTCTGGGATTGTGAAGGTTCATACTTCTTTTGCACTGTCACTCTACCATCTTTGGAGGTGATAAGTTTGAGTCAGATAGCTACTTGTTTCACATCCCATTGACCCAGTTGTTTGGGTCATTCTGAGCGGCTGAGTAAGTGGATTGTGATGACAGATTCCAATCTCTCAGATCATTCCTCACCCATGTCCCCGTCTTCCTCTGTACTCCAGACATGTTTCTCTGAACTTTTGACCTTTGAGTAGGTGACAGAGCAGGGGCCACGAGATTAAAATTCAGCAGTCATAATTCAGCATTCCTATTAAAAGTAAGAATTATTGCCTACTGGCATGTTAACTGGTACATATGTTGTATCCGTTGCAGACCTGATGAGGAACGTATCTTAGATGTTTTTCCCAGGGAGGACGGAGCTCGTAACTCTGGTTAAGACGGGGAGTCGGGCAGGCAGCACACACTCTTAATAATCCCCAAGCAGAATATATTGGAGTTTTATTGTGCAAGATTATGTAGTAATTGCATTTACAACTGAAATGTATAAGTGTCAATTCTCGCCAGTGGACTCTTTGTTACCGTTTGTACTCACTGACTGTCCAGCTTCGTACTCTGCTGCTCAGACACAGTTTGAGCTACGCAGCAGACTGCTCCCGTAGAACAAAGCAACTATTGTTACATGTGTTGCTGCACACACTCATCGCGCGATACACTTAACGAGTCCAGTTATAAACAAAAGAAATGGAAGGAAATTATATTCCTCCCATGCCTGGCCTTACGAGAGGCGAGAACTAAGCACCAGTAAATTTAGCTTATGACTAACATACAGTACATGTAAGAATGCTAAAAGAAAACCACAACAAAAAAATCGATATGGGTTACCTACACAACACATATAGTATTGGACCTATTTATTATTTAAATGATGTGTGGCGAAAGATCGTTTGGCCAAGCATTCATGAAGACGTGTTTCCTGTGTATGAAGGGAACTGTTTGCCACATAAGATTGTTGCAGCTGGGTTGAGAAATTCACACAGGGATATTCATAACTGGAAGACTGACAGGCCGGGTCATCGAGTGGAAGTTGTGACGGCTGTGGCTGTCAGCCAGTTAGAAGTAATTGTCCGAGTTGATCAATGAGTAAGGATAAGTAATGCAGTGGACACTGTTGGGTTTGATATTCGTGTCTTGGTGGGGAAACCGGAGGGAAAGAGGCCACTGGAGAGACCTAGGTGTAGATGGGTGGATAATATTAGGACGGATCTCCAGGAGGTGGGATGTGGGTATATGGACTGGACTGGGTGGGCCCAGGATAGAGACAGGTGGCGGACGCTTGTGAGTGTGGTAATGAACCTTCAGGTTCCGTGAAATGAGGGGAATTTCTTGACTAACTGCAAACCAGTTAGCTTCTCAAGAAGGACTCTGCACCATGGAGTAAGTAAGTATTTGTGTGTCCATGCATCATTAGTATGTTATTCTTGATTACAACCAACCAGATGCAACTCTCTCTGATTATTTATTTCTGAAAGGCTCTACGTGTTTCGGACGGTTCCTTTACCCATCGTCAGGAGCATGTAACTGTACGTTCAGCTTCAGGTATTGTCAGCCAATACTGCTGCGGGCTGGTGTCATGGATGAGATGGAACTCCATCTCATCCATGACACCAGCCTGCAGCAGTATTGTTTGACAATACCTGAAGCTGAACGTACATTTACATGCTCCTGACGATGGACGGAGGAACCGTCCAAAATACGTAGAGCCTTTCAGAAATAATAAAAAATAGTTGCATCTGGTTGGTTGTAATTGAAAAAATGATGTTGTTGGTTGTTGACAGAGGTTAGCCTACAGCATAATGCATGATTGACTGCATTTTGAAAAGTGTGTGGTAGGTTGATTCCCAGAGAACTGAATCCTGCGCACAAAATGACCCAAACAGGGCTTGCTTTGAGGTGCCCTTGTCAATGTGAGGATGTGCTCAGCATGACTGTTATCCCTGATGAGTCGTGGGTTCGTCACTTCCAACCCAACTCACAACAAGCATCCTTGCAATGGCAGTATTCTGTTCACCTTTAACAAAAATGTATAAAGGTCTGCCATCAGAAGCCAAGTTTATTCTGCCGTTTTCGGACTCTCCATTTCTCGGTCGCTCGCATCATAGCCTGGAGAAATGTTCACTTCCTTGGTCTACTGAAGGAATGTCTTGGTAAATAAGGTAAAGGTAAAGTGCACCCTTGTATTGGTACTGAGGCTCTGTACAGGCCGTATGGCCCATAGGGGGAGTAGAGGTGTAGCTCTACTCTTCCTTGACCACAGCACTAGAAGGGGGTGAGGGGTCAGCGTTACATCCCGGTCACTCTTTACACCTGGGAAAGACCCTTTACCGATTATACAGGATGCTGAGTGGGTCCCAGGGCTGGTCTGGACAGGTGCGGAAAATCTTGCCCCTACTGGGATTTGATCCCCGGACCATCCAGCCTATAGCCAGTTACTGTACTGACTACGCTACCTGCAATCTTGGTGGCAGACATATTTCCTGAGATGCAGAGATTTTCATGAGGCATGGCTGTGACTACAACAGCAGCTGATGCAGTTTTATGCACCTGGTTTTCAGAAGTTTTTGGAAAGTGTTGGGACAGATATATTGGTGTTGTGGGGAATTATGTAGCAATATAAATAATTTGTTCTTAGTAATTTTTTGTGTACTTCGATTTTGGCTGCTCTATGTGACCTTGCTGGTTTGTATATGAAGTTGTATGCAGATGTTTATAATGTTACTAGTTAAGTAATACAGTTAGTAGTTTCATCTTCTTATGACAGTGTAATGAAATTATGAAGGTCTTGTCTCACAATTCTGTATTGACAGAACTGCAGTATTTTTACCTTCTGTTTTTGCCACATTGTATTCAAAGCTGCTTATTAAAATAGGACTTCATATGCAAATCAGAAGCACTTGTAATAAATTCTTGTGGCACTTGATGCTTTTGCAGTGTTGTGAATACTCAGGTAGTATACAATGTGATGGGTAGCGTAGTTGGTATAGTGACTGGCTATGGGCTGGACGGTCCAGGGATCAAATCCCAGTGGGGGCGAGATTTTCCGCACCTGTCCAGACCGGCCCTGGGGCCCACCCAGCCTCCTGTACAATGGGTACCGGGTCTTTCCTGGGGGTAAAGAGTGGCCGGGACATAACGCTGACCCCTCACCACCTTCTAGTGTTGTGGTCAAGAAAGATTAGAGCTATACCTCTACTCCCCCTATGGGCTGCACGGAGCCTCAGTGCCTGTACAAGGGTGCACTTTACCATTTACCTTTATACAACATGACACACTGTTGCTGAAGGAGTAGTTCCAGATCTTATGCGTATTGGACCGTGCATCATCTTGATATTTGAATAAAGGTTGACCAACTAGATGACACTTGCTTTATTATCTACTGCTCAACATGTTTCAGATGTTAATACGTCCATCTTCAGGA
>Ga0123354_10009228_pt1 | contig 15080 bp, 11 predicted proteins | sample TergutLab28metaG_2_FD_97872 | JGI IMG/M metagenome (GOLD analysis project Ga0123354, IMG submission 97872) | Labiotermes labralis P4 segment gut microbial communities from Petit-Saut dam, French Guiana - Lab288 P4 | ecosystem: Host-associated > Arthropoda: Insects > Digestive system > Gut ...
AGTTCTAACGGGAGCAATTCCTCTTATTCCTCTTGTTGTGATGTCATATTTTGACGCCACAATACCTTATATGAATGGGAATTTGAAGATGTTTGTTCCATGTCCAAAAGCTATTCCCGGAACAGAGAAGATACTCACAATTTTCTCGCTGTCAGTATGGTTGACAATTGGCCTTGTGCTGCTGTCAACTACGGCTGTATTCTGGTGTGCCGGTAATGGTCCCTACCGGTCTGTGTGTAATGAGACACAAACATATCGGTCACTCTCCAACTGTTTCCAAAATACATGGGCTGTTTTTGTGGCAGTGTCTGTTCCCCAGCAGCCAACAAATTCTAACCTCAGGGTTTTCTTCTTTCTGTACGTCTGTTTTTGTTTCGCTATTAGCACAGTATTCCAAGCAATCTTTGTTTCTTTTCTGGTGGAACCGAAATATGAAAAGAAGATAGAAACTTTAGACGAACTCCAGCATTCAGACATAGTTTATGGCTACTACCCAGCTCTACAATTTATTTTTGAAACTATATCGCATCCCGAGTTTGTGACGTTCTTTGAACATAGGAAAGTAAAGAAGACTGCGGTGGTATGCGAAAATGTATGGAAAGAATGTTAACGAAAAAAGGCGTTGCTGTTGTTAATGATCCAGTGTTCGCTAATTATGTTGCTAGGGGTATGGGGACAGGGGATGTCGGTAAAATAATCTGCCCCTTTGATGAAAACCTACTTTCAACACTTGTATCAATGCTTTTTAAAAAGGGAAATCCACTTCTTGACAGATTCAACATTGTAATGAGACGATTTTTGGAAGCGGGTTTGCTGGAACGGCTCTCGGCAGAACTGCAGCATGGAGCTTCTTTGAGGGGAGAACGCAGATCTATTGAAGCAAATAGAAGCAAATTTTTCGCGTTCACATTTTCGCACTTAATGCCGGCATTTGTGGTAATGTTTTTAGGAACAGTCTTGAGTTCAGTGGTATTTATTGCTGAGATAGTTGTGAAGCGTCTGTGTAATCGTAGGTAAAAAAATAGGATCCGTACTTGAGGAAAATGAGAATGTTGTGCTGTATCATCGCTCATATTACAGATTTAGATCGATGTTACTTTAAGCAGACACGTTGCAAGGGGTTCGGTATGTATTTAAGTATGTGTGTATGTATGTATGTAGGCATGTATTTATTTGTGTATGCACGTATGGATGTGTATATTTATGTATGTATGTGTATATGCACTTCATAGGTCTGTATGAACGTATGTATATGTGTGTTTTTTTATGTATGTCTATATGTGTATTTATGTATGTATTTATGTACGTGTTTCCTCATGTATGTATGTGTGTAGGTGTGTACATATGCATATATATATGTATGCCCTTACGCATGTGTGTATGTGTTTAATTGTGTGTACGTATATACGTATGTGTGTATGTATGAACTTCTTTTTATGTATGTATATATGTGTATGCATGTTTGTATGTATATATATGTATGTATATACTAACGCGTTCCGTAGGTATGTTTGTATGTATATATGTATTTTTGTGTTTAGTAAGTATGTATTTTTGTATATATGATTGTATATATATGTATTTGTATGTATTTTGTATGTATGTATTATGTGATTATTTACGTATGTAATGTTTGAATTTATACTTTACCTGCTGTATTACATGTAGTAATACTAAATGCTTATTGTGGTATTTACAAAGCAGTGTTTAGATATAGTTATATTGATGTTTCATACTATGAAATTAGCTTAATCTACTTGGTTTGATGGATTGAACAACTTGTTAAGTTTGTAAAAAAAATTATTAAATTGAACTAATACTTTAAAATGATTCGTAATCATTTTTTTAACTATTGGCTATCGTCTGTCTTTAGTACTGTTGATGTCAGGCTGTCTCTAACCTTATTTAGCAGCACACACTCAAATAACAAGTGATATATTGTGTGGTCCATGATGCCACAAGGAAATGTTGGTGTATCAATTATTTTAAATCATTGCAAATATGACCCTATATTGCCATGCCCTGTTACCATTAATGAAAATTATGGGTAGTGCTTATTCTCACATTTAGCCTATCAGCAACTACCGGGAAATATTCTTTTGTGATTTCTCCCTGTGTTCATTTGTCCCATTCCCTTTGCCAATTGTCAACACGTATCTTACCAACTTCACTTATCTCAACACTTTTTGGATCTTAGGTATAGGATTCTATGATGTCCACGTTCGTAGCTGAGTCCTTTGCGAGTGTGACGGCTAACTCATATCCCTGTATTCCGACATGAGCCTTGGGTCAGCTTAATTGAATTTCCAGTGTTTTTTTCACAACTTTGTCAATTTCATTTTTATTTCTTCGTCGAAGTATGTGTGGATGTTACCGTTTTTGGACGAATGCAGTTTCTTTCAGTTGTCTGTGTATATGGTGGCCGTCTTGTCTTCTATTTGTAGATTTTCTATAGACTCTAACGCTTGTAATGTCTTTAGCTGCTAGGCTTTATTGTTGGTGAAAATTTTTTGGACTAAAAATTTAGAATTTAGGTTTTAACCGGTCTCAAGTTATGCAGGCTTTCGCCTTCCCCCTGTTATGACTTGCTTCGGTCAGTAAATATTTAAATTGTACTTGGCTCTTCGTTGTTTTCTGTAAGGTAATTTATCGTGTCTGCAAGGTGATGCACATATCTAAATTCATTTCACGGTTAACCAGTGCTTACTCTTTTGTGTTAACATTGGTTAGATGGCAGAATTGACGTGCCTCCTCAATTTTCATGGCGATAGGGTTCAATCCTGTCAGCATGAAGAGGGTTTCTTTCGACATCATACGGTGTGCTGATATTATTTTCTTTCGCCCACGGTGAGATTTTGCTCAATTTCACAATGGCGAAATTCCCTGCTTCTATAATTGATTCTGCTTTTATCATGTTTACCACGTCGTCTGAAAATGCTAATATTTTCTTAAGGTTAGTGCATCTCACGTTAAGACGGGCGGTCTATTGTGTGTTCCAGAAACCTGATGACTGCAGAATGACACTTGTGGGCAACCGTTGGTTATGTTCCTTTCCATTTTACAGCTGTTAATTGATATTACTGCTCTTCTTTGTCTAAAATTTTCCTAAGTTATTTGGTGAAGATTCTGGGGGCATTTGACGTCTCTCGGCTTCTTGTATGTGGCCGGTCACCATGCTGCGTTAAATCCTCCATAATGTCTAAGCTGACCATGATGATTACTCTCCATTTTAAGAATTCGTTTCCTATAAATTGCTTCACTGTCATACTTGCATCCGTCGTGTTTTTTGAGAAGTAAACCGAAATTGTTTTCATTTAAAAACAAATTTTATGGACGTTGTGCATAATTTTCTAAATCATAATTTTTTTAGCACTTTGTCTTCACATTTTCACCAAACTGAGTGGGCGGTAATTGGAGGAGCCTGGGCTAATTTTTCGTCAGGTATGGTGACTGGAGTTATTTTGGCCATCTTCCATTTTCTTGCGAACCATCTGTTTTCAAAAATTCGTTGTAAATAGAAGTTACGTTTTTGGGTATGCTTTTGAAAACACGCATTAAAAATTCTCTTGTGATTCAGTCTTGTCCTGGTGCTTTCCTGGGACTTAAACGTTCAATGGTCACTCTTAATTCGTTCTGGGTGAAATCTCTGTCCTCAGTTGAATCCATCGGTTGCTCTATTATTCTTCAGGTGTTCATGTGATGATCTGTGTTTTCTTGGGCGTTGTCTTCTGGACTCAGCTCTTCTATCATAAACGTCAGTGTTTATATTATGTTTGCTGATTTTGAGAAGTCTATTTTTTTAGAGCAGTGAGCTGTGCTCAATTTCTTGTTTTCCCTGAGGCGAGAAATTACGCCCCATTCTATGGTTTAGGCGGGATGCTGTGTCGCAATATTGTTCCATTGGGTATATTTTCTCTTTCCTAATCGCCGCTTTTTGCTTCTTCTTCTTTTCGATGTACTGGTTTTATTCTATTCTGCCTTTGTTAGTCGTTATGAGGCGTTTTATGTTACCTTTTCCTAGTGCAATTTTCCTTTTCCTCACCATTTTCAAATCTTTGTTGCACCTAGGAAATAACTTAAATTTTGAAGTAGTTTGAGGTGATTTTGGGTATTTAAACATCTTGTTGCTTGTTAGCCGTATAGTTTCATCTAACCTCACCATAAATATGAGTACGTCTTTTTGAAATCTTATTTTCGTGTTTAGATTTTTCGTCTATTTCTGTAGTGTTTACCTCGATGTTTTCAATCGGAAATTCCTTCGAAATAAACTGCAAAAAGTTTTTATGGAAATCAGCATGTAGCTTACCTTTCATTATGTACCGAATTCCCAGGAAATTTTATATTTATGATTTGTTGTTAGCGACACTTAGCTTAAACGTTGTAAGGTCACGGCCTGAGTAAATGTTTTATTCTGATATCTTCCAGCTTTTAATTGTCGATAACATCTGAATACTCAGGATGTTTTAATGTATAATGCATTAATCGTTGCAGCTTTCAAATGTCTTGGAACGCTCTTCGTTAATTATACGAAATAATTTGATTACGATAAATCCTCCAGCAAATTGCAACTGCAAAAATTTCCAGAAATAACTGGTTTTTGCCTGACAATTGTGTGATAAGAGTAGAATCTATTGAAATATAAGTACGTATGTATGTATGTATGTATGTATGAAAGTATGTATGTATGTATGCAGGTGTGTATGTATGTGTATGTATGTAAGTATGTCCACTTGTGTGTATGTATGTATGTACGTATTTATGTTTGTGTGTATATATCTGTTTGTGTCTTCGTATATATTTATGTATCTGTATATGTATGCATGAATGTGTGTACGTATGTAAGTATTATGTGTGTATGTATGTGTGTATGTATATTTATTTGCATATATATATAAGCATGTGTGTATGTATATGTATGTATGTGTATGAACGTATGTTTTTATGTAAGCATGTATTTTTGAATGTAAATATGTAACTACGTAAGTATATATGTTTGTGTGCATGCATGTTTTCATGTATGCTTGTATGTATGTATTTATGTATGAATGCATGTATATATTATGTATTTATGAATGTATGCGTGTGCATGTAATCATGTATGTATATGTGTGTATTTATATATGTGTGTATATATGCATTTATGTATGCATATATATGTATGTATTTATATGCGTTATTTATGTGTGCATGAATTAATGAATGTGTGTAATTTTCTACGTATGTGTGTATGTTTGTATGTATGCATGAATATAAGTATGTACGTATGCGTCTTTTTATGTATGTACTTATATATGTATGTATGTATGTGTGTGTATGTAATTATATGTTTTTATATGTATGTGTGTATATATATTTGTACATGTGTATATGAATATATATACATTTATGCATTGCTTCTGTATATATATAAATGCCTCTATGTAGGTATGTATGTCTGTATTTGTATATTAATTTGGGTTTGTATGTGTTTATGTATGTAATTATGTGTGTATACAGAAATGTGTGTTTTTATGTATGTACGTGTCTATGCATATATTATGCTTATATTATGTATGTATGTACGTATATATGAACGTTTGTGTTTCGTAGGTATGTATGAGATACGTATATAAGTAATATGTATATATATGTGTACGTACGTAAATATATGTGAATATATGTGTTATGTGTATTTGTAAATATGTATGTATTTGTGTACGTATACGAATATATGTGTACATGATGTTCTATCTGTACATATATATGAATGTATGTGTGTATGTATGTATGTAAGCGTGTTTATCTGCGTACTTGTATGTATGCATGCATGTATGTATTTAAGTATGCCTTTTTGTATGTGCGTGTGTACGTATATATGTATGTGTGTGTCTGTGTGTTTATGTATGTTGTGTACATGTGTATATCTATGTATATGTGCGTGTGTATATGTGTGTAAATATGTATTGTGTATGTATGTACATGTTGAATGTATTTGTGTTTATGTGTGTGCATGTGTACATTCAGATGTATATTCGTGTGTGTACCTGTATTTATGTATATATATATTTGTGTATGTGTATATGCATATATATATATATATGTAAGCGTGTGTATATGTGTGTACATATGTTTGCGTAATTGTTTGTATGTGCATTTGCAAGTGTGTTTATATGTATATATGTGTGTATGTATGTATGTGTGTATAATTATTTATATTTGTATATATGTGAGTGTGTACATGTACATATGTATATATAATTGTATTTTGTACGCGATTATGTGTATTTATCTACGTATATATGTATATATGAGTGTGTATATATGTTTATTTAAGTATGCCCGTATGCGTGTGTGTGTGTGTGTGTGCCATTGATAATTGTAGGACGAGTTGCTGAAAAATTCTTAGTTCGAACCGGAACCTAACAACTACAGCGAACGAACTCGTGTTTTATTCAACATATTACCCTCGAAGCTCAGTACACTTCTTAGCCCCTTGCTCTAAGTGCTGCAAGCCACTCAAATTAATACATGCATGTGTTTGTCCGCACAACTATTTCTCCACGGCAGCAGTGACCTTCACTTCGGACAAAAATGACGACCATTTGTTTTCTTTCTCAGTTGATTTGTCAAGCGGTATTCAGTCGGGGTCAGATCTGGAGAGTTGGGTGGGTGGTCAAGACATTGGAAGACCACTTATTCCAGTTTCTTCTGGGTTGTATGTGCTCCGTGAACAGGAGCATTACCGTGTAAGTTCATGAACACCTCGGTGAAATTCCCGCGTCGTGTTTCCTTCAAGATACCCCTCAAATGCACCGGCAGAGATGAGTAATATTCCGCTTTCATAATTTGGCCCTTTGGAAGATTATCAAAGTGGAGGATCCCGTCCTGATTCCAGAAATGTCAAGTCGAGAAATTTTCCTAGTGAATTTTACGTTAGGATTTTTTTGGGGTGAGCCGCTATGCCGGCACTATATTTATTGTTGCCTTCGCTCCATTTCATAATAATATAACCAGATTTATTTTTCATGGTCACCAATCGAAAGAGGAAATCAATTTTTTAGCACCGAAAAAAAAATTCAAAATTTGCTTAGAAGACCGGCACTTTTGACGTTTTTATCCGCGTTCAGACACTTGTAGACGCACTTCGAGGACAGTTTCCGCATATCCAAGTCTTCATGAATGATGGACCCAAACCGCTCACGATATATATCTACATTTTTGGCTATTGATTTAGACGAAATCCGGCGGTTTTCCAAGATTAGCTCGTGAATTTGATCAATAACCGGCGGGGTGGTCGGGTTTTGCTTCTTTCAGAACGAGGCGCAACACAGGTGGAAAAATCATCACGTTTAACCTGGGTCACCCAGTTTTTGACGGTGACACACGAAGGTGCATATTCCCCTATCGTTTCTATCAGAAAGGCGTGAATTTCCTTCTGCGCCTTGCCTTGCAGGCAGGAACTTTTAAGACAGCTGGATTCAACGTTTTGTTAAAATCACCGCCGTCTCTTGACATGATTCCTTCTAGCCTCTGTAACAAGAAAATCTTGCAAATCGACACATAAACCGATCCCTGTTTCCAACGACACTCTGGATTCCGTCGTACGACATCGGGAAATATGTTGGACTAAAGACTTATCAAAATTCCCTCGTAGAGATGCAGGGGATCCCAATCCGTAAAGCGACTGGCCGACGGTGTCCGGCGCATGCGAGAAGTATTTTCTTCAATTGGTCGAAAATATTCAACTGGCAGATCCTGAAGTTCCACGGAGGTATCGCCATTTCTCGCAGTCTGTAGCTGTAGATCAGTCTGGCTTCATTCATTTTCTCCTTCCTTCAAAATATCTGTACTTGTTCTACTCAAGTTTTTGGGTGATTCATTCGGGTCTATTCCCCTTTGCTCTATCTTACCATTCGAATTTGGGATTAACACCCCCCCTAGTTTTTACAACGCGTCCAGACTACCTCAACGATGGTAATTCTGTCTTCTCTTCTAGTGGATATATTCCTCATTTTTTTCTTATTGTAATAATTAGTGATCCAGTCACATTTCTTTTTACCCTGTATTTTCCTTACGTACCCCATTTCAGGGACTTACAAACCACTGTTAATTTTGTAGGACAAATCCATGAATCCCACCCACATGAATTTACTAGGACACCATGAATAATTTTTCTCTTATCAAATTTCTGGTCCTGCTCTTTTCAACGCATATTTTGTGTTCTGTAGTCTACAGTGTGGGATCGTGCACGGAATGGAGCAACACCTTCTCGGATGTGACAGGTTCCCTTTCCAGTTGGCGTGTTGTTTCAATTAAATATGCAGACGTAACTAGACGCCCACAAGCACCACTTCTTATCCGGTTGATTTAGCGCGTTCAAAATAAATTTTGCAATGGTTTATATTGATTGTCGGTTCCCCTGTCATTATTATTAACTGTAGTAATGTCTTATATTCACATTTCCCACATGTTCTCTCACCACATATCTTGTATATATAGCTATAGACTGTGAATGTGTTAATATTATTATTAAATCTAATATTGTCCTATTACCACATTTCGTCCTACTCTCTAAATACATATACTGTATTTACAGCTACAGACTGTGAAACATATTTACTGTATTATAAACTTAATATTGCCCCTATTCATATTACCCCCATAGTATTTCACTACATATACTCTACATACGGCTACAGATTTTGAAATTTATTTACTGTATTATAAACTTAATATTGTCCTATATTCATATTACCCCCATATACTCTCACTATATATATTCTATATACGGCTGCAGATATTGAAATATATTTACAAAATTATTAACCTTATATTGTCCTATATTGACATTTCCCCCATATTCTGTTTCTACATATCCTATATATACAGCTACAGATTTTGAAATATATTTAATGTATTATTAACTTAATATCGTCCCATAATCATGTTTCCCTCATTTTTTGTTATTACATATTCTATATGTATATAGCTAGAGACTTTGAAATGTGTCAATCTCTTATTAACTGTAATATTGTTCTATATTCATTTTTTACTCATGTTATACTACTACATATCCTGTACATAGAGTTACAGAATATGAAAAATATTAACTTTTGTATTGTCCTATATTCATATTTCTGTATGTCCTGTTACTACATATTCTGTATATATAGCTACAGGTTTTCAAATATAATAAATGTATTACCTATATAATATAGTCCTATATTCATATTTCCCTCAAGATCTCTCAATATATATCCTGTAGGTAAATTTCAATTGCTTGTGGACAGTGTTCATCGCAAAGACACATATTCAACATTCGTGAACAACGCAAAATATACATTTTCATGACGGTATACTTTTTATTAAGGAGTGGTTCTATAATTTCAGTAGATTTTCATATTATATCATTTAATAAGGCATAGAAATCTTATGATATTTTACAGGGTTATTCATACGTCCCTCCGGGAATTCCGAAATCGACTGCGCAACAATCAAGACAGACACGGCAGAAAGGAGCATATCAACAGAGACAGAGACACTCCAAGTTATTGTCCTACCTTACAGGTGCTCGAAATGTGCACCATTGGTGACGCGGCAGATGTCAATCCTGTAATCAAGTTCCTGCGACACGCGTTGCAACATTCGGCGGTCGATAGCAGCGACGGCCTCCACGATCCTTTGTCGCAGCTGTGGTAAATCACGTGGCATAGGAGGCACGCACACACGATCCTTGATGTAACCCCTTAAGAAAAATTCGCAGGGTTTATGTCAGGTGACCGTGGAAGCAAGGGAAATAGAGGAGAGTCATTGTGAGAAACGCGCCCAATCCAGCGACCGGGAAGACTAGCATTGAGGTGAGCACGGACATTCAAATAGTAGTGTGGCGGGGCTCCATCTTGTTGAAAAATGAAGTCCACGATATCTTCCTGTAATTGTGGCATTAGCCACAGTTGCAGAATTTCCAGGTAGTTAATACCGGTAACAGTTGACTCCGCAAAGAAAAATGCAAGAAAAAACGGCACAAAACACTTTCACTTTAGGCGAATCACGGACGTATTCAATCGTTGCATGAGGATTTTCTGTGCCCCATATGCGCACGTTGTGACGATTTAACTTACCACACACAAGAATGGTCGCCTCATCACTGAAAACCAGCTTCTCAGCAAACCCGTCTTCCCGAGGCCGCTGTTGGAAATCCAAGCACAAGCGTCAACGAAGATTGTGATCCTGGGGATTCCGCGCATACAAAAGCTGCATCCGGTATCCTTTTACGCGAAGACGTTTGCGCAGAATGCGCCAAACACTTGACTGAGACATCTGCAATTCCCGGCTCGTGCGAGTTGTTGACTTCTGAGGACTCCTGACAAACGTTTCTCGCACACGCTCGAATAGTCTCAGCCGATGTGCCTGGAAGGCCTGTTCGTTTCGCAGCGCACAGGCAGCCGCTCTGCTGGAATTTCATGTACCATTCACTAATTGTGTTGTCTATGGGTGGTTCTGTGTGGTACATGATCCGAAACCTGCGTTGCAACGTCACAATTGACTCAGTTTTGGCAAATTCCCAGACACCGAACATTTTCTTATTTACTATGAACGCCATTTTACGTCACGAATACCCCCTAGCGGTGGAACCTGCAAGTACGCCAAGGCACCTAGTATAAAAAAACTTGGAGAGATTCTCTGCCTATTAATAAGCTCCTTTCTGCCGTGTCTGTCTTCGTTGTTTCGCAGTCGAGTTCGGAAATTCCGGAGGGACTTATGAATATCCCAGTACATGATATGATATAGTATGGTGTATGATATGTGATAGGATATGTTATGATACGACATTTTATTTACTTTCCATGAATTCACAATAACAAGAAGTAGGATATAGAATAAGTCAAGCGTAACACTTTATGTAAAATTTTAATTTCATAAATGTTTAAATAAAAAAAATTGATCTCATTTCAAGTACATGAATAATTTTTAATACAGACAGGACAAGAACCACTGTGTAACGACAAAAGCATAGAAAAATATGGCTATAATTATAGAATAGAGAAAAAAGTCAAGTACATACAACGAGCAATTGTATCAAATGAATACATCAAGAAAATTTATGCATATGAATAACAATAACGTAACAATGTTATTTTCTGTTAGACGTAATGCCAAAACAGATTATTAGAACTATATATTCAGTATGTTCGTCTTATGAAAAGTGGTTAATTGCACATTATCATCTGGTAATAGATTTGTATTGAAAATATTCTTCTATGAAATAAGAAGAATGTAATGTAGGAATCGTAAGCAAATTTCAAATTGCTTGACATTATTGGATATATCTTTAACCCTTTACCTGCTAACATGAAGAATTTGTTGTGCTCCGAAAGGCGGTAGCAGTTGGCAGATGCGATTTAACTCGGCGTTTAAAGGGTTAATATATGGAGGAGGAATATGTAAATCTTAATGCCCATATAATCTACTGCCGTTTGATATAAAGCGAAATTGGTTATGAGCTGATAGAAATTGTGAAATTGTCTTGTACTTTTAGTGTTAGTCTCTGAAATCAATATAAAGAGTTTTTGTAACTAAAAAAGCATAATGAAGGTTATAATTTTGGATACAAATGGTAGAAATTGCAACCTTTTAAACATATTCCTACATTAAAACCTATTTTTACAACACATCATGATTAATTAAGTTTCTCGCAGTCGGACATATATCTAGGAGTTGTTCTGGATTTTCGGTTGACCAGAAGAGAGCATGTGGATGTCAAGATGAGGAAGGCACACAATTTGCTGTGGTCACGTAGGGGAGCGTGCGGAGCGTGTGGGTGCATGAAACCGATGGAGGTCCGCTGGCTCTACTTCGCCATCATTCGGTCGACCATTTCTTATGCATTATTAGTATGGTTGCCTGGCTCTCAGACAGCTAGCGCCAAGAGGAGACTAAGCAAAGTACTAAGAATGGAATCCTACTGATGCTATGGAGGCACTAACTGCCCTCCCTCCTTTGCATCTTGTGATAAAGTGAGGGGGGAGAGTTTGGCGGCATATCGTCTCTGGAGTTTGGGTGTAGGGCTTACATTGGCCCCAGTCATGGACATTGTTGTATGTGGGCAAGATTTAAGAAGTCTGATTCCATAGTGAATATAGGGGTTGACGTTATTAATCCTGTCTTTAATTTGGAACCTAAATAAAGAGTCACTGTGAAAACTAGATTAGGAAAGACCAGAGAACCCGCGTCTCCTACTGAGTTTAACAGATCTCGTCAGGTTTACAGATTTGTCCAGGACTGTTTTGGGACCGGGGATGGGTTGAATAGGCAATCTGCAGACTGAAGGCTGGGTTGTGTGTGCAATCTGCAGACTGAAGGCTGGGTTGTATGGGCAATCTGCAGACTGAAGGCTCAGCATCTTTCTACGAACACACGCTGTAGCCTCTGAGGCTGAAATGTGTATACGCAATATTCACCTGTGTCCATGAAAATGAAACTCAGAACAGCTCAGAGAAATGTGTTAGTATTTGTTGTGATAGTCAGCCTGCTCAGAAAGTGCTTCAGGTTGCCAAAACAGCGTCTCTCTTGGCACGAAGATGTTAGAAGGCGTTGAACAATATCTCCACCAGCATATTGTGGGGCTGTACTGGGTCGCTGGGCAAGCCCTTGTGCGAGGAAATGAAATCTCCAAGAGCTTGCAGAGGCCGGCATTCTTCAAATAGTCGTCGCACGTGAGCCTTTCTTGGGGGGGGTTCTAGGCAGAACACAAGAAGAAATATTACGTGTTGGATGGGAAATAAGCATCTGGTTTTGTTGTGTGTTCCTTGTAGTAGACAGAGACTGGCTCGACAAATGATTCCTGGCCCTAACCGGACAACAAGGGTCAGAAAGTTGTCCTCCAATAAGACAGAATTCAGGGTTGTTATTGGCGTCCTTACTGAACACAGTAACTTGAGAAATATTTATATATAATGGGGTTGAAAAATAGAAACATTTGTAGGAAGTGTGGTACTGAGGAGGAGAAATCAGTCCACATTTTGTGTGAGTGTGATGCCTTAGCTTCACTCACCCATATATATCTGCGTTCCTACTTCTTGGATCCTGAGAATGTCAGGAAACTAAATACAAGGGACATGTGCAAATTTGCTAAGGGAAAAGTTCTCCTCTAATTTAGTACAGAGAATGGGGCATAAAGGTCTGCCGTAAGGCTTAGGTGCATCTGTCCCGGAAGGGATCGAACACAAAAAACATTCATTTTTATAGTAAATTTGCCCAATGGGAAATAATTGGAATTTTAATTTGATCATTGTTAGGAATCAATCGGCTATTAACACACTGTTTGCTTAATGTAGGCTAGAATTGCCTTTAGGATATACACTTTTTATTTTGATATGGCAAACGATTGAATTGTATTGCATGGAAATTGCAACATTTGTCTGAGCCATTCCGTTGTGTTCATTAGGAGAGAAGGCAAAGTGATTATGTTTATGATGATGATGATGATGAATTTGGACCGATAGTGAAATTTAGGAAACTTTTATATTCTAAATATTAACTTCTGCATTACGACAAAGAAAAAATATAGTTGAAAAACTAACAAATGTGTTTATTAGCGAAAATTACTCGGTTAATATATTTCCTGTATCTTCCGTGTAAAAATGTGTCTTTCTTATGAAATCAAGTATAGGCGATGTCTGTCTGTCTACAACACAAACACACCCTTAGACATTTTATCTCCAACTCCACATCTCGCTGCACGTAGCCAATCTCATTCTTGACCGACCCCTTACTCCCTTCAATTCTCAACCCCCAATCCAAACCACGTTACGCCAATAATCTCATTCATGGTATTGCATAATTTTTATTATTCTATCTTCCAGTCAATTCCAGTTCCACTGCTTTGAAACAAACGTTTCCCGCCTTTCCGCTTATAAACATATATTTTTCCACAGAATATATTCTCACGTGCACGTGTGTGCTGTACCTGTTGGTGCACGTGTACTGATACTGAGCTCTCAGTGCTCATGTACTGAAGTGATACCACAACTCAAACCGCACTGCAGTTACCGCTAAAGATGAGAGGATCAGCGCACTGCTGCACATTATCACAAACGGTGCAGAGTACACAGAACACACTGCGGATATGCACAGCATTGGAACGTAACATGGAACACAAGAAGCACTGTACGTGTAACGTAACAGTGCGACGTGTTCCCGTAACCAGTGCTGCCTTGAAAAACAATAAATATTAAATATTCCGAGTGCGTGAGTCACCTAAATTATCCACCACGCAAAGCGCGCTGCGGCCTGTCTGGTTCAATATTACTTTCCACATTTTCACTCAAACCGCACGACTTCGTGAAAAATTAATTAAGCGGATTATTTGTATTGTGATTGTGTGTACAACATTTGTGTGAAACATTTCTCATTGTAAGAAGTATTCTGCGAGGAATAATGGAAACTGTGTATCGGCCTTCAAGTTAAATACTCCTTAGAATTATCACATTTTAATGAAAGTTTAATAGTCTCGAAATATTTTCAAATAACTCACATAGTTTAAAGTTTCATGAAAATCGATTCAGTGGGAACCGAGTTATACCAAACAAGAATGACAGAACGACATGGCCATGATATGGGTGGCTTTTGGTATTTTTGACATTGCTCTAATAAAAATAAACACAGACCGTCAATACACACAAATTATACTGCCATATTTGTGTTTAGACTGTCTTTATAACTGTGCTTAAAATACGTGGGCTGACGGAATGTGCCACAGAACATAATTTTGTATATTACAATTTTATATTTTATTAATTATTTAACACAATGCAAAAAGTATACAGCTGTTAAAACAGTACAAATCACAGATTTCATAGAGCATTCGGAGTTGTGAACAAACACATTCAGTTACACAGATATAAGTCCTTTCACTGGTGTGTGTTTGTGTTTGTGTTCCAACGAATAAATACGGAAATATTGTGTTAGAACAGAGGCTGAGAGAGATATCTGGTCAGAAGGCAGAGGGAGTAGCAGGGGGATGAAAAATTTGCACAGTGATCAGCTACATGATTTGTACTGAACAGTGAATGGCGGGGGGTGGGGTACTGAAAGACAGC
>Ga0123354_10009229_pt1 | contig 15079 bp, 8 predicted proteins | sample TergutLab28metaG_2_FD_97872 | JGI IMG/M metagenome (GOLD analysis project Ga0123354, IMG submission 97872) | Labiotermes labralis P4 segment gut microbial communities from Petit-Saut dam, French Guiana - Lab288 P4 | ecosystem: Host-associated > Arthropoda: Insects > Digestive system > Gut ...
AAGAATGATCTCCTGATGATGAGCTTCTAGAAAGCTCGAAACATGTAGAGAGTGAATGACGACTACCCATGAAAATAAAGGATAGTCTACAAGTGACATCGTGTTGGTTTTATGAACTTCACGTATTTACATTTTAGGATTACTTCTGTCGAAGGTCAAAGCATCATTTCACTTGATCAACCACCGCAAGGCATGTGCCCATAAATAAAAACAAAATATGCCAGTTTATTACGGATAATGCCAATTATTTCAGGGAGAAGAGCTAAGTCGCAAGTAATTCCTACTCATATACAACGCGTTTCGCAATATGACTGCAGATAATGGTGCCGCAACCACACAAAGGCGTCGCCAGCAGCAACTCGAATAACACTGACGCCAGACTGGAAGTAGCATAAATGTCAGTAGGATATGTGAATATATTGCCTAGTTAGCAGTTTTAGCGATGTCAGTGTGAATGAATGGCACGGTGACTTACGAAAGATTTCTTTACAAACTGCGTCATTTTTCTAATAAATCCGTTTATAAGGTCATTAGCAGGGGGTGGGGGCTGTGGAGCTGTTAACAGGTTTAAGGCTATATCAGAACTCACATTCATAAATGAAACGCATCAACACCAGTAGCTGGCAACTAGACGACACGTAAACCTACACCATTCTTCTCAGCGTTGCTGTTGAATGCAACACAGCCGTCTGTATTCATGGTTATTACCTTCTTCCATTCTGCATATGCTAAAGCCATTCAAAGGTCTCTTTGTGGACATATACTTACAGATATTTCGTCCATGTATATGTCGGTGTATTATTTATTACCATCAGATATTGTAGCAGTCTGTAAGAGGAATGAAGGACGGATATATTTCGATGTTTAGAGTACCCTGAGATAAATGATTTGTACTCCTCACCCAACATTGTGCGGGTGATAAAATCGAGAAGAATGAGATGGTCTGGGCATGTGGCACGTATGGGTGAGGAGAGGGGGGCAAATAGGGTCTTGGTAGGTAAACCGGAGGGAAAGAGACCACTGGGGAGACCTAGGCGTAGATGGGTGGATAATATTAGGACGGATTTCCAGGAGGTGGGATGTGGGTATATGGACTGGATTGGGCTGGATCAGTATAGAGACAGTTGGCGGACGCTTGTGAGTGCGGTAATGAACCTTCGGGTTCCGTGAAATGCGGGGAATTTTTTGACTAGCTGCAAACCAGTTAGCTTCTGAAGAAGGACTCTGCACCATGAAGTAAGTAAGTAAGAGTACCCTGAGATGTAACACATTGTGCGGTAGACAATGGCCAATGTTTGAGGAAATTAAAATCTTGTAATCGTATACCGTCAAACGCAACATTTACTAGAACACAGACTTGTTACATTAACTCTAAAGACATGTTTCGGCTTAGTAGGTTAACATCACGCTAATCTAATAAAATATAAAGATGTAAAACTGTTCAACTAAACTACATCATGTGTTCAATTTTCTGTAAATATGACCCCTTTTCCTAACACTGTTGCTTACGATATTGATTTATGTTCTATGCATTTACCCTTATAATGATATGTGTCAACATGCATAACGAAAGTAATGCTAAACATTTGACTTAATGTTTCACAACAAATTAATGACTAAATCTTCAGGGTAGCACTAGGTAGCGTAGCCTTCCCACAGAGGACTTTTATGCAAGACTTGAAGTTCTGTGACACTTCGAACTGGCTTCCGCCACCGTGTAGCCCTGGTCTTCGCTTTTCTGGGACGTTGCGCGGTGTGCGTTGACAGTTGACTGCCGACGTTTCGTGGCAACCTATCGGTCCCCTAAGCAAGGATCAAGCAGCCTTGGATACTTTAGAATCAAAAGACTTTGGAATATACCTACGTAGACCTACAGTTTCCTTCAGGCCACAGTAAATTAACGTTTAAAGTCAAAGTAAGTAAACCAAACGTTTCCTGTCAGTAACGGTACCATATATCACGACGGCTCAGCATGGTCTTAATATACAGGGTGTTTCAGGAGGAATAGTAAATAATTTAGTAGGAGGTAGTATGAACTATTCCGGGTAAATAAGTTCATATAAATGTGTGTCCAATTTTCAGTGGGTATGAAGATAAAGCTGTTCGAAGTTTGCGCGTACAGATCAAATTTTTGTCTGTGGGGATGGAAGAAAAGCGAAGTCTACAAAGAAAAAGTGAACACAAGAGACGAATTGATAGCTGGCATTATGAATAGTGCTGCCCTCACAAAGGAAGAACGCCAAGACGACCTCACGAGAGCTACACCTACTATTGCCAAGAGGGTTGAAACATGCATTGAAGTCGATGGTGGAATTTTTGAACTCTTATTTTGAACTGTTGCAATTTATTGAGATCATTTACACAACCAATAAATGCAATCAATACGTCATCTGTCTTTCCTTCATACCTTTTGTAAGGCTTTTTATGCGTAACATTCAAACAGCTGTATCTCCACACCCATTGAAAATTGGACACATGTTTATATGAACCTATTTACACGGAATAGTCCACACTACCACCTCCTAAAACATTCACTATTCCTCCTGAAACACCCTGTATAAAAACCACTTCCCACCGGGAAAGACCAAAATCAGAAGCCATATAGACGAAGAATTCACACACTGAGTCGCCTACAACTCCAATGACACAATTAAAAAAAACAGTTTTTGACTTATTTTATCTATTGTTTTTAACCACACTTTTAATGAAACATGGTAAACACAATTTTCTACAGTAAAATCTCAACTCTGAAAGAAAAAGCATTTCATGTTAATGTTTTACGTATTATGGCAATAATTTGTTTAGCCTGGTGATGACCTATTAATAAAGTCTAAACATGTTGCACCAATAAAATTTCACGTACTTTGTCGTGTCGACAGTTCAGTTATTAACTTAAAACACAACGGAATGTCCAAACTTGAAATCAAATTTCGATCGACTACATGAAAGTCAGTGTCTGAAATGAAATCATGCCACAGACCGGGTGCCGTTGCTAGCTGACTGACAGGCAAACAACCTAGTAAATTGTATGTGTTTATATACAGTTACGAAATTATTTTTCCCATACGCGTATTAGCCTCGAATTATGACTCATGTTACCTTAAAGGTTTACCCCGAAAGCAGTAAACGGGCAGAAAAGATGTAGCCACTCTAACCTAATCTCAGGCATTTGAATCCATTCCACATCCAAACATCACGTCTATTTAAGGTCTTACAACCTACCCATGTGCGTACCTAATAAATTTATTTTGACGTTTTGCTGACCGTGCGTCTCAGTATATTTGTCTCAGTACTTAACCAACTTGATGCACAAACTTTTGTTTCACAATAAGTTTATTTTATGCCTCTACATGTTTCGAGCAAATGTGCTTATCATCAGGAGGTCAAAATTGCATTACACAGCCTCTGGTATCATCACACCTATAGGTGTGATGATACCAGAGGCTGTGTAACACAATTTTGACCTCCTGATGATGAGCAAATGTGCTCGAAACATGTAGAGGCATGAAATAAACTTATTGTACTCGTAAAACAAAAATTTTGTGCATCAAGTTGGTTAATTACTGAGACAAATAATAAATTTATGTTTCCTAGTTTTCGGACAAGAAATTTTTATGACAGCTGCACGATGTAGAAGACAGTTGTTGGCCACAGACAGGCCCGTAAGGGAAAATAAATCAACAGCTGACACACACATGTTTAAATTTTTACCTCTCGCACAATTAAACCTTCATTCCGGATGCCTGAAAAACAAACCTTCCACATTTTCCCTCCAGAAAATTTTGATTTTCTGCTTGACTAATATGAAGAATGTTCACTGAACCCACACGCAGATAAAGTCGTTTGGGTGGACGTACAATAAAAAACTAAGCTGGTCTAAGTTTAAGAACAGGTACTTAAGTGTCAAGTTACTTACCGATGAATTAAGAAAGTACTTAATAAAATAACAAAATAAGCAGTGCAATAGGGCCGTCGTTACGTGATATTTCATTTTAGCGAATGAAAAATACGGAAAATTGATCAAAACCATTACGAAGGGGTGCTGATAAGTCCTTAGCCTGACCTACTTCCCGTTGTCTTAGGACGGAATCGATAGTGTCGTTGGAAAGAGGGGTCTGTTCATGTGTCAAACTGCAAGTCTTTTCTTGTTACAGAGGCTGAAGGGAAGCATGTCAGGCGACGCGAGCGATTTCAACAACATGGAGACGGGAGCTCTCATTTAGATTTTTTTTTCTGCAAGGCAACGCCGAAGGAAATTCACGCCATTCTCTCAGAAACATTAGGGGAACATGCACCATCGTATACCACCGTCAAAAACTTGGTGGCCCAGTTTAAACGTGGTGATTTTTCCACTCATGATGCGCCTCGTCCTGGACGACCCACAACAGTGACCACCCCGAAGATTACTGATCAAGTTCACGAGCTAATCTTGGAAGACCGGCGGATTTCGTCTAAATCAATAGCTGAGCAACTGGGCAGCTCACGTGAGCGGGTTGGGTCCATCATTTATGAAGATTTGAACATGCGGAAGCTCTCCGCGAAGTGGATCCCGCAATTCCTTAACGTGGATCAAAAACGTCAACTGTGCCATTCGTCTGAGCAAATTTTGGAATTCTTTCGGCGCGGTCCAAATGATTTCCTGTCGAGACTGGTGGCCCTATACGAAATCTGGTTATATCACTATGACCCGGAGACAAAGCAATAATCAATGGAGTGACGGCATATCGGCTCACACCGTCCCAAAAAATTCCGAGTGTAAAAATTCGATGGAAAAGTTCTCGCCTCGATTTTTTTGGGAACAAGATCGCATCTTCCTCATTGAGTATCTTCCAAAGGGCCAAACAATCAACGCCGAGTATTACTCATCACTGCTGTTGCAATTGAAGGACATTTGAAGGAAAAACGCCGCGGAAAGTTCACCAAGGGGTCTTGTTCTTGCAAGACAGTGCCCCGGCTCACCGGGCACTTGTAACCTAGAAGAAATTGGCCTACCTGCGACAAAAACTACAGACGAAAAACTAGGAGGGAGGTTTGTCTTCCGCAAGATGTTTGTAGTGAAATGACAGCACGTTTCTACGTATTAATGCAATTCAACTTGAAACCACCTGTCTCTGGCTAGCTTATAACACCTCAAAGACATGCCTCATGCTGAGCAGGTACGTAATGTCGGCATGGGCACTGCAAAGATTTGTTCACAAATTCCGAGAACTGGATCTCATTTCCTACTAACCGCTCTGTGATAAAAGAAGGTCCATCTCTGGACATGACAGGACGCCCACTCCTTAGAGTAGTTAGTTTAACTTGTACTATGCACATCACCAGACCAAAGGAAATTTATAATGAAATAACAGATATATTACCACTAAATATTTTCAGAATTCTCGAACTGATTATACTCAATATTTGAATAAAGGGTGACCAACTAGATGACACTTGCTTTATTATATACTGCTCAACATGTTTCAGACGTTAATACGTCCATCTTCAGGAGCTATCGACTACTTGTTGCGTTGTGTAGGCTGACTGGGGGCGTGCTGGTGTTATGTAGCGGGATTGTCTGTTGGTGATGTGGTATCCGAGTATGGGCTGAACCACTAGTGGTTCAGCCTGCACTCGGATACAACATCACCAACAGACAATCCCGCTACATAACACCAGCACGCCTCAAGTCAGCCTACACAACGCAACAAGTAGTCGCAGGCTCCTGAAGATGGGCGTATTAACGTCTGAAACATGTTGAGCAGTATATAATAAAGCAAGTGTCATCTAGTTGGTCAACCTTTATTCAAATATCAAGATGATGCACGGTCCAATACGCATAAGATGATGATACTCAAATTCAACGGCAATTTTAGAAGCCTTATTCATGATTCCTACTTTATTTGACAACAAGGTTTAACTGCCAAATTTGCCTACCTTCGCAAGGAAGCAACTGGTAACTTTCTCACTTCTTACCGTCCCCTCACTGCGGCACAGCAATTTAACTGCATTGACACACAGCAGGTAAACTTAGTTTTTAGTTAGATATTGTTTATCTTTATGTTTATGATTTCGATTTCAGATTGTAAATTAATCTGAATTCACTGACCACAAATATTTTATTTCTTTTCACTGCCTTTGGTATTAATTTATATATTGTACTAATATGACATTGTGTAGGCCCGGTAGCTCAGTCGGTATAGCGACTGGCTATGGGCTGGACGGTCAGGGATCGAATCCCGGTGGGGGACGAGATTTTCAGCCCGTCCAGACCGACCTTGGGACCCACCCAGCCTCCTGTACAATGGGTACCGGGTCTTTCCCAGGCGTAAAGTGCGGCCGGGGTGTGTTGTTGACCAGTCAGCCCCTTCTAGTGCCGCGGTCATGGAAGAGTAGAGCTATACTTCTATCCACCCTCTGGGTTACACTGGGCCTGTGACGGGATCACAGTACCATTAATATGATATTATGCCACATAAAGCCACTTGTTACAGGAGACTACATTGGATACGGAGGCAGTAAACTCCCCAGCAATGTCAGTAATCTTTACTAATATGGTAAAGGTAAAGGTAAAGCAATCCCATTACAGGCCTGGACAGGCCCTGAGGTTTCCAGGGGATTGAGGCTCCCAGATTTCAAGACAGTCGGCACATGAAGGTGGTAAGGTTGTCAGCCCTACGCACCGGCCGCTTTACCCCTCAGGAAATATTCCTGGTACTCATTTCTGTTAGAGGCTGAGTCGACCCCAGGGCCATAGTGCGGCCGGAAGCATTATGTCAATGAAAAATTCCAACGACACTATCGGGAATCGAATCCGCGACCTCCCCGCTTGTAGCGCAGTACCTCAACGAACTGCACCACCGCTTGTCCCCTTACTAATATGGTATCATTCGAATATTTTATAGAACTGGAATTCTAAACAACTATTCTTCAATCAATCGCTTTTCCTAAATTACGATCAGCTTCCTCCATTACTATTCACCAACCTGATATTCAGTATTCAAAAAACTGAGAAGCAGAACACTTAAAACTTTGTCAAATACATCACGTTACGTGAAGTTAGAGCCCTGGACATTGTGATGCAACTCATGTTATGTATACACGTAAAAATGACAGCAGCAGCCAGGTTGAACAGGTAATGTAACACTTTTCTACAAGTATGACAGCAGTCTTAGAGTACTTATTTTCCAAAGAACATGTATTCTTGCTTTTGCTAATCCGTTAGCTGTTGTTTTGGGTGTGAAGGATTATGTCAAGCCGTTACAACTGCAACATAAGTACAGTAAATGCAGCTCATTTATTCTGCAGTTTAACAACTATGGTTAACCAGTTCAGTTACTTTCTTTTTGTAACAAAATATTCAATTTGACTGCCGTTCGTCCATTTCTCCAGGCTTATACCAAGACGTGTTCATCCTTTCATATAGTTTTGGCATTTTTTTCAGCATATCTGGATGTGTTTTAATTACATACACATAGACAGACATAAATGGAGAGACAAACAGACAGACAGAGACACACAAATATGAATGTATGTATGTATGTATATAAATCGAAATTTTGATATTAGGGTAGGTCTGTACGTAGGTTTTAGCTAGGTATGTTGATGTACGTGTGTGTATCTGTGGCTGGAAAGAAGGATGGACAGACATATGCACGCAAACATGTATACATGAACGCTTCCGCACATACATATATACACAATCGGTACACATGTAAACATGTAGACACGTACGTAAGTACCTAATACATAAATACATACGTATATAACACATACATACCTACACACGCACATACACACGCGCGCGCGCGCGCTTACGTAATACATACATACATGCATACACATATACATATACACATACGTACATACATAGAAAAAAACACACAAACACAAACACACACACATATTCATACATATATACATACATATATACAGTCACACATACATACATACATACATACATACATACATACATACATACATACATACATACATACATACATATACCTTCTTTAGAACAACACAGTACAGTGCATATTTCGTTCCATTCTCACTATTATTACACTTATTCACTAAACTTCAGAGCTCTTTCCAACAAATGGTGGTTATTTAGCGTCAAACAATAGGACTTTTGCGAACAACGAAATTGAATTATTGTTCAAAGACAGAGTCGTGTTCTGTTTAAAAATTCCCTAATTAATGCTGCTTCCATTACAACAGCTGACGAAAAAGACACACACTTCCTCTTGATGTCCTGCCTGCATGCCGATGATTATAAACCGAACTTCCATATATCAAAGAAGGAGTACCAGACCTGGATGAAGAAGTTTAGAGCAGCGATAGCGCGCTCTGGGTTTAGTAGGCAAGCATGCTTTTCAGTAGTTGGACAAACTGTCGTCATTTTAAGGAACAAATCACTACAGTGTAAAGGTTCAGAAGCTTTCTACAAAATATTCTTCAGTGAGTGACGCTTGTCTACCAATAGAATTCGTTGATCCGACAAATTATTTGCATACATTATTTTACAATTTATTCTGTGTCTGCATTAATCCCTTTGTTATTTAACTCTTTCGAAGTAAACAAATTATATTACAGATAGACTCAAATCGTTTCTTACAAAAAGATAGTGTACTTTCATTTTAATTCCTATTGATAAATGTTCTATGTGGAAGCACCTGCAGTTTATTCTGAGAATCACACAAAACATGGGCGAAACACAGGGCTGATGTTTTAATCATGGCGGTACATGTACTAACCAATAGTCTTCACAACGTTACAGACTTTTTTCAGCTACATTTATTTATGGTGAAATAAGAAACCAGAGAGAGAGAGAGAGTCCGTGGTGAATTTTAATACTTTGAGAACTCAATGTCATAATTCCGAATAAATACCCCGAAATTATTTTAGATGAGGTATAAAACCCCGACAAAATTCCCAATATTTAGTACTTCCAAAAGTTCAAACAGAGTAGGCAACATTTAGAAAGTAACTTAGAGGTTTGGTGTTCCTTTTTTGTCTCGTTCATCAATATTATATGCGCCATATAAATTGTTTACGATTTCATGCTGTGAGCGGGAAATCATGTATGGAGAAGTAACAGCACAACTCAGAAAGAAATTGTGATGTATATGAAGGTAATGACCCGAAATACGCCTGGAGAAACTAATGGAAACCAGGAAATAATCCTGTGCAACTCGACCGAGAATCGAAAGGGGTTACCTCGCGAAAGGAAAGTTTCAATTTCAACCAACATACTCTCTGATATTTGTTTCGCTTTTCGTTCTTCGAAGTTCTCTTTTTGTATGCGCTTATATTAAATCGGCACCCTTTGTATTCGGACTGCCGTGGTATAAACAAGTGTGGCTAACTTGAATTAAATCAAACATAAGACTGGAGAAGGTTAAATTAAATTCAGATTATTTTTTTAATGGTGATTTTTAAATTGTGTTTTCATGTACCGCCTGATCTGAATTATCAGTGGCATTTCCAGAGAATTGTAATTGCGCCACCTGAAAAGCCTGATATCAGATTTCCAATCATAATAAATTTTAACCTGTTTTGGGGGTTGGGTTAACAGAAAGTATTTAAACAATAAAACACGCGAAATTCATTGCTCTTAAAATTTTCAATTAAACGAATGTTGCCAAATGTTATAAACATAACTTCTTTTGTTTATTGGACCGCGCAACATCTTGATAGTTGAAGAAAGAGAGACCAACTTGATGTCACATTCCACATGAACAGACCTGTAGTGCTTCAGCCTGCATCCGGATACCACACCACCCCAGCCAAACCACAACGTAACACCAACACGCATCGAACTAGTTATGTGTAAGTTCATATACACGACATCAGAATATATTCAGGAAACATTATTAAAAAAACACACTACAGACAAAGGAAACTGAATAACCAGAAGACAACGCAGCAGTCAATATTTGCAGAAACACACTTTCTAAAACAACCACACACGTCACGACTAAACACTCACCACTAAATAAGTACGCTAATACAAAAACCTCTATCCTTACAGAGCAATACAACCCACGAAATAACTCAACAAATAAGTCACAAGCTCCTGAGGATGGATGTATTAACATCCGAAACATGTTGAGCATTAAATAATGAAATAAAAAAGGAAGTGACATCAAGTTGGTCTCTCTTTATACTTAACTTACATTCACAGAAGACACGTCTTTTCTCTATCACAAACACAGGCTAGCTATTTATGTTCACAGACCCCGTCGTTGATTATTCTCTTAAATGTAAAAATACGTGGTGTGGGAAAAAATAGACAGGACTTCATGTTCGAGCAGAAAGACATATGGTAACCACCGGAATTTAAAGGGCTTAACAGGAACTTGGAATTCCTTCAGCGAGCTGACCTCGTGTTTCCCAGGAAATTAAAACGTGTTTCATGGGCGAAAAGAGCAACGTCATCGTCAAACAAGAACGTGACAGAATACAAAAAAAAAAAGCAATTTTTGACAAATGCCTGAGATGGTTTCACATACTTCTCTTGACCCTGAGAATGTCCCTACTTAGACCGCATTCTGTTACGGTAAAAGTATACTAAACTGTAAAGCAGCGAATGTATCAGCTGAACGAATAAAAGAATTTATTGCCAGTCGCTCGAATAAGAAGCCGCGGCTATCGCCACGTACCTCCTATGAAAAAGGTCTTCGCTGTTCTGAGATGTTACATAGCGCTGATTGGTAATTAGTTGAGCTGCTATGAAATATCAGAGGTAATTCCCCATTAATGTGGAATCCGGCCTGGGTCGTGGATATCTGTCGCTTGTTATGTTGTGTGTTGTCAGATAGTCGTTTCTGCGACGGGCCGATCACTCAACTAGAAGAGTCCCACCGAGTGTGGTGTATATGAGTGTAATCTAGAAAACTCAATAATGAGAAAGCCCAGGCTCGCTAGGCCTGTTGAGCCCAAAAAAAAATAAATTCGCAATTAATAGACGCCAATGTGTTTTGAGTTATTAGACAAAAATATTTTTATCTTGAATTTCGTATGTTATAAATTATAGCGTTCAGAAAGCCAGGAATTTGCAATAACTCTAACACTAACCTAAACAGGAACTTTAATTTAAAAAAATCAATAAAAACAGAATGTAGAACGAGATTTATTTTGGAGAATGCTGGCCACAATTCATGGCATGTACATCTGCTCCATCGTCTTTTGTCCAAAAATGTAGGAAAAAAAAACCTAACGAGCTTTAATTTGAACTTCTGCTTAATACCAGCTTCGGTCTTTTATTCTGAATATAACGTATTTAAGAACAAACTGCAGATCAAAGCATGTGCAAATAAAAAGAAGTAGAACGACAATTGTGGAGCGAAGTACTTAATGATAGAATTCATAATTTGTATAGTCCACAAAATGTGTTATGAAATCAAGGAGGACGAACTGCTCTCCTGTCTGTCCTCTCGAATAACTATCCCAATAATGCGCTACTGTATGTGTGTAGTATCTTGCCACTAGCTCATGAGCGACCTCTTTCCTACCTGCAGTATCGTACCTATAGCTCAATAATGCTCCATACACCTGTCTGCAGTACCGCCATGCTAGCTCAATAATGCTGTACTGTCCTATTTTTTTATTTGTAGTATCGTAACACTGGCTGAATAGTGGTTTAGTCTCTCATGTCACGCGTTACCACTAGGGCATTGCTGCTCTGCTCTTATGCTTGTAACAACATACCGTTACCTCCACAATACTCTGCTTTCCTATTTGTAGTACTGTACCTTTAACTAAAGCCCTCAGCTTTCTAGTATAGCACCGTTACCTCAACAGCCCTCGGCTTTCCCATTTGTAATAAAGTACCATTACCTCCATAGTGTTCGGCTTTCCCATTTGTAATATAGCACCGTTCCCAAAACAGTCCTCGGCTTTTCCATTTGTAATATAGAGCCATTACCTCAAAAGTGCTCGGCTTTCCCATTTGTAGTATAGAAACCTTAGCTCAAAAGTGTTCGGCTTCACCATTTGTAGTACAATACTATTCCTTAAACAGTACTCGGCTTTCCCATTGTAATATAGCACCATTACATTAATAGTGTTCGACTTTCTCATTTGATTAGTGTAACTACCTCAACAGAGTTCGAATTTCCCATTTGTAATACAGTACACTACCTCAATAGTGCTCGGCTTTCCAATTTGTAGTATAGTACTATTGCCTCAATAATGCTGGGCTTTCCCATTGGTAGTACAGTTCCATTACATCGAAAGTGCTCTGCCCTCATATCATAGTACAGCTGATGATTACATCTCACATCCTCAATCAACAATCTGGATTTGTCATATGTAAGATCACAAAACTCCACTATCAATAATTTGATAGTTTCGTGTAACAGAAAGAATTCCTGACCTTTAATCTGTGTGTGACTGAGATAAAAACACGTGTGTGTTTGCTTTTAATGTGTAAATACAGACTTCTTGCAATATCACCTTCTTAGAACTCCTTAACATAAATGGAACTATCACGTACGGTACAAAATATGTAATGTCATACCAAGCAGCATGTGAAAATTATAATATGATTCGTTTTGCTCAGTCCATAAAGTGACAATTTGATAAAATTCATCCCGTTGTGCTATGGAACATTCAATAGCAAATCTTTAAATAGATACCACAGAGTGAAATCAGAATGACGAATTTACATGTTATAGGATTTACCTCCTTTTAATTATCGTATGATAGACCCATGACGGTCAGTTACAGCTGCCTTTTGAAAAACTTAGTTGTGTTGGACGGACAATTTTGAAGATTTGTTATTGCACGGACCACACACTGACTGCTGATTTTCAGAATCTCGGGTTTTAAATTTCTTATTCTTAATTTAATTCTTGTTCTCCACAACCAAATAGTCTGCGATCCACAACAACTCCTAATCAAACTCATATAGAAGGCATTTAATCAGTTCTGTCAAAGTCTAGTCTGTGATTGACTTCCAAATCTCCGTGCTCCTGACCACATGGTCGAACGTTCTATAACGCGCACATTTCCCATAGTGAGCCTGTTCTTTTAATATTCTCCTCTGAAAAAAATCAGTTACTTCTCTGATTATAGTTGTTTTCTATTTTAGTCCTATTTTGTGACAATTATATGCTTTATTTTTGCCTTATTTCCGAAGTTTTTTTGAAATCTTTACAATCTCAAAACGGAGCCAATAAGGCCCATAATTATTCGGCATTTTCACTCACAAATAATAAAACTTCAAACAAAGTGGTGGTTAGAAAAATGATGTTTATTCTGAGCCCACATCTACATAGTGCTGTCACTAAAGAATATAACCAACCGCTATGAAACCTTGAATTCATTAATATTTTCCAATTAAATTTGTCCCTTGCTACCAAGGCACTGCGTGTCCTCAGGGTGCTAATGGAACATGCGGTCATAAGACGTAAGAGGGTAAGCGTAGCTACAAAAATATTAAACACGTAGTTGTTATGTCGCAGGTTGAAAGATTTTGAGAAATACTGATACATTCATTTGTTATTTTTATTTTCTACGCAATTTCTGAAAAATATTTCTATAGACTACTCCAAAACAAACAACCTTAGAATATAGCAGTAAAATTGGTACCCTACGCAGAACGTTCTGAGAGAACTGTATATATATTTAGGTCTCCATTGTTTATTTCCAAATAAATCAATAATGCTGCCAGTTTCTGAGACAAATGCTGTTCAGTATAGGCTGATTAACAGATAGCGAATATTGAAACATGTAGAAGAAAACGATCACAGCACAACTTATTACCCGGAATTTAATTCGAATTACCGCAGATCATCACAAAACACAATAGTTAGGATAGTCGGTGACCAAAAAAAACAGGTCATCTTCCGAATACAAAACACCTCTAAGTCAGGCTGCCCTAAGCAGTGACGTCATTGTTTCTATGTTTGAAGATGCCACATTTAATGTATTTACATGAAAGTAATATTTAATAAATCAAAAACATAAGAAAGACAAGATTAATCAAGTATAGTGAATAATATGCTGACATTAGCCACCTTCAAAAGACTCAGAATTAGACCAAATAGTATTTTAAACACATCGTTGGTGATAGAATCTACAGTGGACGTGCATGGGGCCCCTGTTTGTCGTCACCGTCTGACCTGTTTTCATCGACTGCATTGCACCAAAAGCACACCTTTCCCCGCGACATTACACACACTGCATACACCTCCGCCCAGTGGCGATAAATTTCTTCCAGTGCGCAAACCTTCACAAACAAAAATCGAATAACATTGCATACTTCGACATCTGACCGTCAGTGCAGCAGACCTACCACATTTAAACCGTTTCTAATGCAATGAAACAAGCATGAGGCTCCCTCTGATAGTTCTGTGGCTACACCAATGATTTACACCTGTCAGTTGCGCGGAGAAATCCGGTGTTCTTTCACGCCAGACTGGTTGTTATCCTATATTTCGCAACTTCCTTTTATATATCAATACAAGTACTTGTTCAGGAAGAGGAATGAAGTGATTACAAAACGTATGCAGCCATTTTCTCCGTCCTCTTGTTACATCCATTAAATGTCAGGTACAGCCTCCTGCTCTGTGCTCTTTGCCGCGTATCTTTAATCAGCTCGGCAGCCGCATACGTGATTGTTGTAGGATATTTCCAGGCTTAATTATGGAATCTTCTAATGCATTCAGGAATACTTACGACAAAGTTTCTATTTAAAACTAAAATCTTCCGTATACAGTCTTATTTTGTCTATGAATCCTATTATTATAGGATCCGAAATAGCGTAGACAGTAAAATCAACAGGCTACAGTCTAGACCGACTGGAGTTCAAATTCCGGTATGGACAAGAAGTCTTCTCTTCCTCTAAATGTCCACACCGGCTGTAGGAGCCATTCAGCCTCCTATTCAATGGGTACCTGGCTTCGTTCCCAGGGGTAAGGCAACCAGACTGTGAAGATAACCACTCACCTCCATCTAGTGCCAAGGTTACGAATGAGTGGAGCTATACCTCTTACTTACTTACTTACTTACTTACTTACTTACTCCATGGTGCAGAGTCCTTCTTGAGAAGCTAGCTGGTTTGCAGCTAGTCAAGAAATTCCCCGCATTTCAT
>Ga0123354_10009232_pt1 | contig 15077 bp, 5 predicted proteins | sample TergutLab28metaG_2_FD_97872 | JGI IMG/M metagenome (GOLD analysis project Ga0123354, IMG submission 97872) | Labiotermes labralis P4 segment gut microbial communities from Petit-Saut dam, French Guiana - Lab288 P4 | ecosystem: Host-associated > Arthropoda: Insects > Digestive system > Gut ...
CAACAAATATAAGTACTGAATATTTTAAACATGCTATATACTCTCCGTTTTTTCTCTTCAAAATGCAGTTTGTTTCATAATTCTAACGTATTTGGTTCCTGTATTATTCACATTTTATATACAGTGTGTGCTAAAATTAAAAAAATAATTCCGGCGCCAAAAGGTTAATAACATTCAGGTTCTTATTATACATCGTCAAGCATGTAGGGAATGATTATATGAGGATTTTAAGAGAATCAGTCATTCAAATTCTACGCCTGTTTTCGCGTTGTTACAGCATGGGCGAGGGAGTGTTCTGGTTTCTGCTTCTTCTGTTTGGTGTCCACGCACCCCTGAAAGCCGACGGCGCTCAGATTGTCGAAGTACCGTCAGATTCTGAACGGACTCAGGAATTTGTATATTCAGAACGACTTCACACAGTCAACATTTCAGCTACTTTGCCGCGTCCTGACGGTTCTGAGGGATCTGGAACCAGCACTGGTGATGTTCCAGCTACTTCTAACTTAGACGTTTTTGGGACAGTGAACCTAAACAAAATTGTGGATGAAATGCTTGACCTTTTAAGGGTAGATATTATAGAGCGGGGCAAAGATCGAATAAGCATTCCAGATGTACACGCGACTTTCAAGAAGAAAGTGGGCTTTGTTACACTGAAAGGTGAATTTGAAGGAGAGAATGGTTGGGTGAAGAATTTTTCCACAGTATACAGAAGTGCAGATGCTGTGGCGTCATCTAATGGCAGCGGGATCTCTGTGTCCTGCGGCTTCAGACTCGGCGATCTGGAGCTGGGTTATGACAGTTACACAGCCAAGTTTATGATCCTTAAACCACGGGGAGAGATAAGTGGAACTGTAGGCAGTAATTCTATACTTTTGAATGCTACTGTGACATGGACCAATCATACATGTAACATAACACTGGATGAACTGACATTAAACGAGTTTGGAGGGATTGATTTGAGAATAACAGGTTTGGGGTTAATGAACTGGGCATTTTCAAAAATTTCTCATTTGGTTCTCCACCACTTTGAATCGGAGATTAAAGACCGAATAGAATACACATTGAGAGAGGAAGCAGAGAAGTTTTTATTTCATTTTGATTGCAGTAAATACATTCCCAATTAGCACAGACTACCATACATGTTAAGAGTAGCGTAACCGGAATGTAAAACTTTACTGACATTTGGAACTGAAATATTTCCAAATACATTCTCTGCAGTTTGAAGTATGTCTTTAGCCTTTAAGTGAGGGCTAGAACAGCTCAGTCGGTATACTGACTAAGCTACGGGCTGGACGATAGACGACTCTGTGCTTAATTTCGGACAGTGGCTAGAATTTTGTTAGTTTTCTACCAAGTCCACACCGACTCTGGGTCGCTGGGTACCAGGATGTTTATCCTCGGGTAAAGCGGCCGGGAATTGAAGCTGACCACTTCCTGGGACAGAAAATAAAAGTGCCTGGAGCATTGCCTTTATTCCACCGTTTGTATTTACAGTTTGGTGCTTGCTTAACCACAAATACAACGTCACATTCTTTCTTAATAGCGATGATGTTTATTGCTAATGCATTCTTGTGACTGTACAATGTTTACTGTAGCTCTTGTTCATGTTATTAAATGTCTAACATCGTCGAGTATATTGTATATTGAAAGTATGATCTCCTTATTGTACATGTACTGAAATATATTTCCTCTTTTTTTTGTAACTCATGGTTCTGTGCATCGTAATTCAGTGTTAATAAAAATCGAACCAGATGCAACAGTATGCAGATATTTATTTACTGCAAAGTCACTCTACATGTTTCGTGTGTCACAGCACCCATCATTAGGAGTACTAAAAACTGTAACCGCAACCTCCGGTACAGGTCATAATACTGGTCCAGCTATTTCCCTCCAACGTGGCCTGATGATGGGTGCTGTGACACCCGAAACATGTAGAGTGATTTTGCAGTAAATAAATATCTGCATACAGTTGCATCTGGTTGGATTTTTATTAACCTTTTGACGCCTAATGTCAACTATAGTGGTCGTACCGCACCGCTAACTTCTAAAGTTGCATTTTATGTATTTATTCAACAAATATGGTTACTGAATATTTTAAACGTGGTATATACTCTCCGTTTCTTTCTCTTCAAAATGCAGTTTGTTTCATAATTCTAACTTATTTGGTTCCTGTATTATTCACATTTTATATACAGGATGTGCTAAAATTAAAAAAAAAAATTCCGGCGCCAAAAGGTTAATATTAACATACTTCCTCTTGTTATCTGGTCACTGAAACATATCTTACGCCTTCAGAATCAATTCCTATTCAAATCCGCATCTGTGTGATTTATACACATACGGTAAGTAACATAAATAATACACTTTTGTGTTCCTTGAAAAGTCAGGTACAAATCTTTCGTTGTGATGCTGTCCGTACGAACAATAATCACATATCTGCTCACTGAATTCAATAGTGACACATTCCAAAAAGTGCGATTTGGAATCAATCCGATGATTGAGCTCAAAAATGTAATAACTACCTTCCACGATACCGGCACACTTGTTACTCAAAACATACGCAGTTGGATGTCATTATTGTCGGATGTAGTTGTCATATTTTCCAGCTAAATGGTAGCATTAACCCCAAGTGGACAATTTTTGGATTGTGCCACTTGCATTCAGCGAGTGATATTATGCCTATGTTTTTATTTTTTACTCTTATTTAGTTCCAAATTTGGCCTGCGGTATCTATGAGTATTTTAAGTATGTGGCAGCAGTGTATGATAATCAGAGCGTGTTTTATTTGTGCACATTTTTTTCAGGTATAAGGAAATGAATCAAATTTGATTTCAGCTTCTTGTCAAATACGCCTTCGTACTGAACCGATAAGAACCAAAATTAAATTTGATCGAAAATGCTTAGTTTGTAGATCCACAATAAAAAATGCGACTGAAAATCGTTTGATAGTGGCAGGTAAAAAACACGGGCAGAAAATATTTTTCCATTTTGCTTTCTTTGCATGCGTTTTTAAGTGCGCAAAAAAAGGTGGCATATTGTTTAAATTTTTGTAGAATTATTCGTTATCTATGAAGAGAAATTGGACGCACAGTTTCATAAATATATAAAGCGCGTGTTTGATTTATCACTGCCGAACAGGAGTAACTGTGTCTGCTGCTTGTTGTAACGTTACGATAGGGAGAGAAATGTTTTGTTTAACGACGCTGTCAGTTGATAAGATTATACAGCGTCGGTGGTAAATGAATGAATATTGAACACTGCTGGAAACATATTGTAAGGGGAAACCCAAGTACTCAGAAATAGACCTGTGTTATTGCTACTTTGTCCACCACAATTCCCCCATAGACTGGTCCGGGGCTTCCGTGTTTAAGGTTGAATGATACAAAATTTACGGAGAGTTTGTTTATACACTTACTTATTCTCAAAAAAAAAAAGAGTTACTGTTTTCCTAAACGCTAGTGACCGACTCTTGTTTGAAATGGGGGTGTGATATTATCTGCAAGGCCATAACAGACATTTTAAAATGACATTTAAATAGCTCAGTCTTACACAGGTTTCAAGTTAGATGTCGCGGGAATAGGTTTGAATGCTGCTAGGGGAATCTGAAGCTCTGTGATTTTTACTATTGCTGGATCGCTTGTCACAGTCTAACGATTGCTCCAAGAAGTTGTAATACACTAAGAGTACCACTACCAGAACAGGCGAAGAGGGCCTGTCCACTAGACGAAAAGAAGACACAGAAGTGCGTCCGGTGGCATCAGCAATTTCTTCAAGGGATCTCTCTGACCTGTTACAACCCGCCTCTTAAGTTCTGCGAACATTTAATATTTTGTAATGCGTGCATATATTTTACAAGGCACTGAATTAACAGGATGATTCACGCGTATGTGTATGAAGGGGTCTCATTGATCTATAAGGCCATGTAGACCCGCTTAAGCAGATTTTATGAATAAAACTAAAACCACGTACTTTTAGAAAACGAATGTTTCACTCCGTCATTGAATCATGAAGTTTATTTAAATAACGTTTAAAATATTCTTTTGCCACATCACAGAAAACACAATTACAAAGAGAGAGTAGTTAATACTGTTTAGGAAAGTTATTATTGTTTATTTTGAAAACCAAATGAAACACAAATACACCATGTGTGGGCAAAGTGCAGGCCCTTTAAGGTGAAATCAGGCCTTGCATACATGTTTCATTGTGCTTTAACGGCTTAAAAAGATTTAATATGTTAATAATTATATCTCAGGCATATGATAGGTGGCATATATAGACCTGGAGAATAATTAAATTGATGTAATTTTAATTATAATATATGAATACTTTTATGTATAGGCCGTAATGTCCGGTACATTAATACCAAGTCCTATTGCAGTTTCATTGGAGAATCTTTACACACAAACTTCGTCCAAAACAGAGCCAGTATAAACTGAGGAATTTGAAAAGTTTTTGGAAAAACATTAACATTTATACCAAGGTATTTAAAACGGTAAATCAGTCCCGTTACAGGCCCGAGGTGCCCAGAGGGTTCCAGGAAGTTAAGTTTCCCAGATTAGGTGACAATGGCCCAGTATGGTGGTAAGGTTGTCAGCCTTACGCACCGGCCTTATTTTTACCCCCAGGAAATACTCCTGGTACTCATTTCTCTTAGAGGGCTATAGTGCGATCGGAAGGATTATGTCAATGAAAACTTTCAGTGACACCATGTGGAATCGAACCAGCGACCTTCCGATTTGTAACACAGCACCTTAACCACTGTCCTGCCGCGGTCCCCATATCATAAAATGATAACGTGCAAGAGAGGTTCTGCTACCTGTGACATACATTTTCGATAAGCGTGGGCACTGTATTACCGACTCAATCTGCCATCCACAGTTGATACCTTGTGTTTCCTTTCGTAACTGTTTCTTGCCAACAACAGATGAATAAGCCTTGCTCTTATATTCCATGCTTCTTAGCTGCTTAGTAAGTACAATCCAAAGTAAAATATCAGTGCTGAAGTCGTTACGTGTGTAAAGAGCTTGAGACAGATGAGCTGTTATTTCTGACCTAAGGTCTAAGTTCCCTCCTTATGCATTATACCATTGGCCTAAAAGTCCGTCTCTTCAGACGTGACAATCTGACGCAGCAAAGTGGCGAGTGAGGGAGGGATAATATTACAAGACATGCAGAATATGTATAACGTAACAGTGAGGCGTGTTCTTACAACCATTGTTGCAGTGGAAAAAGAGTAAATATGATATATTCTGAGTGTTTTCGTAGCGTTAGGTATCCAACATGCAATGCGCATGCGCCATATTGTCATCTGTGGCCTGCACGACTGTACAAAATTTTTCCACATCTCTTAAACCGCGTGATTTTCGAAATAAAGCTACTAAACACAAAATGTGTGTCTTAATTTTCTGTACAACTGTTATCTCCGGCATTTCTCATTCAAAGAAGAAATGAGCGAGATATGATCAAGAATGTATAAAGGTCCTCATATAAAGTATTTGTTATTCTTGTCATATTGTAACTAAACTTGAATTTTCTCGACAGATTTTCGAAAAAAAATACTCATATACCATATTTAATGAAAATCCGTCTAGTGCGAGCCGAGTTCTATGCGGGCGGACGGAAAGGCAGACATGATGAAGCTGAAAGTCACTATTCGCAAATTTTGCGAACGCGCCTCAAAATGGCTGGATAAATTACAAAAGAATGAACGTGTGAATGAGATTAAACTGGCTGAAGATATTGTCATTTGAGTGTCTGTTTAATCACTTTCATGAAGCTAAGTGTTCCGTGGAGGCAGCGAATTTATTTACAACCTGAGTGACTGTTTATTCAAGCAAGAGCCATGTTACTCGGTTGCGTTCACACAGACTGTTTGGTTAAATACAACAGACAAAAAAATTGCTTGCCAGCTTATCGACGTCCCTGTTTGCTCTGCCCCACCCTGCTTAACACCATATAATGTGCAAGACGTGCACAGTAATGTCTCGTACAGTATATATATCAGGGGTTGCCACAACGCGGCTCGCGAGCGCACATACTGTGCGCGAATGTCATTGGTGCGGTTGGAGTAGGCTTCCCATTGAACATATTATTCAGGTAGTTAACACGCAAGTGAGGCTGACAGTGAACGGCGTTGTAAAATGTTCTTTAAAGGAAGGAGTCCCTTGACTAACTAACAAAAATTGTTGTAGTTGGATGAATAAAAATACGTCATCAAGTAAGGAAGATGTGCTTTAGTAATGAGTTAATGGATTCCCCAGCAAGCAGCAGTTTCTTGCTTCGCAAACAGTAAGAGCTGGCTGCGTTCTGTCAGTCAGTGATCAGCGATGCTACTCTAGCTTAGACCTCGTAGATAGATACGCGGCTCTTGCCTAAGATGCCTCATAAAGTGCGACTCCCACAGGTCCGTTAGCTTACCGCCTCTCTTATACATATTGTGCGAGGGTCTGCAGGAAATAAATTTAATTACTAGCTTCTTATAATAAAACCAACTATATGCACTGATTTCTCAAATTTATTTTGGAAAAAAAACTACATGTTTCGGACAATTCCTCTGTCCATCATCAGGAGTTTTTCACTATACACACAGCAATGGTATATGATCCTGCCCGCAAGCTGTCAGCAAACCTGTATGACATATACCATTGCTGTGTGTACAGTGAAAACTCCTGATGATGGACACAGAGGAACTGTCCGAAACATGCAGAGTTTTATTTCAAAAATAAATTTGAGAAATTAGTGCATCTAGTTGGTTATATTATAAGAATTTATCACGGCGCACGGTCACCTGAACGTCAAATTTAATTGCATATATTTTCAGCTCTTTATTTTAACTTGTAAATGAAACGGGTGAGACTTGGGAAAACTGTGCTGTTATCCTATTATTTTTCCACGTAGTGCCCGCAAGAGTTGAGGCATAATGTCTTACCGTGCGACCGGTTTTCCTGTTCGCTGTTGATACGCGTCCGTATCCCTTGTTATCAGCCGTTTTGTTACAAATATGGCCCCCAAGGTTTTGATTCTACGCTGGAAAGATCTATTAAAACTGCTAGGCGACGAATTCCCGTGACATAATTACAGTCGGTGTGTGTTCTTTGGTTGGAAAAGTAGACGAGACGTAAATTTATTTTCTCACCGGCCGTTCTTTGTACAGTATCTTATTTACTGTTCAGATGTACTACTTGACGTAATAAAATAAAAAAAAAATTGCGAGAGACATTACTGAGGACGAAATTAAACGATGAAGGTTCGTTGGCCATGAATTTCCGCTCGTCACAGACGAACAGTGGCGTTGCGTTGTTCATCCCTATTTGTGTTAGGTTCAGATTTGGCTACGGGTGTGGCGATCAAGCGTAACCGTCTTGCTTTCCTTACCTGGGTCAACAGATATTTCGTATTTACAAATACGTTTACGTCAAGGCCTTCGATGCCACTATAATCCCTCTGTGAGCGTATCTCAAACCAGGACCCACTAAAATTGACTCTTTCTGTTGATTTAAGCTCCAGTTCCCAAATATTGTGTTTACAAAGAGGGGTGTCGTTTAGGTTCGAGATAGGAGAATTATTTTTAGGTCGGAAGATAAAGAGAAGCCCAAGAACAGCAGCCTACATCCTTTCGCTTCAGGTTGAGTGTTTCCAGGTTAGCGGGGCAGGTAGTGTCACATCTGCTGTTGCGGCTTACTCCAGCAAGCATTCATTTTAATTTGGAGGTAAGAATAACCATCATTATCATCATCGTTATTATTAACATAAATAATAATTAACACAAAACTAAAATGTGAACGTATTCTTTATATCATGGTGTCCAACACGCAGTCCGCCATGTCGTGTTATGCGGCCAGCGGACATACTTGCGATTTTTGCACGTGCTGTTTGCGAACCAGGCCCATAATAACGGTTGGGAACATTTTTCGATGAAAGTTTGGTGCCCCTGCTTTATTGGGATGTGATTTTTTTTTTACTGTAAAGAAAGAATCCGAATTGAAGGCTTTTGCACACTGAGCGCTAATTAGAACGTTTGGACGTACGAGAATGTAGCTAGAAGGACGGGGGGAGTGCCTACCGAGGACGATGAGATGGTCGGGAAAACTGGGGCAAATTGTACAGATGAGAGCTGCGTACAAAGCTTGCAAAGGATTCTGCTTCACAGAGTTAGGTAATTATTAACTTAAATATTGAAATATGCAATAATTAAGTGTCTACATGCTTTTGTAGTTTAGTAAGAAGGGGAGCACGTAGCTTGAGGTTAGTGGAAAACAAAATGCTGTGGAGAATATGTGGGCCTGGGATTGACGAAGTAACATGTGAATTGAGTTAACTGCAAAATGATAGTTTCGTAATTCACACTGCACTTGAAATAACATTAGAGTTGTCAGCAAATCAAATGAAGGTATATAAGATGGGCGGGTCATATAGCACGTTATAAGTACGCATACGATAGATGAGAGATGTTTACAAAAATTTGTTCGCCGCCAAGGCTGCGGGAAAGAGACCACTTGAGAGATCTTCATGTAGTAGTAGATGAGATATTAAAAATGAGCATACATAGATAGGATGTGGGGAGAGAGGCTCTGGAGAGGATATACCTGGCTCAGGACACAGCGGGCACTTTTGAATATGGTAATGAAATTTTGAATTCCATAAACGGCGAGGAATTTCTTGGGTAAGCCCAAATATTAACTTCTCTGGACTTGTTTAATTCCGTGCAGTTATTATTAACTAAGCTAGGCATTAAAATACACAAACAAAAAATGTGCCGAAGTTAAGGATTGATTTTTCATCTTAAGCAAATAATATACAATAAGAATGTTTGATAACAGGGAGTCGAGAACACCTTTTTAACATAAACAGCAGAAGATGACGTGAGTGTAGAGAAAGGTACGCAGTTAGGAGCTGTATTATACATCTGAGTTATGTACTTGTATTCAGCACAAAATATTAGAAAGTCGATCACATGAAGAAATATAAGATAGGTGGGGTATATAGCACGTATGGGGGAGATGAGAAGTATAAAGTTATAGTCGGTAAACCTACAAAGACGGCACCAATTGAATGATCTGGTCGTAGAAGCTAGGCTAACGTTACAATGACTGTTAAATATTATGCTATTGATTACAGTCTATTCGCTTGGCGAAAGATAGAGTCCAGTTAATAAGATGACAAGAGACAAAGTATAGAACTCCGTGATTTGTAGGCTATTGAAGCATGTCAAGGCATTGAATATTAAGACTGCAGTATTCTGACATATGGCATCGTGTAGTCTGGTGATATGTGCAGTATGTTCGGAGTAGTATACCACATTGTCTTTGTAGTTTAAGCTACTTAACACATGATGTGGAGACAGTACACTTTTCCGAAATCTCAGTAACTAGCTATCACTGCTTCGTATATTTTGAATAGGACGAAATTAATTCTGGTACACGTCAGTAGAGAAGAGGCGAAAGCATTTTGCAGGGATTATGGCTGTTTGTTGTAGGACTCTTAAAACTGAAAGGTTAAGACAAGTCCTACACAAATCAAATGACGTAAGCAATATATGTAAGTTTATATAAAACTTTACTGGGAAATCGTTCCACATAGTGAGATAAGTGGTAGAATTATTTACTGAACTGTAAACCTGATTTTAGGGCAGTAGTTTTTGGTAAAGCAGACTGGAATGAAATGACTTAAGAAAGGGTCACACAGAATGTTTTGTTTTAATGTATTTGGAACTTGGTATTTTGGCACCAGAGGGTAAACCTGTTAGTCGGTTTTTTAGTAGGGTAGTCGATATTAGTCTAAGTGAAATGAAATATAACGTCAAACCAAAGACTACTGAAATGCTGGCATGGGGCTGTCGATATTTCCGGTTTTTGGATTACAAGCAGACAAATTCGTCAGTCTTTCTCTGTCCAGGATAGACGGCTTTCCTGTCATTGTCATATACGCAGAAAGAAAGACTTTGAAGAAGCGACAGCACTGAAACTGCGAAATTAATATTTTGTTTTCTGGTGTTTTAAAATGTGGGTCGAAGGTTCAAATCGCATCCCTAAACTCCATCGCAGTGCTGGCACATGGCTTTAACATGTGGTAAACCTATACATTGGCAGCAATTACAGGGTAAAATCCGTAACTCCTTTCGGTTTACCACTTAATTTTTCGACTGGTATGACTATCAGCCTGTAAAATTTTGTGTCTTATCTTATATAATAACATAATTTTTAGTACAACAAAATCAGCCTCACTGTGACTATGTATCAGTGTGGTACGTCACAATCAAATATATAAGCATAGCATGCATGTTCACAAACCTCTGTTCATTTATCCTACCTTCCTCTTGAACACCGCACTGACAAACACAAAGAAACCAGAGGCCATAAATATCGCTTAGGATTACTTACATGTAGTCTTGATAATAATACATTTGTGTTGTGTTTCCAAAATAGATCAAATTGGAACAACCCAAGAAGGATGTCACTTTTACAAGTGTGCCTGGTGGTTCTGTTGATTTCTGGGTCCTTCGTAATACAAGCGTCACCCACAAAGAGTCTGTCAAATGAAAATACGAACCGTTCATCCCACACTGAAGAGAGAAGCTTGGAACAGAGGAAAGAAATACAAACACGTAATCAAACGCACAACTCAAATGGAAGTAAGAGTAATGTGGAAGACGTGAAGATATCTGACCGCATCGTTTTTCCTCTGGAAGACATTGCTGGTAGTCTTGATCAAGATACATTAGTCGAATTAACTAACCTACAACTTTCAGTTCCGGCTGACCTGCGGCTTGGTGACATCAATCCTGACTTCTCAAGAATGGTCCTGAAAGTAAATTCGACGATAGAATCACTGGAAATTTATGGCGATTATACACTTGTAACAAAAAATGTTGCCATCCTTCCATTTTATAACCGAGGACAGATCCATGTCAAATTAAGGAACATTACAGTAATGGTCAAAACTGTCCTAGCGCTGACACCGGCTGCTCTACTTTCCATCCATTCTGATTTCATCTATACTCCGCAAGAAGTAAATGCCCGTGTTTTTCCCATGTCTGAAATTACTTCAGAAGAAGAAGTTTATCTCTCAAAAGACATTGCGTCTGGGACTATGGCCACGCTGATCGGTCAGAAGGTTGAAGCCCAGCTTTACTATTATGTAGGTGAACAGATAAACTTGGTTTTAAGTCAGATAAGTATGTTCACTATAGGGCACAAGAATTCTGAATTACTTACCAAAGAGCAGCTAACACAGAACGTGCAGATCGGAGATTTGTTTGACGAAATGCTGGTAGACGCAATGAAAGAAATTTTGGAAAATCAGAAGGACGAAATAGGCGTGCCAAATTTCCACAGGAATTTTTCCGAAAAGTTAGAATCAGTCATTGTTAATGGTACATTCTCAGCGGTGGAAGGTTGGCTGTTAGGTGTCTCATCTTTCAGAAGATCGTCAAACGTAAGTCTATCCAAAGCGGAAGAAATGTTCATTTTATCAGCGGTAATAGAATTTGACGATCTACTGATGGGCTACGACAAATATGTCGCAAACTTTCTGAAGTCGAATGTAACAGGGAAACTTGAAGGAAGGTTTATACACAGGCAAATTATGATCAAAGTGGCCATGGATCCGAAAGAAGACGGCACATGCACATCAACGCTGTATGAAATAAAGTTCTTCAGAGTCAATGGGTATAGGATTAATGAGATAACAAATATTGGATCTTTCGACTGGTTGAAAATAAGAATAAACAACTGGTTGATAGGTTTCTTTCAGACGAAGATAATTAAGGGTGTTGAGAATGTGTTGGCAACTGCCTTACGCAGTTCCTTAAGCCGATTTGACTGCGGGGAATATATTCCAAGCTTTAAAATCTTGGAGTGATTCAAACCGTAATGGGAAATTAATGTAGTTTGACTATCGTAGGAGAGATGTATGAATTTAGATTGACTTCATTAGATGTTCATGTTTTTTCAAAGGTAGATGGAGATGATGTTAGAGGAGACCACATAAACAGATCACAAAACTGTTCTGAAAATTTAGAGGATTTTAGTTTATGTTCTGTGCACTTTGCCTCGAATAAGAACATTAATATTACCTCGGAATATGTAGTAAGTCCGAAGGGAATTCAATAACATGTTTTACCGTTAATCAGAAAATGGTACAGAATATGTGTAACTTACATTGTACACTAGATTTATTTCATGGGAGGGAATTTTGTGAAGTCATTGGATTCAAATATAATTCAGTGTTCTTTAAACAGAGATTGGGACTTCCTATCATTATTAGCATGTGCATATGGAAACTTTTATTGACTGGTTTAATTCAGGTACAAAATAAATTTAATAACGAAAATTAGCATTAGAACACTTCATGTTACTCCCCGTTTTGCAGTGGACTTAAAAAATTTAAGAAAAAAGTGCTATTAAAAGGGAGTCGAAAAGCACTACAAAATAAAAAAATCCCCCCCCCCCAGAAGAAGTACTTCTCACCGAACTGATTTTCACAGCATGTACATTAAAAGAGAGGGCCTAGTATTAGGTAGACTCCCCAAAAGTAACATGTTGTGTTGTCAGTCTATTTTGTACTTTGTAATGTTTAACATGTTTACATTAAATAAAATAATGCTTATCACCATGCAGTCACTGTCATATCATTATCAAGATAATAAAACGACTGTAATTGTTCAGGTGTTACAACTTTTACAACTTCCGCTTCGTAGTAGCATGTTAAAAGTTTTCTCTTCGAATCAGCGAAACCTTAACGTTAGGCCGTCACACTGGTATTAGTCCCGAGGCAACGAACCCAAAGACCCCTGCTGGCTTATTAGAATTCCTACTTCGTGTTCCTGACGAGTATGTTTCTGTTTTCTGCCCCCAAACTGAAAACCACAGCTCTCATTTTCCGCACTTCCCCACTGTTGCTCCAGCTTCGCAGATGTATGCAATTACCGCCTCCTAACGTGTCCTCTTCAATTCTTCATTTAAAAACACCAACACAGCCGACATTATATGAACTCCGTAGTTGAAAAGGCGTCCATAAAGAATAGATCTTAGGCGATGCTATTACACTGTCAAACTTAACTTCGTATACAGGTCCTTCTTGAAGGTCAGTCCACTCAGCTGATCGTGGAATTTTTTGGACTCCGAAGTTTTCATGCCTGTTGAAAACAGCCTGCCACTGGACCGTACCTTAACCAAGTGAATCCAGCCCACATACTAACACCGTATTCGTAATTAACAACCATTTTAGTATTATCATCTTATTTGCTTCGAAGTCTACCGTGAGAGTATACCCCTTCACGTTTTCCGAATAAAGTTTGCTTACATGTGTGATCTAACGATGTGTGCTGCAGGTCTCACCTTTAACAATATTCGGTGATGAAGTGCAAATAATGACACTCCTCCTAATTATCCGGTGTTCTCTACCATCCTGTATCGTCTGCTGTCTTACGGGCAAATATTTTCCCCGGTACCTGCTGTAAAATAACTGCAATCTGTGCTCTTCAAATATAAAACAAAAGGTACCATAGCAGAATTTGACATTCAGAAGACCCTGAATCGTGATATATTCTTATAATAAAACCAACGAGATGTACTAATTTCTCAAATTTATTTTTGGAATATAATTCTACATGTTTCGGACAGGTTTTCTGTCCATCAACAGGAGTCTAGTGCTGTACACACAGCAATAGGTATATGTCATACAGGTTATGCTGACTGCTTGAACCTGTCCGAAACATGTAGAATTTTATTCCAAAAATAAATTTGAGAAGTTAGTGCATCTCATTGGTTTTATTATAAGAATGTACTACTGCAGTTTTATAATATTACAATATTTATGTTTTATTTAGGAGATGGTAACGTAAAATATTCGGAATGGGAAGGTAATGATTTTTCTATAAATGCAAATAGTTTACCAACCCCCATGTAGCACACATCTTTTTGTGGAGCGTACAATTTTCAGCTACTTGAGAATTGCGCCGTTTGTGTCTTTCTTTGCTGTGGTTACAAGGGCTCACCACTGGACCACATTCTAGGCCAGATACATCCAACAGACACATGCATCATATTAATTTAACATATTTTTAATATTATCCTTTTTATCGACTACCACATCTTCTAACCTTCTGTTTCCTCCGCGTTATCAGTTCAAATTCCTTACATGCTTGTAAATTTAATCTGCCCTTAATTTCATCATAATTTATGTTTGTTGTTATTGTTCCCACGCGTTCTAATTTTGCCAAAATGGCAAAGATTTATATGAAGTCTTTGTTGTATCCACTCTATTACTTCTGGAAGGTAACTATAATGCAACGAATACTGTCCTATCAATTTTTCGGAAGTTACCGACTGAGAGAGCACGACATTTTCAGCGAAGTATGCCAGTATCTAAACCGACGACGACAGAAATTTACGACTTAAAAGCCTGCTACCAGTTGGAAAGCCAGCCAACTGCACATGATTCAGAACCAGTTGGGTCTAGATTGTAGCCTTCTGGGCTATTATGATTGCTCGTGAGCTCGTAGGTGGTCACCTGCATTCAGCGTCAGGATGGAGGCATTACATTCCTTCGAAATGTGGATAGCCACTGTGAGTCCACATAATGTTATAACCCCAAATACTGCTGCAGCAGAAGTCTTTACTATCGTAAGAAAGCCAAATCTCATACACGTAATTGCAGTTGGCAAGTTTAGCTACCATTTTTACATTCAAAGTACCGTAGCCCGGCGTAAATGAAACCGTGGATAGACAGTCGTGTAATATCTGGCTGTGAAAGCGATATAATAAAGAATTAATACAGTTGTTTGGAGATTTAGGTATACTTTCGTTTGTCAGAAAAAGTCGGTTGAAATGGATTGGTCATGTTAGTAAAATGTATAGTAAAAGAAAAAGTAAGTCAAGTATTTAACAATAATCCTCAGGGAAGTCGACTAAGAGGACGATCAAAAAGCAGATGGTGGAAATGTGTAAAAGGTAAAGTGATCCCGTTACTGGCCCGGTGTGGCTCAGAGGGTGGGTAGAGGTATAGCTCTACTCTTCCATGACCGCGGCACTAGAAGGGGGTGAGTGGTCAGCAGCACGCCCCGGCCGCACTTTACC
>Ga0123354_10009233_pt1 | contig 15077 bp, 7 predicted proteins | sample TergutLab28metaG_2_FD_97872 | JGI IMG/M metagenome (GOLD analysis project Ga0123354, IMG submission 97872) | Labiotermes labralis P4 segment gut microbial communities from Petit-Saut dam, French Guiana - Lab288 P4 | ecosystem: Host-associated > Arthropoda: Insects > Digestive system > Gut ...
TGTATTGTTCTTACAGCACGTACAGTGTCTCTATCATTTTTCCAAAATCCTGCTCACCACCGCGAATCTAATCCACATGTGATTCTAATCTGCATCTGATTTTTTGGCCCTCTGAAACTGTAAAAAGATTAGATTCGAGAATATACGGTATGTTTGCTGTTGAGTGTGATGGAGGTTAAACCAAACTGTGTAGAACGTGCTTTCAACATTTACTGCACATATTACATATTTATCTCATACAGAAATTGCATTAGTTGTGTAAGGTAATATGTCATAATTAACAAACCTTTAGCACTCTATTGTATCAATGATGTAAACTAAATTTGCTGATATGTGTACTTCAGTGACATGAAAAATTGTCAAATGAATTGAATACAAACATCTGGACATTATGTAATTGCAAATTAAACAGCACAGTTTTACAATTTGAATTTGTGTGTATTCATTTGCTTTACATTATAATCGAAACTGACTGCTGCACATTCTGCAGAGTTAATACATCACAGTTATAAAATCAGTATAATAGAAAAGTCTGACCATCATGTAAAAGTTTTTCAGTATGAATTTATTTACATTCTAAACATTAAGTGGCTGTTGTAACTGCTATTGCTGAATAGTGTGGGCTTCCCTTTTTAATGTTATTCTATTACACTTCGGAGTGCATTCTCTTATCACGATCCACAGTACAAGTTGAAATGGAATGCTGTAGAATGGAGTATTTGTGGCTTGTATCTGTAAGCCATCTTTTTTGAGAACGGTTATGATATTTGAAAGATCTGACTTGCATCTTAATCGTGTGATGATTGTACATTTCTCATTCTCATATTCAGCCATAATCCTTAATGATGTTCTTTGTGTTTGTATTACATTTATTCCATATTCTTCATTTGACTCTTTTTTCCATTTCTAGCTGTGGTTTCACCTGTTTTCTTCCTCCAATCACTCCTATGTCTTGATGCTGCATGCAGTTTTTGGTATTTAGCAATTTCATGGCATCCTTCTGTACTTCATCTTCACATCCATTCTCATCTTTCTGGTGGGCCGTCTTCCTTAAAGAGTATTTAATCCATATGTAAAGACTAATTTATCAGACTTATTTTATAATCTGTTATTCCTGCAGAACAGAAATATACTGACAGCCAGGACAATGTATAGTGTTGCCTTGTTGTTACAGTTGGTGGTAAACACGCACTGCTGTGTTGCACAGTATGTCACAAGGAGTTCTACCATCTGGACAGCCTCAAGAAGCATGTTGCTAACCTGCATGGTGAGGCACGTGGCCCATTTGTTTGTTCCAGATGTGGCCGCACCATGAAGAACAAAAACAGCCTGTATGCGCATATCTATAATTACCACAAGAGGTGGGCATCAGTTAATTGTAACATTTTGAATAGCGTATTCATTTACAGTACTCAGTAGGTTGAAATTGCGACTGTATGCAAATTGTATTGAATTACCTCAGGGTAACATGCTATGTGTCAGGCTTTTAGTTTCTTTACCAATCACCTTGTGGCTGTTGTCCAGAAAACATACTGCTGACCATATTAGAGAATTTATTGCTTTGCCTTATCCATATTCCTTTTACAAAAGTGACACAACCTTATGCATTGGGTCACAATTACTAAAGATGTGTAATAACTAACACATGTTTTCTGCTTGCACTGTGACATTAAATATGGGAAATGATGGACAGGTATGTAGAAATTAGACACCTTAAACTTTACATCATGACCACATTCTCAGTAATTGCACTTTAATCCTTGTAAATATCTTTCTTTCAGTATTCCTGTAAACTATAGTTCCATTGCCACTCCCATTTTAACTGGCCATATCTCAATTCAAAAGCTGATGTTTTTGTAAAGTACTTTTCAAATTCCTTTTGATGAAATCACTATTGTGATGTTGAATAACAACATTCAGATGTCTTCATCCATACGAAAATGCATCATTGTTCCTAAATTTCTTAATAAGCTCCAGCTACTCCAGCAAAATAGTAACAGTTCCATGTGTATAATATTGTGTACTGATGAATAAAGGGGTCATGGTAACATAGTCTGTATAACGACTCATCAGAGGCTGGATGGCTCAGGGTTTGAACACCGGTGGGGCAAGAGAGTTGCTCTTCTTCACACCAATCCATATTGGCCCTGGGGCCCACCCATTCTCCTGTACGGTGGGTGTTAACGCTCCTCCCTGACAGTAAAGCAGCTGGGGCATGGCATTGACCACCAACCCCCATCTAGTGTCAAGGTTAAGAATGAGTAGAGCTCTACTTCTACTTTCCTCAGTGCCTACACAGCATGTTATGCTCTACTTTCCCCATTGCCTGCATGGTGTGTTACATTCCACTTCCCCAGTGCCTGCACAGCATGTTATGGGGCAATTTTACCTTTCTTTATACTGATGAATAGAGTGGTTACCTGACATTTTAAGTAATCATATTCTGCTATAATATTTGTGTTTCTGTAGTTATTTTCTTGAAACAAGATGATAATTGCACTTCAGATGGACACAGATTTTTTTTTGCATCTATTAGAGAGATCACCTGTCTTGGATACCTACCACCATCCTGTGCCATTGTCACGAAATCTGGGAACCTTAACTTACTGGAACCCTCTGGGCCTATCCAGGCCTGTAATGGGACAAAACAAAAACAAACCTGTCTTGGATAAATTTCAGTGATAAATATCATGCTTAAATATGTACATATATGACAGTCATGCATGGAAGGATTATGTGACTAGTATAAGGCTAACAAAATATCCATTTTAAAAGCAATTGAGAATTTCTCAAATATTTTAAAATTCTTCAGTATTCAAATAATCTGCATGAATTGCTTGAGTTACATGCAAGAGGTTATTTCGTTTGTTTAGAACATCATTATGCCTACAGCATATGAAATGTATTATTGGCACATTAATATTTTTGTTGCTGTTTTATAGTTTTCAGTTAGGTAGCAATACAAAATTAAATACTTCGTACTGTAATGTGTGATGTCATATTGTAAATACATTCTAAACAGGATAATGCTCTCCTACCTGTGGTGATTGTTACAGTCTCTCCACAAAGTAGGTTAACCTTTGTGTGAAAGGTGCCTAGTTTGAACCTTGTACTAGTCAGATCATTATCTTCTTTGTTACGCGTTATGCAGGGTTAGGCTGAATCAGCTGTTTCTGTATCCCTATGTCTGTTCATTTACAAAACTTGATAATGAATTTCCATGAAATTTGGGATTGGTATCTACATTAAGAGTTGGCATGTGAATTTAATTTTGATATATATCAGTCCTTTACATCAACAGCAAGGTATAGGCCATTTGAGGAGAGTTATGTCTTCATGGATGTTCGTCTCTCCATCTTTTGCTTGATTGGCCTATGTTTCTTCTACCAATTGGAGCATATTAATACTGTAATTTGAGAATGCGTATTTGTCCATCTTTGTAAATGTTATGTCCACTTGCATCTGTAAGCTAGAATAGTTTTATTTGAATGGTATGCACTTATTTCTTCTCTTATTTAATCATTTATTTGAAGGTCATATGGTCTATCAGCCTCCTGTACAATGGATACCGGGTCTTTTCCGGGGGTAAAGAGCGGCTGGGGCGTGACGCTGACCGCTCACCCCCTTCTAGTGCAATGGTCAAGAAAGAGTAGAGCTATACCTCTACGCTCCCTATGGTCTGTACGGCCTGTACAGAGCCTCAGTGCTTGTACAAGGGTGCACTTTACCTTTACCTGTACCATATAGTGTATCCTGTAACTAACTTAAAAGTAATTTCATCTCTACTGTCTCATTTCTTCTTTCATGCTGTCTTAGTAAAGTCAAATTCTCACACTCATATAGGGTGTTGGTATTATCATTATCTTATATAATTTTGACAGTGTTTCTTTATTACTTGTTTTAAATGTGTGTCATGTTCTGGATTATCAATCTGATGTAATGAGTAATTTACATGGGTTTCAAATTTTATGTAAAATTTTCACAAAATACCATGCCTAAAAAAAATTGGTAGTGACAGACTGTATTTGAAGATCTCATTTAGATGCTTATGTTCATTTCAGACATTTCTTGGTGTAATGAAATGTTAATGAGAGACAGTTTTTATTTATAAAAGTGTGATTAGGTTTGTGACAAATAGAATTGTCTCTGCAGTAAATGGACATCATTGCCTTTGGGGTATGCAAAAGGCAGAGAATGCGCTTGGAAAATATGTTTGCTTCTTTGGAATATAACTTTCCATTCTTGTTTATGTAAAAATTTCAGTCTGACTTTAATTACACATGGACAGATCAACCCATGTGTTATTTAATTTTTTAAACCCAAGCTTCTTCCAGATTATTTGAATTATTTTCTCCTATTTTAGTACTGCTGTTACTAAATTTATTCAAGATTACTAACTTGATGTAGTGTGAATTCTTTACTGTATTTGAATTTTAATCAGTTGAAATTATAAATTATAATATTTGTAAATTCATTACTAGCTGGTCCCAGTGGCCACACGGTCTAAGGCAAAGGTCTGAAGCTACTCACCTGCTGAAATTGTGGGTTCAAATCCCGCCAGGGGCATGGATGTTTGTCTGTTGTGAGTGTTTTGTGTTGTCAGGTAGAGGTTTCTGCAACGAGCTGATCACTCATCCAGACGAGTCCTGCCGACTGGTCCATCATTGTATGTAATCTAGAAACCTCAAGAATGAGGAGGTCATGGCCTGCATTGGGCTACAGCACCACAAAAAAAAATAGTTACAATGACATAAGCCCATAGTTGTGGTATTAGAAATGAACAAATATGTTTTGCAGTCTCATATTCTTATCTCATCCCCTCAGAATGTTTTCTTTTACATTCTGGGCTACATTTGCGAACTTATATATATTGGTTACATTATTTTTATATGATGTACAGTGCCCCAAGCATCTTGGCAGACTTATACACCAACACACAGCAGAGATTGTGGCATATGTCGTTGCCCTCAGAACTTAAGACTGGGACTTAAGGTCACATTAAATTAAGACTGAGTCTTAAGGTCACATTAAATACAGTATCTGTAAATGAATTATGCAAAAGTACTTGCTCCTTTTTCATAAAAAAAAAAAAAAAATCTGGCATGAAATTGACATGGTGATATTTAGTGGTGATTTATAATGTTCACTGAACCTGAATTGAATGTGTGCTTTTTTTCAGACCTCGACAGAATGCAAAATTTTTATCAGCAAGATGTGGAAACCAGACAAGTCAGTAAATTTACTGCATATTGTGATGAGGAATGAATTAGAGCCTTGCTTCTGGTAAGCTTACAAGCTGCTAATCCAAACCAGGCTTTCATGACAGTGTGCTTTTATTTTACACTAGAAATATTTTTGTACAAACATTCTTGTATACTGTAACTTTGGAGGATTGCATCAAACAATGCCATTTATGACTGTATGTTATAATCGTCATGATTATAGTTTTTGTTTGCCAGTTGTATTCTTTTTACAGAATGATGCACTTCAAACTGCCCTCGATACATGTTTCCACATGAGGTGCTTGATGACAATAAGTGTTAGTACACCCTACTGTTCATGAGTAGTGTAGTGAGTTGCAATAGTTAGGAGAAATATAAACATAACATTATGTTTGTTTTTCGTTATGTTTTCTCTTAAGATGCCAATAAATTATGAACTGATGTAAAACCAAAAGTAACTTTTTTAAGACGCTGTAAAATATGTGTGTTCAGTCATGGGAAAAGGCATAAAAGCTTATTTAACCTCTACATTACTGGATATTGTTCAATCTAGCTGCAAATACTGTGCAAAACAGTAATTTTTCAATTTTTTTGTATGAATCATTTTTTCTAGCTATCAGGGAAGAACATAAATTTTAACTATGTAAAAACAAGTTTTCAGAGAAATATTGTGATCCAGAAAGGAGGAAGGAAGGAAACAGTAGGCTCTGCATAACAAGAAGTTCACTGTTGTATTGAACACTCAGCGTAGTTTATGGTAGAGAGATCTAAGACAGTGTTTCTCAGCATTGTTGTGCCTCTAGGGTCCACAAGTTGAGTAGATTGTAATCAGTAGATGAAGTCCTTTTCCTTTAGGGTTCTCTTAATCTTAGTTTTATTTTCAATCCTGTCATGAAAATCATTGTTTTTATAATAAATATTTACATTAACTTACACAGTAAGTATGTTGCTTCTTTTTAAATATCCCAACTAAGTTACTATAATTGTGGTGGGTCTGTCTGCAGAACTGATGATACCTTGTAAGGAGTCCATGAAATCGTAAATATTGGGGAAAATTGACCCAAGGGACAGTGATGTGTTGCTGGGATGGAGGAAATAATGAATGCTTTTAGATTTTAATTTGGAACTGGAGAGGATGATGGAAGATAACATTATGTTGCATAGTGGAAAAGTTTATTCTGGACATTGTTAGTGAATGAATCTAGCTCCCTTATGTCAAATGACGGGTTTTGACATTAGCAATGTTGAACCATCAGGTTCTGCTATCATGGTTAGTTAAATAGATTGATGTTCATATGCTTTACTGAAAAAAAAAGTGCATAAAAGGACAGGAAAATACAGGTTGTGCATAATTGCTGTGTGCTGTGCACAATGTCAGTCATGTTATAAGCCACTGGATTTTATTTTCACTAACTTGTGGTGCATTCTTCTTCCCTGTTTCCTGTAATTCTTTCTGCCTTAATGTTTGTACCATAACTAGAAATTACTGTATTCTATATTTCTCTTAATATGCAGCTATAGCAACTACATACATATATATCCACCAGTATTTGATACACCATGTCATCTAGAGACTACAGAATATTTCTGTATCCTGCCATACAGTGTATTTTTTATTGTGTTATGTGTGCACCATTTATTAAATATTTAATTCTCTTCAGTTTTAAGTTCCATGATCTGACACTTATTAGTTCATTTCTTTGAACTTAATCTCTGTACAGCATATGTCGGAACTCAGTTCCCTCCTGCATCTGTGTACATTGCTTGTCAATACCCAGTTCCACTCCACTATGTATGTACAGTGTATGTCAGAACCCAGTTCCACTCCATTATCTCCATACATTGTATGTTAGAACGCAGTTCCTGTTCAATATTTGTGTACAGTACATATAAGAACACAATTTCCCTCCTGTATCTATGTGCAGTATAAGTCAGAGACCAGTTGCGAGCCAATTTCTATGTACAGTGTGTCTCAGAACCCAATTTCTTTCTGGTATGTGCCCACAAATCTTGTTACATCCACATTATTTTTCCTGATATTTGTTAACTTAGTAATTGACTACCTGAGCAGAGTCCTTCACAATCCGGTAGTTTCTCAGCAAATTGAAGAATTTCCTGCATTTTATGGAGTCTGAAAGTTCACAACCATTTTTATAAGAGCCTGCCACCCATCCCTATCTTGAGCCAGATCAATCTAATCCATACCCTCCTATCCTATTCCTTTAAGATTTGTATTAATATTATCCTGAAACCTATGTGTAGGTCTTCCAAAGGATCTCTTTCCTTCCTTGAGCTCCTAATAATCCCTTAGCTTCTCAAGATTTTTCTTGATTTTTTCAGAACCTAAAGATTTGTATCTATATACAAGTCTCACCACTTTTCCCTCTGCCAAGCCAGATGATCTATTCCACATTGTTCCACCTTCTTTCTTTGACACCCATGTCAATATTATCTTGCCGTCCATGTCTTTATCTTCCAGTGGTCTGGGATATTATGCCATGTTGACTGTAAGTAGTTTGACAAGCAATAAGCTAAGACTTTATAGACAGCTCAACCCTAAAGCTGCAGTTGTGCCATGACAGATTAAGTTTAAGATGTTCATAGTAGCAAGTGGTACGCACAGCTGAGTACTTTTTTCTTTCTCCCGTCAATTTACATCTCTCTTGGGCTTGTTTTCCTGGCTTGAGAAACCCACTCAGTATTTGCAGTTTAGCTGGTCAGCGATCTTCCTGTCCAACTTCCATTACAGAGTCTAATTTTGATTGCATAGAACCATGTAACTCTCCCTCCCTGGTGTTGTGGAATAAGTTATGTTGAGTTTCTTCCAGTTTTTATATCTCAAACACCACACTTAGTTTGTTCATTTATTCCTATTCTCCTCCTTTTTCTGCTGGGGTATCTACTAGTGTTGTTGACATGTAAATAAACAAAACTTTTTGGCAAAATGTCAGTAATCATGTTTTAAAGTTTTTTTTATTTTATTTTGCTTATTAAAATTGTTGTTATTTTTATTACTGTCATTAACAAGTTAAGATGGGAATACAAGGGAGCAGTGCATCAGCTCTTTGTAGACTTAACGAAAGTTAGGAGGGAGGTCTTATATAATATTCTCATTGAGTTTGGTATCCCCATGAAACTGGTAAGGCTAGTAAAAATGTGTCTGACTGAAACATACAGCAGAATCTGGGTAGGCAAGAATGTGTCCGACATGTTTCGTATTAGGAATGGTTTTAAACAAGGAGATGCTCTATTGCCATTGTTTTTCAACTTTGCTTTAGATTACGCCATTAGGAGGGTTCAGGTAAATGAGGATGGCTTGAAACTAAATGGTACACACCAGCTTCTGGTTTATGCCGATGACGTTAATATATTGGAAGTGTACATACTGTAAAGGAAAACGCAGAAGCTTTGATAGTGGCTAGTAAGAGATTGGACTAGAAGTAAATGCAGATAAAACTAAGTACATGGTCATGTCTTGAGATCAAAATACAGGACAAAGTCACAATATGAAAACTGATAATAGTTCCTCTGAAAGGGTGGAAGAATTCAAATATTTGGGAACAGCTTTAACAAATCAAAATTCTATTCAGGAAGAAATGAAGAGCAGATTGAAGTCAGGGAATGCTTGCTGTCATTCCATGTAGAATCTTTTGTCTTCCAGTTTGATATCCAAAAATTTAAAGATTAAGATACACAGAACTATAATTTTACCAGTTTTATATGGGTGTGAAACTTGGTCGCTGACATTGAGGGAGGAACACAGGCTGAGGAGTGTTTGAGAATAGGGGGTTGAGGAGAATATTTGGTCCCAAGCAGGATGAAGTAACAGGGGAGTGAAGGAAACTACATAACGATGAGCTTAATTATCTGTACTGCTCACCAAAATTGTGTGAGTGATAAAATCAAGAGGAATGAGATGGGCAGGGCATGTGGTGTATATGGGAGACGGGAGAGGTGTGTACTGTACAGAGTTTTGGTGGGGAAGCCTGAGGGAATGAGACCCAGACACAGATGGGAGGATAATATTAAGATGGATCTTCAGGAAGTGGGATGTGGAGGTGTGGGCTGGATCGAGCTAGTTCAGGATAGGGCCAGTTGGCAAGCACTTGTGAATGTGGTAATGAACCTTCGGGTTCCATATAATGAGGGGAATTTCTTGACTAGCTGCAAACCAGTTAGCTTCTCAAGAAGGACTCTGCTCCATGGAGTAAGTAAGTAAGTCATTAACAAGTTACTATGTGTTACACATATGACCAGTTCGATAATTGTTTTGATCGTGGGTAGGGACAGATTGTAAATAAGAGTACTGCAACTTCATAGCCATTTGATTTGCTTTTACAGTATTTAACTTATGTATGTTTGGTTTCAGATATTGTGTGGTCTCATCATGGATCAGCATTTGAAAACATTAAGTACCTGTATTGCATAAAAAATGTTGTCAACAAGTCAAACTGCAGGATTCGCATTTGAGATGTTCACAATACTGCCAGAGGCCCACTCTCCTGTTGTCAATGTGGCAAGCAGGTTAAGAGCAAGAGCTGTCTGCGTGTACATATGTACTGCAGGCATCATGCACGAATGACACAAGGACTCTGTATTTCACTGGCATGGGAATAATGTGGCAGTTTCAGAACTGAGGACAGGAGTGCAAGAAATCTGTGTGTAGTGAAGGTTTCTTTTGTCTAAATTTTCAATCCACTGGGGTAAAACACAAGGATGCAGAAAAAATTTCTCAGAATCTGTTTTTTTAATCATAACAGTTCAAGTCTCCCTCCCCCACCCCCCCCCCCCTACATACACACAGAGAAATACATACATATTTAGCTATGTAAGAGAATGAAATAACTTACATTTGGAATGCACTGCAATGAAATCCCAAAACCGGTTGATTTGACTGAAGTTTGTGGTTTTACTCCATCTGTATCTTGACATTGTAAACAACACATTGCAATGCCTTTGCCATCCTGAGTGAACTTTGCCGCAGAAGTAGAAGATGTGAAATTATAGAAGCAAATATCTCATAAATTGAGACTTTGGAAGTCTTGCAGTGGTCTGGTATCCTGCCATAATTTCCATTATCTCTGTTATCAGGCAGAAAAATTAATTTTACTGCAGTGAGGCATTAGACAAAGTCAGACTTCATCTAGAGGCACTGCAGCAGGTCTAGAAAGGTCTTATACAAAGAGATCTGCAAATCATGCACTTTGAGACAACCCATGTAAGTAACAGTTGTGATAAGTGATAGCATTTCAAAATTTGTCATTGGAATTACACAAGTCTGTGTGCAAACTTTAGCTTGAAATTTTTATGGCATTCTTATTTCTTACATGCACTCTAACATATCCAAATGTGAGTTCATTCTGTATTGACATTTATTTTTGAAGGCCTGTAAAGGTACATCATGACAGACATTCCTTATTATTCTGTTTTTCCTTAAGCACCTTAACAATTAAACAGCATATGAATATGCTATTAAAGTTTTTAATATTTCCTGTATACATATTGGACCAGAAGATATGAGTTTGTAAAATGGATTAATGACTTTAAGCTTTGTGTGTGTGTACAGGATGCAGAAATTTTTCCTTTCACTATCACATCCAGCTTGGAAGCGTACCCAACCACACTAGCCATTTGGTACCAAAAACTTACTTCTTGCAGCTAGTCTGTGATACTGGTCAGTCCCTCACATCTTGTATTTGGTTTGGGGAAGGAAAAGTTATACATTTACCTCCATATAAACTCTTCTTCACATTACACTTTGGAAAAGAGGACCTTTGCATTCTTCTGTGTGAATAACAGTTTTAATTACCATAATTTTCTGAATAAATTTGCTTGGAATTTCAAACTTTTAGTTGTGCATAGTTCAGGTGGTTAGTAGTCAGCTGTTTACTGCAGATGCCTTGGTTCAGTTCCAGGTCAGTCCATGCATGATTAATGGTGGATAATATGACTCTGGGTCTGGTTTTTCTCTTGAGTACTGCAGCTCTGCCCTGTTAGTATCATTCCACAGTTCTTAGTTCTTATTTTGTTTAACAATAATGTGTTTGGAGAATGCTTGTTACCATTCATTCCAGAATCTTTGTCTTCCCATTTGGTATCTAAAGACATACAGGTTAATTTATACAGGAATATTATTTTCTATTCTGTATGGGCATGAAACGTGGTCTGTCACATTAACTGAAGAGCATAGTCTGAGTGTGTTTGTTGAGGGTGCTGAAGAAGATGTTTGAGACTAAGAGTGGGGAAGTAAGAGGATTTTGGAGAAAATTACATAATGAGGAGCTTCTTGTACTTTACTCCTCACCAAATATTGTTCAAGTAATCAAATGAAGAAGGATGGGATGGGCAGTGCATGTGGCACATATGGGGAAGAATAAAAATTCCTACAAATTTTGGTTGGGAAACATGAATGATAGTGACTGCTTGAAAGACTGTGTGTAGCTGGGAAGAGTATATATATATGTGTGTGTGTGTGTACACACAAATCAAAAATACTGGTGATGTATTTTCATATATTCTAAGCACAGATTGGCTGCATAATATTAAGAAAAACATTTGTGTTAATCATTTTATAATCAATCATTATCAGTGATAGAGGCAGGCACTGTATGCACTTCTCTGTCTCCATTGTCTCCACTGCTGGCATGTTTGCCATGTTCTGCTGTTTGCATGTAAGAACATGAGAACAGTTGCACATATTTTCATGAAATTTAATATTGAGGGGTTGTATTGAAATTTGTTGTCACACTTCAATTTTTGTTAAAATTGTATGAAAACAGCCAGTACTTTATGTCAAATTCTGCATGGTTTGCTGCATGCATCTCTAACTAAACTGTTCCATTTCACTCCATTCAGTGATGCTTACAGATCAATGACTCAAGGCTTCCTCTCTGGGTTTCTAAATCTTTTCTGTAGAACTATTTGGTGGGAGAGATTTGCCCCCTCACAGGACCTCTGCCCCACTCAGTTTAACAAAGGCAGAGAAAAACACATTTATCCATGTCCTGAGTAAGCTTCAAACTCACAGTCTCAGTGCCTGAGTAGTAGAAGACATTATGCGTGTTAGACCATGTGGCCATTGTTACTGAACCTACAGCCTATCTTTTTTCGTATAACTTTGGCTCCTTTTTACCTTGCTTTTACACATTTGCATTGAAATTACACAAAAATTCACCTAGTGGCTTTGCTGTGTCAATCAGTGCCCATCTGTCTGCATGAGCAACTCAGAAACTACTGAACCCATTGTCATGGAACTTGATAATGGGAAATTTTTCCAGAATCTGTCAATACATTCTAATTTTTGCAAAATCAGACAACAATAGTGGACACTGTGAATGAAGTCTTATATAATTTTTGTTTGAATTTCTAGATTAGCTTCCTGAATATTGTATTTTATGGCCGATACACTTTTTTAGTAAACCACACATATGTGTAGATACTTAAACAACAGGATTGTGAGTAGGACAAGTGGTGTGCAATGCATATTTTTATAACTAGTTTTAAGAGCATGTGGTTGTAAATCACTGACCATCATGATAGTGCCAAAGCATTTATATGTTCATGTGTCATATATAATTATTATTGTCTAAATAGTGCTTTATTTTGAATTACTGTGTGAAATGAAGATTGTATAATGTTTCTGTGTAGAGGAATGGACAGTATGAAACTGCATATTTATTTTAAAGTATTTAAACTTGTATTTTAGGAGTATAAATATCATATGTGAATTAAATTCTGTTTGAACTTTTCAAAAATGGAATGTGGGTGGGGGGGAACCCTACTGTACTGTTGAACTCAAGTCCTTCTAAGACAATGGTCAAATTGATTGGTTGACCTGATCATGCAACAAATGTCACAATTTGAATCCTTCAGTTTATTGGTAATATACTTGTACTTGGCATTACTAATATTTCATTCTATTGTCTTCCTACAAGAAGGTTATGGTTTTCCAGGTCCTATTTTTGTGATACTGCAGTGAGTCATTTTTGGATGAATTTTTACATGATAAAGTTGTATCAGAAGTGCAAGAATGTATGTAAATAAATACAAGTGAACAAATATATTCTCACACATTTAGCTATATTTGATTTCTTTCTTCTATTCCTTTACTTTCCATCCCTTTCTTTGTCACTTTGTTGTTCATGTGCCATGTCTATATAGGACACATGGATGTAGGCCTATATATTTTATTCATCAATTTTAAACAAAAGTCTCATCAAGCAAATCTTTTTCAGTAAACTATTTGTAGGTTACTAGATAATGCTAGTTTGGTGTAAGTATTTTATAATGTGATACAGGTACCAATAAGCGAAGCATGAATGTTGAATTGCAATATAATATGGAAATGTTGTGTAAAATTACAGATGTCTTGTCTAATTTTTCTTAAACAAAGAACACATATAGCATTGGACTGAAGGTCGTCTGTTTCAGGATAATGTCTCAGAATTTCCATGGAATGACAGACACAAATATTTGCATTGGGGTTTGTACAGAACTCATTTATCTATGGTCTTTTAAGTGACACTCTCAGTAGCCCAAACTATATAGCATTGAATAGTGGAATGTTTAGGGAATGATGCATTGAAAAGAATGTATAAGGAAGTGGGTGTGGCCTAAATTGAGGCATAATATTACTTCATCAGGTACATGTTTAATCTTTTGAAGTTCTTTGGTATTGCACATAATATTTTCGTGTTATTAGTATGTGATGTCAGACTGAAGGGTAACTCATCTAAGACAATAGAGAAATGTGAAGTTTAATGGGATGTGGAACTTTTAATAAGTACTTCATTTCCAGTTGAAATTGCCACTGTTGTTATCATCAGCTTAATTGAACTTATAAGTTATTGACATCACCATTAAATAGTAATCTTAGATTTGTTTGTTGTGTGTAATGTTAGAGACTCTCCATCTTTTTTATTGGTGTGAAACTAAGTGTGCCCATCTTCTATCAGAGACCCATGTTAGTGACTTCTCACTTACGTACCAGTCATGAACTGGAAAGCTTTTGTCACTTTTAACTGTCAGAGTAATATGTGAGCAGAATCTGAGCAACATACATACACATTTCATAGATCCAATACCTGGATTTACGGTTGAATATGAAACACATCAAATGAAATATGTATAGACCATATATATACAAAGGACAATTCACATGTGAAACACGTGTGTCAAACAATGAAATATTCGAAGCACATTGAATACAATGAATTCACACAATCAGTGTTAGAATAAAAGTTATAAATATATGAATATATGAGTTATAAGTTTAATCAGTAATCAGTGGCACAATATTAATTTTAAGAGTATTTTAATTTTATTCAATCTTTTCGTATTTTCTCACAAATAAATGCAGCACTTACATGAGTTAGAGGGTACATAAAAAATATTGCAACATCTGTGATGCCTACTTACTGATATACCACACCTTAATTGTGCTGTTTTGTGGTATGGTGTCCACAGTACACATTTAAGTGACAGTTACAGTGTAAAAGACCTATGACATACACCTCGGTGGAGACTTTCTTGTCAGAGATTTAAACCTTATATGCTTCCAGTATTAACGTTAAATTTTTGGATTTGAACTATGATGACATTACCCCTTACACATTCCTTATATATTCTTACCCGGTTCTTATACCATTCACAGATTAGCGGAGCTACTTGCTTTGATTTATGGAATCATACTTCCTTTATTGTATACTTGCTTTTCTGAGTTATGTGGCATGATGATGTTAGGATGGCACATAAAATGTATGAAACCAGCATTCTGAGAAAAACAGATGCTACCTCCCTTCTTTAATGTGCTTCTGTTTGGATACAAAGGTCACTTATACTTTTAAGTTAATATAA
>Ga0123354_10009234_pt1 | contig 15077 bp, 13 predicted proteins | sample TergutLab28metaG_2_FD_97872 | JGI IMG/M metagenome (GOLD analysis project Ga0123354, IMG submission 97872) | Labiotermes labralis P4 segment gut microbial communities from Petit-Saut dam, French Guiana - Lab288 P4 | ecosystem: Host-associated > Arthropoda: Insects > Digestive system > Gut ...
ACATTGATGACTTACCATGTACCATATACATGGACTTACATTATAAAATGTGGGCCGGGAAGCGTAGTCGGTATAGCGACTGGCTACGGTCCGGGGACCGATTCCCAGTGGGGGCGAGATTTTCCGCACCTGTCCAGACCGGCCCTGGGGCCCACCCAGCCCCCTGTACAATGTGTACCGGGTCTTTCCCGGGGGTAAAGAGCGGCCGGGGTGTAACGCTTACCCCTTACCTCCTTCTAGTGCCGTGGTCAAGAAAGAGTAGAGCTATACCTCTACTCCCCCTATAGGCCGTACGGCCTGTACAGAGCCTCGGTGCCTGTACAAGGGTGCACTTTACTTTTTATGTTGTAACATAATTTTCTGTAATTTTACAACTAACTTCCTGAATATGAGCCTCTAAGGCTCGAAACTTGTAGAAGATGCATTGCAAAAATAAAAATTGTAGCAGGTGTGCATTTCGTTGGTTTAACGATATAATAATTGTAACTCAATGCACGATATAAACAAATAATATTGGTAAACACTGATTTAGTCAAAGCATTCCGCGTCTCCTGAGGAATCCTAAGATAATATGTGTATTTGAGCCCGCTGCTGGGTTCTACCCTGAACCGAAATAATTCTGTTCACGCAACCTTGTTTATGCCTAGGGCCTGTGAAAATTTTCGTTATGTGTGGTATTGATAATTCGATCCAAGTGGCCGTGAGGTCTAAGGCGTGGGTCTGCAGCCACTCGCTTGCTGGTATTGCGGGTTTGAATCTTTCCGGGGGCTTGGATGTCTTGTCTTGTCTGAGTGTTGTGTATTGTCAGGTAGAGGTCTCTGCGGCGGCCCGATCACTCGTCCAGAGGAGTCTTACCTAACGTGGTGTTTCTGGGTGTGATCATGAAGCCCCGAAAATTAAGAGGTTTGTAGGGGCTGTTGCACCATGGGGGAAAATTATACTGATAATTACTAATTTAATTAATTTTTCTTTCAGGTAAGAAGAGTGTTTTTAACTTTGTCATCTCGACAGGTAAGCTGATATGTTTTCATGTTGATTTCAGTGAAGTGTATATATGTGTAAAGGTATAGTAAAGCAATCCCTATGCAGGCTTGGGCTCTCCCTGAGGGTTCCAAGAGGCTGAAGCTCCTAGATTTCAAGACAGTCGGCACTTGAAGGTGGTAAAGTTGTCAGCCCTACGCGCCGGCCACCTTTACCCCTTTAACAGAAATGATTACCGGGAATATTTTCTGGTACTCATTTATATTAGTGGCTGAAACGACCGGAAGGATTATGTCAATGAAAAATTCCAGTTACACCACTGGGAATCGAACCAGAAAACTTCGGGCTTGTAGCGCAGTGCCTCAAGTACGCGCGCTACCGGGTGCCCTAAAAATCTTTTTGTAGCTGTATTAGAACTCCAGCATCCGGGGTCTGGATTCCGGTACGTTGCATGCATATGTACCATTTATAATTAGTGAGTTGAAAGTTATGTTTGGCATTTCCGTAAACCACATTTCATTAACTGATCTAATACGTTCAGCTGGTTGCTAGACTGAGTCCTGTGATCAGTATGCTGTTTGCTGTCTAACGACCTATGCTTTTTTCAGCTGCAGCAGTTGAAGCTACTGTTATTATTTGGCATATTTCAACAAGATTGAGACGCGAAAAGTCGTAAAGGGACGGCAGTGATAATGACAGTGGTAGTAACAAATAACAGTGAAGATGCCAATGAATTTATGATGTCGTAGTTCTTCCCGGGGTGAGGGTTCTGACTAAAACTTGGGCCCTACCCATAAAGGCTGCACTGATTAAGTAACTTCGCAGACTCGCGCTAGCGTCGTCTTAGCCTCAACGATTGCGATATTGCTGCCACCATTCAGTTTGGGTTTTCTAAGCAGATCACTGACAACTGCTTCGTACAAAGTTTTGTCATTAATAGCTCCAAAAATAAATACTTTTAGACAATCTTTATACTGCATGAAAATCCTCTTAGGTAGCGTAACTAGACGGGAACTTAAGGACGTTGTTATACATCTTTCACGTTCTTACTGCTGACTCCAAGTTCTAACTATACTGTACAAATGGTATAGTCTGATTTACAAAGTGCTGTATCACTACAACGGGTTAAGCTCTATAAATGAAGCATATAATTTACAGATACTTTAGTTTCACAAAATTTACATAAACACTAAATGTAGTCCAGTCAAAATTGAAATAATTGCATTGCTTTGACGCTTGCTATAGCCCGAAGCAGCGCCAAAGTTTTAGAATGTAGACGTTAATACAGTAACCAAATAACATCAACAAATAGTGCTCAAACTCGACGTGGAGATTACCAAAGAAAGTGTAAAATTCTAAACACGTTCAGCACGGCTTCCCTTGTACAAACTGAAGCCAAATAATTTTTAAGCACTTCATAACAACTATTTTGTTCTTCTTCATCTTCGGAACTAGCTCCGAGCCTGTCTCCACGTATATTGCAAACGTAAGCCGTGAGAGTGGGCACAGACACCTCCTTTCTAGCGCTGGGTTGTGTAGAGCAATCAGAGTATGCAAAAATGTGAGCTCTAGCATTCTTGGCAATGTATCCAACTGCTGAGCAGAAGCCATCTCACCTCTAAAGTACGGTAGCTAACGTGACGTGGTGCATCAAGAACCCAAAGATCAAGTAAAATGTTTCCAATTTCACATTAATTGCAATACGAGTAAACTCGTGAACGGACGTTTTGAAACACTAACTGTTCAGATTCATAAAACTGTAACCTGAATGCGGCAGTACGAAACGCACTTGGTTTTATGCAAGAACATACACGACTTGTTAACCTGTGTGGAACAGGATGCTCCTGGACCTGAGTGTTCGTGTGAAGTTTTGGATATGGAGAAGCTGAGCGATTTATGGGCCGTCAGGTCATCGAGTTTTGTTGGAATTCCGGTAAACAAAGGATGCACTTGACATGAAACTCCAACTAGGAAGAGAAAGGAATATTACAGCATGTTTGTGGGCGAAGATCTATTGGACATCGGGAGCCCTGTGAACCCGATAAGTGGATTGGGAAATAACTTTAAGATGGGTCTGCGACAGATGGCTTGTCCTGATAGAAAGTGGGCCGAAGTAGTTATTAATTTGGGGGGAAGAGATGCCGTTTAGCGTAATATTACTGTAGTAGTTGTAGTAGTAGTAAATGTGATGGTACTAGCAGAATTAGTAGTACTAATTATGGTGGTAGTAGCAGTAGTGGTAGTGATAGTGGTGGTAATAGCAGAAGTAGTAGTAGTAATTGTGGTGGTAGTAGCAGCAGCAACAGTAGTAGTAGTAATAATTGTGGTGGTAGTAGTGGTAGTGATAGTTGTGGTAGCAGCAGAAGAAGAAGTAGTAGTAATAGTAATTGTGGTGGTAGTAACAGTAGAAATAGTAGTAGCAGAAGTAGTAGCAGCTGCAGCAGTAGCAACAACAACAGTATTAGGAGTAACAGCAGCAGTTTTTCCGTATATGTTTTGACCCCAGCCCCAGTAAGTATCATTGCCTCGCATTGGTAGCTCCGAGTTTCGTATTTTTCTATACTTTCCTTATACTTGCACACTGTTTTTATGCCAGATTTACTATTGTACATTGAAGATGGAGTAACGTGGTTTCTCCAGAACGCAGGTATGTAACAAACAAAATGCACTCTGTCAGATCCCAGAAGACTGTAGTATTCGCTGTCAAAGTAGCCTGATATTGCAGAGAGGTGCATACGTTAATAATTCACCCGAACCAGGATTCGTGTTCACTTTTCATTCTTATTTTTTCCCTGGATGTATTTTAAGTTAACACCTAGTTCCGGAATGTATGACGAATACACTAAAATCACAAGCATTTGCAAAAATAAACGGCAACGCGTTGTAGGTTCAAATTTGCAGATCGAGTGAGTGAGTGAGTGAGTGAGTGAGAACATTTGAAAGACAAAGTGAAGAAAAGAATTGTGAGTTGTACAGCTTCCGTCGTCATGTCTACTGGGTTAGCTAGAGTAGGAAGTTCACGTAATGGCAATAGTCAATAACTTTATCACTGCAGCGCTAGACTTTGAATAAGTTCACGCTGAAGTTTAGTAACTGGAGGCAAATGTATGTGAAGTGTATTATAATGAACGGGTTGGCTTTTGTTTTGTCTTCATTTAATGAGCTGAAGTCATAATTAGATGATTTCCAGTAAGTTCTGTAATTTGTAATGGAAGTGTATTGTACTGAAAGTTAATTCAGCTTTGTATTGTGGGATTAAATTCCATGCCATCGAGTATATTTCTCCTTAATAGGAAAGAAATGGTAGTGGTGAATTGGAATGTGTCTGTGTTTCAGGTTTTAATTAATAGTCTATGATATTTCATTTTACTGATCTTTAGTTATGGTCTGAAGAAAATAAAAAAATTTGCTCTATAATTTTCCCGTGAAAGCACAGAGGGGGTCTACTCTTTCTTTAAACTGAACACTAGATGGGGTGGTTGATCGACACTTCGCCTCGGACGCTTTACTCCGGGAAAGATCCGGTACGCAATGTACTGGAGGCTGATTGGACCCCAGGGCATGGCTGGACGGGTGCGGAAATTCTCTTCCCCACTGGGGTTCGAACCCCGAACCGTCCAGCCCATATCGATTATCTCTACCAACTACGCCATCTCGGCCCAGTTTTAGTTCGAACAATTACTTTGTTCTTGTGTAAGCTTGTTTGAAGTGCCCTCCGATGTCTCTGTATTGCTGTAGTACAGAGAAGTAGGTCTGGGAAGTTCGTAGCGCCTTCGTGTTCTATTTACACACTTTGCTAAATATTCTACATTATTCACACGCTTTCTTACTGCTGCGAAGCTTAGTCACAGAGATACATATAACGCTGAGAGTGATTACGTTGTCTATTGTAGCAAGTTTACGTAATGCAATAGAGACTTATCGTAACATGCTACAGAATGAAGAAATATCTTTGACAGTTTGCAGCTTCGTGTTCTGTTGTGACCATAACTGATAACAGTATTTACGTATTTTCTAATAGTCGTCAATACACAAATTCTTGTTGTGTACTCCTTCATTTGGTACTGTGAACTGGTTCTTTTCATTGCTTAGAAAAGTTCTGAAACATCACACATTATGACTATATATAAATGTATATACGTACTACAGTTTCTTACTGCCATGTGTATACTCAAATCCTCGTATATGCCTTTACAGCCAAGGTAACTTGGGGTAATAAGTTATTTATGTCCATTATTATTAAGCGTCTTCGTGTATTATTTGATGTCTGAATATTGTATGATGTGATATCCTCAGGCTGTGGATTATGTAGCCTTATTTATCCTTCAACCATTTTGTCCTCAAACGTTTGGAGATAAAGTAGTACATTTAGAAGGTGATTCGGGAGTTTGATTTGCCAGTTTAAAACAATGTAAGAATTTTTGTTTAAATCCCATATTATTATAAAATAATTTATCGCGTCTTGCCCAACTCCATCAGTTAACTCAGTTTCGTTTAGTACTATAGTCTTTCAGCACAAAGAAACACAAGAACCATAGAAACTGACAACCGGTTGTGTAATTTTTATGTAATCTTTTATCGTATGGTCAATATAACTTCCTGAATGCGTCTTCAGTTCGAGTTACGATTTACACTCATTAACAGCAGTGCCTTGGGCAGTGAGTATTTTTATCAGTAACTACGAAACCAAAATATTGACGGAGTGTGCCTCTACTGCGTAATGATGTTGACATAGTGCTGTTATGTGTTGACGCTCAATTCGACAACCCAGTCTGTCCAATTAGGTATCAAGTTTACACACTACTTACCTTGCAGCCCAGTAATAAATTTCAAATTACAAGTTCATTTCTTGAGTTAGGTCATATTAGACTACGGTAGAATTAAGAGCAGATTTTTTTGCACATAGAACCAGATTTGAGGCTAGATCGATATTAACGTATCGCCAACAGACTTGGTAAATCAGATTAGTCCATGCCGTTATGTCGGGTGATCTGCACGAAGGTGGCCGTTTTTATGTAATTTATTTCAAAGGCAAGTAGGCCCTTTGCAGGGTCCCAATACATCTGACCAGCTGTGAATCATACATTGCCTAGACGTCCCATACGAAACGTGATACTTGCAGCTTGCAAAAGAAGTTATGAAGGTTCTTTACACGATTTGTATTATATGATATTTTATGATATGATATTTATTACCTGCATTTGGGTATCCACCAGGTGGCAGTGGTCGGTAAAATTGTACACAAAATAGAAGATAAAAAGCTATACGAGGTGCTACCCAAAAATTCGGGGAATTTAAACAGCGCGCCCAAACCGGTTGTCATATGCCCTTCCGCCGCTAGATGTGGCGAGCAATATGCTTTGTGAATCAGTGTGCCAACAGTTGTCAAACTGAGAGGAAGTGTTATTAAGTTCAGTGAGTTTTTGTGAGGTTATGTTTTAGTGATCCGGCGATTTCTTTTACAACTGATATGACGGGTTTTAAGGAGCAAAGAATCTGCATCATTTTTTTTTTCAATTTTAAAATAAATGCAGCAGAAACCAACCGAAGCTACAGAAAGCCTTCGGAGATAATTCCTTGAGCCAAAGCAAAACTCTTTAATGGTACAAACACTTCAAGGACGGACGAATGTCTGTCGACAACGATGAGCGTTCTTGACGACCGTCGACAAGCACAGCACCGGAAAACATAGCAAAAGTTCGCGCTGCTATCCTTGCAGATCACAGGCAAACTGTCCACGGTGTTTGTGATATAGTAGGACTGTCACAGGGACCGTTCAACTCATTTTGGCCGACAACTTGAACACGAGACGCATTCCTGCGAGCTTTGTGCCAAGACTGCTGAGCGACGACCAGAAGGCCCATCGCATTTCTGTCTACAGGGAACTCAAACAAGAAGCCAGAGACAACCCCAACGTCATCTAATATCATAACCGGTGATGAAACTTGGGTGTATGGTTATGACCCTGACACTGAGCAGCAGTCGTCGCAGTGGAAGTCGCCAAATTCACCGCGGTCGAAAAAAGCGCGTCAAGTTCGCAGTAATGTCAAGTCCATGTTGATCGTCTTTTTCGACGTCAAAGTCATTGTCCATTAGGAGTTCGTACCCCCTGGCCAAACCGTCAATGGCAAGTGTTACTGTGAGGTTTTGAAGCGCCTGGGGGAGGGCATTCGGCGCAAACGTCCAGACAAGTGGAAGAACAACAGTTGGTTTCTCCACCAAGACAACGCGCCCGCTCACACATCACTTGTTGTTCGACAAATCCTGACTTCCAAAAATATTTTAAGGATTACCCAATCCCCTATTCTCCTGACCTCGCCCCCTGCGACTTCTTCCTATTCCCCAAGATGAAATTACGGCTGAAAGGGCGTCGTTTTGACACGACTGAGGAGATCCACGCAGAATCGCAACAGGGCATCGACACACTCACATTTGAGAACTTCTAGGGAAGCATGAAATCATGGGAAACATGCTGGGATCGCTGTATACATGCCCAGGGGGACTACTTCGAAGGAGACGGTGGAAACTAGGAGTTGCGGTAAGAAACTTTTTTGTATGGTCAAAATCCCCGAATTTTTGGGTAGCACCTCGTATATATCGGGAGAAACAATACACAAAACAATACAAAAACACAGAACATACTAAATAAAAAACAAAACATACAAAACAAGAAACAAAAATAAAACGAGTAATCAAAAAACACAATACATTTAATTAGGACGTAGGCAAGAGCAAAAGATATAAAGCAAATAGCAATGAGGCAATTAGACAACAAGAAGACATACTATACAGTACCCACATTCAAACTACACATGCTAGTACACACATTCCACCACAGAGCTACACTTCATTCACTCCCCATTTTTTCGCTTTCCTCCACTTTTAGACGTTTTATTATCACGCTTCAAATCCCGTAACATCACTTCACATCAGTTCACTTCACTTATAATTACTTTACTAACCCTCTTCTTAAAAATGTGTGATTTACCGGTGAAAGTCGCTAGCGCCCCTGCGGGGAGTTGGTTCCAGAGTTTGATTGTCCTATTTACAAAAGAATAATTCCCGATATCTGTTCTTTGTCTCCTAACCCTAATTTTCCGATCTTGATCATCCCTGCTAAGGTAGTATGGTCTTTGTAACCTGTCCCTTGTAGCCTTCCATACCCGTTCACTGGAGTATGTTTTGAAAAAGGCGCAAATGCGCGCTATCTTGCTACTTTGCGCCAAGGTTTCCCAGACCGAATCGCTCTATGATTTGCAAATTTAGCCGCTTTCTTTTGCACCCGCTCTAACGCTTTTATCTGACCTTCCCTGCATGGATCCTCTCACGCAACCCCGTATTCAAGAATCCGACGCACTGGTGACTTTTAGGCTAAACTTTTCTTGTTACTATTTCCCTTTTTTGAGAATAAGCATTATTAAATGAAGTGCCTTCCAGGCTTTTCGTACTATGTAATTAACTTGATCAGCCTAGCTTTAATCATTGCCTATGATTATTCCTAAATATTTCCAACTGCTCGCTTCCGGAATTCTTCAATTGGCTTTCCTCTGTTAGTGGCCCTTAAGAAGACCATTTTGCAATTGCTCACCTCAGTACTTCCTGTTCCCTTCCCTTCATTTCTTGTACCTTTCTGCCTTCTCCAATTCCGTACTGCTCTCTGTGCCCTTTCAGAGCATACGGCTTTCTCAGACCTACTTCCCATCGTAGGCTTTTGTTGTCACTCCTCCCCTTCATAACCCTTTCTTCACCTGTCCTATGTAACCAGCCATTTTCACAACTTAGTTCATTTCAACCCTGAGTTATGGAGGTACTGTTTCCCCACATCTTTCGTAGTCGCCTACCGAGTACGCGATGTCATAATCGAGAAGACGGCAACATGATTTCTTGTGTGCCTGCAAGTTTTCTGGTCATTCTGCACCACTGTGCCGTACACTATAATAGAAGTGATGAGTGATGATGGACCGTGTTCGGTCTGCGGGCTCCGGTTTGCTCACGTGTGCCTTGGGAGCAGTGAGGCTTGGATTTCGTTGCGAGAGATCGTCAGATGTTTGGTGTGAGTTGTACTGTATTGCATATTCATTACAGAGATACTTACTCCGCTAGCGAAAATTATTGTAATACATTGAGACAATATTACACTATATTAGACTGTATATGTGCTAGTCTATATACAGGGTGTCCCGGGAGTTAAGGTCACTACTTCGGTATTTAATTCCAGAGCTGCTTCTGAGTCAAAAACGTCATATACACATGGGTCCTATTCGCAAAGGTTCAGGACTTATAAGTTTTTGAAGTGCAGTAAATAAATCAGAAAGTAAATAGGAGCATTGTGCATTTATTGAGATATGTTGTTAAATGTACAGTTACAGATTCGCCGTTGAACACTCAAACAAGTTGTTCGAAGTGTCCTCCATCTGCTAGGATACCTTTCCTGACTCGTGTGACCAGAGAACTTGTAACCTTACGAAGCACTACAGCGTTGTTGATGCTTCTTGCAGCGCTTAGAATTCGCTGGAGTAGTTCTTCTCTCGTATTCACCTTGTGTGGGCCTCGACGATGAAACAATGTTACGATTCATACCTTCTAGGGGGTTAGAATTAATCCAACGGCACAATTCCAACCGGCTACACATGTCCGCAGGTTCAAGGTGCTGATTGCGCTGGATATAGTACGGATACATTCATTCTGTGTGTAATGTTCGCCAGACTCTCAGAGTTGAGGTTAGTACTTCGGGGCGTAATTCCAGAGCTAATTCTTTGTCAGAAATGTAATGCTGTATATGCACACATGCTTCCGATTTGCAACGGTCGCTGATTTCGGAATAGTTGAAGTGTAGCGGCTCATTTTACCCGCGATGGAGTCAACAATGTCAGAAACTCCCATTTATGGGATTGTGATAATCCACATGGAACTGTCGAAAGCAATTTCCAGCATCTCTTTGCCGTAAACGTGTCGCGTGGTGTCATTGGTAACTAACACATTGGTCCGTGCATTTTACCGCAACGTCTGACAGGTGATATTTACGCCAAATATTTGCAAACGAACTGCCAGCACTCTTAGAGAACGTTCCTCTACAAACACGACGTCAGATGTGCTAACGGCATGATGGAGCGCCGCCTCATTTCAGTCAGGTCGTCAGGTAGTATCTGAATCATAGATTCTCAAACCGATGGATTGGTCGTGGCGATGCACAGAATTGGCCACCAGGGTCACCGGATCTGAACGCATTATATTACCATGTGTGAGGTTACTTGAAAGCTATGGTGTAAGCACACAAGGTGAACACGAGAGAAGAACTACTTCAGCGAATTCTCAGCGCTGCAAGAGCTTCATAAGGTTACAAGTTCTCTGGTCACACGAGACAGAAAATTATGCAAGCAGATGGAGGACACTTCGAAAAACTTGCTTGAGTTTTGAACGGCGAATCTGTAACTGTATATTTAACAGCATACCTGAAAAATGCACAATGCTTCTCTTTCCTTTCTAATTTATTTACTGTACTTTAAAATCTCATAACTCCTGAACCGTTGCCAGTCGGACCCATGTGTATATGACGTTTTTGACTCAGAAGCAGCTCTGGAATTAAATCCCGAAGTAGTGACCTTACCTCCTGGGACACCCTGTATATGTACATACGTATGTATGTTACCCCTCCTTTATCTACAGTCCATCACAAAATATCCGTCAGCTCAGTTTCTCTTTTTATTTTTAAAAGAACTCCAAAGAGACGTTTATTTTCTTGGCTAGACGTGAAATGGGAACAATATTGTCCGGATTACAGACAGTAGAGAACAATACCATAGAAATCAATTCCTCCGTTCCAATTTCCAGCCCTTTGATTACACGTCACAACCTTTTATGCTTTGTCACCGCACACAGATTCAACCTTCACCACTGGCCACTCCGCCTGCCATAAAAGTACATGACACGCTGTGTTCGTTCGTGAACACCTTTCAGATTAACATTGGTTGTTACTGGGGGCCGTGGGAGCCGTTTAGATCACAGGCGGTAACCACTCGTTCGCATGAAATTATACGAAGAAAACGTAAAAGACGGAGAAATATCCGATGGTGAATGTGCGGATAGATGTACGTACATGTTGTGTAGAATGCAAAATGTGTGTAACCGCTGGAAGCTTGGTGGTAACTATGTACCATCTGCTGTGCCACATAAACTCTTAAATATTCCACATCGTTCATATGTGTATTCTTATGGTTCGTGCTATAAAGACCGATTTATTTTCTTAAACAATATCAGTCGTTTGCACTCTGTAATAAAGATGGTTTGTGTTCTCAGTGATATATGAACTTAATTTTTATGTGTACGTAATTCAGATGCATGTCAGTGTTCGGAGGGTTGGTTTAGCATAAGATGTCTTATCCAACTCCCATAGGAAATGCGCAGCATCTTTGTTGTTGACGGGTGTACCCTGAGAGTCATACCAGTATGTGCACCTTTGAGTACGTCCGTGGTCGATTTAAGATGAACGTATTAGACGACCAATGCAGTATTTGTGTGAAATCACGAGGTTGTATTTCCGTCTGCCATGTCATGGATCGGAATGTATACTGGGGCAAATCCGGCGCATACCAAAAGCGTGTCCTTTTCCGTGTCCGTGTTTGTGTGCGCGCGTGCGCTAAAAAAGCAGACATTATCGTCTGTCTTCTTATACTGTGTCCACTCTGCTGTTCTGTGGAGAACAACTGAATTAAAACAGCATTACGAACCTATACGAAGCACGTTGTGTGAAATTCTTTTGGTACCTTACTCTGGAAAATATTTTTGAAAACCCAAGTTAGGTTTATAAAAAATAAAAGCTTCATTAGCGTTGCGTAGGTTCTCTTACACTTGCTTTTACTTCTGAAGATGTTTAACCTAAACACATGTTACTTACGACATGTCTGAATGGACGAGTTTTTGAAATTTCGTATTTTCACGGATACCAGAATGAATATCGCTATACTTTAGGTCACCGGAGTTTTATGGGAACCTTCTGCATCCTGGAGGGTAGAAAATACGTTTGATACTGTAGGTTCTTCCGAAACTACGGTAACCACTTATAAAACTACGCAGTATCGTAACACAGAAGACAAGATTCTTAAGACGTACATTTAATAAAGTCCCATCCCATAATATTTACTGCATTTATCGTAGGCTATAACATACATACAGCCGAAGCATCAACTTATATATATATATATATATATTTATGTATATATATATTTATATATATGTATAAGTGAAGCATATTAACATTTTAGGCAATAATGGATTAATGGATAGGCCTGGTTAAATTGTTTCATTTAATTTATTGTTTATTTCACAACGTTTTCGACCCGCAGATTATGTAACTGGACTCATGGGGTGGGAGAAAATGGAAAGAAGAAGTCACGGCGAAACTTGAGGTACTGTCTCGACATTTAATTCATGGAACTCAACCGAACTTTGAACGCCGTCAGAATAATAAGATATTTGATACAAGACTCTTTTAACACGCAAAAGATGTTGATTACTGTGTAGCCTTAGCAGGTATTGTTCGTCGTCATCCAACAAAATGCTTAATGCACTATTCTCACTCGGATAGTAAGTGTTCATTTCGGGATTCGAACTGGCTCTTCCCCGATTACAAATCAGAAGCCTGAGATAGATTTCGTGGTAGAGCTACATAAGGTAAGAAAGAAATAAACATACACAAACAAACAGTAAGGCAAAGATTGTGTGATTTAGTTAAACCTCCATGCAAAATCCACTTTAACGACGTCCGTCGTAGGTGATTAAGAAGTGTGAAGGCAAAAGGTCATCCCATGACATGCCTAAGTAGGCACAGAGGGGAGCTCCAACCCATTCGCAACATCGGCACTGGAAGAGGGTGGGTGGTCAGCACCACGCCCCGGTTGTTATACCCCCGGGAAAGATCAAGTACTCCTTGTACAGGTGATTGGATGGGAATCGGGCCAGGTTTCGACGGGCATAGAAATCTCGTCCCCATCGGGATTCGATCCCTCCAACCCATAGCGAGTCGCTATACCAACTACGCTATCCTGGCCGCATATAAAGTGTAACTCACCTGAAATCTAAGGGAAGACTTAGTTCCTCCGAGTAGAGTTTTATCTGACACAGTCTAATAAGAAAGTACGAGACGTTTCGGGCTAACAGATTTATTAATTTCAAGGTATATTAACTTGGCTGTGCGTACTGAACAAACTGTTTACTGCCTAGAACCTTGGTCAAAACTACTATGTCTGCATGCGATAGTGCAAATTTTGAGGTTCTCACGGCGGTTTGCTGAAGATTACAGTTCTATGGGATGTGGCGCCATATTCGTTGGTATATATATCTACCAACGTTTCGGAGGAACTGGCTGCTTCCATCTGCAGGGTATTCAAAGAGACTAGCTCCTACGGGACTGCAGTTACCGTATTTCCGCCTCATTAGACCCAATATTACCCTGAAAATGGCCCAAAAATCAGCCTGCTTCTTAGCACGGAGGGTCACATTATAGAGAGGAGCTACTAGCCCTTGCTAATTAAATTATATGGTGCGTCATATCACGTGTAGCTAAAGGCCAAAAATACGTTGTATAACTAGTCCACATGACCTTAGGCTAACCAGAGAGTCCAATAAGTTGGACTGCACTGAAAATGGAGGCAACAAACTCCTCCGAAACAGTGGTACCTATGTGTTAGTTTAAAGGAGTGCTACCTGAGCTCCAGAGGACTGAAGTAGTTGGACTGCCATAAGATGAAAACAACAAGCACCAACATTGCACAAACATTGATATCTCGTATGCACTAGTTTACAAGGCGTCGTTAACAGAATCCTGGAATTTTCCATACGCCATTACACATTTTTGGGTGTTGATTTGTGTTCAAGATATAAATTACATTTTTAAAAATATCAAATAGGGCTCGATACTGCATTGATTCTGCCGTTTCCACCTATATAATATAAACACGACCTAAATTCAGTATCAGCTCGAACCATAAATCTGTATTGCAACAAACTGCTGGCTGCTTCAATAAAATCACTTGTGTATTCGCTAACCACATGTTTGTACTATGCATCGTCCTGATGGCCAGTCACTAGTTGCGCTGTGCAGCGAATCACTAAATCAATTACCACGTGAAGCTAGTAATTCATTTCACTATGTGATGGATCAGTGTCTGCCATTTACTGCTTAAACGCTACAGAAAGGGACAAGAGAATTACAGTATACTTGCTGTGATACTGTGAATATAATATTGTAATTACGAGGGAATGCTGATAAGTCATTAGCCCGACCAGGAAGGAAACAAGCTACAGCGACCAAACTCGGCATTTATTCAACATACTCCCCACGAAGCTCAGTACATTTCTTAGCCCGTTGCTCTAACTTCTGCAAGCCACTCAAAAAAAAATTCAGAAGGTTGTCTGTCCAAGCAGGTCGCCGCGGCAGCAATGACCTCCGCGTCGGACGAAAAATGGCGACCTTTCAATTGTTTTTTCAGTCCAGGTAATCCGACTGTGCCAGATCCGGAGAATATGGTGGGTGATCAAGACATTGGAAGCTCAGGTAGGCCAGTTTTTTCTGGTTTGCAAGTGCCCGGTGAGCCGGGGCATTGTCGTGCAAGAACAAGACCTGCTTGGTGACCTTCCCGCGGCGTTTTTCCTTCAAAATGTCATTCAATTGCACCAGCAGAGATGGGTAATACTCGGCGTTGATAGTTTCGCCCTTTGGAAGATAATCAATGAGGAGGATGTCGTCTTGATCCCAAGAAATCGAGGCGAGAACTTTTCCAGCGGATTTTTGCGTTCGGAATTTTTTGGGGTGCGTTGAGCCTCTTTGCTGCCGCTCCACTGATTGTTGCTTTGTCTCCGGGTCATAGTGATATAACCATGTTTCGTCCATGGTCACCATTCGCGACAGGAAATCATTTGGATCGCGCCGAAAAAATTCCAAAAGTTGCTCAGACGACTCGCACCGTTGTCGTTTTTGATCCGCGTTCGGACATTTCGGGACTGACATCGCGGAGAACTTCCGCATGTCCAAATCATCATGAATGATGGACCCAACCCGCTCGCGTGAGATGCCCAGTTGCTCAGCTATTTGATTTAGC
>Ga0123354_10009236_pt1 | contig 15076 bp, 9 predicted proteins | sample TergutLab28metaG_2_FD_97872 | JGI IMG/M metagenome (GOLD analysis project Ga0123354, IMG submission 97872) | Labiotermes labralis P4 segment gut microbial communities from Petit-Saut dam, French Guiana - Lab288 P4 | ecosystem: Host-associated > Arthropoda: Insects > Digestive system > Gut ...
AAGTTGGGGTCAATCTTCTTGGGCCCCCCTTTTTTCCTGTCCCCTCTCACCCCGTTTTTCAGGACTCCCCCCCCCCCCCGTTTCTTGTCCAATTAAAGTAAGAGAACGATACTCATTATTATGTGTCATTAGTTTTACTTCTAAGTTTTAGATCGCAGATAACAGGACAACAGATTCAGAATTGAATTGTATAAGACACTAATCGCCTGTGAGTTTCGACTGGAAAGCATCGTTAGTTTGTCACTGTTGGTGCCAACACATAACTTTTCCATTATTCTGACGAGATTTACCAGCGCTCGTTCATATTATGATTTTGTCCTGACCACAGGCAAACATATTTAATCTTCAAACGTGCAAGTCAGCCGACCCCGAAGGCCGCGCGGCCAAAGGCGCAGACTGCGGCCTCTCACTTCCTGACATTGAGTTCGAATCCCACCGAGGGCAAGGATGTTTGTCTCGTGTTGTTGTGCAGGTAGAGGCCTCTGAGAAGGGCCGATCCTTCGTCCACGAAAGTCCTACGGAGTGTGTACTCTTGCGTGTGACCAAACGTTTCAGTCAAGTCTCTACACCTCAGTGGCGTAAGTGGAAGAAGTAGGTAGGTTTCACGCTTTTTATAGGCCACGAAGGCCCTTAGGATGAGTAGAGGTATAGCTCTACTCTTTTCTAGGACTTCAGCACTAGATGGGGGTAGGGGGTCAGCCCCACGCCCCGGCCGCTTCTACCCCCGGGAAAGACCCGGTACCCATTGTACAGGAGGCTGGGTGGGCCCCAGGACCGGTGCGGAAAATCTCGCCCCCCCCCCCCTCGGTATTCGATCCCCAGACCGTCCAGCCCGTAGCCAGTCGCTATACCGACTGAGCTACCTGGCCCACAGGTGGAAGAAGTTGGACTAAATAAATAGAAATTCTAATCCTTGTTTTCAGTCGTTATGCATGTTAGCAGAGTTGGCAGCGGGTAGTAGCGATAGGAGCAGAAAATTGCAACTTTAATGTCAAGATTGAAGACCCTTGAAGATGGGACCGTTAGGCTATCCCACAACGTCGGCAAGGAATTACACTGCTACTCGCTGCTTAATAGCCCAGCCTGAAATCACGTCTACTACACACGATTTCCTATACCGTTTCATTCAACACGCACTACCTTTAGTCTAGAAGTAGCGCCTTCGAAAATTTGTACCTTCAACTTATTTAATAGCACTTCTAATATATATATATATTTGAGCATATTTTTATGCAAATTGAGATCTCAGTCACCAAACGCAAATATACGTAGATTAAATTCAATTCACATTCTTGTACAATTCAGTAGTCTGAAGATGACCTCATGTCGGTGGAAACATGTGGCTTAATATTAATAAAATATTTACCAAGTAAATAACCAAAGTTGTGTAGACGGTAATACCAGTACTTCCAGAATACAGAAGCTATGACCGACAGCGGAAGGTACGTTTGAAACAGTATGGCGGTGTCAGCACCTTCCGAAGAAAGTTCACAGTGCACCTCTAGACAGCACCATCGCTTTTTTACGTTTTCAGCCTTTCAGGGTTACAAACCCAGTATAAACGTACCTGCCTTATCGAAAATTTTCAAGTTACTGATGTTAGGTATTTCTGAAAACACATTCTACGTATGAACGTGCGCACACACTCTTTCGTCACTAGATCTGCACTCCAAATTCGTTGCGACAACCGGAACTTCCCTTACTATTTCAGAGGGATAGCCGTTGGGAGACGAGGATAAGTGAGGTGTCATAACGAGGCACACGTATGGACACACGACTACTTCTTACTTTGCCAAGCACAGTTTAACGGTCATAAACAATTTCGAAAGCAGGCACCGATGAAGAAGTGCTAAAAAGGCGCGTTTCATGTAGGAATTACGTCTGCTGTTGTCTAGGTACAATGTACTGCAAAGTGATACAGTTTCGATATCAGCTACATGACTGACGGTGAACACAATATTAATTACATATTTACGTCTAAAAATGTACATGGGTCTTACAGTAACGTGGGCCGTGAACTGATGTGCCAAACCGACATGCAGAAATTCTAACAGATGTTCCACATTCGAACATTCACCATTCAAACGAAATGTTAACTGTTGTGTCCATACCTATCGAATAACGGCTCAAAAGTTTCAAGTCCTTGCAAGTTCCATCACCTTAACTGTTACTGCAACGGCCATGCATACTATTTACTCGAATACATTTCTTCAGAGCTTATGTGTTATACATAAACAATAACAGCTGACCTCAACTTGTATACTTAAAAAACTTAACTGCATGTTTTGCCTTTCCATATAAGTCATCATCAGGCTGTAAAGTAATTTAATATACAACATGTGTACAATAAAGGTCAATTGTTTAATTGTTTTGAATCTTTAAATTGTTGTATAGTCTAATGATGCTGTATACAAAAAGCCAAAACATGTAGCTGAGGTTTTTCAATACACAAGTTGTGCTTAACTCTGTCACCATTTACAAAACTTACCATGGTGTTGGAAGTCACCAAAAATTTGTACACACTTCCCTGTATGTGATTAGACCACTATAAAATGCTGTCTTAGAATAAACTGCCACTTCATCAACAGGAAGATGGGTTGTTTGGCCAACCCATCACAACCTTCACTACTTCTCCAGCTTCTTGTGTTACATTGTTCTTTTTTAAGTTAGTCCAGTCGCATGAAACCTTTAGTCCGAACGGGCATACATTTGGCAGCTATGTAGGATGAGGGAGAAGAAATTCAAGGTGCAGCCTTCTGTGAGTAAAGTCGTGGCCAGCATCTCCTGGGACAGTGTAGAAATGTTAGTGGAATTCTTGAACAGAAGTGCCACAATTCATTCAAAGCAGTACATGCAGCATACAACAAATTTGAAGGTTTCTGCCAAACTGGAAGATAAATGAAGCCCTCATCCCCCCACCTTAGACCCTCTGACATACATCTCTATGGCTCCTTGAAGATGCACTCCGAGGACTTGTCTGGCGGACAAGGAGGAGCTGAAATAGAGCACGCACGAAGAGCTCTGACCCTTCAGCAAAGTTTTATGCAAGCAGCATATAGCATTTCAAGCAAAGGTGGAAAAATGTAGGAGGGGAAAAATCTCAACCCATAATATATGAAATTTAATTATCATTCTTTCTCATAAAAAATTGGAGGCATAACCTTCATACTGATGCTGATATGTTTTTATATATGCATATTTATACATATTTTCTTATCAGCACACTCTTCATAAGCTTGGTTTCTGGCACATTACCTACCATTTTGATTATAATTCTGCACTGCGTTTGAGCTATTTTTATCATATACTATCTACAAATTTATACTTATTCATAATTCAGCTTATGTGCTGAATAGGTAATTAATCACAGACTTGATTTATAAATGTTTAATTACTAAACAGTGAAAACTTATTTATTTTTAACCATCATCATATCTTCAATGGAATTCTTCTGTGGACATCTCCAGCAACACTTCAATGTGCTGAAAGGATTTCAATTTTATGCAATATATAAGAGAAATTAGCTCACTGGCCCCCACCATTGTGTGTTCTACTATGCATTCCAACTGGTGCCTGATCAGACCACAAATCTTCCTCTAAATTTTTCCCTTAAGAGGTCACTTTATTTCATTAAACAACTATTTTCCTTGCATTCCACACTAACATACTAAAATGACAGCTGCTATGTACACAACTGAAATGTTAAACAATTTTCATTTCTAACAAAATAATTATTCAGATGTCTAAATGAAGTCAAATTTGAACTGTCACAGTCAATATGTGTCAATATAGGTTACAGGAGGGAGAACTGGTGATTCAATTCTCTCTTCAGTAATGGATCCACAATGGTGGCAGAACCTGCCCACCCTCCTATCTTAGTTCTTCTCTCAGAGGTACGTTGGCTGGGCTGCGAAGTGAACTATACAACTTCTGTAGTGCCTACATCAAGAGTTCGCATTCATGTCATGACACTTGTTTAAGTAATGCATCCCCATAGCATGGTACTTTAACACACACATTATCACCTGGCCTTTCCTTCCTGCCACACTCATTTCATTAGTAATCATCCCAGTACAACAAATGGAAGTTTCAAAAGAGAGCCAAAACTTTGAGTTATTTCTAATAATTCTATATAAGATGCACCAACAGGCAAAGAACATTCTTCACATAGATTTTTAATCATACGCCTCTTATAAATCCATCAATGCACAGCTATTTATTACTGATCCACTGCTTTTAACATGGAACCATGAGTACTGTAGAGTAGGTGATCACTCTTCATCACTCTGTGGCAACTGACCTCCTCTGTCCTACAAGACACAGTTCCACATTAATGCAGAACCGAATACTGCAGAAAGGACAGTGACAATTGTCACTATGCAGCAATGCAGCTATAAGTATGTTTCGCTTTAAGCTGAACACTGTGTACCATTAAAGACGCTGTTTCATATGAAGGCAGTTATGATAAGATTAACTGCAACATGTTTCAGTTGTATTGGTGTTCATTATTGCTAACAATTAAAAACATTAAAAATATATCATTATAAATGGCAAACATAAAATGACTTAAAATTTATTCCACCTAATAACAATGCAAGTAAGACTGGGTTAAACAGATGTGTACAATACAAAACTATTAAACTTTGTATGGCCTTTTAAATGTCATATTCCTGCTGCAGTCATAGAACTATTCAATTTAAACACCCAATGCAGGACAATCTTTCCCCGCTCAGACAAAAAGGCTGTACATTTAATGGAACAGTACTGTCCCATTTGTCCATTAAAGGTTAAAAACTATGTAAGCAATACAGTTGGCTGTCAACATACTAATCTTGTCACAAATGACATAACAACTGCATAGTTAACAGTACAAGTAATTATGGCACATGTCAATGTAGGACAGGGGCTCTCAAGATGTCTATTCTCGATTAATTTTTGTAGGATAAAACGTTTAAGAACAAAACCTACATAATTTCAAAAGTGTATATTTACTATACAGTCCTCACTTACAGAAACAGTTTTGATTTATGATGTTAACAAATATGGAAAAGAAAATTATTTTTACTACTGTCAGAAATAAGCTGCAAACTCACACCATTCAGTCTTCACATTATGTCAGAACACACAGTATGCTGATGTAATGCTACGCAGTCAACAGACGATTGGAATGGCAGTGAAATAAATGTGACTATTTTACATTTCCCAAACTTAACATAACAAAGCTTACACTCCACATATAATATGTGTAAGAACAGAAATCATTTACTGCATTAATATTTAAAATTTTTGGTACACATTAAAAGCATATTTATCTTACTAACAGCAAATCATATTACCTCCATCAACTTCAAACACCCGGTACAAAAATAACACTTATATCAACAAGATAACATAGTAATTTTGGACCAAAAAACTACCTCAGGTAATTATAATCAGTCACTCATCCACAAGCTGTCAGTTGACCTTTGTCGTCTAGCATTGTCAAAGAAAATTCCATTTCTCATACTTCAGATCTTTCACTTTCACAACTGGATACAAACTTGTAAATTTTTCCATAGTCGCCAAACTCACGTTCATGTTTACACCCAGGTCGTTCTGTAATTTTACACAGGCTGTGATACGGTGTGTATCAACAGGAGCTGGGCACGTCCCATAATATGAAAACTCGGAACAGTTAATGGGTGACTCAGATCGACTACTAGGGGCACTTGTATCCCCTTGTTCCACATCATATGATTCCAAAAATACCTTCCTGGCAGCCTGCGAAGGCAGGGGAGTAGTCGACTTACGCGCCACCGAATGAAATTTTCCCATACGAGGAGACAATGTTGTGGATTTACGGGCAACACAAAGCCTTTTGGAAGGTGATGAAATGTCATATGCTTCAGTATCAAACTTCATTCCACTGCCCCCACTAACATAAAATCCACTATCTGATCTCAGTTTCTCTAACTGTTTTTCTGCATCTTCAACTTGGATTACCTCACAGTCTTCTTTCGCATGTGCTACAAGGACATGATTATGGTTTTTACTGGATGAGTCAGATGTTTTATAGTCAGTCTTGCAAGGTTTCACATGATGCTGTAAATGTTCAGACATGCTTTGGCTACTGTCAGACATAAAATTGCAACTTGGGCAACTGTATGTCTTACTGATATTAGAAGATGAAGCTGGAGTGCTGCTCTTCTCAACACTATACCTAAGCTGCAGATGTGAATGACACATAGCATGATGAACTTGGATTGTATTCTCAGAATCACATGTCTCTTCACACCACAAGCACATGTACTTCGCTATGACTACAGAAGGACCTTGCAAGGCTAAATTAACTGACTTGTTTGCAGCAAGTAAATCATTGTTTTTCACATCTGGTGCAGTACTTGCCTTCGAGGACCTAACAAGATACCGCAAATCCATTCCTGCGTGGTCCATCTCAAAATGTTTCTTCAGTGTGTTCACTGTGAATGCTATATAGTGACACTCTGCACACTCATAATGTGTGAATCTTGCCTCACTCACTCGGAATGGTCGGTCTGAATGTACGGTCTTTTGATGCGCCTCCAACACAGATAATGTGCCTCGCACTCTGCAGTATGAACACTGGAAAGCTGGCCTCCTGCCTGCAGCCACATTCTTACCCTTCAGGAACTGTTTCATGTTTACCTCTTTGTACTTGAATGGCAGACCAACCCGTATCACCCCATTGGGGCCCATCAGTTTATTCTTGTGCTTTTCTTGCCAGTGCTGGTGAATACTTACTACTGATGTTCCCCGCTGAGGGCAGTAAAAGCAGCAAAAAAGATTTGGAACTGCAATGGTGTTCTGTTGTTCATCCTCAGCCTGTGGTTGTACTGTGGAAACAACATCAATATCTTGGGACTCATCACACTGCATTACTTTATCACGTTCTATTTCAGTAACAGATGTGTCACTAATGGACCCTGAACTGTCAGGTTTAGAACGTTTATTGCGCTGCAATGGACGGATATCTGGCTGACTTGGCATCGGTTTTTCTATAACACGTAACTTTTTCAGTGGATGAATCTTAGCTGAATGCTTCTTGATTTCATATTCCCTGACACCTTCAAAATCACAGTAACCACACTTGAAAGGTTTCTGCACCCAATGGCGCATCACATGGTATTTTAAGTCACTTGCACTACGACAATAATAATCGCAATACATACATTTATTAACATTTTGGTCAGCAAGTGACAGCGATGTCACACTTCCTTCTGATTCATCTGCTGGACTGCAACTTCTCTGTCGCTTCTTAAGGGGACTACCTGTTGGTGAAGAGGTGACTGAACAAGATGGAGTCACACTAGAAGAGCTGGAATATTTAGATTCTGAACCCTGTCCCAAACCATATTCTCGCTGCCAGAATTCATCATCCAGCTTCACACAAGAACCTTTTGTATGTGGCAAAGATCTTGGAGGTAGGTCAGGATGCTCAACCTTGCTGTGGTTAAGCACACTTTCCTCTGAGTTTGCAACATATCCACAGTGTCCACATGTCCAACTGCAATAAAATGAGTCAATCAGTAAATAAAATGCAACAACATTATTCATATATGTAGTACCTGCAATATACGATTACTCATACCTTAAACCAATTCTATGCAGATATTGTTGTACACAACACTTTTCATATCCTCATAAAAATGTTGTTACACAATTCCCAAATGACTCACAACATGAGTATGGGACTTCTACAACTCCTAACACCCCATTAAAGGAAAAAGTTAAATAAGTCAGCCTCGCAGAGTACATAAATTCCCACACTCCTATTTCATAGAGTACCCAGCTGTACAAATTTTGTTCTGTTAAGGTTATATTTAGGCAATGGAAATTTATAATCCATTACCGACATGCAACATAATGCAAGACAAAGCACAGACTGTCATGTGACTGAACCCTAGATAAACATTTTAATGTTTGCAAATATGCATGTGCTACAATATATCCTTATTGCACCTTATTACTAGGCATGTCCACAAGCCATGTCCAAACCTCATCAACACAGCTTATCAAAAAACAGCTTCATGGGAAATACAGCTGAAATTACACTATGTGCCAAATCCCTGATTTGTTTCCCAATGATGATGGTGGTGGTGGTGATCATGATCATGATCATCATCATCATCATCATCATCAACATCAACAATAAGAAATACATCGCATGTGGAATGTAAAAACAAAGGTGATACCAGTAATAATATGGGCTACTGGGACTATTTCAAAGTCATTCAGAAAATACGTGAGCAACATCCCAGGAAAACATGAAGTCAAGGAACTCCAGAAAACAGTCACATTGGGCACTGCACACATACTTCGGAAAGTACTAATGTAAAAATACAATAGATTCAACACTGAACCTAAAGATATAAGCACCATGAACAGTAACAACACAATAGGGACATAGTTTGTCTCAGGAATATAAGTATAAATACCCTGCAAAAAGGAGATGATGATGATGATAACATCCTGGTGATATTGTCCTCTTTTTCTCCCCCCAACAAACCAGTACTCAAGAACAGATTTTCTTTTGTTAAATTTGTATGATGTAACTTCAAAGTATCACATTTCACAAGCTTATAGTTCATAACTTATAAGCATTACATCACTCAGAAGACTCCAAGTTTGCTCAGCAGTGGAGATACTCCACATGCTGTTCTAAGTTATGACACCATATACTATGACAGGTGGTAAATGAAGGCTTCACAGGCAATGTTAATCACCACCTGCCAAGATCACATGGTGTTATAACTTCACATTTTCCATACTTTTTTGAGCACCCAACATATTTTCTAAAACAAATATGACCATTACATGTGATATGGTTGGTAACACTAGTCCTTCCAAACATAAATGTAACTTTTTTAACTTTCTCATTCTTATGCTTATCTATGCACTGATACACACCTTGTCAGCAACACATCTGTGACATGCTGTACACGTTTTGCTGACCACAAGTACTGAACACATGTGTTTATGACCCCTCAGAGTTAATGTAAAATTTAAAATAATTAAAGCCAGAAAACATGCTGCTAAAAGAAAATACTCCAATGTTAATTTATGAATGTTGTACAACAGAGTCAAGAAACATGAGATCTGATGCTGGAAAGCAGTGGCAGTCATTACTTCACATTACACTTTGTTGTTGTTTCTTAAAACACAGGATGTGTTGCTTATTCAAGGGTACAGGATATTTTAGAAAACACAGTTACCTTGTACTTTTCACCAAATACTATTACAGTAAACAAATCAAGAAGCAAAACTGGGAACAACATATGGCACTGGTCACAGCCTAATTTAAGGTATTTGCTTGACAATACAGAGGGAAAAGCAACAGGGAGCCTCAGTCAGGATAGTTCAGTCCTGGCTAAGATTCAAACCATGCTTCTCCTGAACGCAAATTAGAAGCAATGCAACTTCAGTTAAATTGCTTGGTACCCAACACAGGACAGAAATGAGAGAATGTTTGGTATATAAACTATGATAGAAATAAGAGATTAACATAAAAACTAGTTGGAGAACAATACATGAAAAGTATCCAGTTATTTTATGGAGGGTACAATCAATCTGTGTGTGGAAAGAACTTACATTGAGAGTTTCAAGTGATTATGACGAATGTGAACCTTCAGACCACGGATCTGGGCAAATTTCATGTTGCAATGCTTGCATGGATAAGTCAGCACCTTCTTCACCTCATCTGGGGCTGCAAAAAAAGACAAATACATTTAAGTGTCTTGCCAGACAGAAGTATATTCATGCCTTTTCACATAGTGAGGATACTGATGGTTTGGTTGACATCAGCATACACAGATTCATTATCTTAACAAAATTAACAGAACTGGGCCCAAAATTCATGGTTGGTTACTTCTTCCATATGCCCAACAAATGCGCTTATAAGGCACCTTTACATTTTTTGTATGATTTGAAGTAGAATCACTGACAAATAAAAACCACAGATTGCGTATGTGTATTCCAAATGGGAATACACACTAATCGTAATTTGAAACACTTTCTTTGTAACACTGCAAATCATGATAACCTAGTTACGATATTAACTGGCTACAGGGTGAATGATGGAGATGTCAGGTCTCAGTGTCCGAAGGAGAAAGAGATTTTAAACCTACTGACAGCATCCAGACAGGCTCTGGTTCCATCAAGTTTCACACATGACGGGCCTCAACGGCCTGTGGTGAAAGGAATTATAAATCATCCAATACACACTACAGTTTTGCTTGATTTGTAATGCCTCACTGCCTCTCATCTCCTCATTTGCAGTTTTTAATTTGCATTTCCAGGTGCTGTCGGGTGTCAGGTGTCTTTAGGTTGTGTTGCTTGGGTGGCAGACAACACAGCTGGTCAGGTGCACCAGTCAATGGCATTTGCCACAGTTTCAGCCTGAAATTCATGTCCAGACAAGGCAGAGAAAGGAGATGCACTGTTACATTGAAAAACGAATCCCCGAAATTCCAATTTTTCAATCCACCAAATTCCAGTTTTTCAGCTTTTTTGTCTTACAGAATCCTTTGAACTGACCCATATGGAACTCACACCACATTAAAAACTTCATGGATAGTGATTCTTCTATTTTTGTGAAGAACTTCCTCCACTCAATCCACATATTCATCTATTTTGCTTGATGTGGGCATTCTGAGTGTTCAAAATCTTCAAAAGACATCACACCACTTCCAAACTTGGAAAATCACTCATAAAATTGTTTTCCCCCCCCCCCCTTTTCTGTTCTCTAAGAGCTACTTCCAACATTCCAAGTGTTTCTGTAGTGCACACGCATGTGCACAAACACACACACACACACACACATTCCATGGCTCTATCACTGTGTCACATAGTATGATGTGGAACAAGTCATAAACACACAAATATACACAATTTTTACAGTGTAAAATACTACAAACACTTTGCAAAACAGTATTATAGCTTATATTAACATATAAACAAATTAGTTACAGAGGAAAATGAGTGTGTATTTAAGTACTTTTCTTAAGGGTGCTTTAAATTTCGCCTTGTCATTCTTCAGATTGTCAAACTATGTGGTAAACTGTTGCAACTGTTGATGCCAGCACAAAATGTACATTTTTGAGAGCAAGACAGGTTGGCATTTGGTCTATGACAATGGTGCTTATTCCTTGTATTATTAATACTGTGTACAAATGAATTTGTTTGAAAAATTTTACTGTTTACTGGTAATGAAATTCATTAAGTAAAGTATAAACATCAGAGGATCAATTAACCAGATGTCAATCATCCAAATGTCAACTATCCAAACCACCACCATAAAAAAAAGTTACCATGTATTTTCACATTACTGGTTACTATTCTGAAATATCACTAAGCCGGTTAAAGCATTATGCAAGTGCATAACTGAATGTCAGCTTTAGCTACTGTCTGGACTCACAATACTCTCCCGTGACCTTCATGGGTGGTTGTTCATTGTTGCCATAAAATTGTGCTTTGTTTTTCTTATTTTTATATAACTGTATGTATTTATTGTTGAAGCTATGTAAAACAATTAGGTTAGTTTAAAATAAATTCCATATGCATCATTATTTCAATATTTGCTGGTTACCATTCGCAAACCATTTCCTAAATCAATTACAGTATCTGATGATAACATTCTTATGCACATTTATCCGAACAATCTGATTAACCAAACTTCCTTGGCCCCAATAGTTCAGATAATCAATGCTCTACCATACTGACATGGAACAGGCAGAATCTCTAATTGTTCAAATAAACTTCTACAGAAAGATCTGGGTTGTGCACCAGCCATAATTCTGACAATTTGCTTTTGTAATGTGAAAAACTTCCCACTGTTGGAAGAGTAACCCCCCCCCAAAAAAAGTCCATAATGTGTAACAGAATGAAAGTATGCACAGTAAATTGATTTGAGAGTGTTCATGTTACTGATATTGACCATCAACCTAATGGCATAACATGCTCCATTTAACTTAGGAATCATTTGTTCAATAGTGTTCTTCCAATTTCGGTGGTTATCAATTTACTGTCCTTCTATACTCTTTTCTTTATAATCAATACGTAATGTAGAATGGGAAGACTTTCATAATACTTCTCTTATCTACATTTAGGGCTAACTTCCTAATAGGAAACCATTTAATCATAGGAGAGGGAACTAAATTTGAAACTTAACAGAAATGTTTGAAATTTCTGCTTGCAATTGTGACACTAGTGTCATCAGCATGTAATACTGGTTCTGATAAAGAATTTAGTCTCAGGGGAAGATAATCTATACACTTTATGAACAATAGAGGCCCTAGAATTTATCCTCAGGGAAACTCCATGTTTCTATGTACACTGGGAAGAGAACAAATTTTTAGTTCCCCATTGTAAGGCAACATCTGATGCAGACACACCCTACTCTTTCAGGTCTGCTATTTTTTAGGCACACCAATATCACAAATTGAGCAACACACACTTGTACTTAACAAGACATCACTCAACAATCACACATGTACAGCAGGAAAGGTCTTAGCACAATACTTCACATACACCTTCTGGTATAAGGTTCTGCTAGCAACAACAATGCGACCTTGCAGTGTGTCTGGTAACTACATGATCACACCACATATGTGAAATTACATGCCATGCATAGAGTACTAGATAATACAAACCTTTCATCTTTGTGTACGGAGAACCATCATATGTTTTACCGTCCAATGGACTGGCTGATGCCAGATCTCGCACACCAGGCACTTTCTTTTTAGAAGTACCAATGTCAATGTCATCACATGAGCTGCCAAGGACATCTTCCTTTTCTAGCATGGAAACCTTCCCACCCGAACCTATAGAAAAGGGAGAAACCCAACATTATTACTCAATTTATATTAGTGTACAATAACAAAGACGCAAGTTTCCTCAAGTAAAGTGCAATCCCTAGAATCTGGAGAGTAAACACAGGATAATACATTACCTCTGATCATTTGTTGATTTTTCTGTTGCACTGGTCAGCAATACACACAATAAAATTCATGGCATGTCCAGTCATGCATGCATGCATAAATAAATAAATAAAAATAAACAAAAACAAAAAACCAGAATATGTGTAATGTTAGACACAAAGTAAATAGAAATATAAATACACCCAGCCCTTCTTTTATGCCCTGGTTGTGTTGCTGAAAAATGGGGTGAAAATCAGAAAGATGCAAAATTAAAAATGTTATTCCCATCAGAAATAAGGAGTTAGCACAAGAGTATGCAGCCAGCCAAAGGGTGTTAAATGAAAATAAGAGGGTGCAAATTAAAGTAGTGTAAATTGTCAAGGGGTGTTAAAGCAAAAGGGCATAAAACAAACAGGTGTAAAACAAGGGCTGGCTGTAAATAAACAATAAAAATCAAAGGCTGAACTTCAGCCTTGAATGCAAGTGTTTGATTTTGTACAGTTATTGAATGTGCAATTCTGTACTTCCCACTTAGCATTTTTTCACCATACACTGCTAAATTCTTTTACCCCAACCCAATTATTTCAGTGCAAAAATCTCTTCAAATCACATTTACTACATATTCCCTCACTGCACGACAGTTCACGTCTGTGAACCTCGGACTTGCCTGGAACAACATGCCCAGCTTTGCTGCCTCTACCAGACAGTCCACTGGGGCCTGGATGTGATAGATTTGTAAGACCACCTCCTGATGCTTTACTAGAAGAACTTGCAGCTTCTCCTGAAGTAGCATGTTGTTCGGCCTTCATCACTGCAAGCTGAGTACTTATCACTTTATCAACCTGAAATATAAGAGCATTAGAGACACAAAGAATGGATTACTCTTGCAATATAATGAATTATCTTCATTTTGTTTCGGAGTGAAGTCCAGAGATGGAATTATTTAACAATTACTGTCATCTGCAGAGAAATGAGACATCACACGAACAGGTAGACCTTATTTTATTTAACCTATTTAACACTACCCCTAAATTTACCTAAAATGTCCATGAAAAAAAAGCATGAGACAACTTAGGCCCAATCTAAATTCAAACCACATACTCCTGAACTAATCTGTCCTTTGACAGCAACACGACTCATAACAATATATATATATATATATATATATATATTAAAAAAGCTAGTAATTAATTAACTTAGTTAGATACAAAAATATGCACATGCAAACAGAACATATGTAAGTTGATCTCCACAACATAAATAAGAAATGCACAATACAATCCAGTGGCATCAAACATACCCATTCCTCAATTTCTTCATTTGGCGTCAGAGGGGCAATAGCTTCTGGTTTTCTGTCCTTCTCATGGACCTTGGCAGAGTGTTTCTGCAGTGTACTTTTGTTACAAGACATCAGACTACAGTGTGTGCACACCCACCTACAAAATGAAAGAAATGTTACTTCCCCAGACCAGGAACAAACAAATCCGGTCACCAGGTCACCCAACAACTAAGTTTCCTACACTGATGCCTATTACTTGTGGGTACTGAGTGTGGAACTTGCATCATGTCACCCGTGTGTGCCACATATTTTGAGGCAGCTCCTAAATTGTTTGGGAAATTTGTACACTCCTACCCCAGACAAACACAACAGAAATATTACAAAAATGGCAACAATCCAAAATAATTTTACCACAGACATGATCTGTCTTAGGAACATAAACAGTCACTGTACAAGGCATGTTTAACAAACCCCATCAGCCAAGCCAGTTTGAAAATTTCACCCCATTTGGACCCCATGATCAACATGGTTAGCAAGTATTAAGATACGCTAACAGGACCTGGAAGGTTTCTTAATCTTTTTCTTCCTACTCTCTTGGTGATTCCAGTCTTATAAAACAGACAGCCTAGCAAAGGGGTCCACAAACTTTCCAAAATCTAGGAGCAGTCTCCAAATTCTACATTCCAGAACTGCATAATGAGGACCCACACTTCAGGAGTGACATGTGAACCTTACAGTTCTCTGGTGCTTTCAGCTCAGTGCTTGTGAACACAGTTCTGCGTGTAGGGGGGGGGGGGGGGGGGGGAAAAAAGAGTCCACAAAATTTCGGGCCCCCCCACCAAAAATTAGTACACCCAAATTTTGT
>Ga0123354_10009237_pt1 | contig 15076 bp, 11 predicted proteins | sample TergutLab28metaG_2_FD_97872 | JGI IMG/M metagenome (GOLD analysis project Ga0123354, IMG submission 97872) | Labiotermes labralis P4 segment gut microbial communities from Petit-Saut dam, French Guiana - Lab288 P4 | ecosystem: Host-associated > Arthropoda: Insects > Digestive system > Gut ...
AACGCCTCGCGAACCATGCTCATGGACGTACGCACCCTGACCTGGGATCGCGTGATCGCGTCCGACATGACCATCCCGATGACGATGCTGCCCGAGATCAAGTCCTCGTCCATGGTCTATGGCGTGGCCAAAGAACCCGTCGTGGCAGGCTTGCCGGTCGCAGGAGACTTAGGCGACCAGCAAGCCGCCACGTTCGGCCAGGCCTGTTTCGAAGTCGGCAAGGCCAAGAACACCTACGGCACAGGTTGCTTCATGCTGATGAACACCGGCGAGGCACCGGTCTTCTCGAAGAACGGCCTGCTGACCACGCTGTGCTATCAGATCGGGGACAAGAAACCTGTGTACGCGCTGGAAGGCTCCATCGCGGTGACGGGCTCCCTGATCCAATGGCTGCGCGACAACCTGAAGATGTTCGACTCCTCGCCCGAGGTCGAGAAGCTGGCCCTGTCGGTCGACGACAACGGCGGCTGCTACTTCGTACCGGCCTTCTCCGGACTGTTCGCACCGTACTGGCGTGGTGACGCCCGTGGCGCGATTGTCGGTTTGACAAGGTACGTTAACCGCGGCCACATCGCCCGTGCGGCCCTGGAGGCCACTGCCTTCCAGACCCGCGAGGTCCTGGACGCGATGGAAGCGGACTCGGGGGTCAAGCTGGCCGAACTCAAGGCCGATGGCGGCATGACAGCCAACAACACCTTGATGCAGTTCCAGTCGGACATGGTCGGCGTGCCGGTCGTGCGTCCCGTCGTGGCCGAGACAACAGCCTTGGGCGCCGCCTATGCGGCCGGGATCGCTGTCGGCTTCTGGGAAGGTGAGCAGGATGTCATCGTTAACTGGGCGGAGGACAAGCGCTGGACTCCCCAGATGTGCTCCGACGAACGCAACCGGCTCTACCGCAACTGGAAGAAGGCGGTCACCAAGACCTTCGAATGGGTCGACGAAGACGTCACCGAGTGACGCCCTGATCAGTATCTGAATGCACAAACGTGTGCCCCGGTTTCCCGGGGCACACGTTTCACATTGCTTGTGCGGTGCGGTGACCGCTCTTCGATTGTTATCGGGTACGCAGATTCCCTGCATTCGGTGCGCCCGTGTCTAGACGGGCGCGGCTTCCGCTGTGGGGAGTGAGCGTGCTCCCCATCGCGGATCACATCTCTAAAGCTCGTGCGGTGGCCACGGACAGCTCCCGGGAACTCATCCTCTCCACCAGGTGGAGGGCCATGTCGATCCCGGAGGTCAGCCCGGCTGCAGTGATGAACTGGCCCGAGTCTGTCCACCGGTGAGAGTCGACGACGTCGACGGCGGGGAAGCGCTGGCGCAGGTCGTCGGCGTAGGCCCAGTGAGTCGTCGCCTTGCGGCCGTCCAACAAACCGGTGTGAGCCAGGAGGAAGGCTCCCGTGCAGACGCTGGCGACCAGCGGCACCGTGGCAGCCTGTTCCTTGATCCAGGTGACGGCATCTCCCTGGTTGATCAGGGCTTCGACGCCTTGCTTGCCCCCCGGAATGACCAGGCACGACAGTTCAGGATGGTCGCCGATGGTGGCTTGAGGAAGGATGACGGCTCCGGCCTGCATCGTCACAGGCTCCGTGGACGAACTGATGGTGACGAGACTGAACAGGTCTTCGCCATCCTTGGTTGGAGCAGTCGTCGAGGAAGGTGACGACTGTTGTTGCGCGTTCACCCGGGATGCGGTGGCAAAAACCTGGTACGGCGCGGCATAGTCGAGTATTTCCATGTTATTAAATACAAATAACCCAATTGACAGTGTCATGTCGGGACTCCTTGAGTGTCGACGGTGAGGACCATCGGCGCCCAAGCTCACTTCCCTGTGCACCCGGGTAGAATGACCGGCATGGACACCACAGTGCGATCAATTGTAGCAGGCGGGGACCCTCAGACTCCAACGCACGGGGGGCCGTCAGGCGTCCAGGATCCTGACACTCGCCGGGTCGTCGTGGTCTCGCCTCGGGGCTATTGCGCAGGGGTCGACAGGGCCATCGCCACTGTTGAGCGAGCCCTGGAAATTCACGGCCCCGGAGTATATGTTCGCAAAGAAATAGTCCACAACAAGCACGTCGTGACAGCCTTGCGCGACAAAGGGGCCATTTTCGTCGACGAGGTGGACGAAGTGCCCGAAGGACATGTGGTGGTCTTCTCCGCTCACGGGGTGTCCCCGGCTGTCCGGACCGCAGCACAGGCACGTGGGCTGGTCTGGATCGACGCCACCTGTCCCTTGGTCACCAAGGTGCACAAAGAAGCGAAACGCCTGGCCGCCGCCGGAATGGAGATCCTCCTCATCGGGCATGCCGGACACGAAGAGGTCGAAGGCACCTACGGCGAGGCGCCCGAAGCCATCCGTCTGATCGAGCATCCGGCGGACGCGGCCCTGGTCGAGGTGAACGACCCGGATCACGTGGCCTGGCTATCCCAGACGACACTCAGCGTCGACGAAACCCGCGAGACGGTCGCCCGTCTGCGCCAGCGATTCCCGGCCCTGGTCGATCCGCACAGTGACGACATCTGCTATGCCACCCAGAACCGGCAGTCGGCAGTACGCCAAGTTGCCGAGCAATGTGATTGTGTCCTTGTCGTGGGCTCAGCCAACTCCTCCAACTCGGTGCGGTTGGTCGAAGTCGCACTCGATGCCGGCGCCGGGGCCGCGTACTTGATCGACGATGTCAATCAGATCGACCCGGCCTGGATCGCCGGCACCCACACAGTCGGCGTCACCTCGGGCGCGTCCGTCCCCGATCACCTCGTCCTTGACGTCGTCACCCGCCTGCAAGCCTGCGGTTTCACCGATCTTGTCGAACACCACCCCATCGACGAGACCCTGACCTTCGCCCTGCCCCCGTCGATCCGCTGAGTTGCGGGTATCAGCATGACCACATCGGATTCACCTCAAGGATTAGTCGCGCTCCAAGGATTAGTCGCGCTCGAAGGATTGCACGCGCTCAAGCATGCCTATCGATTCGGGGCATCTGTGGAGGAGATCTGGACCGACGACCTGGACAGGGCACTAAGCCTGGCCGACACGATCGCGCCCGATCTGCGGGCACTGTTGGAGGAGCGCGCAACCGTCGTACCCACAGCGCAATTGCGGGAGCATTCTGCTCAGCCCATTCCAACACGCGTCCTAGCCTATGCACGACCTCGGACATGGATTTTCGGCCAGGCCTTGCCCACCGTGGGGCAGGACACGATTCTGCTTGACGACCCGCGAAATTCAAAAAACCTCGGCGCTGTGGTCCGGGTTGCGGCGGCAGTCGGTGCTGCAGGAGTCCTGGCCCAGGGTGCGGTCAGTTTCTTCGATCCCATGGCAGTACGCGGGGCAGCCGGGCTCCAGTGGGCCCTCCCGTGCTGGGCATCGGCCCGGCTGTGCGACGAGTTGGATGAAGGACGCACGCACACGGATCTCGCACTCGTGGGACTGGACGCGTCAGGTACAGTTTTCGACCCCGCCGACTTCCCCGGTCCAACCATTTTCGCCTTCGGCTCCGAGCGTACTGGCTTGTCAACAGCGGTTCGTGAGCGTTGCGACGCGATTGTGTCCCTGCCCATGACACCACAAGTCTCCAGCCTCAATCTCGCCACCTGTGTGTCAGCCGTGATGTACTTGCGCCAGTACGCCCGTGGCGACCACGCGCGACCCAACGTTGGCTACCGGCAACTGTAACGGGTACCTCCGCTGACGGGGGAGACGGGGTCACCACGAGACGCTCATCCCGTACTGCTTGTTGCTTCTACAACTGAGGCCTCCGGCGGCATCGGGCGCCGGCTCACCTCTCGTACTGGAGGAAGTCACGCACCAGGTCGCAGAACTCCACGGTGTGCTCGATCTGGGTCCAGTGGCCGCACTTGCCGAAGACGTGCAACTGGGAATTGGGGATCATGGTCAGCAGTTTCATCGATGTGTCCACTGGGATCACGCGGTCCTGGAGCCCGTGGACGATCAGCGTGTCGTTCTGGATGTCGTGGATGTAGTCCTCGTACGCCGCCATCCAGTCGACCCAGCGCTGGCGAGGCGCGGGGAACATCGACGAGAAGGACTCGTGGAAACCCGGTTGGATGCTGCCTTCGAAGCGCGACCTGATCAGGTCAGGCGTGGCAAAAGAGTGGTCGTACGTGAAAATACTCAACAGTTCTTCCATGTTTTCCAGCGACGGTTCGTAACCCCACACGCGGTCCAGGCCGTACGTAATGGGGAAGCTGACACCCGCCGCGCCCATCAAGACGAGTTTGTCGACACGTTCAGGGTGGAGGACCGTCAGCGCCAGGGCCACCGCACCGCCGAAGGAATTGCCGATCACGTGCACCTTGTCCACTTTCATGGAGTCGAGGAAATCGATGATCTGCTGGACCCAAGAACTCATGGTGTTGACCACGCCGGGAATCCGCTCGGTATAGCCGAATCCAGCCATGTCGGGGACCAGCAGTCGGAAGCTGTCACCCAGAAGGGGAAAGACCTTATTCCAGTTGGACCAGGCGGTCACCCCTGGTCCGGACCCGTGAATCAAGAGGATCGGGTCGCCGGACCCCACATCGTGGTAGTTGGTCTTGAAATCTCCTGTGATAACGCTTGACGCGATCTCCGGACGATCTTGGGCGGCGTGCTGCGAATTCTTCCCTGCCATGAATACTCCTTTGTTCACCACGGTGTCTGGGACGTACGCCGGCGTTGACGCACGCGTTCCGTACTGGGTGGGATTCGGCGAAAAGCTCCCGGCTTCCTCCCGCGCACCACTCTAATGCCGGGTCCAGACATCCCCCGGAGCAACCGTCCCACCACGGGGGACATCGCAACGGAATCAAGACCCAGGTCAGAGGTGGGAGGACTCTTCGGATGTACGCGTCATCAATTCTGTGACCAGGAGGTCCGCGAAACAGGGGACCAATCGGTCTCACGCAGCTGGCTGGATGACGTGGCTCTTCATGGGCGGTCGTGGGGTCAGCGAAGCACGGGACCAATCGGTCTCACGCAGCGGCAACCGTCTGTGCGGTTTCGTCGGACGTATCCGGGGCGCTGAGCACCAGGTCGGAGACCTCGGGCGCTTTGCCGTCGGTGAACCAGTTCTTCATCAGTTCGGTGAGGTCCAAGCCAGTTGCGGCTTTGACAACAGCAGGCAGTTTGACAAGCAGGTCCGTCGAAATCTTGGTGACACCCGTGGCCGATCCGCCGTCGCCGATGACCGTGATGCTGTCGATGTCGCCGATGGGCTTGGCGGCAGCGGCCAGCATCTCTGGCATCGAGGCGAGGACACGGTCGATAACAGCCTGTTGCCCGTACTTCGCGTAGGCGTCGGCCAGAAGTTCCTTGACTTCGGCTTCGGCTTGACCTTTGGCCTTGATGGCCTCTGCCTCAGCAAGACCTGCTGCTTTGATGGCGGCGGCATGGCCACCGCCTTCGAGTGTGAGTCGGGTCCCTTCAGCATCGGCTGCTGCTTTGATGGCGGCGGCTCGACCATCGCCTTCACGGGTGAGGCGAGTTTGCTCAGCCTCAGCGGCAGCCGTCACTTGTACGGCGGAAGCCTTGGCGCGCTGCTCGGCGGTGTACAACTCGGCATCGGCGGCCTTCTGGGCGGCATAGAGGTTGGCGTCGGCCTTCGCTCGGACCTCGGAGTCCAATTGCAGCTTGGTCAGTGTTGCTACCTGCTGGGCATTCATCTGCTCAGCCTGGGTGACCTTCGCGTCTTGCGCGGCCTTGGTCATGGGGCCGACGGCCTGGGCTTCAGCCTCGGCCTGAGCCGTCTCCTTGAGGAAGTCGGCTTCCTTGAGCTGGGCGTCCTTGTTGGCCGAGGCGATCTGGACCCGGGCCTCGGCCTTGGCCTTGGCGGCCTCCTGCTCGTTCTGGGCCTCGGCCACTTCAGCGGCCTTGCGTACTTGGGCGGCCTGGGGACGGCCCAGGTTGGTGATGTAATCGACCGGATCGGTCGTGATGCCGTTGATCTGGAGGGTGTCGACCCGAAGCCCGGCGTCGGACAGGGCGGACGCGGCGGCGTCCTGGATCTTGGTGGCCAGTCCTTCGCGGTCCCTGAGCATTTCCTCGATGGTCATGTTGCCCACCACGCCACGCAGGGCACCGGCCAGAATGGACTGGATGATGCGCGGAATCTGGTCCTCGCGGCCGAGGAAGCGCTGGGAGGCGGAGCGGACACCGGCGGGTGTGCCGTCGATCTTCGCCAGGGCCACGGCATCCACAACAACTTTAATGTTGTCTTTAGACACACCCTCGGGAACCTGCATGGCGATCTCGGTCGCATCCAGGGACAGCACCCGGCACCTCTGGACGAAGGGCACGATGAAGGACCCGGCGCCCATGACGATCTTCAAGGACACAGAGCCGTCGGGCGCTTTGCCCTTAGCGCCGGTGATGATCAGGGCCTCGTTCGCGTCAGGAATCCGGTACCTCTTGGCGACGGCGAAAACGATGATGACGACCGCGATGATGGCGACCGCGATAGAGATGACTGTGACAGCTTGTGGATTCACGACAGTGTCCTTCCAAATGTTGGTTGACTAGGGATGACATTAACTACTTCTGGTCCGAGGACCTCTGTTACCACAACTGCTTCGCCCGTTGCCAACGGGACGTCCGATGAAAAAGAGACAGTACGAGGGGAGCCCAGGTAGGACACCTGCACCAGGCCCCGCGACCCTGGTTGTGAGCCGGCGGTGATCACACCGGTCGTACCGACGAGGCGATCGAGGGAGAACTCCTCCGCTGGAGTCTCCGAATTCCTCAACAGGCGGTAGAGCGCGATGGCGACGGCCGCGATGAAACAGCCGATGATCAGTCCCAGCACGAAGGACATGAACACACCCCAGCCTTGGGCGATCCCGATCACGCCGCCGCATCCGACTCCGGTCAGCAGACCGCCCAGAGATGCCCCGGAAAAGACGCCCGAACCCGTGAAATCAACGTGGACGGCATCCAAGACGCCGTCGAAGATGAGGAAAACAAGAAGCAATACGAACCCGACTGCCGCTGTCACGATGAATCCGACCATGGGCGTCTCTCACTGGCTGTGCTTCAAATCACTGGGGGGCTGTGGCGTACACGCCAAGTCTTGAAGGGCTTGGGTCCCGAAATTGTGCCGCTTCGGGAAGCCCTTTTATGAACCGTCTAATGAATAAAGTGTAGCAGCAAATATTTCTGTGACTATATAGAACTATATCAATTGTTGAGTAAGAAAACTGGAGCATCGGGATGATCCCGGATGCACCGATTGCTGGCGTCGCGAGCGACACTGTGGGGGTGCGATGGGTCGATGGGTGGCGTGAAGGCAGACTGGATGTCTGTTGAGCGACGCCCGACGAGCCAGCGTGCCTCCACAGGGCCGCGCAGCAGCCATGACTCGGTGGATCGGGATTATCATGGACCCGATGAATCTCCTGGCAGAACCGCTGGCGGCGTGGTACGGCTCCCATGCGCGGGATCTGCCGTGGCGCCGCGGCGGGGCGACGCCGTGGAGCATCTTGTTGTCTGAGATCATGCTGCAACAAACCCCTGCCGCGCGCGTGGTTCCGTACTGGCAAGCGTGGACATCGACATGGCCGACCCCGCGCGATCTGGCCGAGGCCTCGACGGCGGAAGTCATCCAGGCCTGGGGCACACTAGGGTACCCACGACGGGCGCTGCGGCTGCGGGAGTGCGCAACAGTCATTTCCGACCAGTACGGCAATGAGGTTCCGTCTCACGAGTCCCTTCTGCGCTCGCTGCCCGGGATCGGGGAGTACACAGCGGCGGCCGTGGCTGCCTTCGCTTTCAAGAAGCGAACCGTAGTCCTGGACACGAACATTCGTCGTGTGCTCTCCCGTACATGTGCCGGGAAAGCATTGCCGCTGCCACACCTCACCACCGCGGAAAGGTCCATGGCCGCACGTCTGGTCCCCGATCAGACACCAGCGTCGGTGGTCTGGAACCAGGCGACGATGGAATTGGGGGCCGTCGTCTGCAAGGCGCGCGAAGCCGCCTGTGAATCCTGCCCTGTCAAGCACCTATGTGCCTGGCGGTCGGCTGGTTTTCCCGGGGATCTCCACGCGGGACAACGCCGGGCCCAGCCCTGGCAGGGAACCAACCGCCAAGCCCGGGGCCAGGTCATGGCCATCCTGCGGGAAGCCGACGGCGAAGCGGTCCCGATGGCGGCCATCCTCGCGGCATCCCCCGATTCAGCGCGGATTCTCACCGCTCTCGACGGCTTGATTTCCGACGGTCTCGCCGTCCATGAAGGGCAGGCTGTGCGTCTGCCCTGACTACGGAGGACTGCACTGAAGCACGGGCCGCGGACGGCGCTCACACATCCCTGGCGCAGGTGGAGCCCACCAGTCGAGCAACCTTCCTTCCCAGTGCCCACAGACCTACCGAATCACTGCTTTTCTCTGCACCGCTGTCCGAACGCCATGCCGGGCAATCATCGAACTCCACATGTGGGGGGTTGTCCGTTCAGCCGCCCCACGATCACTGAGCGTCCGGAAAATGTCAGAGGCTCGGTGTACGCTCAACCAGGATTCGCCAGACCGTGCGTGATACCCTCACCACAGTCGGTGAGTCCGGGTCGGGCGATCAGCGGACGCAGACCCGCCCATCGAATTTCTGGAAGGGACACGACATGACATCCGACCAGTACTTGGACCTGGAGCCGGCCAGGCCGGCCGAATACGCCGCTTTTATCGGGAAGACACTCCCGGCGCCTGAACAGATCGACGCTGAGACGTACCTTCTTCCCATCCCCATGCTCGGCGGTGACGATTTCGTGACCAACACACTGTGTTATGTCCTGCGCGGTCCGGATGGCGCCGCCCATCTGATCGACGCCGGGATGAACACCGACGAGGGGTGGGCCGTCCTGCGCTCAGCCCTCGACGCGTGGAAGCTCGGACCAGTGGCAAGCGTCGTGGTCACTCACATGCACATCGACCACATCGGCATGGCCGAACGAGTACGCCAAGAGTGGGGCGCACGAGTGATCATGGGGGAAATCGAGTGGCGTACGTACTTGTCAAGCCCCACTGCCGACGAGCGCACGGCCCGCTACGACAAATGGGGGGTGCCAGTCGACAAACGCCCGGTGATTCCGCCCGAACTGGAACCCGGGCACACCTCGCCCACTGTGGGACCGCAGCGCCTGATCGACCCCCCGGACCAGTTCGTCCACGACCAGGACGTGCTCGACCTCGGGCGGCCGGTGACGGTGATGGTGACTCCCGGCCACACCGAAGGCGGGCTCAGTCTGCGCGACGATGCTCACCGGTTGATGTTCACCGGAGACCAGATTCTGCCGCACATGCACGCCGGAATCGGGCTGGACTACGACCCGACCGGCGATCCGATCGGCGATTATCTGGAGGCTTGCCAGCGCATGGCCGCGTACGACGGCTACGAAGCTTTGCCCGGGCACGGTTTCGGCTTCCGCAGACTCGGCCTCAGGCTCGTCCAGACCACCAACCACCACCTTCGACGCTCCCGCCAGGTGGCCGAGGCCCTGGCGACCCACCCAGACGACTCGGTGTGGACTCTCGCCTCCCGGCTGACCTGGAGCTACGGGTTCGACAACCTCACAGGGTATTTCCTTAATTCCGCCATCCAACAAACCGCGATGCACCAGACTTTTGTACGCGACACAGCCCGGTCGGCACCGTGGCTCGCCACCGCGGACACCTCGTCACTGCTCCTGCCTGAAGGGGGAGGCTGACCGCTCGCTTGCGTCGTGAGCGGTCTCGGATCACCAAGTTGACAAGTTCCAACGCTTGACCTGAGGATGTGTCAACTGAGAGTGAACGAGTTGATCATGGTCTGGTAGTCGTTCTTCAAGGAGTTGTAGTCGCCTTGCCCTGCCATGCACTGGATCTCGTAGGCTGTCGTACCGTTGAAGAGGTAGACCGACCGCTGCAAGTACCCATCAGAGATGTCCGTGAACTCCCAGCCCTGATAAGTGCCCACGTTGGCCGCGGTGACATCAGAGATGTTGTCGCCGGGGTAAGCACTCTTCTTGTCCTGCTGGACTGACGTGACATAGTCCTGCGGGCTCCCGGAGAAGTACGAGATGTCTGTCGTGAAGATGATGATGATGGAACTGCCATTGCTGAATGCCGGGACACTGTAGTTGTTGTTTGCGGCCCAACCCTCCGCCGGCTCAATGCTCGGGGTGAGTGCCGGGGTGGCCGGCTGAGCCGGCGCCGTATCCGTGGCTGACGGGGGGGAATTCACCTGTCCAGGCTTCTTGGTGACGGTGATGATGTACCCAGTCGTGTCGTACGAAATGCCCACCACCAATTCCTGACCGGCGTCGACCGAGGCCCGGTAGAACCCGCCCTTCCCGATCGCGCCCGTGAAATTCGAATCGGGCATCGTCGTGAAATTGTCCTTGTTGTGAAGATAGAACGCGTACTGCAACATCTCGGAGTTCTGCCCACTGCCAGGAACCTGATACGTGATCGTCTGAGTGGTCACCCCGGAGGATGTCGAACTCGAAAACTTGCTGACGGTCCGGTCTTGGCCCAGGACGAACTTGACTGACGGTACTTTGTCGGAACCGATCGTGTAGTAGTCCACCGTACCCGCGCGGCTCGTCGCCGCGTTTTGAGAGGCGATGATCCCGGTCGGAATCGCAATCGCCGCGACAACAACCACAACCACGATGGCTACCAGCCACGCCCACCGACGCTTCTTCTTCGGTGGCACTAAGTCGCTTTCCGAGCCCGACGAGCCAGAACCAAGACGGGAGTTCGGCGGCACAGAAGAATCTGCGTCGTTGTCAGTGTCCTTGTTGTTGTCAGTGTCTTCGCTGTCTTCAGCGTCCTTTTCATCCTGGCTGTTTTGACTGGCTTCGCTGTCCGAGTCGTCCACACTGTCCACATTGTCAGCGTCGTCCGGGTTCGCCGCGTCGCTCTTCTTGTCAGCGTCATCCGGGCGCGTTGCGCCGGCTTCTTTCGTCGCTCCATCTTTGTTGTCTGCCTCGTTCGCGACGTCCGCCTGCTGCGCGGCACGAGCGGACGCTGCCTGCATCCGTTCCCGGGCAATGGACGCCCTCAAACCTGCTCTCAGCGACACCGACGGTTTCGCCTCTATCTCTGGTTGTGCGTCGGCCTCCGACTCCACGACCGCTTCCGCGTCCTCCTCAGCCGGGGCCTGTTCGGCCTCCGCTTCTTCAGCCTCCACTGGTACGGTTTCAGCCTGCGCCGAGGGCTCCCCATCCTCGCTTGTCGCAGCCAGGACCTCGTCCAGTTCCTCTTCGGCCGACAATGAGGCAGCACTATCTTCCGACGGCTCAGGCGCCACCTGTTCGGCCGACTTCTTACGACCAAACAAGCGCGCCCACCCCTTCTTCGGGCTCGCTTCCGCCACCGTCTCAGGCGCAGTCACCGGCGCGTCCTTGGGCGCCGCCTCCGGCTCCCCTGGGGATGCAGCTTCCGACGCACTGGCGGCATCACTGTCTGGCGGCGGCTCAGTCACAGCCTCGTCCGAGGCTTCCTCGTCAGCAGAGTCGACTGTCACCTGCTCTTGTTGGACATCCTCCGTCGCTTCAACACTGGTGTCCACCGACAACGACGATTCAGCATCAGCCGGTGCTTCCGCGTCACCATCTTCCGGCAGTACGGTCGCAGTCCCTTCATACGATCCCTGCCCATCGGAAGCTTCCGCCTGATCCCGACTGGAACCGGCATCCACTGTGGACCCAGCATCTGCATCCTCCTTGGACCCAGTGACCATATCCACTGTGGCCCCAGTGTCCGTATCCACCTTCGGCTCAGCACTCTGATCTAAGTGAGAATCATTGTCTGATGAAGGCTGGGAGGAGGTCGTACTCAATCCCTTTCTGTCCCTGAACGAGCGTGCGTGCACTGGTTTCGGAGCCGTGTCTTCCGCCACTTCCTGCGAGTCCGATGCACCTGTGGACTCGCCCTGGAGGGAGATTTCACTCGCGGGTTGTCCGGACGACTCCTCACCAGCAGAAGGCTCAGCCTGCCCGGTGTCGTCACCCGACGCTGATTCTGCCGCTGTCTGGCCCGACGATGCCTCCCCGGAAGACAATTCTGTTTGTTCAGAACTCGCATCGACTGCATGATCTGGTTGCGTACCCGCTTGCTCTCCCGAGTCACCGTCCGACGACCCGGGGATCGGCGGCACCGACGATCTCCTGCTCCGGAATGTGCGTGTCGGCCCTTTCTTGGGAGTCACATCGGACACGTCACTGGCTTCAGAGTCAGCGGCCTCTGGACTTTCTGCCTCCACAATCGCCCCCGCATCACTCTCCTGTGACGGTTCGTCCGCGGACCGTCCCGAAGATTCCCCACCTGGAGAAGACTCTGCCTGCTGCGACCTGCCATCTTCCTCCATGGCAGCCGTTCTCTTCTGGGCCTTGACCGGTTCCAACTTCTGACCACACCTGGCGCAATCGGCGCTGGTATCTTGGTTTTCTGCCCCGCAGGACGGGCATATTGTCGCCATGGCGTCACCTCGTCGTCTCATGTGGGAACCGCCGCCCCCTGGATCAGTCTACTCAGTCACCTGGGGCCACTTAGTGCTTCACGAATAGCGGAACCATGGATGAAGACGCCCGACGAGCCAGCGTACCTCCACAGGGTCGCGCAGCAGCAATGGATCGGCGGATTCGGGCTGAGCCCGATCGCATCGACCACCTAGCAGCAATGGATCGGCGAGTTCGGGCAACTCGCAGATTCACCGATCCGCGGTGGAACAACTGCGCGATTGGAAAGCATCTGAGCGGCGAGACAGGGATTCGAACCCTGGAGGCTGTTACACCTGGCCGCTTTCAAGGCGGCTGCACTAGTCCACTATGCGATCTCGCCAGTGCGTACATATCTTAGCCCAAACGCACCGATTCATGGCTGCTGCGCATCCCCAGATGGGTACTGCGACCCCATTACCAACGTTCAACCGATGACGCGGATGGGGCAGTGATCAATCGATGAACATGAATTGACGATGCTGTTTCACCTATGCTAGCTTGAAGCACAATTGCTCGGTGGGGGGCATCATAAGACTCAATCGTGTGGGGGTTCACTTATGATTTTTTATAGAGGTGCTGGGGTTTTAGCCCTGATCATTCCCATGGTGGTTTATGCCATCTTCTTCATCGTTTTCACTCTTGCTACCGGGGGTGGTCTGTCAGCTGATCCGAGACTGGTGCTGACAAGCGCCTTTGACGATCTCTTCAACGCAAATCGCCTGGCTGAGAAGGGTGTCGTGTTGCTGATTTCAGCTCCGATCTGCTACTTCGTCGGTATCCGGTTGAACCGGAAGACAGTCGTGGATTCGGAAACCGGACAGACCCAGGTCATCAAGAGTAACCATGGACTGATGTTCATTCATTTGCAGTACTGGGGTTTCATCCTGCTTGCATTAGGTGTTGTGGTCCTGGTCTATTCGATGGTGGGCTAACCCCGGATGCACCGATCCATGCCTGCTGCGCGACCCTGTGCCGGCACGCTGGCCCGCCGGTCACCGCTCAACAGACGTCCAGTCTGCCCTCACGGCAACCGTCGACCCATCGCACCGGCACAGTGCCGCTCGCTACGCCAGCAATCGGTGCATCCGGGCTAACCCCGAATGCACCGATCCATTGCTGCATTCAAGCTGAGGCCGGCACGTATTTCTGAAGTGGTCAGCCGGGACCCTGACCAGGGTTCGGCATCCGGGCTTGGTCATTCGGGTCTGATGAGATGTCAACTGTTGACTACCCAAGTCACATCGCCGACCAAAGTACGTATCAGTCGCGTCCGTAGAGGTCGCGTGTGTAGACCTTGTCGTCTACATCGGCTAAATCAGCCGAACGGCGGTTCGTGACAATCACATCAGCACGGCGTTTGAACTGGTCTAAATCCTTCACAACCTCACACCCGGCCACCACCGACTCCCCCACCGACGGCTCAAACACGATCACCGTCGCACCCGCCGCACGCAAACGCTCAATCACCCCAAACACCGACGACGACCGGAAATTATCCGACCCCGCCTTCATAATCAACCGATGAACCCCCACCACCGATGCACCACGAGACAACACATCGGCCGCAATCACCGACTGCCTGGTCTCATTCGCCCGCACCACCGCAGAAATCAAATTCTGCGGAATCCCCTCATACGTCGCCTCCAACTGCTTCGTATCCTTCGGCAAACAATAACCCCCATACCCAAACGACGGATTATTATAAAAATCCCCAATCCGCGGATCCAACCCAATCCCAGCAATCACCGCACCCGCATCCAACCCCTGCGACAACGCAAACGTATCCACCTCATTGAAATACGCCACCCTCAACGCCAAATACGAATTCGCGAACAACTTCACCGCCTCCGCCTCCCGCGACCCCGTCACCACCACCTGAACCTGGTCCGGATGCGCGCACACACTGGTCAACAACTGCGCAAACCCCTGCCCCAGTTCCCCGCGATCCCCCACAACCACCCGCGACGGGTACAAACAATCATGCACAGCATGACCCTCCCGCAAAAACTCCGGAACAAACACAATCCGATCCGACCCCAACCGTACCCTCAACCCCTCGGTAAACCCCACCGGAACAGTCGACCGCACCACCACCGACACACCAGGATCCACCGACAATGCCACCCGGGCACACTCCTCCACCGACGACGTGTCGAAACGCCCCGACACCGGGTCATAATCCGTCGGAGTCGCCACCACCACCCCCTCAGCCCCCGCCACAACATCCGCCAACACCGCCGACGCCGACAACGACACCTCCGCCATCACCGACACCGCCTCAACCTCCTCCAACACCGACACACCCCGATTAATCCGGTCCACCTTCCCCGCATCCACATCCACCACAACCACCTCACACCCACCCCGCGCCAACACCAACGCATTCGCAAACCCCACAAACCCAGCACCCACCACCACAACACGCATTCCCATCACTCCTCACATTGACACCAGGGCTAACCAGCGATCGGTGGATTCAGGCTAACCCGAATTCAGGCTAACAGCATACGACGACGCTCCACGGGGGCCGACCACGCTTGGTAAAATAGAACCATGTACGAGCAAGTCAACGTCCACCAAGCCAAGGCTAATTTGTCGCGTCTCTT
>Ga0123354_10009239_pt1 | contig 15074 bp, 12 predicted proteins | sample TergutLab28metaG_2_FD_97872 | JGI IMG/M metagenome (GOLD analysis project Ga0123354, IMG submission 97872) | Labiotermes labralis P4 segment gut microbial communities from Petit-Saut dam, French Guiana - Lab288 P4 | ecosystem: Host-associated > Arthropoda: Insects > Digestive system > Gut ...
GCACTCGCTATCGAAGTGGCAGCCAGCTACCCCTGCGCCAACCCAACGCTCGGCGTGCCCACGTGGTTCTACGGCCACGAGCCGCCGAACGCCTTTGCCGCCCCAATCGCCAAATACTTCAGCAACGCCCTGCGCGAAGATGTCCTGCTATCGCGCTGCCGCGGCGGCCTGATCATCCTTCCCGGCGAGGCCGGCACCGTCCAGGAGGTTTTCCAGGCCGCCACCCGCAACTACTACGCGGCAACTGAGGACCTGGTGACGCCTGTGGTGCTTGTTGGACGCCACCACTGGACCGAAACGCTGCCTGTCTGGGGCCTGCTGACGGCATTAGCAGACACCCGCGCGATGGGCCGCCACATCTATCTGGTAGACACGCCAGAGCAAGCGGTGGCAGCCATCAACGGCTAAGCCTCCACACCGTCGTTTTCGCGCAGCAGCTTGGCCCGCTCGTTGGCTTCGCTCAGCACCAGAAGTGACGACGACTCGCCGCCCGTCGTGCCGACGATCTGGCTCCAGTAGGCGTCGGTCTGGAAGCGGGCGATCTCGAACTTGGCGGCTGCGATGCGCTCCGGGATGCCAAGCCTGGCGCTTGGCTCCTCGTTGCCGGGGACGGCAGCGAAATGCTCGATCGCCGCCAGGCCGGCCTCTGACCTGGCAAGCGCCGCCGCCCGCTTCGCATCGAGTCGTGCGATGTACCAGTCTGATGCAAGCACAGTCTCTCGCGAGAACATGTTGCGGAATTCCGGTGTATCCAGATGCCAGCCCTCAGCAGACTCGCCGTGTGCCATGATCTCAAGCAGTGCCCGCAGTGGCGGGACGGCCCCCTCGATGGTGCCGTCAGCAAAGTAAGCCTGCGCGACGCGCTCGTGGGTCTCGACCATCACCTCGACGGTCTTGGCAAACGTCTCCATGTCTTGCAGTTCAGGCTTCAGCATCGGAGCGGTGAACACGGCCAGCGGATAAAGGAAAATGCGTCCGAAATACTGCCGCACAAACTTGGCCGTCATGCGGTAACCAAGCCTGCTGGACAGCACAGGTTTGCCCTCGAACTCCATGTCCTCAACCCGCTCGAGGCTGCCCTCAGCGATCAGGTTGGACGCCTTGCGCTCGTTCGGCGACATTCGCGAGAACACCTCCGGCACGAGCATCGAGAAGTCGTGATCGACTCGCATGAAGGGGCCGATGTACCCGGCACACGACAACCAGCCGTCGTAGCCGGTGAGGATATAGCTCAGCAGCGCGCCGTTCAGGTCGAACACCGCCGGCATAGCGTTGAACGGACCCTTGGTCAAGGCGCCCTCAGAGCCAGCACCCGTCGTGGACGGCGACTTGCCAGTCATCGACGAGATGAACTCCATGAACAGCTCCGGCAGTTCCATGTAGTGCAACGGGCTGAAAGCGGTCAGCGGCGGCACGCCCACCTCGGCCGGGTTGTCGCGGCGCCCCGCGGCCACCACGTCGACCGGCAGCGGCAGCGGCAGATTAGTTGGCAGACGCCGCACCAGGTGGGACGCCAGGTTGGCTATCGCCGTTTGCTTGGCATGAACCAGGTCCGGACGGTTCTGCAAGTAACGCGGGTTTTTGGACGGCTTTCCGTCGACCAGCCGGGGGTTGGCAGAGCTGACGCAGTAAGAGATATCACCTTCACCATCGACGAAGTGGCGCAGCTTCCTGGCCATTGGGTTGGTGAAAGAGCTGAAGTTCGGCGCGTCGTCGACCATCGCCCTGACGTCTCCCCTCGTCAGCGGCTGGAAGTTTGACATAAACACGTCGTTGCCAGACATGTCGAGCTCTGTCTGCTTGTCATAGCCGCGATGGATGGCGTCGTCTGGGCGCTGGAACAGCAGAGCCTCGCAGTTTTCCACAAGCTTGTAGCTGCGGTGGCCATCCAGCCCGATCAGGTCGCCAGAAACAACTGTGGACGCCGAAATATCGTCCTCAGTTTGCACCTTGGTTGCCGGGAAGAAATCGTGGCGCAGGTCGAACAGGCGCCATGCACCGTCCGGTTCGAAACCAACGCGCAACATGTTGACCGTGATCTCATCACCGTCAAGGCGCAAGGTGTTGCCCTTGCGGCCGTTGATGTTGCCGACTGAGAAGTGGCTGCGCCAATCCTCGCCCCACTCTGCCCGGTAGTAGCGCTTGATCACATAAATGATCTCGATGACATGCTGCGGGATGGTGGCCAGCCACTGGTTGTGCTCGTCGGTGAAGTCGGCCGATGGCGTCAGCAATTTGATCAGAGACCCAAGGCTGCGCTTGTCAGAAAGGATTGGCCGCCTGTCCTTCTTGCGCCGGTTCGGATCGGCGTAACAATCGAGGCAGTCATGCGCCAGGATCGCAGCCACCGCATCCATGTCAGCGTCGAAATCCGCCACATAAACGCGGCCGAGCGTAAAGGCGTCCGCAATCGATTTCGAGATTTCCGATTTACCGCCACCGGAAACGGTTGCCGGTTTGTGACACACCGTCGAGTGTGAGTTCGTGCCGACAAGTGTCCACTTCTTGGCGTCCGTCGGCTGAGTGCGCATCGAAACCTGGTACCCGTTCGGGCCGATATAAACACGCCCGGAGACCAGCGGAAGCGAAAAGGCATCCACCGTGTCCTCGCTCCAACTGACGCTGCGCGTGCGCAGTGAGTACCGCGAGTTACCAGGCACCAATGTCACATTCGGCAGCTTGGTGTCTAGAGCGTAACCGCCAACCTGCATGATGAAACGCTCCGGCTCACGGGCAACGACGTCTTCCAGGCGGTAAAGCTCGCCCGCTGAATCGTCAAGGTATTCCTGGCCTAGGTCGTAGCTGGGATATACCCGGGCGCCGCCGGCATGCTCCTCCTCGGCATTGCCGAACAGGTTCGCCGAGTATGAGATCTGAGTCTTGACTTCCTTCTTGCAATACCCGTAGTAGTTATCGGCGATCACCGTGACAATCACACCCCGGTCGTCACGGGCACAGACCTTGAACGCCTGCCCGCCGTTGTACAACTCGTCTTCCGACTCCCAGCACATGCCGTCGCGGCGCTGCCGCGGCGTGGCGTCTTCAATCTTTGGCAGGCCAAGCGACGATTTGGTGACGCTAGTCAAATGCGGTGCCAGAATGACGCAGCCGGTGTGTCCTGTCCAGTTCTGAGGCTTGAGAGAGGAGTCGTTCTCCGGCAAGTATGGATCACCCCAGTTGCCAAAGACGCCCTCGACAAAATCGAGGTTCGAAACGAGCGAGCCAGGGGCGATAAACCGCACCTCCATGCGGTGCTCGCGCACGAAACCGGGAACGACCGGCGAAACCAGCGGGCGGAGCAGGAGCGACACGTAGCAGGCAGCCTTCTTCTCCTGATTGGCCGTGTAAGGCAGGATCATATCGGCGACCGGCGGCTGGAATGCCAGTTCGACCAACCGGGCGAACACCTTTTTCGAGACCGCGATCTTGTCATCCGGTATCGGCAAGCCCCCTTCCACGACATGGAAGACGCCCGCCGTCGTGCGGCGGTCGTTTAGGGGGTTGTGCAGCACGCCATTGGCCACCCGGTAGCTTGACAGGCGGGGCGAAACCACTGAATCGGAGTCATAAGGCAGCGATAGTGCCCGCCCAAGACCCGGCTCGTCCAGCACGAACGTGCGTTTCGGCAGGTTTGGATGCAGACCGGTCTCTTCCAGATAACTGTCTAGGAATGACTGGATTCGCTGATCGGCCGCACAATACCGATCTGACAGGCGGCGGCTGAGTTCGCGCTGACGGGCAAGCAGTGGCGCCGCCAGCTGAGCCGGCTCACTTTCCTCGAAACCGCTGGGGCACGGCAGCCCCAATTGGGCCAGGCGCAGGTTAACGTGAGAGTTCTGCATCTCTCCATTATTCACGATGGCGACAAAGTCTCAGCTTCCGGGTCACGCAATGAACTGGCCGCCAACTGGCCACAGGCACCTTCGATGTCGCGCCCCCGCGTATCGCGGATTGTCACCGGCACGCCGGCCACTTCCAGGCGGTGGACGAACTCGGCCTGACGCGCCGGCGATGCCGCCGTCCACACCGATCCCGGCGTCGGGTTCAGCGGTATCACGTTGACGTGCGCCCACGTCCAATCACCTCTGCTGCGCAGTAGCTTGGCCAACTTATCGGCCCGGCTGGCCTGGTCGTTGACACCGTCAATCAGGGCATACTCGATAGACACCCGCCGCTTGGTCACTCTGGCATAGCCCCACGCCGCATCGAGCACCTCCGCCACAGGAAAGCGCTTGTTGATTGGCACTAGCAGGTCACGCAGCTCGTCGTCCGGTGCGTGAAGGGAGACGGCCAATGTGACTGGCAGACCCTCTTTAGCCAGGCGTTCGATACCAGGTATCAAACCGACCGTCGACACTGTTACGCCGCGGGCAGAAACGCCCAGACCGTCGGGGGTGGCGGCCACGATCGTACGTAGCGCCGCCACAACGCGCTCATAGTTTGCCAGTGGCTCACCCATGCCCATGAGCACAACGTTGCCGATATGCCCGGGCCTGTTTTCTGCTGCCAGATTAATGGCGGTGAGCCACACCTGGGCAACGATTTCATGCACCTCAAGGCTGCGCGCCAACCCACCCTGTCCGGTCGCACAAAACGGGCAGCCCATCGCACAACCGGCCTGTGATGAAATGCAGACCGTGTCGCGACGCGGGTATCGCATCAATACTGATTCGATTACCGCCTGGTCACCCAGCCACCAAGCCGTCTTCACAGTCCGGCCGCGGTCAGCCAGCCATGTGGCCACCGGTGTCAAAGGTGGCCAGAGCAACTGCTCTGCCACCAGTTCGCGGACCGGTTTCGGCAGATCGGTGAAACTGTTGGCGTCTGCCTCCAACCGCTCGAATACGTGGCGGCTGATCTGACCCGCCCGGTAGGCCGGCAGGCCAAGTGCTGTAAGGGACGCCACCCGTTCATCGGGCGTCATGCCAAGCCAATGGCTCACGCCTGGGCCATCCAAAGATTCATGATCGCCCAGGCGAACGGGGCGCAGAAAAGGATTGAATCAAGACGGTCCATCGCACCGCCGTGGCCGGGCAACAGCTTGCCCATGTCTTTGACACCGACATCGCGCTTGATCGCAGATTCGACCAGGTCGCCAATGGCGCCGATGCCACCAAGCACAACGCCAAGCAGTGCGCCCTGCCACCATGGCGCTCCAAGCACAAAGATGCCCAACAGCGTGCCTGCCACGCCCGCAAAGACAATGGCACCGCCGATGCCTTCCCAGGTCTTGGCAGGGCTGATATGGGGGGCAAGCTTGTGCCGCCCGATGAACGAACCGACGATGTATGCACCGGAATCGCCGCCAAGCACAGTGACGGTGATCAAGGTTGCCATCTGCCCCACCGGGTGAGCGCCGCGCATAATGGCCATGACGAATGTCAACAGCAACGGCAGGTATGCGATCATCAATGCGGCAATACCAACGTCTGTCATGTAGCCCTCAACGGGACCACGCAGGCGCCAAGCCATCACAACCAGAATTAGCAGAGCGCAGCCGATGAAACCGACAGTGAAAATGTCGCCCAGCCAGCCGCCGTACTCGACGATCAGCAATCCCGCGCCACCGATGGCCACAACAACCCAAGGCGGTTTGTGCCCGTGTAAGGCCGCCGCCGACGCCAACTCGTGCACAGCAAGGGCCATAAAGGCAGCTATCAGCGCGACGAGCACCCAGTGGCACAACCAAAGCGACAGTGCGATCACGGCGATCATCACGGCGCCGACGCCGGAACGCACGGCGAAACCGCGCAACCAGGCGAACACCCCGCGCTTCTGGCTAGTTTCTGTTGATGTCATGGCGGCTTGTCACACGGCCATCAGTTCGGTCTCTTTGGCCTTCAGCATGCCGTCGACGATCTCAATGTTCTTCTTGGTCGCGGTGTCGAGCTGCTTTTCGGTGCGATCTGCCTCGTCCTCGCCGATCAGCTTGTCTTTCTCCTGGCGCTTGACAGCCTCAATTGCCTTCCGGCGGATGTTGCGGATGGCCACACGGCCGTCCTCCGCCTTCGTGCGGGCCACCTTGACATACTGTAAGCGTCTCTCCTCTGTCAGCTCCGGCAGTACCACACGGATGGTCACGCCATCATCACTTGGGGCAACACCCAGGTCGGAGTCGCGGATGGACTTCAGCACGGCAGCCAGCGATGAACGATCGAACGGCGTGATCAGCATGGTCCGCGGCTCTGGTGAGTTGAATGTGGCAAGCTGCAGCAGCGGTGTGGGCGTCCCATAGTAGTCAGCCTGCAGCTTGCTGAACATCTCGGGCGTAGCTCGCCCTGTTCTGATCGCGGAAAAATCTTGCCGCGCGTAGTCGATGGCGCCGCTCATCTTCGATTCGGCTTCACGAATGATCTCGTCTGTCATGGCATCCTCCTCTTGTCGCTTAACGGATACACCATTAGATTGTCTCACGACATCATGGGATTGACTACGCCCGCACCGTTGTGCCGATGACGTCTCCCCCGGCAGCTTTGGCGATGTTGCCAGCCACATCAAGGTTGAAGAAGATCATGGGCAGCTGATAATCACGGGCAAGTGATACGGCAGTGGCGTCCGCAACCTTCAAGTCGCGTGCCAGGAACTCATCGAAAGTCAGTGTGTCGAACATCTTGGCCTCCGGGTGGGTGTGCGGATCGGAATCGTACACACCGTCGACACCGTTTTTACCCATCAGGAGAACCTCTGCGCCCATTTCAAGCGCCCGCTGCGCCGCCACAGTGTCCGTCGAGAAATACGGCATACCGGAGCCGGCGCCGAATATCACAAGGCGTCCCTTCTCAAGGTGCCGGATGGCTCGCAGCGGGATGTAGGGCTCTGCCACCTGGCCCATGGCGATGGCCGTCTGCACACGGGTGGGCAGGCCGGCCTTTTCGCAGAAGTCTTGCAGCGCAAGCGAGTTCATCACCGTGCCGAGCATGCCGATGTAGTCAGCCCGTCCGCGATCCATGCCGCCGGCTTGCAGCTCGGCACCCCGGAAATAATTACCACCGCCCACGACAACCGCCACCTGAACGCCGCTGTGCACGACGTCGGCAATTTGCCGAGCAATGGACGACACGATGTGTGGGTCGACGCCCAGCGCTCCGCCGCCGAAGGCCTCACCAGATAGTTTCAGTAAAACTCGGCGGTAGGCCATGGCGGTTCCTTCCCAGCAGGTATCGGTATAAGACAACTCTAGTGGATCGGATCAGGAGCCCGCGGCAAACCTCACGAAGCGCGTGATCTTTACGCCCGCCTCTTCCGCTTGCTGCCCGACGGTCTTCTTGTCGTCTGCCACTGACTGCTGCTCCATGAGCACGACGTCCTTGTAGAAGGCCTCGAGGCGCCCATCGACAATCTTCGGGATGATGGCTGCCGGCTTGCCTTCCTCGACCGCCGTCTCCTCGGCGATGCGGCGCTCAGCGGCCAGCACTCCTTCAGGGACATCGGCGCGGGTGACGTACTCGGCGCACATTGATGCGATTTGCAGTGCGACGGAATGCGCGAAGGCTGCGTCGTGACCCTCGTATTCAACGAGGACGCCCACCTGCGGTGGCAGGTCCTGCGAGCGGCGGTGCAGGTATGTCTCAACCGATCCGTTAAACCAAGCGACCTGCTGCAATTCGATCTTCTCGCCGATCTTTGCCACCAGGGCAGCGATCACATCCTCAACCGTTTGATCACCCTCGAGCACCAAGGCGTTGCCGGCGAGCGTGCCTTCGGCGTGCGCCTGATCGATTGCCTGCACGATCCGGTCGGCCAGGGCGATAAACTCGGCGTTCTTGGCTACGAAGTCGGTCTCGGCGGCCAGCTTGATCATGGCGTGACCGTAGGCCGCCACGAGACCATTACTGGCCTCATGGTCGCTGCGTTTGGCGGCCTTGGCCGCACCAGTGACGCGCAATATCTCGACGGCGCGTTCGAAATCGCCATCGGCCTCTTCAAGTGCCTTCTTGGCGTCCATCATCCCGGCTCCGGTGTGATCACGGAGTCTCTTGACATCTGCAACTGAGATAGCCATTTTGTTCCTTTCGTTGCTACTCGGCGTTGGGGGTATCGGTGGCTGGTTCGTCGACCACGATGATCTCGACTGGTTCTTCTGCGACCAGCTCTTCGACCAGCTCTTCAGCAATTTCCTCGGCAACAAGCTCTTCTGCGACTTCGGCGATTTCTTCTGCAACAAGCTCTTCTGCCACCTCGGCGACCTCTTCTGCCACCAGATCCTCTGCCTGCGCAGGCTCCATGTTAGCCAGCAGCTCGCGTTCCCAATCTGGCATCGGCTCGGATTCGGCTTCTGCCACCGGGCCGGCGGAGCGAGCCACCAGGCCATCGGCAACGGCGTCCGCAATCACCTTTGTCAGCAGGGCGGCGGCGCGGATGGCGTCGTCGTTGCCAGGCACAGGGAAGTCGACCTCATCCGGGTCGCAGTTGGTGTCAAGGATTGCCACAACGGGAATCTTCAGCTTGCGCGCCTCATCGATTGCCAGGTGCTCCTTGATCGTGTCGACGATCCAGACCGCCTGTGGCAAGCGCATCATGTCCTTGATGCCGCCAAGAGAGATGGCCAGCTTGTCCTTCTCACGGCGCAGCCCTAGCAGTTCCTTCTTGGTCAGGCCACCCGGCTGGATGGTTTCCAGATCCATGCCCTCAAGCTCCTTGAGGCGCTGCGTCCGCTTATTGATGGTTTGATAATTCGTCAACATGCCACCCAGCCAACGCTGGTTCACATAGGGCATGCCGACGCGTGTCGCCTGCTCGGCAATCGATTCCTGGGCTTGCTTCTTGGTGCCGACGAACAGCACCTGGCCACCCTTGGCCACAAGGTTCTTGATAAAGGCAGACGCCTCGTCGATGTATGTCAGCGACTGACGCACGTCGATGATGTAAATCCCGTTGCGCTCGCCGAAGATGAACCGCTTCATCTTTGGGTTCCAGCGCCTTGTTTGATGTCCGAAATGCACGCCGTTGTCAAGCAACTGGCGGACGGTGACGGCAGCCATGGCCGTTCCTCTCTCTTTCGCCAGGTGGTATCACCCGGCTCGGTTATCGGACCAGCCAGCTGGCTGGTCCCCTGGCACGCCGACGGTAACCGCTCCTGCTAAGGAGACCTCGGCGACCGCCACCAAGAGGCGAGGGCGCGCGCGTAGTCGGCTCGTTTGAGCCGCAACTATTAATACTACTTGATGACGCCCCCATGCCCCAAGCTGTTGCAGTAAACGACTCCCCTCCCAGGAATCGTGGCGCGAAGCGACGGGGTGGTTGCTATGAGTTATCCACAGGTAAAAAGTTATTTTTGCCTTTCCGGCTTTCCTGCCAATAATACGGGCATGAAACTGTTTCGCTTTCTTTTGGGCTCCGCTGTCGTTGCCGGCTTGCTGCTATGCGGCGTCCCGGCTGCGATGGCAGACGCCCTACACGTCTGGCCGGTCAATGGGCCAGTGGTGCGCGGGTTCGACCCGCCGGAGGTCTTCTACGCGTCCGGCCACCGGGGCATCGACATCGCCGCCGATGCCGGCACACCGGTGGTATCGGCTGCCGCCGGTGTTGTGACGTTTGCCGGCACGATCAACTATGTGCCCATGTTAACCGTGACCCACGACGACGGGGTGCGCACCACCTACCAGCCGGTGACACCCGCCGTCGCCCAGGGCGACCAAATGGCGGCCGGGGCAATCATCGGCTACCTCCAACCGGGCCACTGCACTAGCCCCTGCCTGCATTTCGGCGTGCTGCGCGGGCGCGACTACCTCGACCCACTGCAGTGGCTTGGTCCAGCCGACGACATCAGGCTTCTGCCCGCCGGCAGCACAGTGCCGGCACTGACGACGACAACCATGGCCGCCACGGCCATGGGCTGGCCGGTCAATGGGCGGGTGACATCGGAATACGGTTGGCGGATGCATCCTATCCTGCACAAACTCATGTTCCATGACGGTATTGATATCGCCGCCAGCTGCGGCACTACGGTGGTGGCACCATGGATGGGCGTCGTCAAAGAAGTGGGCAACTCGTCGAGCGCCGGCCGATTTGTGCGCGTTTCTCACGGCGCGATCGTGACGTCGTACCTACATCTGAGTGCGATCGAGGTCAAGGTGGGCGACCGCCTGGCGGGGGGCCAACAGGTGGGGAAAGTCGGCACCACCGGGTTGTCTACCGGCTGCCATCTGCACTTCGGCGCCAGCCAGAACGGGGTGAGCATCAACCCCAGATCAATCCTGTCGTGAACCTCCTGGGTGTTCATCCCCTACCGCCAATACTGCGACTGCTCAAAATGGAAACATAAGTACCATCTCGTAGTCAAACCGCTTCAAGACGGTACGTTTCCTTCCACTGGCGGTATCAACAGGCAAATACACTTGTGGATACTCCGCTATAAACCCGGAATGTGCCAACAGTGTTGTGTATGCAACAAAAAATTGCTCTTCCACCACCGCTGCTCGAGGTCGCAAGGCACCAATCAGGTGCCGTCAGTGCGGTTCAACTGCACAGTGCAGGAGTGTCGCTCCGAGTGATCAACCGGATGCTGGATGACGGAACGCTGATCGGTATCGCCCACGGCGTCTATGCGACCAGTGAGCCGTCGTGGCGGCAGCAGGTATGGGCCGGCATACTGCTCGGAGGCGACACCTGCGTCATCGGGGGCCTGGCTGCAGCCCGTCTACAAGACCTGGTTGCCAGCGAGCCCGAGATCATCGAATGCTACCTAGATCCCGGCGTGCGGCGATCGCGCACGGGGCCGTGGCGCTTCATCAGATCCCAACGGACCTGGCACAACGAGCCTCGCCGGACACTGATCCCACAGACGATCGTCGACGCCAGCCACCATATGGACGATGACGCCATCGCTGCCATGATCACTGGAGCCCGGCGACGCCTCAATCTCGGTTCCGTAGAGCAAGTGCTCGCCCACACCTTGCGCCATCCCAAGCGTGACTTGCTGCTGCAGATACTGCACGAAGTGGCGGACGGTGCTGAAAGCTCCCTAGAAATCCGTTACCGGCGTGATGTCGAGTACCCTCATAAGCTACCAGCGGCCATGCACCAGCTGAATCTGACTGGCAAGGCCAGAATCGACAATCTGTACCAGGACTACGGTGTCATCGTCGAACTGGACGGTCGTGAATTCCATCAGGGCCTGGCTGCAAGTGGTGACTCGGCACGCGACAACCAACACCTGCTCCTGGGCTTCGCAACGCTGCGATTCAATTGGGGCCAAGTGGCCCGCACACCGTGTACTGTGGCCGCCCAAGTTGCCGCGGCACTGCGCTTGGGCGGTTGGAATGGACGTTTAGGACACTGTCGCCGGTGCGGTGGCCGGTGACAACCCAGAAAATGGAAACATAAGTACCGTCTCGTGGTCAAACCGCTTCAAGACGGTACTTTTCTTTCCACTGGCGTACGCGAAGCGGACGCGGTGGTCGTGGTGACACTGGGTTGCATTCGGGCGGATACTGTTGGCTTACGGTTGGGTTGGTCACCCGCCCGTACCTATCGATGGACCGAATTCCCCTCAGGGGAGGGGTGTCGCGAAACGACGGGGTGGTTTCTGCCGTGGCCCGGCTGCATGGTTACGCTGCTTGGGGACGCCCCCGGACATCTTGCGCTGGCCGTTTCCCATGGTAGCGTACCCCAGTTGACTGCTGCATTCCGAAAAATCTGGCGTCCCGTGCTCAAAATATGGGACGACAGACTATTCAGAACCTAAGCACTGCAGTGATGCCGACACCCCACTAGCTGGTGACTATTGCCCCGTCCTGCCGGCGGTGACGTTCAAGGTCACCAGCAGCAGAAACCAGGCCCAAGGCACATGCACCAAGGCCGCGGAAGACAACCATGATGAAGTCCAAGGCGACAAGCCCAGTCAAACTGAGCCATCAGCGTAACCAAAAGCCAAACCCGGAAGGGGTTTCCCGGTCCATCGCGCGAAGCCGATGGGTACGGGCGGGCAGCTAACTCGACCACCAGCCAAGTTGCCCGCCCGAATGCCACCCAACACCAACACAACCAGCCCGGCCCCAACACCTCTCCCCAAGATAGCAATGCTGCTCTCGAAGACAGCGTGCCAGTTAGCTGGCGAGTTTTTGGGGCTTCCGGAGACGGCTTTTAGTTACTTTGCTGGCTCAGTTCCGCTGCACTTCTCGCCTTCGGTTGTCTTCCGTGGCCTTGGTGGGGGCAGGTGGTGGCCCGGTTTGGCACTGCCTGTCACCTTCGACGTCACTTTGGTTGTCTCCCGCACCTCGGATTGACTGACACCCACTGTTGGTTGGCACAACCCGACCCCAGCCGCACCACATTTCCGACAGGCTCCGGCTGGGGGTGCAGCAGGCTATTGGAAACAAAAGTACCATCTTGAGCGGTGGGTGGTCCAAGACGGTACTTTTGTTTCCATTTTCTGATTACTGAGGGACGCGAAGCGACTGCTGTTACCTTAAGCCCTGGGATGGGCCTGCCGGAAAGCTGCCACCAAACGCTCGTTTGTCACGTGCGTGTATAGCTGGGTGGTAGCCAGGGAGGCGTGCCCAAGCATCTCTTGGACGCTGCGCAGATCGGCGCCACCCTCAAGAAGGTGCGTTGCCATGGCGTGGCGCAGCCCGTGAGGGCCAACGTCTGGGGCTTCCGGCACTGCTTCCATTGCCTGGTGCACGATGCGACGGGCAACGCGCGGGTCAAGTCTTGCTCCCCGGCTGCCAAGAAACAGGGCCGGCCCGGAGGCGGGTACCACGACGTTAGGCCTGACGTCCAACCAGGCCTGCAGGGCATTTAGCGCCGGGTGGCCCAACGGCACGACCCGCTCCTTATTGCCCTTGCCCAGCACCTTCACCACTCCCCTGGCCCAGTCGATGTCGTCAATGTCTAGCCCGCAAAGCTCAGCGACACGGACACCGCCACCGTAGAGCACCTCCATAACCGCGACATCTCGGCGCGCCAAAGGTGTGTCATCTTCACCAGCCCGGCTGATGATGGCGTCCATCACGGTGCGCATCTGCTTCTGCGACGGAGCGAGTGGCAGACGGCTGGGCAGTTTCGGGGAGCGCAGTGCCGCAGTCGGGTCTGCCTCGACCAGCCCGTACCGCCTGGCCCATGTAAAGAAGCTACGGGCGGCGCTTCCCCGGCGGCGTAGTGTCGCTGGTGCCATTCCTGCCCGCACCCCGATGGCTAGCCAGGCCCTGATCTCGGCGATGCCAACACTGCCCAGGTCCGTTGTGCCGGCCGAAGCCAAGCCTTCCAGTAACGAGGCGACATCGCCGATGTAGGCGTCAACAGTGTGCGCGGACAGGCCTCGCTGCAGCGCCACATAATCCCGAAAGCGCGACAACGCCGCATCCATGGGCTCCGGCAGCTCTGTCATGGCGCCATCCTAGCAACCTTGGTTGGTTCGATTGTGTAACCTTAGCCATTGTAGAAAGGATGCCATGCCATCAGCAGCAGAATGGGCCGAGCGGGGCCACGTCCGGCGTATCACCACCTGGGACGAGCCCATCATGCGTACGCCGACTCGTCCAGTAACCGATTTCGGCCCGGAACTGGCGCAGTTGGTGGCCGACATGTTCGCCACCATGAAGGCAGCAGACGGCGTTGGGCTGGCGGCGCCTCAGGTTGGCGTTGACTTGTCGCTGTTCGTGTATAACTGCCCAGACGACGACAACCATCTGCTCGCCGGCGTCTTCTGCAACCCGGTGGTCGAGTTGCCTGAAGGCAAGGATCGCAGCCTCGATGCCACCCAAGAGGGATGCCTGTCATGGCCCGGCGCCTACCAGCTTCTAGCCCGGCCAGACAAAGCCGATTGTCACGGCCTTAATGAGTTGGGGCGCCCGATCTTGGTCCATGGCAGTGGCATGCTCGCCCGATGCTTGCAGCATGAAACAGATCACCTAGTGGGCACAGTCTTCGGCGACCGTTTGTCGTCGCGTTCAAGGCGCGCCTTGAATGAGGAGCGCGAAAGGCTGGCCCACCTCTATCCGCCGGACTGGCCAATCACACCGAGGGGGCGTCATGATGACGACGACTGAGCACACTCTGGTTGCGAAGCTAGAAGGCGTGGCAATCAGGCGAGGCCTGGCCACGCTGCTCAACAACTTAAGCCTTGAAATCGCCGATACTGATCGCTGGGTGGTCATCGGCCCAAACGGTGCCGGCAAAACGACTCTGCTGACTTTGTTGGCTGCCCAGTCATATCCCAGCAGGGGGACGGTATCGCTGCTCGGTGAAACCCTTGGGGCTGTGGATGTCTTCGAGTTGCGCCCTCGCATCGGGGTTGCAGCTCAGAGCGTCGCCAATCGCATACCGGCAGACGAGAAGGTGTTCGACGTCGTCTTATCTGCCGCCTACGGCGTGATAGGCCGCTGGCACGAGAAGTACGAAGAGGTCGACCGGGAGCGTGCCGACTTCCTGTTGCGCACGTGGCAGGCGTCCCACCTGGCAGGGCGCACTTTCGGCACGCTCAGCGAGGGCGAGCGCAAGCGCGTCGAGATCGCCCGCGCATTGATGACTGACCCGGAGCTGCTTCTGCTCGACGAGCCGGGCGTCAGCCTTGATTTGGGTGGACGCGAGATGCTGGTGCGCAGCCTGGCAGGTCTTTGCCTTGACCCCACCGCCCCAGCGACAGTCCTTGTGACCCACCACCTGGAGGAAATCCCTGGCGGCATCACCCACGCTTTGCTACTGAACAAGGGCCAAGCTATCGCCTCCGGCCCGATCGGTGTGGCGCTGACATCGGAAAGCCTGAGTGCTACCTATGAGATGCCGCTCCGGCTGCGCTACGACGACGGGCGCTGGTCTGCGAGAAGCGTCTGATCGTCCTTGGTGGCATACCGGCTGGCAAGCACGGAACAGGCCATCAGCTGGGCCTGGTGAAAGATCATCAGTGGTAAAACGATCAACCCGACAGTGGCGGCGGGAAAGATCACGTAGGCCATCGGCACGCCTGAAGTCAATGATTTCTTTGTGCCGCAGAACTGGATAGCTATCTGGTCGCGTCGCTCAAAATGCAGCCACCCAGCAAGATGCCAGGTGAACCACAACATGAACGCCAAGATCATCAGAGCAATCGCAACAATCATCAACACGTCCCGCACATTGGTCCGCGACCAGAC
>Ga0123354_10009240_pt1 | contig 15073 bp, 12 predicted proteins | sample TergutLab28metaG_2_FD_97872 | JGI IMG/M metagenome (GOLD analysis project Ga0123354, IMG submission 97872) | Labiotermes labralis P4 segment gut microbial communities from Petit-Saut dam, French Guiana - Lab288 P4 | ecosystem: Host-associated > Arthropoda: Insects > Digestive system > Gut ...
AAAGTGGGAACGTCTAAAGGCGGGGGAAAGCAATGGCAAACTACCCCCAAGAACTTGCCTAGGATGCAGTGTGCCAAGAGCCATATCGGTTCCATAACCGGGCTCTGGCTCCTGCCAGACCGGTCTCTAGGGCTGAATACTAATGAATTAATTAATTACTTGGAGAAAACGCAAGCCTTGGTAAAACGCAACATACAATACAGCTACTGGGAGACGGGAGACAGGTAATATCCAAAGAATTTTCTGTGTGCGAACAGTCAGAGATACAGAAGTGAGAGGCCTGCATATTTAAATATATTATAATTAAAAAAATTAAAAATTGCCATAAAAATATTATTTAAATTCTCATAGGCTTTGCTTCATATTGCAGTGTGTTCAGGTCAGAAATTAAATTATATTTCCGGCTCAAAGTTAGAGCAAGTCAAAATGGTTTGTGTGCAATTTACCGGGATGCTGACAAATCCTTAGCCCGACTAAGAAGGAAACGACCTCGGAAGGATGTCATGGACGCGCGCGATTTCAACAACAACGAGACGCGAGATGTCACCATGTTGTTTTTCTTGCAAGGCAAGGCGCCGAAGGAAATTCACGTCATTCTGACAGAAACATTCGCTTGTTTCCTTCATAAGTCCTAAGGACTTATCAGCACTCCTGTATGTGCGTGTATTGCTACGTATTTATTGTATGGTAACTATATATAGGTAATTATATCGTACAGCCTCACTACCATCCGAACCAGACCTATCCTCTGAAGAGTTCCTGCAAACATTTACGCGATTTCAATACACGCACGCACGTGCGAGCGCATATATATTAATTTTATAGGGACAAATATTTTAGATTTAAACATAATGATAGAGTCAACTCACACATCCTCTCTTATGCACTGCAATATATACACAACGGATGCTTCACATCTCTTCGTATGTGTTTCAACACTCCATATGTGTCATCATCAGGGAGTCTGCACTGTGGAGCATACAACGGACCATTTATAAAGCACTAACCTAACCACAGTGAAGTCTCCCGGATGATGGCGAAAGTGAAAGTTCACAGTAGAACAGGCCACGAAGGCCCAGAGGGTGAGTAGAGTTACAGCTCTTCTCTTTCTTTAACCTCGGTGCTAGATGGGGTGGGTGGTTAACGCCAGGCTCCAGCCGCTTTACCCTTGGGAAGACCCCGGTACCCATTTTATATTAGACTGAGTGGGGCCTCAGGACCGGTGCGGAATTGTGCGGGAAATCTCCCCCCACAGGGATTCGATCCTCAGACATTCCAGCCCGTAGCGAGTCGCTATACCGACTGAGCTATCCCGGCCCACCCCAGATGTTGGCACTAATGGAATTCCTATACAATGAGGACAACGTTTGTGAACTGTTGTTTACATATTCCTGTGAATGTACGGCCATTTTTATGATCTGATATTTACACTAATCAAGCTATACGCAATATATAAATATTGAAAAATTATCCGATATAAGGTAAACGTGTTACAGAATCCCTATCGAAAAAAAAATATTGGGTAGTAATATAACAGTCTATTGCTATCACAGTTACTAAACCCACACAAGTACTGCTTTTTAATTCCTTCTGGCGTTACAAAAGACCGTCTCTTCATCACGTGACATTTTGAGGTGGATTCCCCTGTAAGATCAAGAACACTTCATAGTAGGTTCAACTTCCACCAGTCGCCACCCCGCAGCGCCACTTTAATATAAGTTATTCAATCTTCCAATTTTTAATTCTTTTGGCTTTACCCATTACCTTTGGTTATTGCTGGATGGCAACATTTGAAGTAATGAGTTCGTCCCAATTCACAGACATAGAGGAACGGGACTAGTTAAGTAAGATACGGTTTCAGTTTTCATGTGAAAGGTAACACGAAAAGTTAAATAATTAACCATTTAAACCCTACTGGTTACGTGATGCACCACCAGTTTAACATTCAACAACTGTAGGCTCTGCCCACACTGTATTTAAATGTTTTGTATTTATCTGAGAACAAACAGCGACTTGTGCCACTTACAGCATAAACTGATTGGTTTTTATAACCGAGATGAAAAGTGTTTACAGCGCTGTACGGACTGAGTCTTTAAATAAAGCGGTCTAAGCTTCGGCTGTAAAGGGTTATTAACTTAGGACACCAATCTTTATCGTAAATATTCAGACCTCTGTTTATGGACATTAAAGTTACGTATTTTTCTCCGTTCTTATTTTTATGAGTACGTGAAAAATATCTCAGCCTGTATTTGATATTCTTTTGGCTTTTCGGTCATTTCGTTTTTATTTATGATGTAAGCAAGTACGATTTGTCGATACTTTGTAAAACGGCACTGTGAAAGTACAGAAATTTCTATGTTTGCTTTTTATTTAAATAGCCTCCAGAAGGTCAACATCGAAAACCAAAATACAGTGTATCACAAACTAGCTGTATATAAAACAACATATATATGTCAAAACAGATAGATGATAATTCTGTACAATTACAGCGACAATCCTAATTCCTATGTGTCTTCCGCAAAAGTATAAAAGCATATAACTTACTTGGACTGAAGATAGGATAAACGAATAATTAATCTGTAAATATATAGTATGATATAGTATAGTAGAGTATAGTATAGTACAGTAGAGTATAGTGTAGTATAGTATAGTATAGTATAGTATAGCATTGCATAGCATAGCATAGTATAGTATAGTATAGTATAGTATAGTAATGCAGTATAGTGTAGTATATTATAGTATAGTATAGTACAGTATATTATATTATACTATAGTATAGTATAGTATAGTACAGTGTAGTGTAGTGTAGTATAGTGTAGTGTATTATAGTATAGTGTAGTGTAGTATAGTGTAGTGTAGTGTAGTGTAGTGTAGTGTAGTGTAGTATCAGCCTTTACCCGTTTCCAGAATGATCCCAGCAAGTACGTTAAGGAACTGAAGACAACCACAAAGTCCCTTTAACAAAATTTCAACTTCAAAGTCCCCGAATTCATATCAGGGGTGTCACGCATTCCACAGAGACTTTCAATATTAGGACATTTAAGTCATGGATGTTGAGATTGGTTGAAGACAGAGAATGCAATATACTGCCTGCCATGGTGTAAATTTCAGTAGAGTTTTTTTGCTGTTTGTAAAGATCTATGCCACTTATATTTACTTATTTGACGATTATTTCTTTATTTACAACGTTTATCAACCAACAGTTTGGAAAATAGTGACAAATCCAAAGTATGCTGCAAACAAAGGTGCTGTACTGTGTGGAAAAAGGAAAACAGAACATTTCTGTTAGTAATGTAGATGTTAGGTTGAAGAACGAGACTGTAACTTCTACTTTACACTTCCGGGAACCATTAACCTTTGAATTAACTAGCTTGGTATACAAAAGGAATAAGTTATGCACCCTGGGGTTTATGGTAGGACTGCACGACAAGAAGCTGGCCGCTAACAGCCTTATCAGTAGGGTTACGGTTCTATTGATGTCAGGACTCAGTTCCCGATTCCTGTATGCTGATCGTAAGGATCTCTTACACTGCGTTTGACATGTGATGGCAGACGCGCAGAAACCAGATTTCGTCTTTTGGCGAAACGGACGAGTCTATTGAAATCGGCGGGGGGCGTAATTTCAGTCGACTACTGGCAGCCGATGTATGCGCTTCAGTGGTAGTAATGCTGGATACACCATGTTATGAGGTAGTGTGAAGGGTACTGGCTACCCATTCCATTCGCCAGTTCCCCCTTCACTTCCCCTCCCGTGCGTCACCGTGTGCCATTTCAAATGGACTCTACTACAGAAGGAATAAGATACGCCTTGGGTTTAGTTACTTGGCGAATGTTTACCCACAGCGAAAGAGAGAACACAAAGCCTGTGAAGAAAAACGCATGTTTATGACGACATCAAAATAAGAAGAGGCCGTAGCTTGAAATTTATTCGTACTCCCACTATAAAATTACGTCCTTATCTTGCTCCATCTAAACCTGATGCTACTTTTCTCTACGCTCATCTTTCTTTCCTTATTCTGCGAGCGCGCACTCAGATGGAAGAGTCGGATGTCCTCCCCATCAAGTCGGTCCGATCCGTAACACTCTGCCCACAGTGTATTTACATATGTGTATCTCTGGACAAACAAAGACTTCTTCTCTATACAGAACTCGGTGATGGGTTTTTTATAACCCAGATGGAAAGTGTTTACTGCGCGGTACGGACTGGGTCTTTAAATAAAAAGGAGTTACTTTTCGTCGTAAAAGGGCTACATATGTTTGATCAAAACTGAAAATCTCCTGCCTTGAAGCAGAAGGTACATTTCCGAGAGATATAGACGTCGTGCGAACTATACAAATGGTGCTTGACCGCCAGTCTATTAGAGGTGCTCTACTTCAGAGTGTTATTTTACTTCCATCTAATCATAATATGTGGGCCGGGTAGCTCAGTCGGTATACCGACTGAGCTACGGGCTGGACGGTCCGGGATTGAATCCCCTTGTGGACGAGATTTTCTGCCCGTGCAGACCGGCACTGGGGCCCACCCAGCCTCCTGTAAAATGGGTACAGGGTCTTTACCGGGGGTAAAGTGCGGCCGGGGCGTGCTGCTGACCACTCACCCTCTTCTAGTGCCGCGGTCATGGAAGAGTAGAGCTATACCTCTACACTTCCTCTGGGCCACACCGGGCCTGTTACGGAATCACTTTACCTTTACTTTTACCTTTATGTAATTATATTATTTTCAACTCAGATCTTTCCTGAAACAATTGTCATAACGTATCGATATAAAAGATTTACAAGATAATGATAAAATTTGACCCTTCCTTAACAGGCACACACGTACAAGCATGATATGCTTATACGTGTGTATGAGAACAAGCGATTGTTTTGTGGATACAACATTTCGGCAGAAAGTGTGTTTGTGACCCAGTTATCTAGTGATGTGGGAATCTCAGTTTGGAGAGTTATATGGGTTACAACAAATCGCTATTTTATGAGCGATATGTAAATCAGACAATAAAGGGAAATGAGTATTAAATCACATTTGCATGACTTTGAATAGATCTAGGAAAATTTTGCATAAAATGCGCCTTACAATATTACAAATTGATTGGACTAAGTGCATCGGCCTTTTCATGCATTATATCAACTTAAAAGTCATTACTGTTTTGACGCTTAATTGGCGTCAGTCTGGATGATTTTTTGCAATAAAATTGTTTATCACCAAATAGCAACAAAGTTATCAGTGTTTGTTCCACAAACAATTTTGTGACAAGAGGTTTCCCAACACCTGTGCTGACATGATCATCATTTTCTCCTATATTACGTATATATATATATATATATATATATACACACACACAGTGGGTGCCAAAAAATATGTACACATTTTAAGAGATGTTATCTATGTATTCCTTTTCGAAATACATATTTTAAGAGATGTTATCTATGTATTGCTTTTCGTAATACACATTTTAGGAGATGTTATCTATGTATTGCTTTTCGAAATACACATTTTAAGAGATGTTACCTATGTATTGCTTTTCGAAATACACATTTTAAGAGATATTATCGACGTATTGCTTTTAGAAATACACATTTTAAGATGTGTTATCTATGTATTACTTTTCGAAATTGAATTGAATTACTGTTGCAATATGTAGTAGGACGTTGGCTCAAAAAATGGCGTTAATCAAGTGAATGCTAGCGTCACCATGCGACAGGCAGGACAGTCAAAGATAATGGCGGAATCACGGTTGTCGTTCGAGGAGCGCAAGAATGTGTATACCTTTTTGGCACCCCCTGTATATATATATATATATATATATATATATATATATATATATGTCGTTATGGAATGTGCGCTGTGTAATTCGGTATTTTACTCTAGACGTTTCGAGAGAGAGAAACTCTGATAATTATGCTAGTCCAATCTGTTCTTATAATACAAGATTCATAAGAAATTTCGTCCAAAATTGAATTTAGTTTCTTTTTTTCTTTTTTTGGCATTAGTAACAAGTACAAAATCATCCCTACAACTGAATTGCAAAATAAAGACGTACTAAATATTAATATTGTCCTCCAAATAAGAAATAAGAATATAACCATTAAGGTGCACTTATTAAATGTTATTTATAACTTTAGTAAGTTTTAAACATATACATATATATATATAGCTTACCACTTTTATATCAATTAATTTTAATGGAATATGCCAAATAAAATATTATTTATAAGTTTAGTAAGTTTTGAACACACACACACACACACACACACACACATATATATATATATATATATATATATAACTTACCACGTTTTATATTAATTAATTACAAAGTAATTTGCCAAGTAAAATATTATTTATAACTTTAGTAAGTTTTGAACATATATATATTACCATGTTTATATCAGTTAATTACAATGGAATATGCCAAGTAAATGTACCACAGTAACGTAAAATTGGGATAAAATTCTTCTTCATGTTCTTCTTCTTATAAAGTTCTACAACCTATATAATTTTTTGGCTTGCTCAACCACTTTCTTCCAACTATCTCTATTCTGCGCTACTTTCGTCCAATTGCTTACGCTCAGGCTCTTTTTATCTTCCAAAACTTTATCTTCCCAACAATAATATTATAATATAATAATAATCTGATAAAATACGAAAGCAAAACACACAACGTTATGAGATAAATTACGTCTCTTTGTTAGCATTTCACATAAATAGTCGAAAAACACCTATTGGCTTCGTCATGTCTGTTTGTCCGTCCGTCTGTCTATATGTATCAGCGCCGCTCCCGTTGGACTAATATTACTAAATTTGATGTTGGAAAATTTACGAAACTCTGTAGAGAAACTCGAAATTTGGTTAAAATCGAATGGAAATGTCTGACCCATTACACGAAGCCCTGAGTGCGTATGTGTTGTTAACAGGCGTACGAAATATTTCGTAGCTCGAAATGTTTGCCTTGTTGCTGTCCCGTGGCAAAACACCACGGGTTTATATTGTTGACTGATACATGTATGTCAATAACAGTAAAAAGGGAATCAATTGTTGCGTTTCAATAGCATTAGTGTTTAGGCGAAAGCTCCACGATGTCGCGGTGAACCCTACGTTACGTAACTTCCTTGCATTACGAATTTATAGCTAACAAAGAACATTACAAAATCTGACACTCAGAGGACTGCGCATCGTGATATATTCCTATAATAAAACCAACGAGATGCATTAATTTCTCAAATTTATCTTTGAAGTAGAATTCCACATGTTTCGAACAGGTTTTCTGTCCATCATCAGGAGTCTAATACTGTATACACAGCAATAGGTATATGTCATAAAAGTTATCCTGACTGCTTGCTAGTGGGATCATCATCATCATTCCAGTACTGTATACACAGCAACAGGTGTACGTCATACAGGTTATGCTGACTGCTTGCCAGCGGGATCATCATCAGGGGTCTAGTACTGTATACACAGCAATAGGTATATGCTTCTATGCAGTTCCATCCTGATCCCGGTAGCAAGCAGTCAGAATAACCTGTATGAACTATACCTGTTGCTGTGTATACAGTATTCGACTGATGATGATGATGATGATGATGATAATCCCACTAGCAAGCAGTCAGGATAATCTTTATGACATGTACCTATTGCTGTGTATACAGTACTAGACTGATGATGATGATGATGATCCCACTAACAAGCAGACAGCACAAACTGTAGGCCACATACCTATTGCTGTGTATACAGTACTGGACTCCTGATGATGTTCCCACTAACAAGCAGTCGGTATAACCTGTATGACAAATACCTATTGCTGTGTATACAGTACTGGACTCATGATGATGATCCCACTAACAAGCAGTCAGTATAACCTGCATGCCATATACCTATTGCTGTGTATACAGTACTGGACCCCTGATGATGATCCCACTAACAAGCAGTCAGCATAACCTGCATGCCATATACCTATTGCTGTGTATACAGTACTGGACTCCTGATGATGATGATGATGATGATCCCACTAACAAGCAGTCAGTATAACTTGTTTGACATGTACCTATTGCTGTGTATACAGTACTGGACTCCTGATGATGATGATCCCACTAGCTACAGTCAGGATAACTTGAATGGCATATACCTATTGCTGTGTATACAGTACTGGACTGATGATTATGATGATGATCCCACTAACAAGCAGTCAGGATAGCCTGAATGACACATATCTATTGTTGTGTATAGAGTACTGGACTCGTGGTGATGATCCCGCTAGCAGTCAGCAAAACCTATATGACATATACCTGTTGCTGTGTATACAGTACTAGACTCCTGATGATGGACAGAAACCCTGTCTGAAACATGTAGGGGCCTACTCTAAAAATAAATGTGAGAAATCAGTGCATCTTGTTAGTTTTATTACAAGAATTACAAAATCTGTATAAATGCCCCGTGTAACAGGACAGAATGTTTTATGAGTTCTGCCTAGAATCGATTTTGTATATAATCCTCTCCATCCTGTTCCTTCAATTAATATTTTAATTTTGGATCCTATAAGAACTCATCTTTTTTACCGCTCAGTTTGTTGTTTCAGTAAAAGTTACATGGTATTTGTTTCGTGTTGGACAGGCTGTAACCTCACTTACGTCTTATGAAACACACAAAAACCTCTATCAATATTTTTTATATAAATACAAATACAAGTCAGTCGGTAACACAACAATTTATTTATACACAAAAATAGTATATTTTGTCACTGCGAAATGTTTCGACCTTATAAGGCCATCCTCAGACACTCCAAGAAGACAGATCCAAGAGTTGTTTATGTTTCATTGTTTTGTCACGACGACATGTTTCGACCTTATAAGGTCATTATCAGGCACTCCAAGAAGACAGATCGAAGAGTTGTTTATGTTTCATTGTTTTGTCACGGCGACATATTTCGACATTATAAGGTCATCCTCAGGCACTCCAAGAAGACAGATCCAAGAGTTATGTTTCATTGCTTTGACACGGCGACATGTTTCGACCTTATAAGGTCATCCTCAGGCACTCCAAGAAGACAGGTCCAAGAGTTGTTAATGTTTCATTGTTTTGTCACGGCGACATATTTCGACCTTATAAGGTCATCCTCAGGCACTCCAAGAAGACACATCCAAGAGTTGTCACAACATTTTAAAAGCTTGGATCTTGTGTTCTTGTAGCGACTGATGGAATTAGTCTGACCGACTATCAATTTGATGTTTTCCATCCCAAATTGTTATAACATATAAACACAACACGTCAGTCAATAACACAACACTTTATTTATATACAAAAATGGTATATTTTTTCAGGACTACATGTTTCGACCTTATTGTCAGTTCCAGCATCACTATTCCATAAGATTTATGCCAAGCTGCTACCGCTGTACGGACAACAGAACAGTCGTTTTGTGCCTACAAGACGGAGGGTTTGGTCTGATTTCTGAATCGTCTCTCTTCAAAAGCCATTTTCTGTTGCTTGGTTTACTTTGCGGGAAACGGCATGACGTCAGGAGCTAAGGGTCGTCTGTCACTCGTTGGTCTGAAGTTTCTCGCAGACGGAAATGATTATGTGAGGAAGGATTATGGCCGCGTCTTAACCAATGGGATTCAAATTTCATTCGAGCTCCTTATGGCTACAATTTCACTGTTCGAATTTTCACATTTCTTTTTTTAAGTGTCGTATACAATAATGTGGTACGGTTTGCTTGCGAAGTGATGATCTACTGAACTAAAGAATGGATCTTTCCAAGACAGACAGTTTTAGGAAGCTTAAGATTCCTAAATTTTTTGCAATCTCTTTGGATCTTATTAATTCCTTCTGAAGAAACTGCTGTATCTAATGATTACAACGCTAAATATTGACAGTGCTGACTGAAGCCGAGACCAAGGAAAGCTAACAAATTTCTTGTACCTTGCTGAACCTCCGCTTGAGGCAGCACTGTAGTTTTCAAAGTTCTGTTACGTATTTAAACGCACTATGAAATTTCTGCTTCCTATTTGCACGCTGCGTATGATACGCTGGTCTCCGGAAGAAATTACCCGGTATGAAGCTAAGCACAATTTTTGTCCATTAAACTTTATGAAACGAGGGGGTGCTAATAAGACCTTAGCCCGACCTACTTTCCGTTGTCGTAGGATGGAATTGATAATGTCGTTGGAAAGAGGGGTCTCTTCATATGCCGATTGGCAAGTCTTTTCTTCTTACAGAGAGTGAAAGGAAGCATGTCAGTCGACAAACGCGAATTCAGAAATATGGAGACGCGAGCTGTTATCAAGTCTTTTTTTTTTCTGCAAGGCAAGGCGCCGAAGGAAATTCACGCCATTCTGAAAGAAATATTAGGAGATCATGCACCATCTTATGCCACCGTCAAAAACTGGGTGGCCCAGATTAAACGTAGTGATTTTTTCACCTGTGTTGCGCCTTGTCCTGGACGACCCAAAAACAGTGACAACCCCGGAGATTATTGACCGAATTCGCGAGCTAACCTTCGAATAGAGCCCGATTTCGGCTGAATCAATAGCTGAGCAACTGGGCATCTCACGTGATCGGGTGGGGTTCATCATTTATGAAAATTTGGACATTCGGGAGCTCTCCGCGAAGTGGATCCCGAAAAGCCTGAATGCGGATCAAAAACTTCAACGGTGCAATTCGTCTGAGCAAATTCTGGAATTTTTTCGGCGCGATCCACATGATTTCCTGTCGCGTTTGGTGACCATGGACGAAACGTGGTTATATCAGTATGACCCGGAGACAGAGTAACAATCAATGGAGTTTCAGCATAGCGGCTCACCCCACCCGAAAAAATCCCGAGTGCAAAAATCCGCTGGACAAGTTCTCGCCTCGATTCGATTTTTTGGGATCAAGACGGCATTCTCCTCATTGATTATCTTCCAAAGGGTCAAACTATCAATGCGGAGTATTACTCATCGCTGCTGGTGCAATTGAACGACATTTTGAAAGAAAAAGCAGCGGGATAGTGACCAAGGGGGTCTTGTCCTTGCACGAAAATGCCCCGGCTCACCGGCACTTGCAACCCAGAAGAAACTGGTCTACCTGAGCTTTTAATGTCTTGATCACCCACCCTATTCTCCGGATCTGGCCCCGTCGGAATACCACCTGTTCACTTGACAGAAAACAAATTGAAAGGTCGTCACTTTTTTCCGACGGGGTTGTCATTTCTGCACGGAGGCTTGATTGGACGAGTAATATTCTGAATTTTTTTTGAGTGGCTGGTAAAAGCTAGAGCAATGGGCTAAGAAGTGTATCTAGCTTCGTTGGGAGTATGTTGAATAAATCCCGAATTTGGTCGCTGTAGCTTGTTTCCTCCATGGTCGGGCTAAGGACTTATCAGCACCCCGTCGTAATGTAATTTTTGTTCAATAAATGTTTCAATCTTCTTAGTTGCATGTTATTTCGAACAGGTACAATTAATATTAATATATAAGAAATTTGTTAATCCGAGTGTCGTCGTCGGTGAAGTGACTGAGCTGTGGGCTGGCGTGTATCTGGTTAGATGTCCAGTAAGGGAACATGTATTTTTCTTCTCCAAAATATCCAGAACGGCTCTGGATTCCAACCAGACCTTTCTCTGACGGGTAGACGAGATATTTCCAGGGGTAAAGAGGTCGGAGCTTAAATTTGAGCACTCACGTCTGTCTAATTCAGAGGTTAAGAATGAATGGAGTCATACCTTCACTCCCCTCTATGTCTCAATGGTCTGGGTAGGTATAAATTTACTTAGAGGCAATTCAGTGCTATCGTTACTGGACAGCCTGCTGTAGTGATGAAGGTACAGAATTGTAATGTCTATCGTTGCACCGTGCATTTTTAAATCTACGCAGTTCACACACCAACAATTTCACTATTTATTAACTCAGTTAAAAGTTTTAAATTTGCACTAAAATACACGATAATATCGCTCGTACGTGTTTCGGTCTTTAATGACTATCATCAGGGAGCTTTATCTGTACCTAACTAAAGTCATATTTATGTTAAAACACTCGGCAAAATTATGTCGTTATATAAATTAGGTGATGTGGCAGCGTGTCGTAGAGCAGCATGCACATGCCGCTCTACGACATGCTGCCACATCACCTAATTTATATAACGACATAATTTTACCGAGTGTTTTAACATAAATATAACTTTAGTTAGGTACAGATAAAGCTCCCTGATGATGGTCATTAAAGACCGAAACATGTAGAAGCGATATTACTGTGTATTTTAATGTAAATTTAAAACTTTTAACCAAGTTAATAAATAGTACATTTGTTGGTGTGTGAAATACGCATGTACAGAATAGTATTAGGGAGGGTCGCGATTCGAATCTCAGCTGGAACACTAACTCTTCTGACTCAGATGTTGCAATCTGTTCCTCAGTACTTTTTTAAACTTTCCCGGAATAGAGTAGGAAATCTTCCTTTCTAATCCCTTCCATTTATAGTCAAGTAGAGTTCGACGTTACTTATTTTGAAAACGCTCTAAAATGAAGCGCAAGAATGTCACAGCTCTTAGATCTGAAATTGATTCACCCGTCACTCAGACACCGCGATCAGACCAACTTTTACACCTTATTGGAGATGTAGTATCCAGGGGTTTGAGGCGGCTCACTGGCCACCCGTTTCACTCCCCATTTCAACATATGCAGACATTCCTGCATGTTTGTTCCGTCCTCTACACAATACTGGGAACAGAGGGATTTTGTTAACCTAGTGCTGTTGTGTGCTGGATTGTGAGGAGACGACGGCAGGAGAGTGGGGTGTGATACTATAGCAGGTTTTAGTGTAACTGGGCTTGGAGCCTCAGACATGGAGGGATTCTTTCGACAGCAGCCAGGCTGACCACTTCGTTACAGCGAAAGGCCACATAGAAATCAGCGGTTCACCTGCACTCAACTCCACAACCGGACTATTCCGTTGTAGAACCATTAGTATACGGAGATTGCCGTGGGCTTTCAATCTTTAACGACACCCACTCACCATTCAAAGGTCAACCTTCCGTCTTCAGGGCAGGAAGTTACCGCTCAACCGTCTGCCCGTAAGGTCTCTGTCGCCGGGAGGAGGGGGGGAAGCGGACAGGGCCCAAGACCCCCTGGTCAGGGACTCCACAGAGAGCAACCCTACAACACCCTTGTACAAACTTCGGCCTCTTTCAATGGTAAAGCAGTCCCATTACACACCTGGAGTGGCCCAGAGAGTTCCAGAAAGTTACATTTCCCAGATTACATGACAATGGCACAGGGTGGTGTTAAGGTTGTCAGCCTTACGCACCGGCCGCCTTTACCCCCAAGAAATGTTCTTGGTATTCATTTCTGTTAGAGGCTGAGTCGACCCCAGGATCGGACAATCATTTTGAATAACCCTGTATAATCACAAAGGGTGCATATATAGAGCACCTGAAAGGTATTTAACAAAACCTTGGAGTGTTGTTCTATTAAATACAAAAGCGCGTATACTGTTATCTGAAGTGTATTGTGTATGACAAGTTGTTAAAACCCCGACAATCATTTCGAATAACCCTGTACTTGTGATTATTCAAGATTTATTTTCATTTTTTATTTACAATCGTGTCACCTTCCTATTGATAGCGCTGTACAGGCATATACAAGCCCAAATATAAATATTTGACTTGTATTCAGGAGGTGCCAGCTCCACATTCCTGCACAGACATACATTATTTATTAGATAGATATATTTGTTAACTGCAATTGGGCTGACACCCGACGGCAGTAGTACAGTACACATTTACACACAAACAGTATATGTACACACAAACAAAAACATTTATTATCATTATTTATTAGCGATAAAAAAAATACAGTCTACAAGCTAATGTGATGATTATACACAGTACACCACGATACCCTGTATCACTATGACACGGTAGGGTATTCATCCAGCTATGTCACCTGAGGTGCCTTGCAAGTCTAAAGGCCAGCATCTGTTTAGTCTCCTAGTGTTTACAGGTTGTAGTAGTGGCTGTAATAGTGGATTGGGATTGGCTTCCGGTTTGTTGTGATGTTTACTGATTCTTTCATGGATGACGTCACTTACGTAAGGGATGTTGAAGTCTGTATGTACGGTATAATTTGTTACATACCGGGGGGCATATGTTGTGGCTCTGAGAATTGTGGATTGGGATCTCTGCATGATGAATATATTGGACTTGCTGGCGCAATCCCACAGTTCTGTTCCGTAGCTCCATATCGGTTTGATTATCTGTTTGTAGAGGAAGGTGTAACTAATTTTCTATGGATAGATGGGACTTATTTCCTATCAACCAGTTGACCGGTTTTGTTTTTAAGTCAATTTGTTTTCTTTTTTGACGATTACCCCGTATTTTGACTTAAGTTTATTTCTTCTTTATTAAAACACAATCAAATAATAATAATAATAATAATAATAATAAAATTATATATAAATATGTTATTGCGATCCACAGGTATAATTGTTACGTTTTCGTCCAGCCATGCATATGTCGGTAAAAAACGAAATTAAACTCTCGCAAATCTTATTGATAGAAATCTCCTAAAATACTCTTAATATGGTGGGTTGGGTAGTTCAGTCAGTATAGCTACTGACTACAGGCTGGACGATCCGGGATCGAATCCCGGTGGGGACGAAATTTTCCGCCCGTCCAGACCGGTCCTGGGGCCCACCCAGCCTCCTGTAAAATGGGTACCGGGTCTTTCCCGGGGGTAAATTGCGGCCGGGGCGTGCTGCTGACCACTCACTCCCTTCTAGTGCCGCGGTCATGGAACAGTCGTACTGTACCTGTACCCACTCTCTGGGCCACACCGGGCCTGTAACGGGATCACTTTACCTTTTTTTACTGTTAATATGATTTAAGGGACTCGAAGGTACTGAAATTATTATTTTTATCGTTGCACCGCTGAGTCTCAATCTGCACAACACACACACCACACACACACCACACACACCACACACACACACACACACACACACCACACACAACCACACACACACCACACACTCACCCACACACACACACACACACCCACACACACACACACACACACACCCACACACACACACACACCACACACAC
>Ga0123354_10009241_pt1 | contig 15072 bp, 11 predicted proteins | sample TergutLab28metaG_2_FD_97872 | JGI IMG/M metagenome (GOLD analysis project Ga0123354, IMG submission 97872) | Labiotermes labralis P4 segment gut microbial communities from Petit-Saut dam, French Guiana - Lab288 P4 | ecosystem: Host-associated > Arthropoda: Insects > Digestive system > Gut ...
GAGACTCCCAGCGTCTGGCACAAATAATTACAAACCTTGTCGGGAACGCTGTAAAGTTTACACCGGAAGAAGGGAATATCCGTATCAACACATACTTTTTAGGGGAAAAAGAAGGTATTTGCAGTATAAAGATAACGATATCTGATACAGGAATCGGCATAAGCCCCGAGCAGCAGGCCCGTTTGTTCAAATCCTTCCAGCAAGCCGAAAGCAGCACATCTCGCAAATTCGGAGGCACAGGTCTTGGTCTTGCAATTTCCAAGAATATAGTGGAAATGATGGGCGGAGAAATATGGATAGAATCCGAGCTTGGAAAGGGAGCTACTTTTGCTTTTACGATTAAGGCAGCGCGGAGTACTATGGATGAGCAAAAACTCATGGGACATGGCCTTAACTGGAACAATATCCATATCTTGGTAGCAGATAACGATGCAGACACCAAGGCATTTTTTAAGAAAATCACCGGGGAATTCGGCGCACACTGCGATACTGCTTTAAATGGAGAGGATGCGCTCAGCCTTGTCCGGCAGAACAAAGCCTATGATATTTATTTTATAGGCAATGAATTACCGGATATGGATGGATTGAAGTTGGTAAAAACATTAAAAGAGATGGGAACCATTGCAAAAAAAAGCACTATAGCCATGTTTACAGACCAATCCATGAATTTAATTGAAAGTGATGCAAAAAAAATGGGAATTTATAAATTTGTAAATAAACCATTATTCCCATCAAACATTATAGATACCACAAACGATATCCTTGGTTTAAGCACTAAGCATACAGAGGAAATACCTGAAGAGACTAATATTGTTTTCAAAGGCTGCCATATTCTGCTGGCAGAAGATGTGGAGATTAACCGCGAAATTGTTCTATCCATGCTTGAGTCAACTCTTCTCTCGATAGATTGCGCAGAGAACGGTGTGCAAGCATTAAAAATGTTTATAGATGATCCGGATAAATATGACATGATATTTATGGATATACAGATGCCGGAGATGGATGGCTATGAAGCTACCCGGCGTATTCGGGAATTAGATTCGCCAAGCGCTAAAGAGATCCCTATCATAGCAATGACTGCTAACGTATTCCGCGAGGATATTGACCGTTGCTTTAACGCAGGCATGAATGATCATATTGGAAAACCATTGGCGTTTGATGAAGTTTTTAGTAAATTAAAAGTGTATTTAAAATATTGATGACATGTTGCGCGGTCATGCAGTGCAAACAGCATAATCGTGCTTTACGGTAAATAATAAGGAGAAACTTTAACATGGAAGAAAAAAATGTATTTTTAAAAGGGAAAAAACACGAATACTTCATGTGGGAAAATATAGGCGACATCAAAGGAGGACGCGGAGACCTGGGCGAAGAAATGCCGGTACTTGTATACCGATTGATGCAGTATACAATGTTGGACGTCCTCAGCAAGGCTCACGGTCTTGAACAGGCAAATGAATATTTCCGTCAGGCCGGTTTTTTGGCTGGGACAGAATTCGCAAAGCACACATTAGATTTGAAAGTTGAGTTTAACACATTCATAGCTAATTTACAAAAAGCGCTACAAGATTTAAAGATCGGTATTCTGCGTATGGAAGCGTTTGATCCTGACACCGGCAATATTGTACTTACAGTCGGACAGGATTTGGATTGCAGCGGGTTACCCATTACGAATGAAAATGTATGTAATTATGACGAAGGTTTTATTGCCGGTATACTTGAAGCGTATACAGGAAAAAAATACAATGTCCGCGAAGTTGATTGCTGGGCAAGCGGCGATAGAGTCTGCCGTTTCAACGGAACTGTCATGTAGGTTTAAGAGCAGGTAGTTTTAATGAAGCCCACTGCAGAAATTTTATTTAATTATTTGCACGATGTTATATACGATCCGCCAAACGCTGTTTTGGATGTCGAAAATTTGCCCGAGGATTTTCGGGATTTTGGCAACGGGCTTCAATACTTTGCAGAATGTGTCATGGAAACCAAGACGCTGGCGCAATCTCTGGCAAAGGGCGATCTGACAGACAAACTGCCGCGCTCAGGCAATGAAATAGCAGCCCCGCTAAAATCATTGCATGCTTCACTAAAACATCTTACATGGCAGGCGCAGCAAATAGCGCGGGGGGACTACCAACAACGCGTGAGTTTCATGGGTGATTTTGCCGGTGCGTTCAATACTATGGCGGGACAACTGGAAAAACGGCGAAAGATTGATACTCAGGAAAAATCCAAATTGCAACAATATATCAACCTGGTCCTTTCAAGTACGCCTAATATACTTTTGGCATTTGATACTGAAGGAAAAGCGGTCTTTGCCAGTGAATCTTATTTACGCCGCTGTAAAATATCATCAGCAGATAAGGTTCATGGCAAATCATTCTCTGAATTACTATCCCCTGTTGTTACGGAAGAATTTCTTTTGACCACCGGCAAGATGCTTAACAACGCCCTTGCTAATTTGAATACATCTGTTATAGAACAGAATATAGATTTTGGGCAGGATGGCTGCTTACGCACATATCTCTTTCATGTATCCCCGATATTGCATGAAAATAATATGGTCATGGGAACCCTCTTTATTTTCGACGATATGACCGAGATCATACAGGCCAGACATGCGGCAGAACGCGCCCTTAAATTAGCCGGGCAGTCTGCCCGCGCTAAATCCGACTTCCTCGCCCGAATGAGCCATGAGATGCGTACGCCTATGAATGCAATCATCGGCATGTCGACTATAGGGAAGAAAAATGCAGATAATGCCCATATAATACATTGCTTTGAGAATATAACCGAGGCATCCAATCAATTATTAAACGTTATCAATGATATTTTCGATATATCGGAAATAGAATCCGACAACCTTCAATTGTCCTATCAGGAATTCAATTTTGTAAATATGCTTGATAATATTAAAAACACTTTTCAAGTACAGACAGATAAGCAAAAACAAAAATTCACAACCGATATTGACGGCAATATCCCCTTAAATATCATATCGGATGAAAAGCGTTTGACTCAGGTAATAACAAATATCCTCTCAAATGCCGTTAAATTTACACCGGAAAATGGCTCTATATCTTTGACTGCAAAGAAAACAAACGAAGCAGATGGATATTGCACAATTAGTTTTACGGTAAAGGATACAGGAATAGGAATATCGCAAGAACAACAGAAAAAATTATTTATCCCATTTGAGCAGGCAGATGGAGGCACTTCCCGCAAATTCGGCGGCACAGGTCTTGGTCTTGCAATTTCAAAACGTATTCTGGAAATGATGGGGGGCAATATTTATGTTGAATCGGAACCCGGAAAAGGCTCCTCCTTTACATTTGAAATTACGGTGCAGATAAAGGCTGTTACAGAGACATCTGCAGAAACAGAACTTATACCAATAAATAATATTTTTCTGGGAAAGAAGATTATGATTGCCGAGGATGTGGAAATAAATCGCGAAATCATATCTACTCTTCTTGAAGAGACCGGCGTAGAGATAGACTTCGCTTTTAATGGAGTGAAAGCAGTTGATAAGTTTATATCCAATCCAGGCGCTTATGAATTTATCTTTATGGATATCCGGATGCCTGAAATGGATGGATATGAAGCAACAAAACTTATACGCTCGTCCGGCTTGCCGGAAGCTGAGAAAATTCCGATCATAGCAATGACTGCAAATATTTCGTATGAAGATATTGAACGCTGTTTTGCAGCCGGTATGAACGGACACCTTGGAAAACCTATAGATGTTGATAAAGTTATCGAAAAACTCAGGGAATATCTGCTTTAATTTAATTGCATTCAATATACACTAATCTATTCTGAAAAATACAACAACGATTGAGAAAAAGTTCCAATTTTACATTTTGTACCAATTTCCAATTTTAATTTATAGCTCTTTTGCCTGGAAATTTTTCGCTTGACGATTTATTAATTGAGGGATAAGATGAAATGATAAGTATTATAATAACAATTGGAGAGAATATATGAAAAAAATTTTTAGTCTTATGCTTATTTTCACTATCGCTATGTTGGTTATTTTTGCTGGTTGCGGCCGAGGTAACAAAGCCCCTGTTTCCAGTACATCGAATGATGGTCCAACAGGAAAAATTTTGATTTACACATCCATGTATGAGGATATCATTGAAGCAGTATCCAAAGTTCTTGCCAGAAAGTTCCCAAATTGTCAGATTGAATTCTTCTACGGCGGAACAGGCACAATTCAGGCAAAAGTTGCTGCTGAAATAGCTGCAAATAAACTGGGCTGCGATATGCTTATGGTTGCAGACCCTGCTTATTCACTGGAATTAAAAGAAAAAGGGCTACTCTATGCATATAAGTCAAGAGAAGCTTCTCATCTTGCTTTTGATTATGACAAAGATGGCTACTGGTATCCTGTAAGGATAAGTAATATGGTATTGGCATATAATCCTGAAAAATATGCTAAAAACACCATTCCAAATTCTCTTTATGATTTTGCCTTTGATTCAAAAGTTAAGGGAGCTGTTTCTATGAGCAACCCTCTTACCTCAGGAACTGCTATGGCATCAATTACAGCTTTAAGAGATAAATACGGTTATGAGTATTTTGCAGCTCTTGGCAAACAGGAAGTAAAGATCGAATCAGGCTCTGTAGCTCTGGTAAAACTTGAAACCGGAGAATGCAAGGTAATCATGATCCTCGAAGAATCAGTTTTGAAGAAAAGAGAAGAAGAAAAATCTAAACTGGAAGTTATATATCCGACAGATGGTACTATAGTAGTTCCTTCTACAATCATGACAGTCAATGACCAGTGGAGCGCTAACAAGAATACCAAAGCAGCAGAAGCAATTACCGACTGGTTTCTTGGTACAGAAGGACAGGAAGCTATTGTAGATGGTTGGATGCATTCAGCCAGGCTTAATTTTAACAAAATCCCCTATGATGCAATTCCTACCAGACAAATCAGGGACAATAGTATGCCGGTAAACTGGGAAAATTGTTATCGCCAAAGGGAAGAACTCAGAACCAAATTTGAAGAAAACGTAACAAAAAAGAAATAATATTGTAATAAAAGTTTACTAAAAACCCCGATAATGGAGCATTTATGCAGGATGTAGCACTTCCACTTCTAAAAAAAGAAAGATTTAACTTTGATATAAAATGGCTGGTTATCGGGGGAATTGTTGCGTTCCTTCTTGTCTTTCAGGTTTTTCCACTCCTATATCTTGTTTTCAGGGCATTCTTTTCAACAGGTACTTTTTCCCTGGGAGCATTAAAGAGGATGTATTCATATCCTCTTAACTGGGATGCCTTTACTAATACAATTATTACAGCAAGCCTTTCCATGCTTTTCGGAATCATGATTGCTTTTCCCCTTGCATGGCTTGTAGGAAGAACAAACCTTTATGGAAAAAAGTTCTTCCGTACTCTTTTCGTCATGACTTATATGGTGCCTCCATACGTAGGCGCTATGGCATGGCTGCGCTTGCTTAATCCAACAGTTGGAAACCTCAATGTATTCATTCAGAATATTTTTGGATTAGACAAAGCCCCTTTTAACATTTATTCAATAGGCGGATTGGTATGGGTACTCACTACCTTTTACTACCCTTACGCTTTTATAACAATTTCAAGAGCAATGGAAAAAATGGATCCATCGCTGGAAGAAGCTTCCCGAATTTCAGGATCTTCTCCTTTTAAGACATTGCGCACCATTACTATGCCTATGATGGCCCCGAGCATCGTAGCTGCAGCTCTTTTAGTATTTGTTTCAGCTGCTTCCTGTTACGGCATCCCTTCCATTATTGGCGCTCCGGGAAGAGTTCACACAGTAACCACAAGGATCATCGACTATGTTTACATAGGTTCACAGGATGGTCTTACAGATGCGACTACTCTGGCGTTTTTCCTGATGATAATCGCTAACATTGTTCTCTATGTCTCAACCTTTGTAGTGGGACGAAAACAGTACATAACTGTATCCGGAAAATCCACAAGGCCAAACATTGTTGACTTGGGCAGGTGGAGACTTTTCTTTACTGTATTAATAACTCTTTTCGCATTTATCATTGTAATCTTGCCATTCCTTACTGTTGCAACAACGTCGATAACAATAAACATGGGAAAAGGGTTATCTATGGATAACATTACTTTCCTGCACTGGGAGCGGATTTTTACCAGAAAATCGATAATCCAGTCCGGAATGAACAGTTTTATTTCCGCATCTATAGCAGCCACTGCCGGTATGGTAATTTCCTGCGTAATGGCTTATTTACTCATCAGAACCAATGTTAAAGGCCGCCGCATTCCCGATTTTCTCATAACTGTTGGAAGCGGTACACCAAGCGTTGTTATTGCATTGTCATTGATTATGGCAATGTCCGGCAAGTTCGGCATTAACATCTACAACACACTTTCGATAATGATCATAGCATATATGATCAAGTATCTTCTTATGGGTATGAGGACAGTGGTTTCTGCCATGAGCCAAATTTCGCCTTCTTTGGAAGAGGCTTCCCAAATATCGGGGGCAAAATGGTTGCGTGGATTTAAAGATATTACCATACCCCTTATTATCCCATCTGTGGTAGCAGGCTGGTTCTTGATCTTCATGCCCTCTTTTTATGAATTGACCATGTCTACCCTGCTTTATTCCAATAACACAAAAACACTTGGTTATGAATTATATACTTATCAAACCTTTCACAGCCAACAGACCGCTTCGGCGCTTGCTACAGCGATTCTTATTCTGGTTATTGTGGTGAACTGGCTGCTAAATAAGCTCACAGCCGGCAAATTTTCTGTTTAAAAAAAGGGAGAGTCCATGTCTAGCATTACTATTAATAAGGTGACCAAATATTTTGACAAAGTGGAAGTTATAAAAGAATTTTCCGAGCTCATAGCTGAAAAGGAATTTGTTACTCTTCTTGGCCCTTCGGGTTGTGGAAAGACAACGATGTTGCGTATGATCGCTGGTTTTGAAAAACCCACTTCCGGAGAAATCCATATTGGAAACACAGTAGTGAGTTCCGCCAAAAAATTTGTCCCTCCCGAACAGCGCGGCATTGGTATGGTATTCCAGTCTTATGCTGTATGGCCCCATATGACTGTTTTTGAAAATGTTGCCTATCCTCTTAAGATCGCAAAACTTTCCAAAAGCGAAATAAAAGCAAAGGTTGAAAGAGTTCTTGAGACTGTTCATCTTGGACCATACTCACATAGAATCCCTTCCCAGCTTTCAGGCGGACAACAACAGCGTGTTGCGCTTGGCAGAGCGCTGGTTTCGGAACCCAATCTCCTCCTTCTGGATGAGCCGCTTTCCAATCTGGACGCAAAGCTCAGGGAAAGTATGCGTTTTGAAATCAAAGAGATTCAGAAAAAATTCGGCATTACAGTTGTCTACGTTACCCATGATCAAACAGAAGCTATGGCTATGTCGGATCGTATCATAGTCCTTAACCACGGGCTTATACAGCAGATTGCGCCGCCCACAGAAATTTACTGCCGTCCGTCAAATAAGTTTGTTGCAGACTTTGTTGGAAAAGTTAATTTCCTGAAAGGCGAAGCCAAAATCGGAAAAATAGAGCTTAGCAATATTGGTCAGTCTATCCCTTATCAGGGAACATATACTGGCAAAGTTACAGTAGCCATAAGACCGGAGAATATAGTCCTTTCTCCATCGGATCCAAATTCTTGTCCAGGCGGAATACTGGAAGGCAAACTCCTCGCCATGTTCTATTTAGGAGACATAAACGATTGCAGAATAGCTATTAATAATGACATCATCAGGGTTATTGCCGAAAGCAACACTTTTAACACTCTTAAGGAAGGACAAAATCTTTCTCTTGGAATCAAGAATATTCTGGTCTACGAAGAGAAGAGCGAATAAATTTAATAAATTATTTGCTTTTTCACTCTTTTGTAAATAATCCTCTTGTTTATTCTTTCTCCATCTATTTTATATTTCCTCTGTTTTCTTTAATTGACATTGACGATTTATAGATTTAAGGATAAACTGAATTAATAAATTTTTATTTTTGGAGAGGAATATATGAAAAAAGCTTTTTATCTTGTGCTTATTATCGCTATTTCTATGCTGGTAATCTTTGCTGGATGCAGCCGCGATAAAAAAGAAGTGAACCTTGCTTCTGATAATAGTGTATCAGGAAAAATCATGATCTATACATCCATATATGAGGATGTTATTGAAGCAATGTCAAAAGTTCTGGAGAAAAAATTCCCCAACTGCAAAATTGAATTTTTCTATGGCGGAACCGGAACTATCCAGGCAAAAATTGCAGCAGAAATAGCAGCAAATAAACTTGGTTGCGATATGTTGTTGGTAGCTGAACCTGCATATTCTCTTGAACTAAAAGAGAAAAACATGCTTCATGCTTACAAATCAAAAGAAGCAGCTAATCTTGCTTTTGATTATGACAAAGATGGCTACTGGTATCCAGTAAGAATATGTAACATGGTATTAGCTTATAATCCTGAAAAATTTGCAAAAAACACACTGCCTAATTCTCTTTTTGATTTTGCAAATAATGAATCTGTAAAAGGTGCTATTTCAATGAGTAACCCTCTTACCTCAGGAACAGCTATGGCATCAGTTACAGCTCTCAGGGACAAATACGGTTATGGATATTTCGATTCTCTTGGCAAACAGGGAGTAAAAATCGAATCAGGTTCTGTAGCTCTTACAAAACTTGAAACCGGAGAATGCAAAGTTATTATGATTCTTGAAGAATCTGTTCTTAAGAAAAGACAGGAAGAAAAATCAAAACTGGAAGTTATCTATCCTACAGATGGAACCATCATTATTCCGTCAACAGTTATGACAGTTAACGCTCAATGGAATGCTAACAACAATACCAAAGCAGCAGAAGCAATCACAGACTGGTTACTTGGACCAGAAGGACAGGAATCCATTGTAGATGGCTGGATGCATTCAGTCAGAACCAATTTCCACAGACTTCCTTTTAATGCTATTCCTACAAATGACATAAGAGCAAACAATATGCCGGTAAACTGGGAAAATGTTTTCCGCCAGAGAGAAGAAACAAGAACAAAATTTGAGGAATTAGTAACCAAAAAAAGATAAGAATTAGAAAAATCTAATTTGTCGCATAAAAAGAGATGGGATCATGGGTTTTGGGGGTATATGTAAATATCTCCCTAAGCCCTAATCCCTAATTTTTTAGGGAGGAGTAGATATAATGAAAAAGATTTTTACAACAAGAATACTTTTTATGGGGATGCTGGTATTGGCATCGCTATTTCTCTTGCCCTCTCTTGCATGGACACAAGATATTCTGACATTTACCGAAGCTATACGCAAAAACCCAAATAACGCTGTTGCGTATTACAATCGAGGCAATATATATGCTTTCAATAGGGACTATGCCAAAGCAATTGAAGATTTTACCCAGGCTATAAAAATTAATCTTGATTTCCCGGAGGCATATTACAACCGGGGTAATGCTTATTTTGAAATAGCCAACTATGACAAGGCAATAGATGATTATGATCAGGCTATCCGCCTTAACCCCAATTTTCCGGAGATGTATTACAACCGGGGCAATGCTTATACCAAGAAGAACGATTCTAACAAAGCAATTGAAAATTATTCACAGGCTATTAAATTAAATCCAAATTATATAGATGCTTATAACAACCGCGGCATTGCGTATGCTGACAGAAAAGAGTATGACAAGGCAATTGCCGATTATACCCAGGCGATCCTCTTTGCTCCCGATGCTGCAGATGCATATTACAACCGAAGTCTTGCTTATGTTAACAAGAACGACTATGACAAGGCAATTATAGATTACTCCCATATCATCCGCATTAACCCAAATCATTCAGTATCGTATTACAACCGTGGCATTATATACTTTAACAATAAAAACTATGAAAAGGCAGTTGAAGATTTTGAATCTGCTCTTAAAATAGATCCAAATGATGCTACTGCAAAAGAGAATCTGGAAATAGCAAAGAAACAACTTGGAAGATAATTAGTCAAAAGTCTGAGTATTAACAAAGTCACGCGGATTTTTACAGCTTAGTTCAAAAACCCCACATCATCTGCATTAATCCGCAATAATCCCATGACTGTTACAGTCACTAATAAAAAATTCACACAAAATACATATAAAATTTAAACATTTTACAAATATTATTGCTTATAATATTTGTGGTGTTTAAGCGCAATTAACTTAAAAATTATATCTTTTTTTGTTAAAAAGTTTTAAGATATTATGTTTTAGGTTATGCTAGAAATATGCTTATCTGCTTCTATTTTCAGGAGAGAAAATATGAATATTAAAAAAATTGTTATTCCAGCGCTTATGATATTGGCAATTATTATTCTGCCAGGTTGCAAAGCAGGAAACAAAAATAACAATAAAGCTTATGATTATACGGAAATTGTGCGGGGAACTCTGGAAAAAACAGTATCGAGCAGCGGTTCTCTTTCCCCTGTTTCAACAGTAAGTGTTCTTGCGCAAATGAGCGGAAAAGTTGAAAAAATATATGTTGATTTTAATGATCAGATAAAAAAAGGGCAAATCCTCGCAGTGCTGAATACAGATATGCTCAAACTAAAAAGGGAACAGCAGCTTGCTTCTGTTGTAAAAGCAAGAGCAAATTACCAGCTTCAATCTATTAATTATCAAAACCAGCTCAAGCTGGCAGAGAAAAACCTTATATCAGATTTTGAATTAAAAACAGGGAAAACCACTCTTGATATCCATGCAGCAGAACTTTCTGCAGCAGAAGCATCATTCAATGTAATTGAAACAGAGATCAATCAATACGCATATATAACATCCCCTATAGATGGCATTGTACTGGAACGAAAAATAAATGAAGGACAAAATGTTGTTGAAGGCTCAAGCATGAATTCAACAAGTCTTTTTACACTTGCCGAAGATCTTCGTGAGATGCAAATAGAAGCAAATGTGGATGAACTTGATATTTCATCAATACATAAAGGGCAGAATGTAAGATTTACCCTCGAAGCTTTAACAGGGAAGGTTTATTCGGGAATTGTGGAAAAATATCATCTTATGCCTACAATGGTGGACAATGTTGTTACATATAAAGTTATTATTAATGTTGAAAACAAAGACGGAAGTTTGCTCCCCGGAATGACATGTGAAATTCAATTTATAGAAGAACGCAAAGAAAATATTTTGATTGTTCCAAATGCAGCTCTCCGTTATGAACCATCGATACTTACCAAAGATGATATAGAAGAAAAAGTATTTTACGCAAAATTAAATATCATGTCTGAAAATGAAAAAAAAGTTGCTATGGAAGCATACACAAAAGCGCAGGAAGCAAAACAAGCTGCGGCAAATTCAGGCAATAAGCAAAGTGGATTAAGCAGCCTTGTAATGCCTCAAATCCCTGTACGAAGGACCACAGGAGGAGCCCAACCGCAGCAAGCCAGCAAGTCACCATCTGCAAATATAAGAACTCTCTGGTACATAAACAACGAAGGTCAGATGGAGGTTATTGCAATAAGAACAGGAATCAACAATGGTTCATTTACAGAAATAATAACAGATGAAAATATTGAAGGGAAAAAAATAATTCTTAAGGAAAGGATATAAATCTCTATGCCCATGATCGAACTCAAAGGGATCAAAAGATTATACCAGCTTGAAGGAATTACGGTAAAAGCCATACAGGGGCTTGATCTTTCCGTAGATAAGGGGGAATTCATTGCTGTAATGGGACCATCTGGTTCCGGTAAATCTACTCTAATGAATATTCTTGGCTGCCTGGATAAACCAACCGAAGGGATCTATCTTCTTGATGAGATAAACACCTCAAAAGCAAATCCTGATGAATTTGCCTTGATCAGAAATAAAAAAATAGGGTTTGTTTTTCAGGGATTTAATCTGCTGGCAAGAACTACGGCTGTTGAAAATGTGGAACTTCCCCTATTCTACAGCAGAAAAGATCGTAAGGTAAATATGAAAGAAAAAGCTATTGCCGCATTAAAAGAAGTTGGACTTGGCGAAAGACTATACCATAAGCCTTCGCAGCTTTCCGGAGGACAGCAGCAAAGAGTAGCTATTGCGAGAGCAATGGTAAATAATCCTGTTTTTATCCTTGCAGATGAACCTACAGGAAATTTAGATACAGAAATGACCCTTGAAATAATGACCCTTTTTCAAAATCTTAATAACAAGGGAAAAACAATTATCATGGTAACTCATGAACCGGAACTTGCCGCATATACGCGAAGAATTATTACAATGCGGGATGGAAAACTGGTTTCAGATATTCCCGTAAAAGAGAGAAGAAGCGCAACAGATGATCTTATGCAGTGGAAAAAAGAACATGCTATTCTTCAAAAAAAATAGGAAAATAAAATGGGCCCTTTAAAACTTATAAATTCTTCTTTTAGAAATATTTTTAGAAACAGGATGAGAAGCCTTCTTACATCTTTAGGCATCATTATAGGAGTTGGTTCTGTAATTGTAATGGTAGCTATTGGCGATGGTTCAAGAATTCAAATAGAATCCCAACTCTCCTCTATGGGTACCAACCTTATTACTGTTACGCCAAGAAGAGGGACAACAATACCAAACCGGCTTACAAAAGCTGATTCTGAAAAATTAAGAAATGAAGCCAGCTATATAAGAGCTGTTTCCGGCATAAGGCAAAGAAATTTTAGTATCGTAGGGGGAAGCAGCAACTGGAGTACAACTGTAATGGGAGTCGAGCCCGATTACCTTATAATAAGAAACTGGGATGTGCAGGAAGGGGATTTTTTTGAAGAAAAAGATCTTGCATCACGCAACAAAGTAGCGGTTTTAGGCACTACAGTAGCATCGGAACTTTTTAAAACAGAATATCCCATTGGGCAATCTATCCGTATAGGAACAAATCATTTTAAAGTTATAGGGGTTCTTGAAAAGAAAGGCGTAGGCGCTATGGGAAATGACCAGGATGATGTTGTTATGGTGCCTCTTGATACTGCCCTAACCCGTTTAAGCCAGACGCAAACACTTAATTCAATTGCATTAAGCGTTATCAGGGAAGATTACATGACCCAGGCGCAAAAAGAAATAGATATAATAATGCGCGAAGCTCATAATATAACTCAATATGGCGCTGCTACTTTTGATATTATGAATATGGCTGATCTGATTGCAACAGTATCCAAAACATCTCAGGTGCTCACAAATCTGCTTGCCGCAATCGCCGGTGTTTCTCTTGTTGTAGGAGGAATAGGTATTATGAATATAATGCTTGTTTCGGTAACTGAGCGCACACGAGAAATAGGGATAAGAATGGCAGTAGGAGCGAGAAAAAGAGATATACTTTTTCAATTTCTTTCAGAGTCAATTATCCTAAGCCTTATCGGAGGCATTATAGGAATTATTTTTTCTATATTGGTCTGTAAATTTTTAACTACATTTATGTCTATCCAGACATATGTAAATCCTGTGGTTATTCTTATCTCTGTATTATTTGCGGCAATAGTTGGAATATTTTTTGGCTATTATCCGGCAAGAAAAGCAGCGGGACTATATCCCATTGATGCGCTGCGTTATGAGTAAAAGGAGCTAATTATGAAGCTAAAAATATTTTTGGCAGTAATTTTATTTATCTTTTTCGGAGCATTTTGTATTGCAGAAGATGCTTTAAATATAAATCAAATACGCTCCTTTGCATTATCAAATTCCAAAATACTTTCAAAACTTAATTTATCCATAGAAAGTTCTATTCTTAACGAAAAAGCGCAGAATTATAATAACTTACCCTCTTTTTCCCTTGGAGGTTCTGCAGGAGGAAACCTTTGGGGAGGAGAAACAAACATTACAGATAGTTATGATGCAGGAGCCAATATCAGTCTTTCTCAAAAAATATGGGATGGAGGGAGAAATTCCGTTATAAGTTCCATAAATAAACTTTCAACAGAAATAGCGCGAAAAGAAGCTTTACAGGAATATTTTAGAGTGCTTGATTCCGCAGATGCTGCATATTACGGAGTTCTTGAATCGCAGGCATCTCTTGATGCAGCAAACTCTTTGCTTGAAGTTTCAATGCTTGGTCTTGCAATCGCAGAAATAAGGCACGAAAGCGGAGTTATAAGCATTGGAGATTATTTGCAGGCAGTAGCTGAAAATGAATCAAAAAAGACAAATCAAAGCCTTGCAAAAAGAGATCTTGCCCTTAGCATAGCAAAGCTAAAATCCATTACAGGTTTAAAGGAAATACCCGGGCTGGAAGCAATTGATTTTGAAACCTATGAGAATGCAATTCAAAAACTTTCCAAACTTACAGATAACGAAGTTGATAAAATAAATTCCACTTTTTGGGAAACAATATATGTAAACAACCCTTTGCTTGCAAAATCTTCTCTTTCGTCGAAGAAAGCAGACAGAGCAGTTGATTTGGCTACAAAAGATTATTTTCCCCATATAAATCTTGGAGTATCAACAGGATTAACTTATAATAACATTTATGGTTCAGATACTTTACCGGGAAAGCTATCCATATCCGGCAGTATCCCATTAAATCTTTGGGTAACAAGAAATAATATTCAAAATAAAAAAATAGCACAGGAACAGGCAAGCCTTGATTACAGGGAAACAGAACTCTCTTTGGACATTGAAATACAGTCCGGGATTCTAAACTGCATAGCGCAGGCAAGTTCTGTTATTTCTTCCCGCAAAGCTCTGGAATATTCACAAAAACAGCTTGAAAATAAAATGGAACTATACAGGCTTTCATCAGCATCAATATCTGAACTTTCAGATGCTGTAGCAATGGTAAGTTTAAATCAAAACCAGCTTATTAGAGCTCAATATAGCTTTTTGCTCTATTTATCCTTTATCCGAAGCCTTGGGGTCTTTGAATCAGAGCAGCAGGTCATAGAATTGATGATATCAGGGTAATCAGCATGTTGAATGAGTTAAATAGCGCACAAAAAACATTTCTTGACAATAATAAAAACTGATATGTATAATTATACTAAGGGAATAAAATGAGTGAAATGTTCAATTTATTTCAATAAAAGGATAGGTTTATGCTAATTAAATTTTTTGGAGTGCGAGGGAGCTATCCTGCTCC
>Ga0123354_10009244_pt1 | contig 15068 bp, 7 predicted proteins | sample TergutLab28metaG_2_FD_97872 | JGI IMG/M metagenome (GOLD analysis project Ga0123354, IMG submission 97872) | Labiotermes labralis P4 segment gut microbial communities from Petit-Saut dam, French Guiana - Lab288 P4 | ecosystem: Host-associated > Arthropoda: Insects > Digestive system > Gut ...
AATATATAAAAAAAAAAAAGATTGTTGTTTATAATTGTTAAAAAAGGAAAAAAAAAAAAAAATAAAAAATTGTAAAAAGAAAAAAAAATAATGTTTTTTTTTGGTGGGGGGGGGGGGGGGGGGGGGGCATGCCTTCATTTCTCACAGGCAGTGAAGTACCAACAAATAGTATCTCTCTCTGTCTCTTTTTTTCTCTCTCTGTCTCTTTCACCACATTTGGTAGGTTGCTGTATATATCTCATGAACCTTCGGTGTTAAAAGTGCAGTGTGATACTGGGGATCATTTTTAGGAGAAGAAATGTATCATATATAGTTGGCATTTTCAGTAGTATAAACTTGATGGCTGTTCCCAGCTTGATCCATGGAATTGACGTATCAAAAGAAAGAATTACCATGAACTACCATTTTTTTGTGTAAAAATACTTAACCTTCAGTATTGAAGCATACATAAGAGGTGTGATGGTGTAGTCAGTATAATGACTGGCCTGCTTGTTGAACAACCACAGTATCATTTGTTGCATGGAAGGGGCAAAAGATTTTTCTCTTCCCTGAAGCATTCAAACTGGGGTGAAGCTGATTACTGTCTTCCATCTAGTGCTGAAGATAAGACTTTACAGAGCTACACCTCAACTTCCCCATGTGCCTTTGTAGTGTGTGCTGGGGCTTTAACTGTATTACAGCATATACAGTATAGGAAATCTGTGGTTTTGCATTGTTTTAAGAGGAGTTTGTTAACCTGGGCTGCATGTGGTTTTGTGAAGTGTTCCAGTGATATTGTGCAGCAAGAGATCATTTACATATACTTCTGTACAGAACATCAGGTTTCAGTTGAGAGTGAATACAAACACACACACACACACATACAGTAAATGTTCTGATACTTGGGAAGGTTGCTGGATATTAAAGTTTTCTGGATGTTAGAACACTATGTAATATGTATCCTAAGTGTACCTAGCCCCTTATGGACAGACCTAATCATTTGTCACCTGATGCCCTGCCCTCTTTTCCTTACTGCATTTCCTATTCCTGCCACATTACTGCTCATGTAACACAAGGTAGATATAAAACCAAGATGCCAATAGGTAATAGCTGAGCTCTCAGAGTTGGTACTGGCTGCTGCCAGTCGATTGTACGGTAAAATGTAATGGACCTCGTAATCAGTTTCTGGTTAGAATTATCTGGATCATTCAGTGCTAGATAGACACCACAGTTTTTTCTGTCTTTATTTTTAGTTTATTTAATGATACCTCCTCTACTGCATAGATTATATAAAGTCAAATATAAGGATTACCGTGGAGTAATGAATTGGAAAGGATGTGAACCACAAAGTTGTGTGTTTGAGATACTGTGTATCACAGCATATGACTACACTGGCTTATGAGAAACGTAGTTCTGCCATGATAGCTGACTAAACAGGCTGAACATCAGATCTGAGACTCGTACAAAATGAAGCACAATTTCTGAAACACTCACCTTCAGTATCGACTAAAATAAATGTATCTGGATTGATTCAAATATAAGTTATCAGTTCACATCTATTATCAACTTCCAGGCTTAAGTGTAAAAAATATTTTTGTACTGTTTTTAACAGGAGGGATTGGAACCACCATCTCATCTCCCTCATCACTATGAGCACCTTCTGATTACCATAGCTCGGCTGTATGGAAGCACCAGTTCCAGTGAACACTTGAACTTGGATTTAGAGTTAGATTACTGGAATTCAGCTGATGTGTTGCCTACAGCGGCAACTGGGTCCACATCATACCATTTTCGCTCATCTTCCAGACAGGTTTGTTACCGTTATGGATCGTTGTGAGCATTGTTCAGTCACGAATTTACAGTAGAGTTTGAGAATAATTTTGTGAAGTTTAAGCAGAGGTAATGAAAATACTGAAGTGTTATGTTGCATAAACTTCTCACAGTTCCGTGGGTATATGTTTTAATGTTGTTTCTGTATTTTTCATTATGGTCTTACTGAAACAGCTGTGTTTGACTGGTGGGAATTGTAATTGCTACAAGAATAGAAGCCTTTAGCATTGTGAAGCAGGTACGTCATTTCTCTGGGACCCAGATAACAAGCTGTATATGGCTGAAGGAGACCTCCATTTCTGTTGCATATGTCAGGATTACGGTCATGGATTGACCAAGGTTTGTGAAACTTGTGTATGCCACTGGAAGCCATGTCATCAACTGTACCAACATTGTAACATGCAGATTTCTGAAATTCATCTGCTTATATTCCCACAGGACTGTTAACTTCGGGATTTTCTTTGGTTACATGTTTTCCACAAAGAGCAGTCTTGTTTACCAGTGAAGTGATGGTTGTTTTTCATGTTTGTTGCAGACATCTCTGTTCAAGTTCGTAAGTGGGTGTGCTGATCTGTTGCCCCCGTTGCTGTTTGTACCATACATGAAGATGCTGTGCAGTCTGGCATCACACCCGCAAGCTGCTCGACATGCTTTTAACCTGCTCAAACAAAATGTTGGGAATTCAGTGAATGTGTCCTGGGATCATTTTTTTCAATCACTGAATAGGTACCTTGTGTGTGGTGTCTTTATGTCGGTTCTTTGGCGATATTTTTCCTGAAGTCATTCAGAGTCAGAAATGTCATATGAATGTGGATCTGATTCTCACTGGTTATGAAACTGTAGATGTTACCTGTTGTGATGTCAGTGCACATGCATGAGCATAAAAAGACACATTCAAATGGAAGTCTCTGTGAGGATACTTATGTATGAACACAGAGTAAGGAAATTACAGGAACTTTCAGTGGTCCAAACATGCATAAATGACCCTGATGTACTACTGAAGACTATGCATTCCATAGTCAGTTGTGTCAAAATGGACATCCAAACAAGGCAGTCATTATGAACTTCTATTTGAGGTGATTGATATAACACTCAAACCCCTTCTTTAATCACATCTATTCAAATTTTGTTTAATTTAGTACTTATAGTTCAGTAACTGCTCCATATCAGACTCATGTTGGTGTGACATTCCTGGCTGAGAGTGACCTGAGGAGTAGGGTACTGACTGACAGAGTATGTGGACATTTTGTATATGTTGATCTGCATTCCTCTTGTAGAAGATGTTATAAGCCCACATCATCTTAAGCAACTTCACAACAGGACCTACATACAAAAACATTGTTTATTGTAGTGGGACATATCTTTGGTTTTGATTGTGATGGTTTAGCACTGCTAATAGAGAAGTCCTTAATTGTATCTGCCCGTGTGCCAGTTTAGTCCATGTCAGCACAGCCTCATTTTTCTGATATTGTCTTTGATAGAGCTTTGTTACAAAAGGCTCCTCTCAAAGATGCTATTCCCAGTATAAATGTATGTGCATTCATATTGAATTCTTCTGATGATTTTGTTGGAGGCAGTGGAAGCATCTGAACTAAGGAATGTCATAAACAGAAGGAAACTTAATACATAATGAGACTGGAACTGTAAAAATTTATTGTTAAGTGACAAAAACTATTCCATTCTTGACATCCTAGAAATTTTATATCCAGCCCGTAATAACCAGTAGGTCTGTCTGTCACAAGGCACAGTTTCTGTGTAGTAAGAGACCATATCTCTGTACAAGAGAACATGGGCCTCCATTGTGTGTGCTGTTTTTTATGGGTATGTATAGTCTGTATATGGACTAGGTAGTTCCTCTGTCATAAGTACGTACTGTTCTGAGCATATTCTTTTCCTTCATAGTAAGAGATTCTATCATATCAGTATAAAACAAGTGTATTTTATTTTATATTTTAAAGCTAGCTTTTTGGAAATTAGATGAGAAAAAGTTTCAGGAAGTAAAGGAAATATCCATAAAACTGACAGGTCTGAATGTTACTGCATAAATCTGAACGGTTTCAATAAAATGGGAAGGTTGTTTTTTTAAAAAAAAATTCCAACTTAGATTATCTATGTGAAATGTTGAACATCTTTAATTTTCTTTCATAATATATTTTCAGACAGTTCTATGTATTGTAGTCTCCAGTAATGTTCCCTCAATTTGTGGTTATCCATTGTTCACTGTAATCTTATTGCCACATTCCTGCATTTTAGATTTTCCTCAGTTTAATGTTTATATCCCTAAAGAAATCATAAGTGATTGTTTTGCTATAGTACACAGTGTCAGCAATTAATGCAGTACTATTTGAAAATTTGTAAGTCACCTACTGGAGTAAGATGTTGAAGGAGATTTTCTCTTTTCTGATAGATATTACAGTAATTTACGTCAGGAGCTGCCACCTAGTACAGACACTGTATACAGACATAGGAACTATCCACGAGGCATTACGCTGCAGGAGATTCAGGGTCTTCAGGCTGTTCTGGCAGTGGTCCGTGCTGTGGCTGGTAATAACCATTATGCAGTGTGTCTAAGCAGGGCTGTAGTTCATAAATTAATTTGTATACTTCAGAATAAGTGAGACTGGAAAAGTATTTTCTTATGGTGTTTGCTTAGTTTTCACAAGAATTTGTTGTTGTTTTGCACATGTCTTTTTCAGATATAAGTTCTAGATGTTAATATATCCTGTTTATTGTGTTATGTAGCTGTTTCATTTTGTACGATTATCCGTTTGTTACAGAATAGGTAATACATTCAACTTAAACTGTGTATAAAGAGTGGGTTATATTAAACTAATATAAATCAAAACTATATTCTCTGGGCATTTTTAATGTAGACATCAGGAACCAAACTTCAGCAGTGTAAAACCTGTAGTTTTATAGGTACAAGTTATGGAAGGGCACAGCTTTGCCTTTGTATTTACACTTTGTTCAAGGAATGCATGATGTGTATTACCGTTTTGATGAAATAAAACCATCAGAACACTGTTTATATTGGTGTCTATTGAATAAAATGGTAGTGCATCCCACAACATGGTTCAACCTCAAACATGGTTATCATTGGGAGGAAAACTTAATACCAACTTGCACTATAATCACACCAAGCTGATAAATATGTTTTCCCCATTATGATGACATGTAAAGTGTTAAAACATATTGGTGATGTGTTGTCATTTGCAAATATAAACAGTTCTGTTTGTTTGTTTGTTTTATATATATATATATATATATATATAATTGCACCATGCATTTTGTGGTTTATTTAACCGTTTGGCGCTGGAATTTTTTTTTTTTTAATTTTAGCACACACTGTATATAAAATGTGAATAATAAAGGAACCAAATATGTTAGAATTATGAAACAAACTGCATTTTGAAGAGAAGAAAACGGAGAGTATATACCATGTTTAAAATATTCAGTACCTCTATTTGTTGAATAAATATATAAAATGAAACTTTGGAGGTTAGTGGTGCTGTACGTCAACTATAGTTGACGTTAGGCGTCTAAAGGTTAAATAACACACCAACAAATGCACATATATAGTCTTTAATAATCTAATGATAGAAACATATAGGAGCATTTTAAGTGTTTTAATGTAAATTTTAGATTATTAAAGACTATATATGTGCATTTGTTGGTGTGTTACTTAAATAAGTTCTGTTTTGATGATTTTATGCCATTAATTTGAATGACAACAATAATATTGATACCCAGGTGAAGATTGTATGTTACCATATTTACTTGATGGGAAGACAAGGACCCCACCAGCACCATTAGGAGTAACAGTCTTAGTCAATGTCAACTGCCAGCACTACTCCATATACTGTATTTAAAAAGGGCATTATTGAAAGTCAAGTATATCTAAATACTACTTTTGAAGAAATGAAGAATTCATTTTTATCTCAATATGTCTCAACATGGACCAGTATTTCAGCAGTTGCAGTGATACAACCAAATTCCTTTCACTTTGTGAAAATATAAAATTCTTTCTGTGCTGATAGATATTTTCCTTCTTTCATCTGCCCTTGTAGAGTTACTGTCTAAAAAAAAAAGAGAGGAAATTGAGCTTATAGGGTGCTGTGATATATTTAAATGATTTTAACTTCACTCTAATGGAAAATATATTATGTTACATACTACATTTTGGTACATGTGACTGGTATTTCCACATTTTTCAGAAAATGATGAGATGGCTCGAATTGCACTCTGTGACAATCGAAACTGGGCGCCTCTCAGTGTTCTCTTGGGCTTAGTGAGCTGCTCTGTTCCCATTCCACTTAAGGCAGAGTTGCTCCTAACTCTAGCAGCACTTGCAAAAACTCCAAGTACTGCTGCTACCTTGTGGCACAACTTGGAAGCATCACAGATACTAACTACTGTACCAAGCACAAGTAGCTACCAACCACGTGGCATCAAGGTGAGTAAGCCAGTTGTTTTTTCAAATGTGCTGGTTGTCCAAGAAAGGCATAGGATTATAAGAAAAATTCACATATGGAAAAATATTTATTATAAAGAGAACACTGTGCATGAGTACTGTGTGCATGATCAGAGAATTTACTTAACCCTGAGGATGAGTTGTGGAGCAAGCAAAGCAACACCTTTCTTCCATTTCCATTATGAAGAAAGTATAAATTTCTTCACCATTGATCCTTGCTCCAGAGAGAATAGAATGTCTCTTGTCACCTATTTCATTAACTACCTGTCAGATACTGCACACATTATGCGTGGTACTTCTGAAGTTTCCAGTAAGTGCTGGTTACCAGGTTTGTAACATACTACTTTGTAGTATGTTACAAACCTTACAGTATAAAATTGCTGAGTTTTCCACTTGATTGTAGAAATGTGTATCACTTGACATCCTCAACACAGATGTGTTTGAATAATATAATTTTTGAAAGGAAATAATTGTTACAGACCGAGCTGGAAGAGATTGAATCCCGCAATGAGGAATTCCCCCTCACAAGGGCTCTGTTGCATCTGCTAGATGTGCTGACTGATGTTCCAGTTCCAAGGTTGCTAGGAGTAGGCACCCGAACCCCAGGCTTTGATCCATACCTGAACTTCATCATTAACTCTGTATTTCTTCGTTTTAACAACCGTTCTTATAAGAACCCAGATGAGAAGGTTAGTAAAATTTCCTTGTATTCATAGCAGCCTAGTAGAATTACATTTCTGTGTGTGTGGTTATTCTCAAATCCAGGACGTTCTTTCTTTGTCCAGCACTTACAATGTCAGAAGTGTAATTTACAGTTTGGTTAATGAGTTTAAAGTAAAATTAAATGCACTGGTTGTTCATAGCTCTTAGTGTGTATAATAACCAAAACTGAAACATAAGAATTAAACTTGTCAACTAAACCCCAGAAGCAGCAGCATATATTTTTAAAACAGCAGACAGCAACATTTTTCTACAGAAACATAATTCATGTGAAGTTCTTGTGTTCAGAACAGTCCTCCTCGCACTATAATCCACAATGTATCTTTTATGCTCTTTGTATTTAAAACTGACCAACTGGACAAAGACGACTTGGAAGACCTTTGAAAGAGACTAATAGTTGAGGCTGAAATGGGTCTGTTAAGGCCTTACTGATGACATCATCATCATCATCACGGCTTGAAAACTGTCCTAATTCTGCAAGTATATGTAGTGTCTTATCCTATAAGACATTAATCTTCATCAGTAGCCCAGTGAAAACATTTCACACCAATTAATAACGCTTCATATCACATTAATAGCATGTTCAAAATTAACACATTTGATCTTTACATTATAGAAGCCAGGACAGTGTAGTTGGTGTAGAGGCTGGGACATGGACTGGACAACTCTCTGACCATCTCCTCAAGTCCTTCTCTGCTACTCCATTTGAAACATTATCATTAGATAGTATAAGATTAAATTAAAATAACGAATTTGTAACTCTTTCAGTGGGTTGTTGCTAAGAGCTGCCTGAGGCTGATGGCCAAGTTCTTGGCCCAGTATGAGCCCCAAGTTGAGGACTTTGTGGGCAGTCATGTAGAACTCCAGGGTGGTGGTATCGCCCAAGTGAACCCCCATCCAGGTTACCATATCATGGTCAATTTCAACACCAAGTCTGAACTACTGAGACTGGTGAGTATGTGTATTGTAGGATGCAGTTATACTGAATGCTGTGCTGCACATGTTTCTCTGAAATTGGGCTTTTTAAGGATTAAACTACACCTTGAAGTCGATTAGGTCAGTCGTAACATTGATGTGTAGAACCCACTACCATTACTGGGCAGGTGAGATGCTCCACATGATTGGCTGTTGGTGGACTTCTCATTTATGATGAAGTTTATAGACACTTTGAAATTTTGAAGCACAAATTCATGTTGCTATGTAAACCTGGCCAAAAATAAAGGAAGCCCAACTACTGCTGCACTACTACTACTACTTTTTCTGTAAGCTTCCATTTTTATACACACTGTAACGAAAGTTAATGGCTCAAAATTTTGTAAGTCGGAAACTGAAAGTGATATTGTACAGATGGCTCCATAATTCCAGTTACTTCTAGTTTCTTTGTGTTGGTCAATATGTGGCTGGCTCCTCTCTACCTTCCTTTAATTACCGTTATTTATGCCAGATGTGTTTTGTGCAACGACACCATTAAAACCCTCAGCGGGCAGAGATTCTAAATTTTTGTCCACTGCATTTCATGTTTGTTTCAGTGTCCTTGGTTTGTCACATCCATCACATAGGACAGCTTATCTTATTTTGTTGTAGTTCTTTAAAGTGGTGAACAGTACTGTTGAAGGCAGCTTCTATTGTCTGTCTTTGATGAGCTACCAGTTTCACAGAGGCATATCACATCAGACATGGTATTCATATTCCATTTCATTGTTGCATCATGAGTTGAATACATACAAACTTAAAATAGCACTGTACAGTTACAGAAATGTCCTTGAATACCTGTTTAATAGTGAAACTTGATGAAACTGGTTACTGAAGTAGTACCACATGATTGACTTTTCTGGTTAGATAAAATCTGGATTAACATTTTGACAGTTTGGCCATTGTTTCCTGGTTTTGTGTTACAGTGGTTTTTGCACATGTTGGCTAAACACCACTGCATGTTTTCTCTCCAGACAAACTATATGCACTTTCTGGAATGTGGAATTTCTTCTAGCCAAGGGAGAGAGGCCCAAAGGTTGGGTTATGGACCACCTCATGTAAATTGCTCAAGAAGGAAAACTGCTAATTGGTACAAAAGCTGTTTTAGAAGTGTTGCAGCTTGTTAGGAGTAACTTGTAATGCACAATGTCCAGAAAAGAATCCCACATTTTCTTGTGCGTAGTGTATGAAGAAGTTGGTGTTGATATTTACCACATTACTGACTTGCATGTTACAAGCCATACTCATTCTGTTGTGATTGCCCCATATGTACCTGTGGTGCAAAATGCTGAAATTTTTATTCTCGACTTTTTAAGAAATTCCATGCCTTTATGAAATTCAGAGCCCACCACTGGATCTTAATCTGAAGCAGATGATCCAGTTCCTGCTTACAAACCCATTTTCTTTGTGACAAGTACATAACCTTCGTTTATTGTCAGGTTCCGCTTATGAGATTCTGCAGTGAATATTTTGCATACATTTCTTATTTGTCCTGTGTGTGCTACATGTCATACCTGTAGTGCTTTCCTACCTAAATGATGGCTTGACCTCCATGAAGTTTCCTCGGGGAAAGACACTGGAACTGTTTGGTAGAATTTCGCTGCCACCAGCCAAATAGATTTGGCAAATCTATTTACAACAAGGACTCAAGGATTTATGAACAATTGTCTGATTCATTCCCAATTTGGATAAAAGTAAAATAAATATATTCTATTCCATAAAACTAAATATTATTTAACAATGATTAACAAAATATTAGGCACAAAACTAAATCAATCAAGTTCAGCCAAATTGTAATATACGTTATTTAAATAATTAACTTGCCCTTTTCTGTCTCTATAAATCTTGATGCGTAAATTTGGAATAACATCTAAATGAAACTGCCAAACTGCTCAACTCGAAATAAAGTGAATTTTTAATACCAGTCAATATGCCTTACCTTGAATAAACAGTAGACGGTACAGCATCGTAGTATCGTTACAACAATCTTTGTAATAATTGTATTCAGTAACTTAATTCTTCAATTGTAGATACGTGACGCCCGACAACGAATTTGTTAGTGAGTGAGGGCGTTTACTAGGTTGCGCCAAGCTTTATAGAGTAGAGCTGAGAAGTCATGCATTCCTAAAAGTATAATGATCTGATCAAGCCACTACCGGGTTCAAGGTGGTTGGTATTGCTGACTTTAGCAGTTGTGACTGAACGATCTCTTCCTAGATTCAAGTATTAAAATTTCAAAGTTTCTATCTAATACAAATACATAGGTAAATCTAACATGCGTTACATCCCCTTTCACCTCCATGATCTTAACATTCCAAGAACAGATGAAGAGTACAGATTATAAAGCCTCATTATGAACTCTTTCTCATATATCTGTTACTTCTTCATTCATACGCCCACAGCACTTTGGCTTGTGTTGAAAGTTGACCAAAGGGCACTCTTTGTTTGTGTGTAGGTGCTGTATCTTGTGGATGAGGTTTGTCACCTCTTGGACACATATTCACCATTTCCTGGCAAAGAGTCATTGGAAGATAGCATGTTGAGCTGCTTGGATCTGTTAGATAGAGCCTTGGCACATCAGCAGAATTTCTTTAGTTTTTTGAACAATTCGGGGTGTCCACTACTTCTTACTGGACTCAGCAAACTTCTACTTGGTGTCAACCCTCGTAGTGGGAAACCTGATCACCTTCTGTATGTGGCAAAGTAAGTAAGCTGAGTCATTGGTAAAGTACAGTGTTTGGTCACAGCCCAATGCCCATAAGGATAATGTTAAATTTTAACACATTTTATTTTTTGCTCATTTATATTTTTGCTACATTTGCATTTCATTTGTTGAGTTCTTTCAATGAAATTTTATTTGATTTTACATTCACAATGTTCTGTTTCATGAAAATTCAGCAAGTGATTCTGCTTTTCTGCTTGTGTTAAAGATGTTCCTTAGTGTGAAAGACTTTTTTATGAGAGAGCTTCACTAGTTGCAAGCATAAAAACAATTTCATATTGATGTTAAATTCTAGGTAGTTGCAGTCATTGTTTTAGTAATCTGTATGATGATAGGCATTGTGTAAATCAACGTGGCAATCTGTTCAAAATTATTTTCTTTTGTCTTGAAATATGGGTAATTAAGCAAGATAGAAAATGTTTGCAGTTAATGTTAAGTGAGTATCATAGTGGAAATGAATGGTCATATTGGAGCACACTGCAAACGTGCATTGTGGTTGGGATTTTTTAGAGTCCCCATGGAACATAGCTCTGAAAACCCATGACAGGAAAGTGAAGAATGCTATGCCCACTGCAGACCTCTCTTCAAGCAACAACCAGCATTCTTCCTTATGTTACTGTATTTCATTTTTCTGATTTCCATCATTTCTTATTTCTGTGTTTTAGGAGATCTCTTCAAAAGAATAAAACTGAGGTTTCTCTGTGCAACTAAAATTGTTCTATGTATATAATGTACAGCTCACAGTAGTTTATGTACTTGAACAATATTTGTCCATAATACTGACTCTGTGGTTCAAGTATATTGAGCTGAACAACATTATAGATTCATGAGTGTTGTATTTGTTACATCTTAAATATGAAGCATAATACAGTAATATAATTTAATATCTGATAAGTATTTGTAATGTGTTGTAAACTGCGGTCAATAAAATGTAATCCATCTCTGCTGTAATTTGAGAATATCACCATTTGTCTGTACTTACTCATGCTGACCCTTGAACTGAATAGCATTTTAATGTTAGCATATAAATTTTTATTACCTGAATGTAATCTTAATAACATGATTTGGCTGAATTTTGTGTGATTGAAAACAGGCTTTATGTGTCTGTGTGGCTCCTTCTTTTGTGTTAACATAGCTCTGTATTTTGTAGATATGTAACATACAATTCATGGTTGCCTCACCATACCCTGTCTGCAGTAAGGATTCTTCTGGCTGTTGCCACATATCCTACATCTCACAGCCAACTTATTAGTGCATTCACTTCATCTCCGGGGCACAGAATGGAGATTCGTCGTGGCTTTGTAGATTGCCTTGATGCAGATGATGACATTGTTTCTGTAAGTTGTGATTTCAGAACTTGTGACTGCATTTTATTTGTGTGTATTACTCCACAAATAAATAAATAAATAGTAGGGGTGCAGTTTTATCTTGCTTCACTTTACGTTTTTTGGATCTGTGAACTATTTTCTGTAATGACTGTTGAGTACTTATAATGGTACAGGAAGCTGGAACACATACATCAGCAGCAAATAAAACTCTAAGTCCCATGTTTTGATGAAAATATTTACCAGCATAGAACTGAAGTTGAAGCCTTTGTTGTATGAAGTAACATTTAAACTATCTTGTTGGCCCAGTTATCGTGCAGTGTTTTCATTATTAGGTGAGGTACAGTTTTGTTATCCAGTATTTTTGAAGAGAAATGTCCCCCATGTCACAGGTAAACAAGTGAGACCCCTGAATGTTGTTATATGGAGATATTAATGCATTTTTTTGTTGGTTGTTAAAGTGTCTGTATAAATGGAATTAATAGTGTATGTTGAGTCATGAGTGTCTGCAGAAATTAAGCCTTTATGTCGGACAGAACCCATACAGTCTTCCAGTTGGGAGAGGTTCAAGAAATCAGTTAAAATCCATGCAATTTTTATAGGGAGATGATGAAGGGGAGGAAAAGAGTGTTGTGGGAAAGACAAAAGAAGCCATTCTGAAACTCCTGCAGCAGTGCTTGGGTCATGCATCACCAAATCTTTCACACTATCTGTTTGGCTTTGAACTCAACAAAGACATTAAGAAATCTACATTTCAGCAGGCTGGTGAGTCAAGAAACATATACCTCACTTGTCTCCTTTCAGAAGTATATCAAGTGCAAAGTTGTACGCTTTTTCTGTTAAAGTACCGTTACAAAATATTTGCATAGAGACCATAGAATGTACATTAAGGCAGTTAGTTTCATTGTTTCCAACTTTATCATTGTCCCTCAAAGTTGTTCTGCATTTCTGCTCAGCCCCGAGAATTACTGTCTGAAAAACTGTTAAGTAGTTTCTTTATTTTCATGCATGGCAGTACCACACTGTATTTACCCAGACATAAGATGTCCCTTTCTTAAAGTATTAAATTTTCAGAGAACAATGTTTATATCAATATTAAAATTGGCCAGGTTTATATCTTATTGTGAATCAGCATTGTAGAGTTAAAAAAAAACATGACAGTGTTCAAATATGCATTTTAATACTGTTATGTTAACATTAAAATATTGGTTAACGTACAAGCACAAAGGGATAGTAAGTAATGTTGAATAGACTGCATTAATTAACCAAGACTGGCAGTGCACATGTATCTTAACATTGTGTAGCATGTGTGTCTTTGAATCTTAATTTATCCACTTAGTGTGTACTGTCCTAATTCTTTTCTGGTTCCTACACATATAAAATGCTTTACTATTTTAGTAAAAGGTAAAGGTAAAGTGCTCCCGTTACAGGCCCGGTGTGGCCCAGAGGGTGGGTAGATGTATAGCTCTACTGTTCCATGACCACGGCACTGGAGGGGGGTGAGTGGTCAGCAGCTCATCGTGGCCACACTTTACGCCCAGGAAAGACCCGGTACCCATTTTACAGGAAGCTGAGTGGGCCCCAGGGCCAGTCTGGACGGGCGGAAAATCTTGTCCCCACCGGGATTCGATCTCGGACCGTCCGACCCATAGTCAGTCGCTATACCGACTGAGCTACTGGGCCCACCTTTATTATTTTAGTGCATACCGTATATGTAAGCTGAAAACCAGCAGGGGCAGCCAGTGGGAATGTCATTGGCATCATAATTAATGTCTGAGCCTTGTTTGTGTAAACAGGATGCACCGTGAGGAAGTGAGGATGAGTTGGATAGTAGTGGTTGTGTATCAACAATGCTTGGGTAAATGTAGTAGGTAATTAAATATAGTGCATTATGCAAAATACTGCCAGCATATGGCAGACACAACTTGTGAAGTTACAGCAGTTCTTCAATCCCCTGCACAGGTTACTGAAAGACAGATTGCAAAACTTAACACCCTCAGTAAATGACTGGACCAATAAATTGTTAACAGTAGAGCTCACTTTATGGTAGAAACGTGAGAGTTAAGTTAGCCTCATTATATTTCGCTGATTATTGATTTGTTGTAGACAGAACTAACATGTAACATTTTGTTGGTTACCAGTGACAGGTGGCAGTAACTGAGATTAATTATGCAGTGTAGACTGTGATTAAAGTTGTACACACAGTATAGTGTGTAGATATTCTATAGAGAACTGCCAGTTTTTACTATGAGGTTGTACTACTAATAACTGAATGGTAAAATAGTTTAGTGAATGTAATACAAAACATTAGAAAACTTCAGATTCTTTCACATAATGAGTTCATAATTCCTGTTAACAAGATGCCCTTGTGGCTGTCATACTTTTAATTGCTCAAGGTTTGCAAGAATGCATGTTTATTCAGTCTCGGCACAGAATTTATGTCTCAAGTCTTCAGACAAAGAAATCTCCATAGTACCTCATAAATTATGTTTCTTTATGTTACTATAGTATGAAGATAAGGTGTGTGTTGATTACATATTGCCATGTTCCTATCAAATATTTTTGTCACATTAGGTTCATAATTTGTGAAAATTTTTCATCACTTAAAATATCGTTACCTTTTTTTGTCATTGAGAATGTAGTCGAACATTAGTAGTCTGCTGAACGTCCCGCTGTGTGAAGGAATTCCTGTCCTTCAGCCCTGTCACTCTTACCCATGTCCCTCCAGACATGACAACTTAAAAGCTGTGTGAGGACTTGATATTTTGAAATTCTGTTTGGCATTGTGTTTACAAAATTTATGGTTTTATTTTATTTTGGTGAAGAAAATAACGACTTTCGGTTAGGTTGTGGACGGTTGTTTCCCCACATGAAAATTTAAGCTTATTTTCTGAGGAGTAAACCCCCTTGTTGTCTGACCAGTCATTAGAGGGTAGTTACTGGATTTGTCTCCTTGTAGGGTGAGGGGTAGAAGTGCAGAGGAATGACTGGGAGAAGAAATATGGTGTTGAGCAGAGACAGAAGTAAGCACTGTCAAGATTGGGGTGTG
>Ga0123354_10009245_pt1 | contig 15068 bp, 14 predicted proteins | sample TergutLab28metaG_2_FD_97872 | JGI IMG/M metagenome (GOLD analysis project Ga0123354, IMG submission 97872) | Labiotermes labralis P4 segment gut microbial communities from Petit-Saut dam, French Guiana - Lab288 P4 | ecosystem: Host-associated > Arthropoda: Insects > Digestive system > Gut ...
GAAAAAATTCACGCATGCGCACTAAGGTTCAAGGTCGGCTCATGCAAGCGCGCTAGATTATAATCCATCAGGTGTTCGCATAAAAAAATACGGTCGGATACTTTTCTAACAGACCTCGTACAACCACAAATTATGCTGCTGTTAGCAAATGTGTAAGTTTACGACAAGAATACAAGCAAATAAGAAATGGTGCTCTCAGTTGTAGTGACTGCTGTTTATCTTCTTTTGATGGATGAGTGTGAATCTAGTCATGACAGAATATTATACATGCACAAGAATCCACTCACCCACCACAGGAAGAATTAGCATGTTGCACACTATACAATATACAGCAGGATCTTCTTGTTCTTCAAACAAAACCTTCAGCCTTCTGATGTCTACTTATCACTAAATGTGCTTGGTGAATTTTTTTTTAAAAAGATATTTATTGCATATACAGTATATACAGTGTGTACAAGGATAAATTACAAAATTGCTCCTGTAACTAATTTGAATAAATATATGCACTATGGTACAAGAGGAACTGAATAATACGTATAAATTTAAGTGCAAATAATGGCAGTGAAAAATTATATTAAAAAAAAAAAAACACTGCGACTTCCAATAAGCTAATTAAAGCAGTATATGTTTTGTACATTTATGTTTATATTTTTTGTACAAGTTAGTCAGGTTGGCTAGAGTATAATTCCCTATTTGTTGGGCTAGGGGGTTGGGGTGTGAGGAGCAATGAGCGAAAAATTTGTCAGTAAGGCGGTGGATGTGAACAGAAATGGGCTCGATGTTTAGAGAGTTGTGCAGGTGTGAAGTGGGGGTGCATCTGGAATGGTTACTGATGACTTGGAGACATTTAGACTGGATAACTTGGAGTCTGAGGTAGGCAATGGTTTGTGACAGTTATTCTCATGCAAATCTCATGTACAATATCACATTAACAAACTTGTGTTAAGGTATCTTGGCCTTCAGATATGGAGGCTATAAGTAAATAGGTCAGTGGAGTAGTGCTGTTTTGAGACACAACAACAACAGATGATGCCCGAGATTCTTTTACGAAATCCAAATAATAATGAGGGAAGGGACATGGAAATGAAACATGTTCATACTTACATTACTGGTTTCTTTGGCAAAACGAGATTTGCAGCACACCAAACTGTACAGTTTGTAACAGCCTAAAAATTTTCTTCTCAGCACTCCTAGCCATGTTTTATGCTATTCAATCTGATGGCTAAATGGTACACATACAGAAGCAAAATACAGAAAGTACAATGACAGTACCTGAATTAAGACTGAATGTGACTGTTCTGCATTGGTGAAAACATATGATTCCAAGCTATATCCTCCATGCGCAAGCACCAAGATTATGTATAGCTGATCTTCCATGAACATTGTTGGAGAATCATTCTCAGAGCCTGTTTGCATTAAAAAGTAAATAGTGTATTTGAATTGTAAATTACTTAACCCTTATCCTGCTAATGCGGAGAATATGGTGAGCTTCTTATAATGCCAACAGATGGCAGATGGGATTTGACTCGGTGTTTAAAGGGTCAACCCACTCTGCGGGATATGAGCTGATGAACATGACAGATAATGTAGTCCATATTCGTCAATAATATGCCTTTTGCATAAGTCTTTGATTATCTTTGGCATTTGATTTTCACCTATCACACAGATGGTTGGGAGACAGCCTTTCTGTACCATTTAACAAGCTCCAGAGAGGTTGTTACTAGAAACATCTTTTTTCCTCTTTCTTTTCCTCAATTTCATGTTCACTCTGCACATTATGAATTAGAACAACTGAGGGAAAATTCTCTAACATAACATACTCCCTGATTTCAAAGCACAAATTTCATACATGATGGGGCTCTCATATTTAAAAATAATATTAACAGTATACCAGCAAAAATAAGGTAACTTGTGATTGTAGACAGTAAAGTAATGGGAAGATAAACATTTTTGTTATCAACATATAAGGTAGGTTACTTGCAACTTACCTTTGTCATTGTTATAATCGTTCCACAGATCAATAAGTTTCTCAGGGTATGCACCCTGAACACAAATGCAACGTTTCACCTCTGAAAAACTGTTTGTTCTGTTCTCTGTACCATTACGCAGACCACCGAGTTCCCTGCAAAACAGACAGTAACAGAAGACAGAGAAACTCATGAAACTAGGAATGACATAATCAACTCTATGGAGCAGAGTTCCTAAATGGGAGCTGGTAGCTGTATAGCAGTCCTAACCTTTTCCATAACCTTTAACTAGCACAAAACTCCTAGCTCTTTAACAAACAGCAAGTCCATTACCATGTTCAACACCAAGACAGCAAAGTCGCTGCCGCTATATCATACCACTTTAATTTCAACATTTTAACCTACCCTATACTCATCTCTTAATATTCCTGTTGCTTAACTGACTTGGCTGCCTTAGGATGAAATGTTTGTATCCACCATCTAACCAAAATCTGAATTTCATAACAAGTTTGTTGTCCAGTATGTTAGCAAAGCCTGCAGGTAGCACAATGCTTCCTTCCTTAAAAAATATCTGGCTAACCAAATTACTCTCATTCACACCATCCCTCTCCACCAGATATAGCACTGTGTGACTTCTTCTTTTCCCAGATCTCAAGATGGTGTTCAAGAAAGATAAAGGTAAAGTGATCCCGTTACAGGCCTGATGTGGCCCAGACTGCGGCATTAGAAGGGGGTGAATGGTCAGCAGCACGCCCCAGCCACACTTTACCCCTGGGAAAGATCTGGTACCCATTTTACATGAGGCTGGGTGGGCCCCAGGGCCGGTCTGGACAGGTGGATCCCCACCAGGATTTGATCCCAGACTGTCCAGCCCGTAGTCAGTTGCTATACTGACTGAGCTACCCGGCCCACAAGATGGTGTTCAAGGGAAGGAAATTTCATAACATCGCTCTGATTCAAGTAAATTATGGGATGAATCTGTCGAGTTTCAAACAACACCTCTAATGGTGGCACAGTCACTGGGATTGTTGTATAAAGTCCCAAGGAGACTACTCTGAACTGGACAGCATCAAGTAGAGCATAAATGTTGTTATGAAGATATAAATTCAGCCTGAAAACTAATTTTCATCTTTGATCATAAAATGACAAAAGCACCTGGTATCAGTTCAGAAACTTCAGACATCAATACAGGATTTCATGATGAATGACAATCCTGAATTTTGTGATCTACTCAATAAAAAACACTGTCAGACTATGTACTTCATTAACTTACATGGCAATTACAACTTCGGACAGTATCTCCTCAAACTTCTTCTGTGGCTCACCATTAACAAGAACTTCCCCCTCAATTGGTATTATTTTCAGGACAGACTTCTCCTGCCCTTCTGACAGGAAGACTTCGCCGTAAACACCTTCACCAATTTTCCTACATGTCAACCAATAGCTGAAACAATAACAATTACTTGAATATACCAGTCACTGCACAAACTGGCACAGATCAGACCTGCTGTACAGTTATTACCAAACTTTCTGCTGACATCAAGCACAGCCATACATCAAGGCTTGAAGACAGAAAATGATATAATGTACAATTCTAAAACACAGCAATATAATTAAATTTTGAGTTAAAACCATCCAACTGATTGAGGGGAAAGGAAAAAAACATTTGATGACCAAGAATGTGCTAAAATCACTGATGAGGTTTGGTTGCCATGAAGTTGATAAAAAGTAATAATTATTTAATGCAGAATTTACAGTATAATCCTGATTCAATGTTTCTTGACCTTTAAACAACCAGGTTGGTATATAAATTTCAGCACACTGTAAACAAAAAACAAACTGCTTGATTAGAAAAAGACAGCATTATCAAATAAAGGCATTTTGTGGAAAATAAAACAGAGATTATGAAGAATAGCTTAAAAATCTAGTAAATTTTCCTATCACCTAGATATATAAAATGAACTTCAAGAATATTTTTGTGTGTTCGCAGATGTGAACATAGGTCGCATAGATGTTGATTAAAGATGCTCCCATTTATAGGTTCACTTTTTGTGGTCCTGGCCAAAACCCCATATAATTAGTGCATAATTGTTTGTGATTTAATGATTTGTGATTTGAGATTTTTTCTGCACTTACGATATGCATATAGTCCCTACACTGCGTTTCAGCTTCAATTTGAGGGTTGTGTTTACAACTTTGGAGCTTGGGATGCAGAAATAATGCCATGATTAAGCACAATTTAAGTGAAATGATTGCATTCTACTGCAGCAGTGTACTCCTGATTCGCTAGAGTCAGCAAGCATGCGATTGGTCAATAAGCCTGTACCAGAAGTCACAACGCAACGACATTACGGTTCATCATAAATCATGATGTAAGCTACCTTAACATTGGTTATCATACACACCATGCCAACAGAAGAATGGACTCATGGAGTGTCTTGTGCAGTGAAACTCCACTTTTAGTTCCTTTTTCAATTTTTTTCCTTTTGTATCCCACAAAATAAATATAAAAATATACATATAAGACTGAAGAAGGAACATCAATAGGCTTAAATTTAGAATAAGTACATGGTAATATTTTTGCAATTAAAAGCAGTAATTTTTTGTATTACTTTAACACAACCCCCTTTAGGATCTTTCTCAATTTAGGGTATGAAAACCTTGTCCCCCAGACCAATCTTAAATTGGGGTTCTACTGCATACATCTTTAATCATTTCATACCAAAATTAAACAAAATATTTAATAGCATCTTTTGCATGTCTATTCTACCAGTGTCTGTTGGATTTCAGTGAATACTGCAAGTACCAGAGAAGTAAATAATCAGCTGCAGCTTCTACCTTGCAGGAAAGGCTTCTGAGAAAGAAATGGGTTCATGCTGATGACAGCGATGCAAAACGGCATCCCGAGCACTGTAGGCACTAACAAGAGATCCCTCAGCAATGCTGAGTAGTTCAAATTCTTCAACCTCTTTACACACAGCAACTGCAAAAATCATTCATGTGTTCTCATAATTTGAAACATAAAATGATTAATAAACAGTATGTAAGAAATGACATTATCAGCACATCATTACACTAACAACATGCTTTGGTTTTGTCTTGACACCATTTCTTCACAGCCAGAAAGTACTTCATATTGAGCATGAGAGTAAGTCAGAAAGTAAGGTTCCCTCTTTTATTGCCACCAAAAAACTTCACATAGTGAGATGCCTCTTTATTCACTTATTACACTTCACTTATTTTTCCACATAGTCACCTTCCCTGTTGAGGCACTTGTCTAGGTGGGAAATCCATTTCTCAAAACCCTGTCAATAGAAGGTGGGATCCTGACCACACAGCCATGTTTGCATCTCATGCTTGACATCATCATGTGATTTGAATCGCTTGGCACACAGATGTTTTTTCATGGTGGGAAGAGATGAAAGTCCGATGGTACCAGATTCGGGCTGCAGGGCGGGTGCAGAATTTCCCAGCCCCATTGACCAAAAGATTCACTGTCGCATGAGCTGTATGCGGTCGGGCACTGCCATGCAACAACAGCACTCTCTTGTCTGACATCTGAGGCCTCTTGCGTTGAACAGCTCCCTTAAGTTTCTTGAGAGTGGCCTGATAAGCAGCAGAATTGACTGTTTCATTAGGAGGAGAGAAGTGCAACAGAAGCACACCATGCATGTCCCAAAACACAGTTCCCATCAGTTTCCCAGAGTCGATTGATGTCTTTAATTTTTTGATGGTGGGAGACTCTGAATGTTTCCATGCCATGGATTGTGCTTTTGTCTCAGGACAGTACTGGTGCACCCAAGTTTTATCCCCAGTAATGATTTACTCCAAGAAATCCTCACCATGATCATTAAAGCAGAGGAGATGAGTGAGGGATGCACCCATACAGGTTTTCTTGTGATCCTCTGTCAGTTGTCGAGGGACCCACCTGCTGCACACTTTTCTGTACCCTAAACGTTCATGAACAATGTCCCAGATTGTGCCATGTGAAAGATTAAACTGTTCTTCCAACTCTTTAAGCAACACTCAGCGATTAGCACGCACAATCTCCTCAATTGCAGGGACAAGATCTGCTGATGTGGGAGGACACCCGCTCCTTTGTTCATCTGTCACACTCACGTGACAGCCACTAAATTCCTGACACCATTTTCACACATGCTGCAGTCATCACATTTGAGCCATAAACTGCTTGAATTTCACCGTGAATTTCAATTGGAGCTGTCCCTTTTGCCCACAAAAACCGAATAACTGATCGCACCTCTTCTTGTGTCCACACACACAGTACAGTACCCACTGCGGAACTGCATCGTCCATGAAAATTGTGGAGCTTGAGCTACGAAAGTGCTTCCATCTAGCGACCAATGTCTGAACTTTAAGTGAATATAGAGGTATCATACTATGTGAAGTTACTTGGTGGCAATAAAATGGGGAACCTTACTTTCTGACTTCCCTTCGTACTTTTAGGTTCATATTCATGCAAGCATACACATTTTTTAATGTGTACATTTGAAATAAACAGTTATGAAATATTTTTACTGGATTATAAAAAGCACAATCTTTAAGTAAGACTTAAGGCAACTCACCACTTAGGTCACTGCTTGAAGGTTTGCAAGTTGAATTATGATACATGTCATGAAAACTTGGCAACCTTCCTCTAGGTCCAGAGATCCTATGACTTGGAACAACTTCATGTGATAGTCTCCTAGATGACTGTCGTCTCAATGCCTTCTGCATCTTTACAGTCACAATAATGGATTCATTTTTTGCAGGACTGGAGAGTTTCTCTGAAAAATATCACCAAACACAACCATGCAAAGTTTTATCTCACAGAGATATACAACCAACCAACTAATCACATGCATGATTTCAGGCTTGTGTAGTGAAGTAGATGAGAACTGCACTCTACTGGGCTATTACATAGCATGTAGTGGTAACTCCTTACTGACATTTTGGGACAACCTAATGGTCCTATATTCTAGGCTCAAGAATTCTTGGATTCTTGACCTTTTAGGGTAGGACCGATAGGTTGCCCAGAAACGTCCGTAAGGAATTACCACTACACACACTGTGTAATAGTCCACAAAAGTGCAGTTCCCAAGTAATCATATGCTGTACAACTCAATTCTCTTTATGCCTCTTCCTTCACAGTGTATGGGCAGCAGATGATATCTGCGCGCAAATCCTGCATTCTGTGGTGACAGTGTCACAAAATTCGCACAGCTACCATGTTGGTACTACAGTTGGCGGGAAATTAAAGCAAAAGTGGGGATAACATTTAATGTCACGTTCATATAAAATTTCATAAAAATTCATGAACTGTGCATATTTTGAGGTTTTAGCAGTGGTGTAGCTGAGGATTCTGTTCTTCTGGGATATGAGAGAGTCAATGTAAAATCTATTCCTGACAATGATGCAATGTGTTGTCCTCATCTTTGTGGGCTGAGCTTATACCTCTAGCTACAAAAGATGTTAGCAAATTATAACCATATCAAAAATTTGGATACTTGCCTATTATACTTGGAGAAAATAAATTATGCATAAAACACAGTGTTTTCTAGAGTTTTACTTTCCTTTTTTGTAGAAGGTGAGTTTTGTGGACTTCAGTGGTACTGGTAATGGCCAATTCAATTAAAATAAACTGTTTCTCCCAACAGTGAAAGTTTTCAGTCATTCTTAATAACCATACTAGAAGCTGTGACATGGTGACAAATATAATCACCTTCATTAGAGAGTTTCTAACAGGGGTCCACAAATTTTCTAAAAATCTAGATGCCACCTCCAAATTCTATGAGCCAGAAGGATGACATGAAGCTAGTAACATACTAAGAACCCACAGTTCTACAGTAACAAGTGAACTTCACAATACTTGGTATATATAAACTGATAAAAACTTTTGTAAGGAAAAAAACTGCAATAATTATGCTCACAATATTAGGTGCCACTGTACAAAATTCAGTCACATGGCACTTGTGCTCCCCTCATTTTGAATCTAGATGGATTTCCATCCACAGTAAAATATGGCTGGTAAAGGAAACTTCTAATATCATCAATATGTGACTCACCTGTACCAATGATGGTGTCAGAAGGTTCCTGGAAAAGATGTTCTTTGGAAACACTGCTACATAATAATTCAGATTTGTCTCTTTGATATTTGCAGTCTGATTCATCTACATCCAATGAAGATTCATGCAAATGATGGTGTTTGGATACATCTGTACGTGAATTCTCTGAATGATTATTTCCCACCCTAGATATGGACACCTGACTTTCATCAAATACTACTGCTTCTTTTTTTTTATACAGTCTGTCAAAGGTGGTCTGTAACTTAGTACCATTTCCTGAATCCCACGAATCAAACAGTACTACTGATATATTTCTTGATTCTGATGATGGAAGATTTGCTGCAATGTTGACACTCTCTGTAACTCCATTACTTTCAACACATTTATTATTATCACCACTAAAGTCTAGAGGCACAGCATCTGTTATGGGGTCCTTATATAAATCCTGTTCTTTTGGTACATCTGAAAGATCCAAAGAACCTACTGTTGTGGGGTCCTCGCATAAATCTTGTTCCGACACATCTGCAAAACCCATAAAACTTCCAGTTCTACGTTCATCACACAAATACTGTTCAAATGATAAATCTGAAACACCCAAAAAACTTCCTGTTATGGGATCCATAGATAAATGCTGTTCTAGTGATACAGCCGAAAAACCCAGAAGTTCTTCTGCACAACTGTCATCACTTTTGCACAAGCTTCTTCCCACACTCTTGATCCATCTATTTTGCTGCCTTCTCATACCCATATCTGCACAAGTGTGAACTGGTGAATTCTGATGAGACCCACTTACAGAAACTGCGCTTATGGAATCATTCATATCAAATTTATGATCTGTACATGTAAAAGATTCCTTTGATTTTCTCAATTCACAGTCAGGGCCATAACGTTCATTTGAACTTCCTATGGCAGACACAATTTTTTCATCTAGTTTACAGGACTGTAATTGACTAGAGACACATTCTATCAATTTCACAGAATCATCTAACTCAGCACCAGCCGACACATGAGAGGACTTTTCTTTGTTGATTGCAAATTTACACAAACTTTTAGAAACACTTTCTACAACCACTGATGAAGGCAAGAGTTTATTACTCATATTACTGCCTTTAAAGGATGGATCAAACTGATTTACTTCTGGCAAAATATTTTGCCTAGCATCAAATAAGCCAACTGATTTTGAAAGTGATGTTGAGCCACAGACAGAGTTTGTCTTGTCTTCAGTTGTGACATTTATCACTTCACTTCTCTGTCCCTTTTGAACACTGTGTAGAATGGGAGATAAAATTGGAGATGCCTGATTATTTTCTCCACAACTTATCCCATTTGGGGTACTAGTAATGCATGGGTTTATGTCCAGTGCATCTTTCTGCTGTTTTCTGAACTGCAATGGAAGATTAGGTTTTTCAGAAACACATTTCAGTATTTTTCTTCTCTTTGGTACTCCCAGTCTCTTCCTAGGTTTCCCTGAAAGACAATTAAACAAAGTGGTTGATGAGAAACCACTCTAGAAACACCATCTTGCATCTACTTGGCACTTACAAAAATCTGTCTGCCAGTAGCCTTACAGTACAGCTTTTCACAATGAATGTATGCAAATAAGTCTTCAAGAGCAATCAGCAATGTGAAGGTGAAGTCCACAGTTTATACAAACTCCATCTTCCTACAGCTGACTGCCTCAAGACATGCAGCATTTTTTAACCAAATATTGTACTCTCATACTTTCAGCTATGTTCAGTCACTTTTGTCAAATGATCGAGTCCTGATTATAAAACCTTACTGCAATTTAAACTTGTATAATTTCCATCTTCCTCATATTTCATATGATGGCCATTTTTAAGTTTTTAGCCTCTGTAATAAAGAGTTTGTTCTAATATTTTGGAGGAATGTAATACGTCAATCTCCAAGATGACTAAATCTGGTTCAGTGAACACTGATGTAATTGGCAGGAAGGATTATGTGTTACACATGACAATTAAGGGAATTCTGATCAGTCGGAGCTACAGACATGAGCAGCATCCACCCAACCAAAGTCAGTCACCGAAAAGGTGCAAGCAGTACATTCCTCCAAAACATAACAACCAACCTTTACAGTACAATATGAAAGCCCAAAAAAGACCATCACCAGAAAAATTACTGTAAAAACCTGAAAACCTATACCTCACACCTGTTAGATGGCATAACTGTATGTGTGTGTGTGTGTGTGTGTGGGGGGGAGGGGGGGGGGGGGGGGGGGGAGAATAACATACATGCTAAGTACATTTGGGTCCTACACCACCAGGGGTGCAAAAATTTTCCAAAAATCTACAAGCCACCTCAAAATTCTGACTGCCATGACAGGAAGCCACTTTCACACTGAAGACCCACTAATATTAGGCACCACCATACAAAATTCAGCTGCCTGGGTGACCTGGTGCCTGAGATTTGTGCAACCCATGTCCACACAGTGGTGAAAATTAGAATTGTAATCTTCTGGGTTATGAAATCATGCAGCTCCAACTTCATAGCAGATGGTGCCCTTAAGATGGAGGCAGTAGGTTCCTCTACAATGTTGGTAACCATTTGTAAAACTACATGTATCACAGTCCTGCAGACCAGTCTTAATAACTGCAAAACCTCACATGCTCACACCAATTTCTAGAGCACTAAGCAAATGATACAACTAATAGTGTATCATAGAGCACTAAGCAAATGATACAACTAATAGTGTATCATAGAGCACTAAGCAAATGATACGACTAATAGCGTATCATACAATACCTTAAAAAAAGCCAAAACCATTTCCTCCCACATCCTGTCCAGTTCACCATTCAACTTACAGTAACATCTTTAACACTATATGATCTAACCAAGTTGATACAGCATTAGCAAGAAAAGTGAAATTGCTAAAACCTCATTTAATAACACAGACTTAAACTGTCTGCACAGTACATGTTACTCTATGATCTTGATGAATACACACATGTTATTGGCAGTAATGTATTATCAACATATGATGGATCGGAATCAGAACTCCTTGTATCACACTTAGTCCCTGATGTGTTGATGCCACTGATGCCAAATTCCTCACTTTTATCACTCATATCTAAAGGCCTTTGACGCAGATACCTGTGTAAAAAAGAGGACATCACACTGAATATTATGTTGCACTGTGCACTGCATCTAAACATCTATGTGTAACAATTAACAAGCTTCTGCCCATTCATTATATTGTTTAAGACACTTCCAAAAGTAAACGGAAGTATAAAAATGTTACTTCAACCACCAATGCTGCAAAAAACATATAACTCACTGGCTCAAATGAATGTATTCACATAACCAAGTGTTGGAATTGCTTTAGTTACATGACAACTTCACTTTTCTGACAGTAACAGAGAATCCTTGGACTGGTGCTTATTTTAGGATGCTTGTCTTATTTGACAGGGAAAATAATGTCATTATGTCCACATGCAGCATGTGTCAACCTTATTACTGGAAGTAACTGATTAACTTTATGAAATGTAACGACATGAGTCATAATAATGGAGACTTCTCCACTTTCAAATACTTTAATTCTGTACCACCTACCAAAACCAGAAAAAGGTCACGTAGACATCACCAGTGATAAATTCATCAGCCTAAAATTTGTACAGTTTAGGTCTTGTATTCCACCAGTCATGAGAATGGAAAATACCAATCAGTTCTACACTTTTATATCTATCTCCATGGAGCACAGTCCTTCTGACAAAATTAACAGTTCCTCTGCTATGCAAGAAATTCCCTAAAGGTTCATTAAGGTGTTCAGAGGAGCCCACCACTTGTCTCTATCCCAGTGGTTGCTAGTGGGACTATTCATGGTATGGTTGTGCCTAGGATTATTACATGATTAATGAGAGGACTTAACAGAGTATTTCTTCCAGCACAGCCACTCAACCCCTGAAGTTCAGCATATATATCAGAAATAATATGCTCACATAAGTTTGCATTCTGCTTGAAGCTGACTGGGAAATAACTAAATCAAATGCTGCATGACCTAAATCCTTAATCTTAGTGTTCATGGCAGGAGATAAATGCAAAAAATGATGCCCTGTAAGTACTTCACACTGATCCTGTTCATGTTTATATTAAAACTGCACCTACTAAAATTAAGACATTTACAAACATGGCTTTGAAAGCAGATAGGCAAAAATGGTTATCAAAATGCCAGCATTTGAAATGTTAGAGAAGGTAAACAGATATACAAACTCCTCCATGAAATACTCTCTGGGCTGCAGTCACCCAACCTAACTTGCCAAGTCTCCCACCACTTCCCCTAGCTGTCTTCAAGACAGTGCACAATGTCTGGGTATGGCACAGTCCCCTCCATTGCATGTGTTTCATGATTTCATTCATATTCTTTTAAAGAATGTATGTATCTCCTAATGAAAACATTTATTCAGATATTTTGTATAATTTCTCTCAAAATTTCTGGGAGGGCTACAGCCCTTATGAATGAGCCTCCCTGCCCTAATATCACCCTGATGTGTCCAGTCCATGTCTTCCCATCCTACTTTTCTAAGGCACATTTCTATATCCTCCCACTTTTGCCCAGGTCTTCCAAAAAATCTTTTTCATTCAGATGTCCCATCAACACCCTGTACCCACACACATTTTCTCTCCCATACATACCACATGCTCAGCTCATCTCATTCACACTGATTTCATGACTCTGATATCTGGTAAGGAATATGCAGGATGTATGTATTCACTATGCAGTTTTCTCAATCCTCTTGTCACTTCCACCCTCTCAGACCCAAATATCCTTCTTAGCACACTATTCTTGAAATATTTTCAGCCTATGTTCTCCTTTTAAGGTGTGAGATCAGGTTACAATTTTATATAAAACAAGGCAAAATTACAGTGCCATACACTTTACTCATTGTAGATTTAGTATAAAATAAAAGACAAAAAAGATTCTGGGCCAACAGCAGTATGCATTCCAAGTATAATGTGCTCTTAACTCTAAGTGCATACAATTTTAATATGTCAGTGTTATTCAAAAATATTTATACATATTTAGGTTCTCTATAGAAAACTACACAAATGTACCCAGAAAAGGACTGTAAAACCACAAATACCAGAAGAAAGCATACAACTTACACAGGACCTGCTAACATTCGGTCAAACGTTGAATCATGAAATGTAACAACTGAAGATGTCTTATTTAAGACATCTAATTTTCTCTCTTCTCTCCTTTTATATGGCAGCTGCTTTGCATGGCTATTATTCTCCTTATTTCTACAATCTTTTCGTGTCCTTTTTGACTTAAGCCCTTTAATGTTCTTGGTAAACAATGCTTCAAAAACACTCATGGATTCCTTCTCTTTATTTATAATTTCTGAAACAACATTTTGGATATTGGTCCAAGGTCGTTTATTTTTGTCCTTGCCCTTGTACATTTTCAATGCACTTGGCGCCATTGACCTCGTTCTGAAAAATAAAAAGTAGCCAATGTACAACGTGGTAAACTACTACATACAAAATATCTGTACTGTTACTTCACCACTACTACTCATGTTTTGACTAAACACCTATTAGATTAGCAAAGCTGATACAAACGTCTCAGGGAAGTGTCTACTTCATTATACATACCGTTCTCAGTGGTAAATATTAAGATTATTAGTGTATTTTTACGCAACTGACGTACAGCTAACTTGCAAATGACCATCCGTCATATTCTCCCAACCAGAAATGCTGTGGAAATATTCGTGTTCAAATATACGGGATATAAATCCGGAAGTTGTCACGGTGGTAAATATGAAGACAGCAACGTTCAAATGCAACAGTCTGTAACTCCTACCTGTCTTGCAGCTTCGTTAAATCCACAAATGAACCTACAAATCCACGGCATTCATCAGCTTTTTCTAACGTAAACAAACTCAAAAAACACGGACACACACTACCTGCCACAGAGCATGTAGTATACTCATAGCCACTTTAATCAACGCCTATTGCACACTCTTGGCCACAGATTACTATTTACTCTCGGCCTCTTGGCCTCTCCAATGGCAAGCCACGCGGCCAATTGGTAAGCCACGGTTAAGATCACGACAAAGTCTATTGTCATTAGGTTTCGTAAGTTATTAATGCATTTTGCTATGACAACACATGACACGAGAGCAAGCAAACGAACGACAAAGCGATAGCCTAACTAGACTGCAGTTACAAAAGCGTAAAAAAAAAAGACATGCTGACCAGATGGTCAGACTGCGAATAATTCATGCTCTTACGTCTTCCATGACATGTCGCCAAAGTCATTCCGCCGTGTTAATGGTTCTGGGATATTTCTATGCCAAATATCGTTTCCGTTAAAAAAAAAAAAGTAGTCTTCATCCAAATGATGATTTGCGAAAGATGTACGGGGAATTTCTTTATCTTTACTGGCAGCTTCGAAATCATCCAGAACGGTTTTTCGAATACAAGAGAATGTGGAACATTTAGATGTTTTAATCATGGGCGGAGTTACATCTCCATTCATCCTTGCGCCTTTATAGCATGTACAGAGAGAACGTCACCGTTTGTACTTTATCTTGTTAATATTTTACTCCACAGATCATCTAATAGTTTTGCTCATCGCCTAAAACGCCATCTCCTTTGTGTTGTAAGCAAGGAACAACCAATAATGACATCCACTAGTACTACGTCACACTCTGGCATCGAGTATAGGAAAACGTTTTCCGGCACTTGGCGGAGTTCAATCGGCGCTCCACACCACGGATCAGACGTAGCTCCACGCAGAACCGCCGCAAGTTTTAACTCTTTGGATCCTGTCTGTAATCCGTGCTTTGGACATCACTCTGCTGCCTGACTCCGTGCCTCATCTTGTACGTTCACGTTCCACAGGTACCAGCACGGATACATAGAGTCCGCCTCAGTGCTCTCGATGCGTTACCACACGCCTTTGCCCCCCCCCCCCCCCCCACCCGGATGGAACAAGCATTGCGGGGTTGTATTTCTCTTCCACACAATTTGGTTATTGTAGGTAAGAGGGAGGGCTTTAACAGGCGGAGGGGGGGGGTGA
>Ga0123354_10009248_pt1 | contig 15066 bp, 8 predicted proteins | sample TergutLab28metaG_2_FD_97872 | JGI IMG/M metagenome (GOLD analysis project Ga0123354, IMG submission 97872) | Labiotermes labralis P4 segment gut microbial communities from Petit-Saut dam, French Guiana - Lab288 P4 | ecosystem: Host-associated > Arthropoda: Insects > Digestive system > Gut ...
GCATGTCCAAATCTTCATGAATGATGGACCCAACCCGCTCACGTGAGATGCCCAGTTGCTCAGCTATTGATTTAGCCGAAATCCGGCGGTCTTCCAAGATTAGCTCGTGAATTTGATCAATACTCTCCAGGGTGGTCTCTGTTTTGCATCGGGTCGTCCAGGACGAGGCGCACCACAGGCGGAAAAATCACCACGTTTAAACTGGGCCACCCAGTTTTTGGCGATGGCATACGATGGTGCATGTTCCCCAAATATTTCTATCAGAATGGCGTGAATTTCCTTCGGCACCCTGCCTTGCAGGAAAAAAAAAAGTTGATGACAGCTCGCGTCTCCATGTTGTTGAAATCGCGCGCGTCGCCTGACATGCTTCCTTTCAGCCTCTGTAACAAGAAAAAGACTTGCAATTCGGCAAATGAACAGAACCCTCTTTCCAACGACACTATCGATTCCGTCCTACGAAATCGGGAAGTAGGTCGGGCTAAGGACTTATCAGCGCACTTCGTACTAATCAAATGATTAACTGTTCTCTACTGCAAGAAATTTGTGGGGTTTACACACTCGCTACTCTTCCTTTACCCTTATGGGATATTAGATATTTTATCCGGAAAATTAGCTCTACTGAAAGAGCATAATAGTTAACTCTATTTAACAGCTTCCACTGATTCAGCTGTCGGGCCTGTTATGATTCAGGACTGCGTTTGAAAGAGTAACAGTTGTGAATCACTTTGTGGACTTCGTTGAAGAAGAATAGGGTATAAATTTATTGGAAACGAAATTACGTTCTTGAATCCTGTTTTAGGGTGTCTGATCAATTTAAAGCCCAGTGGTAATAATACGTAACATCTGCTGTAACTTTTTTTGTATGGAAGCATCACGATGTGCTTATAAACGTAACATAATACTAAATAGTATACGTCAGCACAACTACTTTATTACTCAAGGTACTTACATAGGCTAAATATTTCGATTATAGATTAGTCATCTTCAGGCCTATTTTGTCATTTGAGTAACAAGATGCTATGCACACTTTGGGATCCCATCGTGTTTACATCCTGGGAATACATAAAATTAAACACGATGGGATCCCAAAGTGTGCAGAGCATCTTGTGACTCAAATGACAAAATAGGTCTGAAGATGACTAATCTATAGTCGAAACATGTAGCCTATGTAAGTACCTTGAGTAATAACGTAGTTGTGCTGACGTACACTATTTAGTATTAAATCTGCTGTAACATTCAGAAATGTTTCATTTTCCCCACAAAGTGTATGTATAAGTTTCAGATGATTTTTACGTTAAACAGTAATTATTTCTCTGCAAAAATTTGACACCTGTCATTGAAATGGATTCGGTCGGCGTTCTCTATGACGTATAAACTGGTATTTTATATGCAATTTAGAAGAAAAGCCGGTCCCAGCAGCCGCGCGGTCTGAGGCGTGGGTCTGCTGCCGCTTGCTTGCTTGCTGGGATTACAGGTTCAAATCCCGCCTGGGGCATGGATGTCCGTCTCTTGTACGTGTTGTGTGTTCACAGGTAGAGGTCCCTGCGTCTGGATGATCAGTTGTCCAGAGAAGTCCTGTCGAGTGTGGTATGTCTAAGTGTGGTCGTGGTGAAGCCACCTACTGGGAAGCTATGAGCCGGCATCGGGCCGAAGCGGGAGGGGGAGTCCTCAAACGCTTAAGAATTGCAACTTACAAATACGTGTGGTGAGATACAAACTGTATGTGCTCCAAACGTATCCATCTAAAAGAGGTAGAGTTAAAATATTTTCGAAATTCTAATTTGACATTAAAAATTACATTCACTAAGAAATAAAGAGTAGAGTAAATATGCGGCATGCTAGCTACGGTTCAGTTCAGTACAGGTATGTTAGTCTCCCCACCAGGTATTGCATAAAAATATGGACATTAAAATATAGACCGTACCAGCTTAACGCGGTGGACGAGTATGGGCGAAATTCACTCTGAATGAACTTCGCGTTCGTCGACGTTACCAAATCTGTGCAGTCCAATGTCTTCAGCTAATTTTAACTTGTAAATTATGCCTACAATACCGGCACGTGCAGTTAATAAAGGTTTACCGACATTTTTATATTTCAGAATAAATCAAATTAAACAAAAATGGTGTACATCATGCAACCACTTGCAGCTCGTTGCTTAACCAACTGTCACGGATTTCAACTCTAACTTTCTGCCTTGCGACTGGACACGACTGATGACAGCCAGGTGTCTCCCCCTGGAACAGAATCGCCGTTACTTAACGGAGGCACCTGTGGCTCGAAAGATGGCTCTGGGCGTGGTTCACGATTGAGAAAGGAGCCCACGGTGGAGTGCTTAGCTCTTTGATGCAACAGACAAGCAACGTGTGAAACTACCCTCAAACTCTCCATACAAAGTCACGCACTGACTGCGCAAAACAAGTGCCTTTTCATAAACTGTTTTTATACATAAAGCCTTTCAGAGCTTTACGTCATTACAGTCTAGTCACAGGGACTAATAAGCAATCTTATTCTAGCCTAAATTACTAATCTTGCACTAAACCTAAGAGTTCACCCATTAGCGTCTCAATGTTTCTGCTACAATAATGTGTACACGTTTTGCTGTGTACTTACACTAGCACTGTCTCTGCTCTTACACTGATACTCTAGCACTGTCTCTGCTTGCACATTAACACTTACACTAGCAATGTCTCTGCTCTTACACTGATAAGTTACTCTAGCACTGTCTCAGTTTGTACATTAACAATTACATTAGCACTGCCTCTGCTCTTACACTAACACTTGCGCTAGCACTGTCTGTGCTTTTGCACTATCACTTAAACCAGCTGAAGAGGTTTTTTCCTCCGGAGTCTGCGCACTATACCCATTTTCGTAAACATGTCTAGTCAAAACGTTTTTGGAAGGAGACTCGAGTCTTACAATATAACATGAAATACAGTCCCGTACTACTATTTTATTACAAAAACAATGAATTTTCTTCTTATGAAAGTGTCCAATGAGGAGCCGACCTGATCGATGTAAGTGGCACTGGAAAAAAACAGACTTCTTATTTCTATAACATAATAGATATGTGGAACTGAATTTTCTATTATACCGATCATTTGCGACTCACAACGGGATGTGTTCCAATAAGACTCAGGTATTATTCCCCCCAAAATGGCGCTCAAGCACCTACAGTCCCTCCATAAAATTTTGTCACCAGAGGCCAGAACCTGTCCGAAGTTATTCTTCTTCACTTCCGTGTCGTAGTGGTGGATTTCTCCGGTGGACGACGGCAGACATTTTACAAACCTAGAAACTTCTGTACCATATCTGATACGAGCACCACCAAACACCACTCACACTAGCAGGGAACAATTCATCACAAGCCTCTTTGATGTCACTGAGGGGCTTCTTCATGTGGGAAAATTTCATCAGTCTCACATCATCTAACTGTCCTGCCGATCAGTGCCCTTAATAACATTTCTGACGGTCTTCCTCAGGTACTGTCTTGAATTCGCTAGAGCACAATGACAAAGGGGCAATAGAAAAAGACATTTTAAAAAATGTCGCTCCTCTTGCATTGTTTAAAAAGTGGCCCTCTGTCTACGTTACTTTGAGGTTACATTATGAAAATGCAGTAATAAAAGTAAAACATCCGTTTAAAAAACCTGTTACAGTGTACTTTGATTAACTGATTTTGTCAGTGCGTAACAACGGTAGAAAACAGCAAATATGCTGTTCTTGTGACACCGATAGTATTAACAGAAATGCAGGACTAAATATTTGTTTAATAAGAAAGTGGGCTTTTAAAGAATTTCACTCGGGTCTCGGTGCTAATTATCAAATACCGACTATTCATGTGGAATTACGCGACTGCAGTAAGGATAAAATATGTAAGGGAAGACACGCAAAAGTAGCTATGGATATTATTTTGTTGTATGATACTGTCTTCATTCTTCATGCATTAACCTGAAGTCCAATGCCTCACATTAAATACTCGATCAAAGACTCAGGAAAACTGTAATATTATCCGAAAGACATTTAAACAAATTTTTTTCTGGGATGCGCTTCTCTTCTACAAATATTTTCTCTCCTCACGAAACAATTCGGAATAAAATGACTTGAAAAATAAATCACCGTAAACCAGTCTCGAAAATTCAAAACCTCGGTTAAGTGAAACGTGGTTTTGTGACGTCAATGACAGGGACCAACTTAAGAGCATATTGTTAGTATGAAACCTGGAAAAGGGAGCAAAGGAAAAGTGGGGAAAGCTATATGTTTAAACAAAACAAAAACTTTTTTCATTACTCGCTACGACCGCAAATGACAACACAGTAAGACTCAACAACAGACATTCCGCTTCGGAAAATAGTTCATTCGGTCTCAGATTCTATACTTTTGCCTATAAAATATGAGACACATTTCGTTTTCTCTGAATGATTATTCATATATATATATACATATTCGTTAACACGTTGTGCTTTTGATCTCCACACCCACCGTTATAAAGTCTATAATTTCACTTATAAAATTTCTCTTGCTGCACACGCCTTTGTTTTATTCTTATTATTTTTCATTTAGGCAGGCTTCCTTAGTTTAATTCCCCATATTTTTCAATACTTAAAACTTTCTTGTAAGAATTGCAACGTCATATGTAGATGGTGATCAGTCGTACTTTAACGGAAAGACTATTATCAGAAGTAAATCTCGAACCTACATAAGATGAGGCGGCCCTCTCAACATGCTATTCGGCAAAACTTCAAATGGGCAAAGCCACCTGCATCCGTCTGGGAGGTAGCGCCGCGTCACTGGCCGATTGATCCCCGACGTTTTGATACAGCGTAGTAGTCTCATGTTCAAAGGTCCGCAAGTTTCCGGAACTACAAGACGAACATCACGCTGTCTCGAAAAGTCGGTCACCACTCACCCAGCGGAATCTGCGTTTACAACTATCAGCTTTTAATTTATAAATTACATGCACCGTGTTAAGAACACTGAGAAGAGTAGTCTCTACTTCCTTGCAGGGTGTTAAAGCCGTACAATCTGGTAGCACGTAGTTTGTAGAATAATCGTATTATCCCGCTTGTGAACGTAGGAGGTACATCCAAAATGTAATTAACGAGCTACGACACCAACAGCGTCACACTGAAACACGGTGATCTTAAGTTTCGGCCATGCTAATCTCAGATCTCTCACAAAGTATCAATACACTGTAATAGGCATACTGAGGCCTTCGCTCTGTGGGGTGATAGGCAGCGTGGGTTAGTTGTTGATTACCAATTTTTTTCGGGACGGCCTATCGGTCTCATCTTCAACAGTCAAATAGTCAAAGAAGATGACCCTTTAAGATGGGAGCAACAGGCTCTCCCGAAACGTCGGTAATCATCTACTAACCTAGACTGCCTAACATCTGACAAAAGCTAAAGTCTCAAATACACTGCCGCACTGCTCGATATTGAAGCCTAACAGTCAGTTTCGACTTTCATTTTATAAATATAATCGACTCCGTCCACTGGGACTACAAGATTTGGCAAAGGTTTAGCTAATATAGTTGTGAATATCATCTGCTTTGACACTGTCATTTCGACGTAATAAGAGACCTCACTCCAGAGGACGGCTGTCACGTTGAACTGCGACCAGCAAATACAAAACCACAACCCAATTCCCACGGAAGGACCTGAGTTGTTACACCTGGCCTTATACATGACGACTGTCAAAGCAATCTTGGCTGCAAGTGCCAGCTCGTAAGACATTCATTCATTCATTCATACATTCATTCATTCATTCTTTCTGTAGTCTGTCTTACCAGAGATCAATAGCCTCTTACACATCGAGTTCTGTAAACTGCTATCTAGTGTTTCCTGTTTCAAGTTCAAGTATCTTCTCTTTTTCTTACGGTCATCCAGTTGCTGCTGTCGTTTTCTTCCTCGTCCTCCCCTCCCTTGTATCTTTCCTTCAATATCGTATTTTAGAAGGCAGTTCCTATGCGATATTCGACCAATCCAGTCAGCTTTCCCTCATGTTACTGTATGTACCTAAGATGTTCCTTTCTTCCTTGATCCTATATAATACATCTTCCTTTTCACACGATCGATCCAGCTGATCCTATGACATATTCGATATAATATTAACTTACTGTTATATCTATTGTCAAGCGCTTCTTAGAGACTCTAAGTTATGGCAAGGCATCCTAACACCGAATATCGTAGTTTGCTCATCAAGACACCTAAATGTAAACGGAAGATAATATCACAAGACAGCCAGTGTACGTACAACGTAATTCTGTGACGCGTTTGCGTAACCGTTTTGCAGTGGAAACACAACAGTACATTCTGTGTGTCGTTGTTTTTGTTGTTATTGTTGATTTACAAGTCACTGTCAAATATACGAGTATAGCAATACTGAATGTTACACAACAATGCTTTTATGGTAAATTTGTCACCGACAACAACGCAAATTACAAGTAGAGGTTTTTGAAAGATATTATATTCAACTAATTTGGACTCTTTCACTTGTTAAAACAAACGCTGCATTAAAACAAAATAATTATCCTTTCTCAGGACCTTCTTCAGACGTACGTTTTGGTTAAACAGATCGTAAATAAGTCGTTGCGCAGTTTCTCAGTTTTTGTAAGCGTTGCCGTAAAACATTTTACAAGATCAGATGGAATTAATCAATTATGAAGCAATAAGTATTAAATATTATGAGCGTGTGTCTGTAGCCTTTGTTATCCAGCATGCAGAGCGCATGCGCCTTATTAAATATTCATCTATAGCGTGTATCGCCCTACGAGATTTTCCCACATTATCTCATAAACGGCACGATTTTCGGGAAAAAATCACGAAACATAAAATGTGTCTTTGATTATCTCTACAAGTCTGTTTGAAAAATTGCTTACTCTTAGAAGAATTCAGCGAGTTAATGTCATAAATGTATATAGGTTTTCACGTAAAATGCCCGTTGTCCTTGTCAAAACTTTAATGAAACTTGGATTTTCTCAACAGATATTCTAAAAATACTCAAATTTCAAACTTCATGAAAATGCGCCCAGTGGGAGCCGAATTGTTCGACGCGGGCGACGAACGGACGGACAGACATGACAAAGCTGATTTTGCGAACGCGCCTAAAAATGGACCTTAGAGAAATAGGATGGGAATTGAGAAATGGAATAAACTGGCTGAGAGTGACAAGCGGATTGCTGCTGTGTGCACGGTAAGGAATATTTGGCTTAAATAAGAGAAACATCTTGATTGGTTTAGGAGTAATTAGCTTTCCATCAATAACTATGCTTCATAAATTGTTATTAGTGTACAACGAAACAAGTTTATGCTTTCACTAACTACCATAATTGCAAATACAAAACTCAATTTCCTGAACAAACGTACTTCGCTCTCAGGGAACAAACTCCAGAAAAATCATTGTATCTCTCTTCCAGACGATTTTGTCCATTTCGCTCTATCGATTAGACCTACCGTTAGACGTCTTTGGAGACACTGTCGAAATGGAGAAAGCGAAATTAAACGAAAGAAAAATTTTTTAAAAAAAAACATGAATATATGTGCCAGCAGGAGGAATTTACATCTCTCCGTTAAGTATCAATTTCAGCTTTACATTTCAGGTACTAACTGCATATTGTAATAAAATAACAAAGAGACAGCTGACCCCATGGTGCAGAGAGCTGCAAAGCCGACGGCGGACGACCGGAGGTATTTTGTTACACTGAACACATTTAAGTCCCCCGTGTGATCTGTAGACGGATCATATGAGTGGCATTATAGATTGAACAACACCTTATGGTTTCTAGTCACTTGAAAACACAATAGACTCTATAATTTATCTGAAGGTTTGGAAACAAGATTGTATCTACTTGTATTGACTGCTTCGCTTCGGTTCGCGGGAGATACACTACAAGACCAAGATGTATAATAAATTAACCCAGTGCAAACTTGGATGGGGGTGAAAAGAGGAGTAAGCAAGAGCAGTGTGGAGGGATGGGGTGGCTGGGGGAAAGGGAACACAAGACTAGCTTCGAGTTTTCCGTGTTCTTTTTTCGTGCTTTTAATAAGCTTTTAATTCATTGTTTGTTTTATTCCAAGTTTTAATCAGTACTGAAATGAGTTTTTGGAGCCATTAACGATGTGGAGAAACAAAGAGAATCGATAAAACAAACTTGTGGGCCTCCGCCTCGACTACAAGAGAGATTACTTGGTAATTGTCTCTTGCATTCGTAAACATCCCACCGCTCGGCTCGAGGCAGAGTAAGCAACTCGCGAAGAATACGACGGGTCAGGACAACTGAATGTGTAACCCATGGCATGTGCAGACTGGCTGTCATCGGAAGACAGTCCGTCCTGTCTATCACCTGCCACGAGAATAGTGTGATATTTTTGAAATGAGACCACAAAACGGAGCTTAATATTTTCGGCTCAAAGCAGTTCGCCTTGCACTTCAACTGCAGCAATCAGAAGGGATACAACACAAAAGTTTTTCTAAAATACCCTAATATTTCCGACGTGACAAACAGATTAAACGTGTATTAAATAAAATAACATTAAACCTACCTGTAGAAAGAGATAACGAAAAGAAAAAAGAAAAATATTTCCCCAAAGATAAAGCAGACAGGACGAGAGCTGGCCTATCACCCATATCAAATGCCGGGTTTAAGAATGAGTTTAGATATATCTCCACGTCCCCATACAGTTCCATGGCGTACACAGGGACAATTTTACTTAACTTTTATTATTAATATTATCACATTATAGAAACACATAATAACATAAAGTAATTTACAAAAACACAAGAAATTATGCACTGCATTTAAAAGGTAAATTTCAGCTTTGAACAGGACACGAAGGTCCAGACGGGGAATAGAGGTATACCTCTACTATTTCTTTAACCTCGGCGCCAAATTGGGGAAGGTGGTCAACGTCACGTCCCGGGCGCTTTAACCCTGGGAAAGAGACCCGTTCACCATCGTACAGGAGGCTGGGTGGGCCCCAGGGCCGGTCTGGGCAGGTGCGGAAAATCTCGCCCCCACCAGAATTCGATCACCGGACCGTCCAGCCCGTAGCAAGTCGCTGTACCGACTGTGTTATCCTGGCCCACCCAGCACTGCATGCTTCGACCAAAAATAGTCACTACAGATTCAGATATCTAACGGAATTCTATTTACAGCTTATTTATACAACTTCTTTCTCGAATGTTTGTCTTCCTTTCGTTCACATGGAAGTATTTCTCGCGGATGTCGACGAACAGGTTAAAAGTAATGAAGTCAAAACAGCAGAGTTGTCAAAAGTACACAGCAAATGTACTATTGCTTTTATGGTGCCTTCTGCTATACGCATTTCGTAGTGAAATGTTCTTGCTGGGTCAGTGTCACTGGGAGTGACAGTGCGGGGTTTCATTGCTTGCTTTGTCGCAGTAATGTAAGTCACATCAGAATTCAAATTGTAATTATTTTAATAATGTTATAATTTATATGGAGTATGGCATCACACCGTACTGATTAACCACAGAATAAATTTCACAAAGACTTTCCCAACTACTTATAAGTGTCGAGAAGAACAGACTGCTCATTTGTACTGCCCTTGTTTCCATGCTGTTCAAAAAAATATAAGTTCCGTAATTAAACCTACACGGTGAGCTGTATTTGACAGAGCGTCTTTGAATAGCCTGCTACCAAATTACATACATATGTACACCTACATTAGATATTCCAACTTATGGTGATATAATTATACGTGTATTGTGAAGTCTGGCTTGACAGGTCTTTGATGAAGCTACAGCACGACTCCATCCTGTGTGCCAGTACACAATACTGTAACAAAACCAAGAGTAATACCACCGCGAAAGGTAGAAGACTTCATAATATGTATATGAAAGAAGAAGTTGTGGCGCTGGTTAAGGATTAACCGGTAATTTTAAGCAGCAGTTAAAATAGCTGTAATGATTATAACAGAAATTTATCAACCAGAAGTTTTGTAAGCGCTTGAAGGCAAGTTGGTCTCTACTGTTACGAAAATATTTACTTCTTTAAAGTATTTGAGTTACGTTACATTTAGGTAATCGAAACTTAAGCGAAGTTTACGTATAATTAAGTAGAAAAATAAGAGAAAAATTTAAAAACTTCAAATAACGACACAACGGAGTAGAGATACAAAATAGTAACTTTCATAGACGAACCCCTTTGTTCATTTAAGTGTATTATTTAACGACGCTGTTAAGTACGAAATTTATATAGCGTCGGTGATAAATAAACGAGTGCGTATGGAACGGTGGTGGGATGTTACGGAAAGGGGAAAAGCAAAGCAATGTGAAAAGAAGAAGAAGAAGAGGAAGAAGAAAAAGAAGAAGAAGAAAAAGAAGAAGGAGGAGAAAAAGAAGAAGAAGAAGAAGAAGAAGAAGAACTTGTCCCCGTGGCACTTTGTGTACCACATATTCCACATGGTTTGGTCTGAAATCGAGCCCAAATTTGCATGACGCCAGGCCGGCATCTAACTGCCTGTACCATGGCACGGCCCCTCCACTTTTACAGCGCACTTGTGTACATGTGGGTGCCCTTGCTTCTCATCATTATACTTTTCATTCTTTCTGTCTTCATTCACCGCCGGGTGACCCTTCGAAGGATATGCCGATCACTAACTGTGAACCAAGTGGCCGCGTCACCGAAGACTGTCGCCGGCTTCTCACTGCACAAGGTCGGTTTCAATCCCAGGACAATGGGCATGGGGATCGTAGTGAAAAGGCAGCACTGTGGCGTGTTTTCCTCAAAGTATTTCTGTTTTCCCCAGTTAGTAGTATTCCACCAAATGTCTATACACTTTGGCCTATGGCCGGGGATGGAAAATGGTCTCATTAGAGGCCACGCATCCAGAGACATATATTTCTATTACCATAATAAAAAGACATATTATCAAACACCAGAACCTGCTGTCCGCCGCGACGGCCTGTTTTTATCATCAAAACACATGCTACTGACTACCTCAAAAAAGAGATGTTTTCTCAACAGTATTAAAATATTAAAATCTTTCCGAAATATATATTTTGCTAATAGGATAAACATATTGCTGGACAGCAATTTGTCCATCTGAAATGGAGGGCACGTTAATCCTTTGGCTGATGCAAGTAAGCTGTTTTAACCTGATGGTTTCTGTGTACGACAAAAATTAATTTACATTTTTTTAAATATTCATCCTCGTTGTTCCTGGATAACAAGAATCACCGCAAATCCAGTCAAAGACAAAAAATCCTTTATTGTGGTGTTAATTCAACAACATGTTTCGGCCTAAGAGGACACCATGAGGTTGACCAAGAATACAAGTCTATGTACACAGCTATTTGGAAATTGAGGCTGTATACGTACTGTAAGGAGCCGGGATCTCAGTTTCCTTATAGCTGTGTACATAGTCTTGTATTCTTGGCCAACCTGCTGGTGTCCTCTCAGGTTGAATTAACACTAGAATAAACGATTGTTGTTTTGACTATATTTGCGGTGATTCTTGTAACTCACAGATCGCTGTGCAGACATTTCGTGCACTTTCATTCTCACGTTATGTAAGCCTACTAGTGTATCAAGAACTTAGTCAAAGTGACAATGGGATGTGGAATGAATCACAAATACAAAACATACAATACAAAAATAAAGCAAGTATTTCGCATCAAGTGTTCTAATTTTACACCAAATTTGTTATATACAGCTGATAATAAAGACCACGAGTTATTTTTAAGCATTAGATATCCAAAAACAGAATAAAAGTACAAAGTACTGACGTATATTCTTAAAAAGGTAAAGGTAAAGTACACCCTAGAACAGGCCACGAAGCCCCAGAGGGGAGTAGACGTACCCATAGCTCTACTCTTTTCTTAACATCGGCGCTATATGGTGTGGGTGATCAACGCCACGGCCCGGCCGCTTTATCCACAGTAAACTCCCGATACACATTGTATAAGAAGATGGGTGAACCCCAGGGTCGGTCTGGACGGGTGCGGAAAATCTGGCCCCCACCGGGATTCGATCCCCGGGCCGTCCAGCCTCTAGCCAGTCGCTATACCGACTGAGATATTCCGGCCCATACGCATATTCTTAATGCTACTTAGACTTTTCATTTGTCAGACTTGTTAGTCGACATGGTAAACTATTGACAATTCTGATGCCAGCATATTATGTACGTTTCTAAAAATATTAAAAGTCTACAATTTGTTTATGAAGGTACAATTTCGTCGTATTAATACCGTATACTGCTGAATTTGCTTGAAATTTTTCTTGGTCAGTTAGTGTGACGGTCATTAATTAAAACACGTAAGGTAAAAATCTCTAATCTAGCATTTGCACCAACCATAACTTTAACATCTTTCTCTTCTGCAGTAATATATCTACTTACTGTGAGATTAATTGTTCAAACATTGTCCCACATTTCATGCGTGTTGTGTTTGCAACTTACAAACACAACACGCATTCTCCCATGTTTCTTAACCTGTAGGCAGCATTTTCAGTAGGTAACTCTTTCCTGAAGCCAAATCGTTCTGTGGCCAGTATGTTAAGAATATGCTTGCGTAACCTTCTACACACAAACTTCTTTAGTTTCTGATTTCGATAGCCATAAATCTTGGTTTCTGCTGTCAACGTGAAAATGAGTAACCACAGAGAAACTGACATAAGGACATACCTACGAACACTTCACTACCAAATTGAATTCCAAACAGAGACATGGAGACGCTTTGTTACTAAACTGAGTATCCAAAGATAAACTCACTGCTATTTTACTAAAAAGAGAATATCGAAAGAGAAACTTACGGTCGGTTTACTAGCATCCAAGGATAAACCCACTGACATTTTGCTTCTAAGTTAACTATTCGAAGAGAAACTTACTGAAATTTTGCTATTAATGCAAGAGTCTGAGTAAAAGCCTACTGACGATGTGCTACTAAACTTAGTAGCCAAAGATACATGCATTGAACTTTTATTTCTTAAAGAGGATCAAAAGAGACAATTTCATTTCGCAACTGAAGTGAGCAGCAAAAGAGACAACTACTTACACTGCAACCAAATGAGTAAAAAAAGAAACACATACTGACACGTTACTACTAAAGGAATGTCCAACGAGACAGCTAATACCAGTTGGTTAATAAAATTATTTTTCAAATACATATCTGCTGACAGTTCGCTGCTAAAATGGGTTCTTTACTAACTTCCACTTTCCAATTATACTATCTCATGAATGAAAAAATATGAAACAATGACATTTTGAAATGTAGAAAACAGGCTACACAGAAATACACATTTAATGTTTTGTTGACCGTGCGTCGTGATATATCCGTACAATGAGAACTACCAGGATGCACTATTTACTTTCAGTTTATTTCAATAATTAACCTCTACATGTCTCGAGCACGCTTACTGCTCATCATCAGGAGGTACTACTCTGTATATTAAGGGATTGGTATATGTCATACGTTTACGCTGACTGGCTGTTGGCAGGATCCACCACGATCCTGCCAACAGCCAGTCTACATAAACACATCACATATTCCAGTTGCTCTATGTACAGAGTAGTATCTCCTGATAATGAGCAGTAAGCCTGCTCGAAACATGTAGAGGTTAATTACTGAAATAAATTGAAAGTAAATAGTGCATTCTGTTGGTTCTTGCCGAAATGAAAAATACAAAAATTTTAAAATATTTTATGTCCTCACAGTGATCAATATTGAGCATCTGCGATCAGGAAATTCGAATTACTCTAGTGACTGCGAATAAAGACATTGTTTTTAAAAGCCACGCAATCATCAATGCGTGAGAGGTGATGCGTTATTCCATGAGTGCGCAAAAGATGACTGATGGTTGTAGTTTGTTAAAAATAAAACACTCGCGCGATTGTGATCACGTATGCCGTATCACTGATCCGTGTGACACTCATTTCCTTAGAGGCGACTTCCGCGTGCCAAACAGATAATGTTGGTATAAACCGGTTGGTTTCTAGAAAAGGAATGTCTATAATGTAAGGATATTTCGTTGAAAAATTTAGTTGTTGTGGTGATACATCCTGCGGTGTACCACTTCAGTCGTGAAAGTTAATACGGTACGGAACAAATCACGGAACCGTGGTGCGGGTTAGTCGAACCCTCACATTGAATATCTGCTTAAATGTTGGTCTATTAAAGACGTGTCTAGTTTTTTGGTCTCTTGTAGAGCTGTGTATGGTGGTAAGAATAAATTGCCGTTTGACGTGCGATCTCTTTAAAACAAACCACCCACAAGTTAATCACGCAATAACGCATCAAATATCACGCATTCACGGGAGCGGGGTTCTTGAGACCCAAGACTTTACTCCTTCTAACAGCTTCAACTGAACACCTGCAAACCCCGACATTTACGAGAGGTCACAAACAGGCACAGTTTCGGAAAAGTTGAATAATAGTAGAAAATTCAGAAAGTTCAGAAGCACTGCATAACATACTGTTGTCAGAATTTTGCAGAGTGTGGACTGAAGGAATAAAAGACAGGAATTTATAAAAATTGAAAATAAATATAAATATAACGGAAGGTTGTAACAATCGTTGCCAACGTCACACCACATTCTTGAAATTCTTTGTAGGCATATCGTGCTAATGGGAAAGAACTAATAGCACTGTTGACATATACAACAGGACGACTCACAGTAATTTAACGCAGCATTGCCATAGAAGTGAAGATAAGCAATGGCGTACCAGGGGGGGGGGGGTTTGGATGTTCAAACCCCCCCTCCCGAAATTCCGAAGGCCATCCAAAAACGTGCCAAACTCAACCCCTTTGTGAAAACTGTTAAAAATTGCTGAATTTAGGACGCCAACACACCAAGATTTTCGGAAAAAAAGCAGTAAAGTTCTAAAACTACCTAGGTTGGCAAATGTTTTAAATTAGCAATGACAAATTGACTGTCATCATTAATAGTCTTAAAGGTAAAGGTAAAGCAGTCCCATTACAGGCCTGGACAGGCCAAGAGGGTTCCAGGAAGTTTAGGCTCCCAGATTTCGTGACAGCGGCACAGAAATAGTCTTAAAGTGCCACAAATTAAGAAAAGTTTACTATATGAAATGAAATTTCTTGTACGA